>Ga0179593_1276942_pt1 | contig 14302 bp, 18 predicted proteins | sample CZODoug2_1_08_16_FD_185931 | JGI IMG/M metagenome (GOLD analysis project Ga0179593, IMG submission 185931) | Vadose zone soil fungal communities from Angelo Coast Range Reserve, California, USA - CZODoug2_1_08_16fungal (PacBio error correction) | ecosystem: Environmental > Terrestrial > Soil >...
AAAATTTTCAGGCCGGGTAACTAAAGGAAATTGATCCCTCACCTTAAAGAGCTCTGTGGGTGACAGGTAAAAGGGGAGAGGGAAGAAGAAAAAAAATGAAAAGGAAGCACCATAAGGCGGGGGAGCCGAGAGAGGAAGACAAAAGAAGATGTGCCAAAAGTAAGTTCATCGCGGACAGCAAAAGGGATTACCAACTTCACACGGAAAACGACAAAACGACAAGAGTGATGTCACCGTGACCAATTCAAAAAGAGAGAAGCCTGGGGCAGAGCTCCAAAAACGGGTTTAAATTCGCAGGAGTAGGTGTAGAAAATTAAAGAAGAAAACCTTTAAAAAGGGGGAAACTCTAATCTCGAGGGGTCTACTCTTGACAAAGAAGCTCAACCTGACACGGGAAGGAGGGGAAGAAGGGAAGTCTCAGGAGGAAAAGAGGAGGGGAGAAGTCGACATACCACCCTAATCTAGAAGGATGATAAGTATTTTTTAGGCGATCATCTTAGTTTAAGTGGTGGAGAGGAAACGGTAAGGGAAGCCGGAAAGGGCAGGGTTTCAAGGGGAAAAGGTGAAAGTGAGCAAGAGGGAAGGGAAGAGGAGGGGAACTCATTGTGCCCACCAATGAGGTTTCTCAGGGAAAGGTTTGAGGGGACTGGTGATGGTGGACATGTAAGCGGAGAGCAAACTGTGAGGGCGGAAAGAGTGGTCCAGAACCGAAGAAGCTATGCGAAAACCAACCATTACGTCGCTGTGGGGCGAGCCCACTTTGTAAGTGTTTGAGGATTCAAAAGGGAACAAAAGAGAATTTGGGGTTGGGAGGGGGACAAGCCGAGGACGGGGGGAGTGGGGGACGTGGCAGAGGAAAAGGACGCTGGGATTCTTAAAAAAAGAGGGACAGCCGGGCTCATTCCAACATACTTTGCAAAGAAATAATCAGTACTCAGAGGACCAGGAAAGACCGCCAGAAAATGCGGGAGACCGAAAGAAGGGGAACTTGACAAACAAAAGGGCGTAAGAATCGATGACCCAAATCTTGCTTTCTGAGCCCTAACTTTCGGCTGGAAACAATATCAAAACAAAAGATAAAAAACCGCACCGAAAAGGGGGAAGCGAAGGGGGGGGGGGCAAGGTTACAAAAGGAGAAACGCAGAGAAAAAGGGGAGTATTTGCCAGAGAAGACCCACTGAAAACCAAATCCGCGGGACCTCCGAGACACCGAATACCCGACACATAACACGTGCACAATTAACAGAAAAGACAGGAGGAAAGATCGGTATTGAGGAAGGGGATCAAAAAACCTGGAAGGGGAAACCGGAATTCAGGGAGGCTTAAGACTCAATTTAGCGAAAAAAGGGAGTCTAATTAGGAGAAATTACACAGGGAGGGAGGGAGATGAAGGACCCTGTGGACAGGGCAACGTTCAGGGGGGAGAATTCCGAGGGTGGCGTCACAGCGGCTAGAAGTGAGATGAAAAGAAAAAGTTCTTGCGTCGGAACGAGCAGGGAAACGAGAGGAGGGGGGAAAGTTGGACTTCGAGCCAAGCTCCAAGGAGGAGACAAATAAAATCATAAAGCCACTGCCCCCGTTGATTAAGGTGTAAAAAAAAAGGGTCAGGTGAAAGGAAGGGGGGGGGGGGGGGGCGAGCTAACAAGCCTTCGCCACGCAAAGGGGACAGAAGGGGCGAAAACGGACAGGGGGAAAAACAAATAAAAAAGGGTCAAACTCCTAAGACCTAGTCTCAATGAAACGAGGCGCATCGCATCGGGGTTCGGGAGAGGCCAAAGAACAAGAAAGGCAGAAGGACGCATCATAAGGTCGAGGAAGGGTCGAAAAGCCTCAAAGAAGAAAGGGATTTTGTAAAGGGAAAAGGAAAAGGGTCAAATTTCCGGGGGAGTATTAAGAAATGGGGAACATACCATGACATGAAAGGGGGGGGTAGACAAAATGTGGAAGAGACCTTGCACCTAAAACTGGTCAATTGGGACATCAATTCCTTTCTGGTACGTGGGAGTAATGAAGCGCAGGGGGTGAGCAGGCTCAAAAAAATTGAACGAAACAAGGAAGAGTAAAGTATTCTCCATTGGGGAAATGGGGCAACGAAAGGGTGATAAAAGGCCTTCGGAAAGCATGGAAAAAAAATACGGAAAGGAAAGAAGGGGAGCTATCGTAACAATAGAAAAGCGTCCGTGAGAAAGGGGGTCTTTTGAAGGGGAGGCTGTTGCCAAAAAAATCAAACCTCCAATCCGCTACGAGGGAATGATGTGGGAAGGAGGTCTGATGAGGGAGAGGAAAATCGAGGGGGGGAGGGAAAATCTGTCAAGGGGAAAAGGCACTCACGTCGACTACCTGACCCTTCAGGGGAAAGGATCTCTAGAAAAAAGGGAGTAAAAGAAAAAGGAGATGGGGTGGGCAAGGAAAGGACTAGTTTCGATAGTAGTGCCTGGAAAACGGAGGGCTGTCTAACAATAAATTAAAAGACTCGATCCATAAGGGAAATCCAGGACACGGAAGTATAAGGGGGGGATTGTTTCGAATGCTCGTGAACTCGACATAGTTTAAAACACCATTTACGAGAAAGTGATACTCAAATGGGGTCTGCAAGAGGGAAGCTAGAGAGGAAAAGGGAAAGTGGCGAAAAGAAACATTCCGAAACTAGTAAGTGCATGGCGGCAACGACTTAAATTCCGTTTCCGTTTTTGTTGTGAAGACAAAATTGAGGCGGGAGGTGGGGTAGACACGGAAGGGACAAAAAGGCTGTGGGTTTCAGGGTATCTTCACGTGTTAATGGAGAGGCCAGAGGTGGAAAGGTAAAATAAAATTTCGTGTGGGATGGGAAAGGAGATAAACTCCCGCAGGGCAAGGGAGGCAAAGGGGGAGAGGGGAAAAACGGGCCAAGGCCGTTTTGGCTGTGCGGCTAAAGAGGGGGGGAGGACGGGTTCAAGATAGGTAGGGAAATTTGCGAAATTATTCACGTGGCTGGGGAGGGGGGGTAACATTGGCATTGAAAAAATATCTCGCAATTTATTGCCGGCTCTGAACCGGGGCCGCAAATGAGGTACGTAGAAAGAAGGAAACGGGACATGAGTGGTAAGGAAAAAGGGAAGGTAGCAAGTCATGTCGAGGATTCGGACTTTAAAAACGCGACACTTGCCTAGAACTAAGGGGTTGACAAAAGAATAAGCGAGGGAAGTGCGAGCTGGTCGATCTCCATCAGGAGGGGAGGAACTTTGGGAGAGGAAGTATACGAAAGAAAGGAAAAAAATCAAAAATCATACCCTGAAGTTATTTTCAGGCTCAAAAAGAACGCGCGAATGAATGTGAGGGCGAACAAGAGAAAAAGGTGCAGTAAAGGAATGGGAGACACGAAAAAAAGGAGGCCTCAACTTTTGCTGACCGAAACTGCGCCGAAAGGCTGTCCACGAAGGACAAAGAATCTGCCGGCAAGGGCACGTGGCGAAGGGGAAAAAAGACCTCTCGTTAGTTTAAGGGTGGGGTTGCACGGTAGTCGATGGGTATGCCGGTGTAAAGAGGGGGAAGGCGAGGAGGGGCAGGGGAAGGAAGCTGGTGTGTAAGGAGGGCTTTTAAAGATCCACGTCGCTTGGGGACCAGGGGGAAGGGAAAAGACACACAAAAAAACGGAAGACGAAGGGGGGGAAAGGTTCGGGTGAAGGGGGGGTGACTGGTGGGGGTTCAAAAAAGACAGAGAAAAGGAGGAAGATGAGATGACAGGTCCTTATCAGAAGAAATCTCGCCATTGGGGACTGGGAGAAGGGGAAAAGGTCCATGCGTCGAGGAGGGAAGGGGGAGGAGTGGGGTAGAAAAAAAAGGAGTGCCTGTACCAAAATTTTGTCCTTAGAAAAATCGCGGGAATTGTGGAAATAAAGAGACCGCAGCAGGGGGAATAAAGGAAAAATCAGCCAAGTGAGTGAGACAAATTCATCTTTTGGTAAGGGGGGAAACCCTGACGGAGCCAGAAGACAAAAAAAAAGCAGAGAGGGGAAAAGGGGGTCAGCAAACATACTTCAATTGGGGTTGTGGGCATCGAAGCTGTATCTCACAGTAAAAAAGCAGCAGCAGACAGTAAAGAAAAATAACAAACTGGGTACAGACAGAAAAAAAGGGAGGGGGATGGTCAACATGTGGGCGTTCTTTCCGGACCGGAAAACGAAGGGGGGAAATAGACGCAATAAATTGAACGGAAAGGGGCGCCAGAAAGAGGGGGAAGCTAAAAGAAATATCGCCAGCAAAGAGCATTCAACTGCACTCGCTCTGAGGTGTTTACCTGGGGGGGTCAGGGGAATGGTGGAAAAGAAGAAAATACGGATCAGGGGAGGGGGGATTGGAGGTATTAAATCTGCTCGCTGTGGAGCATTCTGGGAAGCTCGACAATTAGGAGGAGAGGGGGAAAAAAAGGGGGAATGCGAGGAGGGCGCCAACCAAAAGAAGGGAAGGGAAAAGAAGGGTTTAATCGTATTGACTGGCTAGGGGAAAAGAAAAAAAAACGTGTCTAAGTTCCGGGGGGGACGTGGGGAAAAGGAAAAGCGCTGACGACGCGACTTGGGAAACGAGGAAATTTAAAAGGGGGGCAGACAAAGAGAAGGGGAACGGAGGCACAGTAAAAATAGGGAGAGGGAAGGAAAGGGCCCTCCATTGCGCTACCGTCACCCACCAGAGTGAATTATTGACCCGGGAGAGTAAAAGACGGGCATTCATGGTAAGAGAATAGCGGAAAACAATTGTAATAATCTCTAAACAAGTAGGAGGATTAAAATAGATAGAAGAATTGGCACGGAAGGGGAGGAGCTGGAAAGGCTCGGACAGAACTGGGTGGGGGGGAACTCACCTGTTCTAGCTCGTTGTTTCCTTTAGGGGGCATCGAAGGACACATATAAATCAAAGGGGCGAGACCCAATAGAGGGGGGCCTCCAAAACCGAAAAGATGAAGGCAAGGGGGGGGGGGGGGGGGGGGGGGGGGGTGTTGGGGGGGGGTGGACTCTTTTTCAGCCTCGTCGGAGCCTACTGTGAAGTGGACCAACAGTCCCAAACGAAAGACAAAAGAAAAAGGATGGTCAAAGAAAAAAAAAAGAGGGGGAACACTTTCAAAAAAAAATAACATGATTTCGGGGGTTAGGCCGTCGCACTAACCCTGGTCTGACAACACTAGATCAGATTGGAAAAAGACTTCAAAAAGGGATTACTAAATCAAAGGAGAGAACTACGGAGACTCATATTGTACAAGGGAGAATATAGGAGGAAGGAAGGCAATAACTAGCAGGCCCATTCCTCATCTTCTATGCTAAGAATTGATGCTTGAATGGGGGGTTGGGCCCAGATAGACAACATAGTTCGTTTGGGTCTTGGGGTTCGGGGGCGATTCGACGTGAACTTTCCGGGCAGAAAAATGGAATAGCGTCTAGGAAGGGGGCTCTGAAGAATATTGGCGATCCAAGAGATAGGGTGGAGAAAGACGCAGCTGGCTGGTGTTCGAAAAAGGGGGAAAGGGGGAAAGGTTGAGAAACGACAAGGGTATTTATGCATCTCCCAGGGATAAGAAAGAATGCGCAAAACCGAGGTGCCAGTCGGGGGGAGGGCTTACAAAACCTTAGGGGGAAGTTTTGGCTAGGCAGAAACTTTGGGTCAACCGGAAACACCCGCAGTGTTTGGTCAATCAAAAGAAGGGTCCGGGAAGGGGGGTGAGGGCGAAATTGATCGCAAGCTGGGGGCAAGTATTTTCCAAAACTCTGGAATCAGTAGGGGGGAGGAGGGGACAAAGAGGTGGAGCGCCTATCGGGCAGGAAGAAAAGAGAGAAAGGCCAAGAAAAGAAAGGAGCTCATCACGCATTTAGAAAAGTTTCACTTTACCAACGCCCATTTGTTAAGACGCGCATTCGGGCTCATCTGCATGGCGAGAAGAAACAACAGGGGAGAGGCAAAAAGGTGCAAAAGGAAAGAGAGAAACCCCTCACCGAAGAGAGTTAGAAACTTGGGGGGAAAGCCCTTTGAAGTTCAAAAAGACCTACACAACCGTCCACGAATGGGAAAAGGGGGGAAGGGGAAGCCGTACGAAGCAGTACACACGGCAACAAAATCAGTCAGAAATTCACCACTGAACAACCCAGCAAGAAGAGGCCAAATCGAGTCCGTCTCAAAAAAGGGAAGGGGCGGCGATGACATTTTTTCGTCGCGCAAGTAGGCGGACAACGGAGAGGGATAGGAACAAAAAAAAGCTTAGGGTGGAAGGAGAAGGTCGTGCGCCGCAATTAAGGCGAGGCAAGAATTATAATCTTCCGCATATTTGGATGCGTAACCAACGAAGGGACTGCGTCAGAAAAGGAGGGTCAGGGGAGGGGAGTCACGAAGAAGGGAGGAGAAGCACATAAGAAGGGGTATGAAATACCAAGTCCTCCCAGCTTCGTTCGGGTTGTAAATAGGCGGCCAGGGGCAGGGGGGGGGGGAGCAGATGGGTAGGCCTCGAAGTTCGCAAGCATTTGGACCTGGTCGACAAAAAACGTACAGACACTGGAAAAGAACCTACAACGACAAAGGCGCGACCCGGCGAAGAAAGACAAAACGCAAGAGGAAAATCGGTTCGAAACGGGGGCACAGTGAAAGAAAGGGAAGACAAAAACGAAGGAAACTCTACAATCGATTCCAGGGCAACAGCAGAAAAAAACTGATTGGGGGTAGAGCCTAGAAAGGGGGGGGGCAGGGATGCCGGGGGGAAAGAATGGGGTACCAAACAGGTCTAAGGGAGACGAATCGAAACCTACCGAAGGGTCACACCGGTCAAACATTGGAAGCTCATCTCAGGGGGTCTGGTACCGTGTATTAACAGGAAGAGCTGCCAGGGGGGGGGGGAGGGAAAAACGAATTTAAACTAGAGCGGTTATGGAGGCCATATTTTAAACCGTGCACGGCGGAATCGGGGAAGTGTTAGAACTTCATGAGGAAGAAAGTGTAAAGGGGAAAGCGTCAAGAGCATTAAAGGGGGAGATATACGGACTCAGACGGAAATCTCTGCAAACCTTGTTATGGGGTGGCAGGGAGTAATAAGACCTGGAAAAAAGAAAGTCCGATAACGGAGGGGGGAAGGGGTTCCGTGGGTATGAGAGGATCTCGAGGATCCGAGACTACAATGCGGCAAGGACGGACGACCTACTAAGGGGGAAAGAGCTATCGAAAAAAAAAAAAACAACGGTAGGGGGAGTCAGAAGAAAGAGAGGGAAAGGAAGTATCAGCTGACGGGGAATTTTTAAGAAGATCGATCGAAAATTTCCGAGCAATCCAATAAAGGGAAAAATCCGGCACAGCGGAATGGGGGGGAGTGGAGGGGGAACACGCTGAAGAAGGAGGGAAAGGAAAAAAGGGGGAGCAAGAAACGATGTTTTGAGAGAAAAAATTTCTTCAGACTACTCATAGGAAGCAAGTATAACAGGAACCGAGAAGGGGGGGGAAAAGTGTACACAGTCAAGGCGGCGAACGGGAAAAGTCTCCTAGGGTAAGAGGGGTGGAAGCCAAAACTGGGAGATAAAGAAATGGGTTCCGACACGACCGCAAACGAACTTAATTGGTTGGAATTTGGATGAGGGCGTTGTCTGGTGGAGGCTCGGGAAAGGGAGGAAAATGTCAAATAGGGAGGGGTGGTTCAAAAGTAGAGGGGGGGAAGATCAAGACATGCTTTTCATTCAGGAGACACTAGAATTGCAAGGGACGGCCCTTCCAGCGGGGCGGAACCAGCTCGTTCTGAGGTGCGGGGCAAAATGGATTCCGTTCTATGTGCCAAGACCGACCGGGGGATTGAGAAAAGAGGAACCAGTGAGGGAAGGCGAGACCTGGCAAAGGCGGGGCTAAAAGGGAAAAGGGAACAGGGGGGTCTTTTTCGAACCTGCCTTTGTCGCCAATTCCGGGGCAAGCGCGTCGGGCAGGACCGGCGAAACAAAAGCCGAAACACGGGTCCGGGGGAGGAAAAAGGACGGGGGGGGGGGAAAAGCAGCGCAATATTGGTGTTGATTCTTTCGACTAGGCGTGCTCATGAGGCGAAGGCAATAAGACAGAAAAATCAAAACGAAGCGGCGACGAAATAAAAAAAGTCGGATGGGGAGAGAAAAGCGACCGTGCGCCGCGAAAAATATAAAACCGTGGACCGGATTTGATCGGCCTGCAACCGCCAAGGTGGAAATACGAAAGTCAAGAATGAAGGTCCGGGCCGGGGAGGGGGAAGATGCCAACCGGCATAGAGAACCATGCGCTAAATCAAAAAAAAAGGGGAAGAAGTCGGGTATGTAGGTTTCACTTTTCTATGGTTCGTTCCGGTTTAGTGCGCCTGAATCTTCGGTCTTGACTAAGGGACTTGGGGGAGGGGGGTGTAAGGGGGGGAGAGGGGCAAGTGGAATCCCCTTAAGAAATTGATCTTGTCACGTTTCCAACTTTCAGGTGAGGGGGGGGGGAAAGAGTGGGGGTGAGAGTGGTGGGACCATTTCGTTAAGGAAGAATGCACTAGCCAGTTCCTGCGCGGTCTCGCCATTTGGAGGGGTTAACAGGGAAACCAGTTCCCAGCGGCAAGAGGAGGGATGGCTGGACGGGGGAGGAGAAGGAAGGCGAGATCGGAAAAACGGATAAAAAAAAAAATTCTAAAAAGGGTTTGCAATAGCATAGCGGATTGAATACCGCCAAAATGGTCCTCATTCCCCTGCCGGGCAAGGGATGAAAAAGTCATAGGTGGGTAGGGTGACAAGGGAGGGGAAGAAAAAAAAAGGGAAAAAAAAGAAAAAAGGCAGACACTAAAACACGGAAATTTTGCTCGACCTGGAACTCAATGGGGGGGGGGGCGATCAAAAGATAATGAAAATAAAACGAGGTACGAAAAGAAAATCGAGGGGGAAGAAAATACATTATAGGGGGAGAGAGAAAGAAGCTTTCAAAACTCTTGGATAAAAAATAAAGTCACTTACCGGATGGCTTCCATGAAGGCCGGGAAAAAAAAACAAACAAGAAAATATCGAACCAAACAAATCAAGGGGAAAAAGGAGAAGCATCGAGAGGGAAAATGGGTTCAGGGCAGGAGGGGACCCATAAGAAGTCCCGTTATTGACTGGAGGGGTGGAAATAGTGAGTAACGGGGGGAGGCGGATGGATCGGAGAAAATGAGACGCGTTTAAGGAAAGTGAAACCTGCTGCAAAAAAAAAGTCCTGTCCGCCATCCGGGGAACTCTGCAACCATTGGAGAGAGGGAAATGGGGGAAAGGGAGGGAAAAGCATGCAGGGACTTTTTCGGGGCCGACGGTGGACAAGGGGAAAAAAGAGCCGCCGGGAAGGGACGGATGGAAAAAAAATAAACGAATGGTAGGGAGGTCACCTCGCTCTCGTGGCTCCACGAGTAGGGGGCTTATCAGGTGGGAGGAGAAACCAGAGCCTACACCCCCAAGGGAGATCCGGGAAATGGGGGGGAACAACATCAGGAGAATGGCTTGGAAAGAAAGGAGATCGACAAGGATTAAAAGTCTACGAAAAAACAAAACTTATGAGGAGGTACAAGAACGGGGGGAAAACGGGAATTCTGGGAGGGGGAGACCTGCTCGGAAGAAGCGAGGGGGAAAAAGAACCGGAAAAAATTCTATAAAAGGGTTTCCGTATAGCTCTCCCTCAACAGTAACGCCATAATCGGGTTCGAGAGGAAAGGGGGAGCACGAAAAATGCAGTGGTCTCAACGGGCATCGGAGGGGGGAAAAGAACTCGGTATCCTGGGAGTACCAGGAAAAAAAAGACTACATTAGCATTCAGGGCACCAAGAGACAATGGTTTGCAGAGAGTCCACACTTAGGGGAGTCAAGGAAATTTACGGGTTGGCGAAGGCCGAATACCATGTTTCTTCAACGGGGGGACATAGGGAGAAAGGGGAAGGACGCTGACACCAACGCAGGGGGGGTGACAGGATTCCTCAATCTGAGGTAGCGCTATTCTGCGCTCGAGGGAAGAATGACGAAAAAATGAAAACAAAGAAGGGATTGAGAAGGTAAGTGTACTTCCTGGGAGGGGTGAGGGGGGAGAAGGAAGAGGAGTGGTTCATGGTTTAGGACGTTGGGAAACATGCCGTGAATTTAATTCTAGTCAAAAAGTGCATAAAAGTTAAAACGAAAGGTCAAGTGAGCCGACAAATAGAAGGTGAAACAAGAAACGATCAGGCGGGGAGGTGGAGTAAAAAGGTCCAATTGGAAAAACTGGAAACTGGTCTATATATCCAGCCAACTAGAGAAGGGAGAACAACGATGAAGGAGAGTGGGCTGGAAGGGGGGGAACGGAGGGGTAAGAGATGCAAAAGGGTTACCGGAACACATGAATTTTTCATCAACTCCGGCATGGGATGGAAAAAAGGGTGAGGGACTTCAAGGCGCAGGAAGTAGGGCCAAAAGAGACAGCACGAAAGTGGTCGCAGACAACATACGTGCGCACCTAGCGAAGGAAGAAGAGCGCCCAAAAAAACACACGCTGCGCCATGGGAACGGTGTCACTTGTAAAAAAACAATGGCCTGAGATGATAAGAACAGAAAGGAAATCACTATGGTCGATAAACGCCCGAAGGGGGGGAGAGGCTTGGGAAAAGACCAATCTAAAACAAAAAGAAAACGAACTGGTCCATGAGAGAAGGGGATTTTCCCGAGAAAGCGACATAAGTGGCAAGACGGAAATGACCAAAGCCACGGAGATCAAGGAGACGAGAAGGACCGGCCGGAAAAGGCAAGAAAATGGTACAAAAACAATTACACACACACTGAGGCACGATCGTGAGATTTATAGCAACGGCATTTGTTCGGCGGGGAATGCGGTTGGGGAAATGTCGGACAACTGCAGGGGGGAGGAGGGAAAACGAAATGGAAGTAGAGACATGACAACCGGGGGGGGGCGAAGACGCGTCGTTCGCACGGTTCAATGAATTCTTCGTCGCCACATGAGAGAAGGGGGAAGGGAGGTAGATGGAAATGAAAAAGCCAAAAAGACGGGTGTATTGGAAGTCGGAACAGGGCTGGGTAGTAGCTGGACTGGGAAGAGTTGCTTAGACGACAGGAAAAAAAAGGCGCTCTAAAGACAAAAACAGAAACGCCGGAAAGGGGGGATGCACTGGGGTTGGTCAAAAGATGCGAAATCGGAAAGGGGGGGGGGGAGATTTTTTCAATCAGAGCGCCTACGCGCCGGTTACAAAAGGGGGCCTGTCAACAACGGAAGGGGCGAAAAAAACAGGAAACTCCTATCTCAGAAAAACCGCGACCACAAAGGGGAAAATCGTGCGCGCCGATGAAGGGGTTCAGGGTCAAAAGGTCCAGAAAAAGCCTAGGACGCATCAAAAAAGCGCGTTTCTTGGGAAAAATCCAGTCACAGCATAACAGGAAGGGGGGGGGAAAAAGAGCAAAGGAGGAAATTGGCGTCAAGGGGAGGAGAGAAGGGGAAACATCAACGACCATGAAACGGGGGCGAAAAAAAAAAAAAAGGGATGCAAGCTCCAAATAACCGGAATGAAAAATCAGCAGCGGAAGGTGGATTACTTGTCTTTGAAGATCAGAAAGGGTGGCGGGGAACAATCGGGAAAAGAGGAGGAAAAAGGGAAGAGGCAGACAAGGAAGTTTAATGAAAAAAAAAAACGGACTGGTTACTTAGAAGCGTAGAAAGCAAGGGGGAAGGGGGAGAGAAATCAGATGCACGAGCAACGTCCAAGAGGGAGGTCGTGCCACAAGCGTGGCCGAGAGTGCCAAAACTGCAAACAAAAAGAAAAGAAAAGGGGAAGAGGTTTTGAACGATTCTGGGGAGATTCGCGGAGGGAAAGATCGGGTTCAAGCAAAGGGCTAGGGACGACATCGCCTATCTACGCGCCTGCAGGTTGAAGAGAGAGAAACACCAACAACATGCGAAAAAGAGAGAAAAATAGAAAAAACAGGCGAGGTCTAGAGGGATGGCCCAGGGGAATTTGTCGCAGATGACGGATAGAAAAATTGATCTCGAATCATACAAACCTGCACATCCTAGATGAAGGGGGTGGGAATCATTAGGATTCAAGGAAGAGGGACCACTAAAAAGGTGGGGACAGGAGTTGCGAGGGGAAGCGCTCGAGACCCAATTTCCTTAATTACTATCGCTTCCCTTGGGGGCGGGAATAGGGTAAAGGCCAGGCAAAACCGGTACAAGTTTAAAAAAAGGAAGGGCTCAAAAAAAAAAACCACACAAAAACCAAAACCCCCCCCCAACACACACACCCTTACTTCGTAAGAGGGAAGGGGTCATTGCCAGAAACAAGGGAGGGAAGTGAAGTACCGCACCTCGACGCGGTGTCCAATGTAAAGGGTGGAGGCGTTTTCGGTTAGAGGCAAAAAACAAACGTGGGAGGAAACAGGTCCAGAAAGGGGGTCGTTTAGGTCCGGCTAGGAAGCAGAAAAGGTAGTTGGCAAGAGAGGAGTCGACAACGGAAAAAAAAAAGGGGTCTGGCGTCTGTAAATACCCTGATTGGCGGAAATAAAACGTGATTGAATTTTGCCAGGCCAACCGGGAATAAAGGACGGGGAGGGAAACATCGCCGGGGCGCGCCTGGGCGCTGAATAGGGGAGAAGCTTGGTAAACGGTCGGCAGAAAAAAAAGGCGCTCCAGGTCGATATCGCCACCCTTTCAGGAGGCAAAACGGACGGGGAGAAATCATCTAGTGAAGCGGCGGTCAAAAGGGGAGGAAATCAAGTAGGGGGAGGAAGGGGGGGAAGAGAAAAGGCATTAGAAAACAGCGACAGCGGAAAAAAGCAGAAAACGTAACGGGGTAGGGGTCATCAAAAACCGGGAGGCGAAACAATAGAAACTTGCGGGAACGGTGCAGTGCGCACTCGGAAGGGCCTGGAGAAATCAAGCCGTTGGGGGTTCTCCGAAGGAAAAGAACGGGGTGAAGGAAGGGGAAAGTGAAAAGTCAACAACACTAAAAGACTGCCTCGTCCGGGGCCTTTAGATCCTCTCACGTTCCTTCGGCGGTGGGGAAAAGGGAATGGTTGTCAAGGTAGTCAGAATGGGGATTGCCGAAGCCGACAAGGATGGGGGGGCCTGGGGGGAAACTTTCGGGGGTCGTTGGGAAGCTTCTTGGCCAACGATACACTTCGGTCATATCGGTGGAAATCCAAAAACCCGTAGAAGTGGGGAAAAGTGGCAGTGAAGGGGGGGGGGTGAGGGTGGGGGAAACCAAAGGTCTTATTCTCATGCGAGGAGCCAGGTCCCTGCTCTGGGGAAGCTAGAACATTGGCGTTTTACCAGACAAGTAAGGAAAGACGAATGGGATGGGAAGGACGGGGTCAACCGGAGATGGATAGGCAGGGGGCAAAACGTCTTGTGGTCGAGGGAAATCCGAGGGAAATATTTTGTCAAATACGCAATGCGCCTTTATACCGCAAAAACATTGCCAGAAAGGCCCATCGAGAAAGGGGGATAAATTCATCGGGGGTTCAGTGGAAAAAGACAAGTAAAAAAAAAAAGTGACAGAAGGAGAGGGGACACTGTGACAAGACAAGCGGGTTTTGCTAGACTCTATTTCTGACTACATAACTTAGAAGAACTCCGCTCAAGGGGGAAAATAAACAGGCGGGTAAAAACACCAAAAAAGCGGACGATGGGGGGAAAAAAGATAGAGGACAGATCAGGAAAAAAGGAGGTTCAAACGAAAAGCCTGCCCTCTGTCTAGGAATAGAAAAAAAGGAACACTTAAAAAAAGGGAAATGAGGCCGTAAATAATGGACCATCGAAAAAAAGAAAAAAAAGACAGGGAAAAAGAAAATCAAGATAAAAAATGACCCGGAAGGGGGGAGGCGTTGTTGAATGGTGTGGGTTTGGTGGGTTTTTTAGCGATTGCGACGGGCGGGACTAGAGGGGAAGAAAAAGTGAAGAAAGGAAAGAAGGAGAAGGTCAAGAGAGGGAAGGCGGTGTTTTCTGTCAAGCTTTCGACACATGAGAATGACTCTTGCAAGAAAGGGTGATTCGGCGTCCGGACTCAACAGAAAAGGGAGGGAAGCAAAAACGGGGGGGAGAAAAAAATTGCGGAGAGTGTGAATGAGAAAAGAAGCTTTTTTTCGTATGAAATGTGGTCCATTACCATCGGTCCGACGGGGACCCTTGTAACGAGGGATGAACCTGGGCGCAAAGGAGTTGAAGTGGGAGGGAAAAAACTCTAGAGAACGAGAAAGGAGTATCATTTGGGAAGGCGATCCCCTACGGCCCCACCCGGTTCGATATTTCATGTTGGCTCCAACACCTGATGGAAGGCGTTCGATCAGCCGAAACCAAGGCAGGGAAAATG
>Ga0179593_1647763_pt1 | contig 14302 bp, 17 predicted proteins | sample CZODoug2_1_08_16_FD_185931 | JGI IMG/M metagenome (GOLD analysis project Ga0179593, IMG submission 185931) | Vadose zone soil fungal communities from Angelo Coast Range Reserve, California, USA - CZODoug2_1_08_16fungal (PacBio error correction) | ecosystem: Environmental > Terrestrial > Soil >...
GGACTAATAAACAGAACCGGAGCATTTCTTGAGGGAGCTCTACTCGAGAAAAACGGCCGCGTGTGCGACAGTGTAGGGGGGGAACCGGAAGAAAAACTGAACGGGCCCCTCCGAGGAAAAACGCGGTGGGGGGAAAGGCTGGGTAGAAAAAAAGGAGAAGATTTTGAGGCAAAAGCCGAATCTGAGTCGCTTTGGTTGCACGAGCTCAGGAAAAAGGGGGGGGGCCGAAGGCATTCTGACCCTTTCCGTCAGGAGAGAGAGTGCCCGGAGGGGGGGGGGAACCTGGGCCAGCAGGGACAGAAACCAAATAGGTGGGGGAGGGGCGGTGACTGGGGGGAACACCTCACACCTATCGTAATGATGACTGGGGAAAAAAGGAGCGGAAAGGACGACACTGGTGCCAAGAAAGGGAAAGGCATCTTGAAAAAACGTCCTGTCTGTGGAAGGGGGAGGAAAATGTGGGTCTGAAAGTTTGCTTGCGGACTGACTGACTGCGGGGCGTTCTGGATAAAAAATGGGGATTTTCTCGGTGAAAAAGTGGAAAGGGTCGAAAGCGGGGCGGGGGACACAGAGAGGCCAAAACTGTTTTGGGAAGACGGGCAGAGTTAGGGAGGGACCTCTTAGGGGATACTGGTGCACGGGTCGGGGGGGGCTTTTTCAGCTTGAGAAGGCTGAGGGAAAAAGGTCCGGCAAGGACGACAAATAACTTGAACCTTAAGGGGGAAGTAGGACAAAGAAAAAAGGGAAGCGCGGGGGGTGCGTGGCGGAGATCTTGGGAGGGGGCAGCCTTTCAGGGGGGTTACATGGTCCTGGGGGGAGGAAAATGGTCCCGAATGGGGGGGCCGGCTTCGACATTAAGGAACATTGGGGGGAGTTTGAGGGGGGAGGATGCCGGCGACACGCGTAGAACTCTGGGGGGTGTTGCATAAAAAAGCTTCGTCCGGGGGGGGGTTTTTTCGGCGGAAGGGGGGTAGGCATAGGAATCAATGTGGGATGGGGGACGGGGGCAAATAGGTCTTCAGGGAGGTGCTGTGGACGTGGTAGGAAAGGCCTGTGCTCGACCGCCTGAAGGGTATCAGCTAAGGGCCGGGGAAAACATACGCGAAAAAGATTTGACAGGGAAATCTTGATGATGGCTCGTCCAATTTTCTCATAGAAGGGACTTGGCACGGAAACTTGAGTGTAAACATGGCGACTCAGAAAAAAGGGCTCGGGAAATCGAGCTTAAAAGTAGGGGAAAGAGTCGGTGGTCCGGAGAGGGAGGTGTGAATAAAAGAGAAAAAAAAAGAAAAAACAAACAACAAGGATAAGGGGGAGGAAAAGAAGGAAATAAAAAATGCTCCGGAGGGTCCAGACATCGGGCGACCGAGATACAAAACGGAGGAGGGAAGAAAGAACTGACCTCATAGGGCAAACTCGAGGGCGCCATTTCACGAAGAGGAGGAAAAAAGATGGCGCCGTCTTTTGGGACTCATGTCTTGGTACGCTCGGGGGAAAACGATCCGAGGAGAAGGGAAAAAAGAAAAAGCGTGAAAGAGGTCAAAAGTGGCCACTTGGATTAAAAAAGGGAAAGAAATGTCCTGACTGGCTTGAGGGAAGAAAATGTCGAAGGAAAAAAGGGGAGGGCAACACCCAAGACAAGAGCTCCCCCAATGTGCCCCACTAGACGTTCACGGAAAAAAGGGGGGGGACGTCCTGGGGCTGTGAAAAGCCCCACAGCCCTGGTTTGCAGAAGGGTCTAGGGGCAACCAGGTAGCCCGACGCCCCCTCCTAATCGTCGTAAAGGCGGGGGGAACCAGACATTGCCCAAAACCAGAAGGGACGCGCCGGTAATCGCTAGGGGCCGGCGGAAGACAGTACCAAAATAAGACGTCCGTTCCCTGAAAAGTGGCTACGAGAAAAGAAAAAGAGCTCAGGACCCCAGACTGAAGGGGGGCCCCCTCCGAAGTTTCCCAGTAGGGGAAGAGTTGCCGGGTCAGTGAAAAAAAACAACGTTAGGGGGGAGGAAAAAAAGAGGGGAAAACCCTGGCCATCCCGAGAACGCTGAAGCAAACCGTGACCACAGATCCCTGCAAACCGTGTGGGGAAAAAACCCCCCCCCGACCCAGGCAAATCAAGGGGCTCCTCCCACAGCGGGGAAAGGACACCGAGCGGGACCTACTCATGGACCCGAAAGAAGGGGGAAGGTACTTTATTTGGTGGCGACGGGACGCCCTATGTCTTGGGGACGACAGGAAAAGTCGGTCCGACAGTCTGAAAAGGAAAATCAAAAAGCATTTGCTGTCCCTGGGATAGAAACCATCTTCCTCCAAGCGGGAACGAAAGGGAAGAAGGGAACCTCGTGCGGAGAAAATATGTGCAAACAGGGGGAAGTCACTGCGCCTCCAAAAAAGAAGACTGGTTCTTATGGTAGCCAGGGAACACACAGAGCCAGGGAAAAACTGAGAAGAAGGGGAAACAGATTGCCACCCAGAAAGGACCTGTTCGCGGGGCCGCCCCAGGAAAAATTCTAGCAGCCGCGCCAACTGATCGGCAGAAGAAATCGAGAGGAAAAAAAAAAATAAAGTCGCTCGGGACTTGAAGGGTGGAGAAGAAAGGAACCTGGACAGAGTGGATTCACGAGCCCAGGGCCGAAAAAAAAAAAAAGGGGCTGCGATGTCCATGAAAAGAGAGGACCACAATCGTGGAAAAAACGTAACCACTGGGTGATAAGGGGGCAGAGCAAAAAAGGGGAAGAGAAAGAACGAGTGACCGCAACGCCGCAAAGACCGCCTCCATGACGAGAAGAAAAGAAAAACGAGCAAATCAGAGGGGGAGGAAACCTAACTAAAAGATAGAAAAATGCGAGCCCCATCGAAAAAAAGAGAGGATCGATAGCGAGGTGCTACGTCAGAGGAGAAAACGCCACAGTACCTTGCAAAGGGGGTGGAAACGCAGAAACTCAAGGACCCCTGCCCGAAAGAGGAAGGCTTCTCCATTATCTTAACACTAACAGAGGTTTTGCCACCTTACCAAAGTCAAAAGGGGGGGGAGGAACCACGCGGGGCCTGAGGCCCACCAAAACCCACATTTTGGGAGAAAAAAGGGGAAAGCGGCCAAAAGCCTACCGGGAAAAGAAAGCCAGGTGCGAGAGAAAAGCCCTGCCCCAACTATCGAACCTCAAGGGGGGTGTGACCGAAAAAGAGGGAACGGTCTCTTCTCGGAAGGAAAAGCAAATCCGGGGAGGGGCCCTTTCTAAAGCAGGCAACAGTTCAAAATAGCAGGGGTCATATCATTCAGGGGGAACCGTCACGCTTCGCCTGAACAGGGGTACAAAAGCAGCCCCAGCAGGGAGGCCTCAACGTAGCAAAGAAAAAAACAAAAGAGATCTGTTGGATTCAGCCTCGGGCAGGTAGGGGGGGGGGGGAAAAAAACGAATTGCCTATTACAAAAAGGAAAGAAACAAGGTGGCGCGACAGGGGGCAAGGGGGAAGAAGGAACACTGACTAAAATCTGGAACTAAGGGTCAAGCAGGAGGGGGAGAACGAAGCCTCTATCCGAAGGGGAAGGTAAGAAGGGAGAAGTAATCGCACCGCCACACTCGGCAGGAGGGGCCAGCACCCAGCCGAGAAAAAGCGTCCCTGCATAACAGGGTTGCGCCCTGGACTTTTGGCACACAAAGGGGGACCCCTTCTCCCCATTTGAAAAAGGAGGGGATTGCGGGGCGGGACCCCAGAACCGTCCGCGTCCGTCTAAAAAAAGAAAGGGGGGGGTGTCAACAAAATTAACAACCCCGAATGCGTCTATTGGACGGGGTGTAAAAAAACAGATCAGCCTAACCAGGGAAAGAGACGTGGGAGAGGACCTGGTCGAACTGAAAAGGCCAAAAGGCATCCTGCGGGGAAGAGTAACAGTAACGGTAGTGGTCTTCAACCAGCTTGCCAGATAAACAGAAAAAAGAAACATAAGGCCTTCGCCTGCCGCTGGGGGACGAAAAAAGAAAAATCGAGACAACAACAACGGGGGGAGGAGGAAAGAGATTCTGGCGCCAACTTCCAAAGGAAAAAAGAAATTGAGGTTGGGCTTTGGTGGCCGAGTCTGTGAAGCTGGAGAAAGGAAAACCCAGAAAAAACGCACTGGGACGTCGTGCATGGAAAGGGAACCGCGCCAAGGGGGCGGGCGCAAGAGAAAATAGGGGTACCACCCCTTTGTAAAAAGGGGGAAGGAGGTGTGAGATGCCGTCAAGGGAAAGTGCCCGAAGCTAATTCCTAAAAGAAAAATGTAAAAGGGAATCTCGCCCGACGTTCCCTCAGGGAAGAAAGCAAGAAAAATCTACGATACGGAAAAGAGGACGCCCAAAAGGGGTCCAAGTGGAAAAACCGCACCGCCTTTGTCACTTCAGAAAGGAAGGCGCTGTGGTTCTGGCAAGAGGAAAAAAAGAGTGGGTGGATGAACAGGGGTCCATGGCAATCGTCCCATGACAATGCAGAGGGGGGGGGGCTTCTCGAGAAAGGGGAAGAAAGAGGCCACGCTTGGAAAAAAGTCCCGATCGTGTTGGGGGTACTGGTCTGCCAAAAAAAAAGATCAACGCCCAACCCAAGATGGGAGGGGTCTTTGTTTAAGAAAAAAAAGGGGGAGGTAGGCTAGGAAAGGACCCGAGTTGGGGGGGACTGAAGGAGCACATTCTAGTTGGGAAGAGTGGGAAAGTACTACAGATCGTACGGTTGGTCTGGAGGGTGGGGGACAAACATTTAACAGAAACGAAAAAGTCTTTGATGGACGGACTCGTTACCAGGGGGGAAGCATATTCCGTGCGGTGTTGACGCGAAAAGGGCCAAAGGGGAGTTGCCCTCCCCGTGGGACAGGATAGTCCTCCCTCGGGATCAGGCCCAAAGGGGAGGCCAGGAGTGGACGCTCGTGTGAAACCTTTCTGGTGGTCGAGGTTCGGGCACTATGTGGTTTGTCAATCACAGGGGAAGGTCCAAGGCATCCTCGGTGGTGGCGTGGAATGTGTTGTAGAGGGTCGACAAGACACTTGCGTTTACAAGGAAAGAAGGAGATCAATCCAAAGAGAAGCGTTGAACAGGGTAAAGGGGTCTGGGGGAGAGCAGGTTCTTTCCTGGAAAAACGGGGACTGTTGGCGGCGGCCGTGTCGACTCTTGGAAATCACGTAAGGAAAGGAGAAAAGGGGGAATCGGGGAAGGGGCGGGGCGCGTTTGATAGGGGAAAAGTTTGAGGCCGAGCTGTTACTTTGTCTCGGACAAGATTTGATTCTTGAGAAAAAACCCCCAAAAAAAGGGGGGGTCTCCGGCCAAAACCTGTAAGGCTTGCAGAGGGAAAAAGAAACAACGGCGGGCCTTGCTGCGCTTAAGGAGAGGCTTGAAATCCGGAGAAGAGGGCCGGCCGTGTCAGGAGTAAAAAAACATAAGACGACGATTGGGGTGGCCGAAAAAAGGATCATGAACCAAATCGCACATGCCCAGAGGATCTGGGGGAAAAAGCTGATCAAAGCTGGAAGGGAAAAAGTTAGGGAAAAGGAACAGGGGTCCGCCGACTACGGGCGGGGGACGGTCCGGGTACGCAGACTGGCTTGAACGTCGGCCTAAAGACCTCCTACGCGGAAAGGAGTGTGTTAGAAGAACCCTGCCAATCTGATCGGCCTTCCTAAGGGGAGGGACGCGAGAGAAAATGGATTGGGCCTCTCCCAGAGGGGAACCATCCCAGGGCCGGGCGAGGGAGGGAAAGGGGGTTGTTGTGATGGAGAAGGGAGAGCGGGGGAAAAAAATGGGTCCGCTGAAAAAAGACGCCCGAGCATTCGAAAAAGGTTGACCGTCCCATGAGAAAGTGAAGCGAAAAGTGCCTACCTTGGAAGAAAGACCAAAAGGGTGTGAGGGAAACGTGAAACGCCTGTCAAGGGGGAAACCAGATCAGGTTAGGAAGGAATGTGTCCAACCAGCCAATAGGGGATGCCAGGGGAGAGAAGCAGGGTAGGTACGGCCTTCTGGACCATAGGCGGCTTTATGGGTCGGGAGGGGGGTGTTGTTATGCGCCCAGGGCCCCCAGGGTCAAAGCTGCGGGGCAAACGGGCGGGGATTGAGGGGAAGGTTGGGAGGATGTCCAGGGAGGAGGAAAAATGGGTGGGAAGCGGTGTGGGGGGGGTCAGGGAAGAAAGTGTGCTATTCGCGAAGGGCCAACGTCTGGTTCAAAAGAAAGGAGTCTCCGCGAAAAAAGAAGGCAGATGGAAGGAAGGGAAAAAAATCCACGGGGCCCCGTACGGAACCAGTCAAGTTGGTAAGAGGGACAGGGTACTCGCGGTCTTTAAAATTCTCGGGGACACTGGCCTGTGGGCCGTTAGCGCTGGAAGGTGGTAGGGGTGCCATCGAGACATGATGCAAAAAAAAAAACTTTGGTGGTTGGGGAGGAGGGACCGGGATCTTTCAAGCCTTAGGAAAAAAGAAAAGGAACGCGGAGCCTTGGGGGGGGAGAACAAAAAAAACAAGTTGAGGAGGGGGTTTGTTTTGCCAGAATGGGATGACAGCATGTAAAAATGAGGACTGTAGAGCGTGGGGGAAAGGTGTGTCAATGCTCCAGAAAAAAAAAAAGACGGGATGAATCTCATTAGGAAGACGCAACGAGCGTGGTGGATGGAGAAGGGAAAAGGAAGATTCTCCAGTGCTTTGATTCCGACTCGCCAACTAAAATGGTCAAAGAGAAGGCTCCTGCAAAAAGAATTGCAAGGTGGTGGGCGAAGCCTCGAAACAAAGGGGGAACCTGCGTGTCTGAATTTGGGGGAGGGGACCTAAGAAGATCCGAAAAAAACAACAAACGGAGGATTAAGGAAAGAATCGGGGGGGGCGGGGGTCAGGTCCCCCTCACCCGCCAAAAGGAAAAAAAAAACGTACCCTCAAGAGGAGCGAGCGAGAGAAACAACACGGGGGGTATTGGGGAAGGAAGAGTAAAGCTTGCGCCTTGGCAAAAATAGCATCACTCAGGGAACCTAGAAAAAAAGGTAGGGGGTTTACCCACCACTTGCGTAGAAATCAAGAAAAGCAAAAAAGGGTAACGCGGGGCTGGCAAGAGAAAAGTGTATTTCCTTACCGGTTGAAAAGGACTGCTGCCTGGCTACAAAAGGTAGGGGGAAAAAACCATACTCCTCTCCAAACCAAGACCCCACTAGACAGGGGAAAGGTCTGTAAGGACCACAGGCAGGGGAGTTGGCATCCTGGAAACACCAGGAAGAAAAAGGGAAAGAAAGACTCAGCTCTAAGAAGAACAGAAACATGAAATCAAGGGCCCAGGTGGAAGAAAAGACCTCGTCGGTATAGGGGGTCGTGAAAAAAGGGACCAAGGAAGAAGGGGGGGGAATTCCCAGAATGCCAGAGGGGGACGACAATCTAGGGAAGCTCTGAACTGCAATGCCAGGTGTCGCAAATGAATGAGTTGCCATGCGAGAAACCTGGCCGGTCGGAAAGAAGAATGGGTCCAATGTCCGGGAAAAGCCTCTTGGAAAAAAAACGACCAAGCTCAGCAAAAAAAAAAAAAAAGATCCCCCCCGTGTGAAACAGCATAGGGGTCGAAAAAGTCCGTAAGGGTTTCAGGAAAGAAACACTTTTACGAAAAAAGGCAAGGCAACCAGACGCTGTGCCAAGAAGAGCCGGGAACCGACTTATGGTTCGAAGCCAGGCCGATAGGGAGAGGGCCCTCACATAGAAAAAGAGGTTCTGTCCTACCGGGGGAGGAACACAACTCGTAAGAAAATTAAAGAAATTGGGCCAGGTAGGCAAGAGCAAATCAAGCGACGACGAAGGAGCACCTCTGAGAGGGGGGATGGACAATTGTTGCACAAGCGATGCGTCCAAAGAAACCCCGCAAGCCTGGGAGGGAAAGCCCAAAAAAAAAAGTCCACACGCGCAGTGGGGAAAAAAAAAGGATCAAAGGGGGGGGGGAGATTGTGCCGAATATCCCTTTGACAGCGAAAAAAGGCCGCCCAAACGTAGAGAGTCGAAAAAAAGCGTCAAGGCACTGCTCGGAGTTTAATCAGAAAGCTCGGCGAAGGACTCTACACAAAAAGGCCTGCGTCGCACGGAGGGTAAAGGAATCATCGCCTGAACGGGAAAGCATTGGGCAGGCGGCGAGGGTCATGATCTCGAGAAAGTCGTGAATGCCGTGTAGGGAAAAAAAAAAAACACATGAAAGGGGGGGGAGGGAATAATTCGTCGCAAAAAGATCCCCTGAAACAGCCGCAGAACTTGGGAAAAAACGGCCTCCAGGAACCGGGAAAGGAGAAGATCCCAGAAAATAGGGGGAGACTCTAACGTAACCTGGAAAGAACATCAACTGGCGAACATAAATGCTCTAAAACGAAGGAGAAGGGGCTATTTTGGGCATAAGACGCCGGAAAAAAGAAAAGAGGTTTCCTTGGGGAACGCCAGAAAAAAAAAAATGGGTCCCAACCCGAAATAGATTGGGGATGCGCTAAGGGACAAAAAAGAAGGAGGCTTACCGGTTTGAAACAGTGCTCCAAAGAAAACTGAGACCAGACCCAAAAGGGGGGGAAACATATCCCCAAATTCGCCGACCAGGAGAAATAGAAAGGGGGGCCCTGCTCTCCCTCCGACAGAGAGGCGGTTAGGAGAAAGACGTGCCCATGGGGGGACAAGGAAAAAGACTTCTTTATGAGGGGTCTTTTCGTCCGTATAGCAGTTGGAGAGCAAAAAATAGCTTCACGGTAGCGGGACCGTCACGCCCGCGCAAGGGAACAATTTGGCAAGGGGGGGGAACAACAGCATAACCACGACGAGGAGAACAGTCCCAGACAAAGCTACGTACAAGAAGCGGATTGTGTTGGAGCGAAAAAAGGGGCTATACACCAGCCAAAAGTTGCGGCCCAGCAGGCCGGAAACCGTAACACACGAGGCGAAAACATGGAGGCCCGAGTCGAGCCCGGCGGGGGAAAATGGGTCCTTAAATGCCGAGTAGAAAACTCTGCCAGTCCAAAAAGCACCCATGCGGACAAAGTTGGGGGGAAGGGGGGTTGCGTCCCCTGTGAAGCAAACATGGCTTGAGGAAGATCCCCCAGGTTTACGTTTCGCTCCGAGGGAAGGAGGGCGGGCTCTGGGGAAATGCCGAGTTAAAGGGGGGGGGGAACGGTTCGGCCTCTACGACCTCCATGGGAAAGGAAGGGACTTGTTCCGCCAAAAACGAACCATGTGGTGAGCAGTGACTCAGGGGGGGGGACTGCCGTCCGTCCATAATTGCGGGGGGAAACCTTGGTAAGGGCAAAGCCCATCTTCCAGAAGACGCCAAAAAAAAGAAACTCAGGCCTCGCCGCCCTTCTAATATCGAAAAAAAGGGAAGATTAGGAAAAGAGAGAAGAGGGAGAAAATAAACCCAAGCGTCGGAGGGGGTCCTTTCCTGGGGGGGGTATCTGGAATCCTTGGGAAGGTAACAAAAAGGGTGTAGGGGGAAAATATAAAAGTCAAAGAACCGGCATTTTTCGCCAGGGGTGCTGCGCACGGGAAAGATACCACCCCTGGTAAGAGGGTTTGGCGGAAAAAAGCAACCGGTCGTGCCCGAAAAGCCAACTGCAAGGAAGGGAGCCCGCAACTCAGATGCCCCAAAAAGGGAGAGTCGCCCGAACATCTTTCCCAGGGCGAAGAAGGAAGACAAAGGGATGGTCCTTATTACTGCCCGAAAGTGGCGCTACTCGGCAAAATTCAAGAAACATAGAGGCTTTTTCGAACTAAAAAAAGCGGACATAGGAGATCAAGGACTGTTACTGAAAAGCCGCCCTGCGCAAGAAAAAAAGGAGTGGGCTGGCGGGTAGACCTTCCGTTTTTGAGGACAATCCATCAAAAAAGGACAAGAGGCTGAAGCCTCCAAACTCTGGTCTACCGTGGATCAGGATTGGGGGGTCCAGGAGGACAAAAGGAAAAGGGGTCAGCCAGGCGAGAGGGGACGGACGCTACCCGGAGCCCGTCTAATTGGCACTGGGGGACCAGCAGGAAGAGTCCAGCATAGAAGGGTTTGCCCCTAAAGGGGGCCAGCAAACAAACTCGCGCGCCCCCCTTTGAGGCAGGCTTTCGGCCTCCCCCTCGGGGACGACAATTTGCGGGGAGGGGTAAAGGATTATGTTGCATCCGAGGGTTCGGGGAGCTTGGGGCGGAGAGTTTTTGACCGGGTAAAGGAAAAAAGCCTGGCGTGGGATTGGTTTGCGCAGAAGAAAGCGATCAAGGCTGGTACCTTAGCGGTTTACGGCGGAAAAGGAGTGATGGGGTTTAAAATCCGTCGCCTCTTTGAAAATGGCCCGGGGGGAATCGATCTTGAGAGAGAGGGATGGCTTCTCCAGTTGCGAGCCGTTATCGGAAACGAAAAAGTCGGGATCGGCCGGAAAGGCTGTCTCGGGGAAGGTCCGGGGTGCAGCCCTTGCCTTCGGAAAAAGTTTGGTTAATCGTAAGGAGAGGGAAATTTGCGGACTCCTCCAGTCCGGGAAAAGGCAGGGGACTTGAAAATAGGCACATCGGGGGAAATTTTGGCGAGCGAGATCAAGGAAGCAGCCAAAAAAATCGGCAGGATGGGTCGAAAGAAAAGGGAAAAAAAAAAAAGACTACTTTTCGACTAGAACGACCTGAAGAACCTATGACGAGGATATCACATTAAGGGGGAAAAGAAAAGGCTGCTCCCTCTACGGGAAAGGGGCGCCCGGGGGAAAAAACAAAAAAAAAAATTCTGCTGCAAAAACTGCAAGGGTGCCTTTCCTAGGAGGATGTTGGAAAAAAAAGAAAGGGCTTTACCCAATCCGAAAAAGGCCGGAAAAGGGGGGGCGGGGGGGGGGGGGGGGGGGGGGGGGAAGCGTGAAAAAACTGTTTCACACGGGTTGGGAAAAAATAAACGCCGAGCATTCGCATACTGTCCAAGAAGGGGAAGTTGCCAAGGGAAGACCAGCAAGGGGAAAAGGGGGGGCATCCAATGTGCACGGGTGGGGAACTGCGTACCGCAACACAAGAAAGACTCCTGAGGGAGGGGGGGCCACAGAATCATATAGGGCCGGACGGAACCGCACGTCGTGAAACAGGTGGTGCCCAAGGGGTCTGATTGTGGAAACAAAACAGGGTGGGAGTCCCGGCGGCATTTTGGGAAGGGCGACTGAGGGGTGAAAAACAAGGGGACCGGGATCTGTGAAGGAGGAAGGAGAAGAAGAATGAGGCCAGCCCTGAGAAAGGACAACCAGAGGGACTCAAATTGGGGTCTCCTTTTCAATGGAGGGACATAAAAATCTGGGGGGGAGGACTGCTCTTGGCCAAAGATGGGCGAAAACCGGCGGTCAGGGTTACGTAACCGGGATTGGGTGGGAATGAAAAAAGGTAAAGAAAAATTATAAAAAAAGACAAACGGGACCGCAACTCTGGGGGAAATGTGCCCAAGAAAGGTCCCATTAACCTGGACGAGAATTGGCGTGGAAGGGGGGGGCAAAAAGCTACAGGCCTAGAAAAAAGGGGGGGCTGCCCAGCGGTCCCTGACTGACAGCGGAGTTGGGTGGCATGGCGCCGGAACTGGGGGGTTAAAAGGACACTGGGAACAAGGAATTGGGAAAGTCAGGAGGAAAAAGGAAATACAAAAAAAGAAAGGGTCGTCAATTCCGTCTGTGGGGCGGAAATTCCTAGCATACGAGCGGGGGAAAAATCACCGAAAAAGGTGTGGACAGATGGCTAAATGAGGGTCCTCGCCAAGCGCAGTTGCAACCAAAACGTGGGGGACCAGTATTGGTTAAATTGTTGGAAGACGACCCTCGGGAACGATGTGTTAGGAAGTTTGTTACGTGGGGGGGAAGGGGGGAAAAAAAGATACTCTCGAGAAAAAAACCACAACTATTATTAAGGAAGGGAGAAGATCGTCCTTATTTCACACAAACGCCCAGACAGGGACCTCAGCTGAAGAGGGATCGGCCATACTGAATGTAGTGCAATAAAAGAAAAAAAGGTGCTCCATTTTCGAATCAGAGATGGAAAAAAACACCGCTTAAGGGTTCGGTGATGTGGTTGGGGAACGCAAAAAATCGGAAAACACCGATCCGAAGAGGATCCTTACAAAGGGGAAACGCTGGCAAAAAGGCCACTTGGAGGGAAAAAAAGTACCGTCCTGACTGAGAAACTGGGATACATGTCGGCCCGTTAAAAAAAAACCCATACTAAGGGGGCCCCAACAGACGTCATGAGGGCCGGACTCCAAAAAAAAAAAACCACAGCCTGACGGGAAGAAGGAAAAACTGGAAACAGGGTACGGAAACCGTTAAAGCAGGCCAGACAGGGTGACACGACAGGGGGGGAGCAGCCCGCCTTGAGGAAGCTTTTTGGGGGGGTCGTAAGGGAAAGACTGTACGGGAAAAAGGCACAAGATTGAAATGGTCGACGGGAGGCCTCGCTTCTGCAAAGGAACGCGAAAAAAAACCAGTTATTTCCCCGGAAAAAAAAAGGGTTGCCAGCGAAAGAAAAAACACTTGCCTGCCTATGTGTGGGAAAGTTGACCCGCAGCTGGAAAAAACCAGGGCCATCTAAAAAGTCAACAGAAAGAAAAAAACGTGTGCCAGAAACAGAGTCGCAAGCAAAAAGGCAAAAGGACCCACAAGTTTTGGGGGGAAAAAATCCAGCCCCTGGCCACGAGATCCCAGATGGCTGGGAGAACAGCAGATGCCTGGTTTGGGGAATCCATTCGAAGGGGGGTAGGGGGTTTCGTCCGACAGGAAAAAAAAACCCGTAACCGCATCTGTAAACACGACAGGTAGTCAACCATCGGGAAAAAGAGAACAGGAAAGAGAGGCCTCTTCGAAAGGTGGGGATGACAGTTTGGGAACACCGAAGGAAACCTCCCATCAAGTGCAGATATGCCTGTCGGAGGAAAAAAGAAGAACGGGACAGGGAAAAAAAAGCCTCGAGGAAAAAACCTGAAGGTTTGATCAGAAGGACAAACCAAGGTTTCAAAGGGCCCCTCCCCAAGGGAGAAAGTTCGATCAGAGTGCAAGGCACTGGCAAAAGAGGGATTCCCCGTGGGCATAGAGCTAGAGGCTTCAAAAAAAGGAGGCCTTTCACCGGGGATGGGGAAAAGTCGGGGGGGAGCCATAGCCACGGGCCCCCGGAAGAGTTTCCGTCCTTCTATTCATAGCACTCTGATGGGGATGGGGGCACTTAAACTCAGAAAGGGAAAAGGGAAAGGGATAAGAAAATCCGCGAAAAGGGAAGAGACCAATTACCCTCCCCAGACCTAAGAAGTGCACCGAACGTAGAAAAAATTCCCACTTGGGGGAGGGAAAATCCAAGAAAAGGCCGGGAAGGAAACGAACTGGGCTCGCACGAAGAGAAAACAAGCGAAAAGCTCCGCAAGTCAACCTAATAGCTTTTGGCTCATCCAATAAGAGCCGACCAAAATGAAGTTCACGGGGGGCATAAAACTCAGGCATGTCCCCATATGGGGGGAGAACCCTCTCCGTGAAAAAGAGGAAAAAAGCCATGAGGAATTACCGGGGCCAAAAAAACACCGGGGAAGCCAACAAAAGGGACCGTACACGAATGCTGGCAAAAAACCAGAAAGAACCAGCCGCAACGTGACCAACCAGGGGACCGAAGGACGGGGAACCTAACCTGCAAAAAACTCACAAAAGGGGGCGGCGCTTAAAGAGGAAACCTGGTCAGGAGCAAAAAAGGAAAGGAGGGAGTTAACAACCTGCACACAGTGAAAAGTAGCCGAGGAACTTCCAACGGGACGCGACAGGGCACCACAAGTTTACATGTTGGGGGGCCAGACAAAGACAGGAAAGAAAAGTCAGCAGCAACTCACCGGCGGAGAATCGGAAGGAAATCAGACGGTCGGGCAAACCAGCCAGCAAAAGAGGGTTTTGACAATGCCTGCAAAAAAGGAAACCCCAAATGAGGCAGGAAAGAAGTCGAGCCGCAGGGGGGGTATTGGAAGGAAAAATCCGCACACGCACACACAGAGGCAAAGTCCCATCGGAAAAAACACAAAAAAGCTTGAGCTTCCAGGCCCTGGAACTAAAAAAAAGGGGGGAAACTTGAAAACAGTTTTTGAAGGAAAGGAGAGCGTGCGGCGGAAAAAAGGGGCGACGGAAAAGTGGGGTAGGTTTAAAATCGGACGCCGCCCTGAAGGGGGGAAGGGGGGACGCCAAGGGTTCGAAAAAAGACAGGAAGGGGAGAAACGGCGCCTGGCGAACCTGAAAAAGACTGCATGAGGGTCAACCTTGGTAAAAAAAAAAAGTAACATATAACGCAAAAGGAAGAAAAGAAAAAAGGGCTCGAAGATTTGCGGAACAGGA
>Ga0179593_1427121_pt1 | contig 14301 bp, 22 predicted proteins | sample CZODoug2_1_08_16_FD_185931 | JGI IMG/M metagenome (GOLD analysis project Ga0179593, IMG submission 185931) | Vadose zone soil fungal communities from Angelo Coast Range Reserve, California, USA - CZODoug2_1_08_16fungal (PacBio error correction) | ecosystem: Environmental > Terrestrial > Soil >...
GGATAAAAGAAAAAAAAAAAAAAACACAGAAATTCAACAAAGACACGTTGTCCACTTGGGGTGGTGTCCTCTGACCACTACTCGACAACGACTCGAGCGGCCAAGACGCTACTAGGATAGCGGCGGAGGGAAGATTGGTGGGGAGAGGGTTCTGATATTCAATGCGGGTCCGTGTGGGGGAAAAGACCGGCCAAAGAAAAATCGTTAAAAAAAAAAGGCCACCAGCAACTAGCCGCAAAGACACGCGCAGGAGCCCCTGGAAGACGACAAAGTACCTGCCCAAGAAATATGATCGGATTGAGGAACATAAGGAGCTCCAGGTGAAAAATGGGGAAAAACCACTACAAAAGACGCTAAAATCAAAAAAGGAGGAAGACTGGGAACACTCGAACGAAAGGAAAAGAAATTCCACTTACCTTGGTCAGTTAGACTTCCACATTTCCGCACAAAGAAGGGCTTAAAAATGGGAATCTTTGGTAGTTCGGGGGGGGCACAAGGAACTAAAAGAGTTAAGGTAGTGTTTTCAAAAATAAGCAGGGGGGAGAAAGAGAGTCGACCCTGGAGGATGAAGGTCAAGAAGGGGCCGTAGGGTCAAAGAACAGGAAGTAAAAGCTGGTTGCGTAAAAGATTAGGTAAGACGGGAGAAGGGTAGAATTCCTAGGGGGGATGTAACAGCTTGAGGGATGTCAACCAAAATCAAACGGATACTAGATGACAGGAAAAAAATGAAATAAACGTAAATACGCTAAAGTTTACGAAGGGGTGGAAAAGGAAAAGGGTTCGAGGGCAACTTGGGTCAAAAAGGGAAGTATAAACGCTCCGTTCAGTTTGGGGAGAGGACGCTGTAAGAGATGAGAGAAAAGTCTCTGGCTCTGCTCCCTGGAACGGAAGAAAAAACGCTGGGACGTCGAGCTGGGCCTGCATGGTGAGATCTAGTCGCTGCCTTTGCGCTACATCCGAACAACACCGCAAGAAAGGGGGAGACGAAAGATTTCGGAATATTCTCTGAGCGGGTCGGGAAGGCTTAAGCGTCAAGAAGGAACAATGAGGAATCAAAGGCGTCATAGACGCAAACCAAGGGACATCGGAAAATGGGGACAGTGGACAAGATTAAATAAAGGGAATAACAATTGGGGGAAATGGACGGGTTCGGTACCGTCAAGAGCCGTGCGGCAGTCCGCATCGGGAAAAGGAGTGGACCCACGACTAGGGAGTTAAACTTAAACAGACCTTCTGGGTGGAGGCAAAGTCTGCTTTCAATGTTCAGAAAACCATTAGGGGGGAAACCAATCCGATGATTGTAGAGACAGCGGCGGAAAAGGGGAAGACTCGTATCTCCGAAAAAAACGGGTCCGCAGATGACCGCATCATTGGGGAAAAAAAATGCTTTTGGATATTTGCCGTGGAGTACGAGCAGTCACGAGATGAAGAGGGTAGTTGATCAAAAGGGAGCACCTAACCCCTTTGGGGATGAAGTTGGGTTTTATGGCCATCTTGTGAAAAAAACCAGAAAAGCTGCAAGGAGAAATGCTGACTAAGGGGGATAATGGCAAAACCACCGAGGCCCTGAACTGTAAGTCATAAAGTAGGTTAACACTATTAAAAGAAACAATATCATCATAGATGGAGTCTTGGAGACCAGGGGACACGCTGACCATGATAAGGGGGTGCATCGAGAGAACATTTAGGGGATATAGTCAAAAGCAAAGTGCATCAGACCTGAAAGGCGTCGTCCCTTACGCCTGGCCTATTAGGGGGCCAGGTAAACGGGGAAGGGGTACAGAAGCAGGAACGCCGGACCGCTCCGAGCATAGAGATAGAGGGGGCCCTGGGAAACGGAAACAAGGGAGCACATAAGGAAAAAGAAGTAGATGTGGGAAAGGAAGATATGCCAGTCGCGCTGAAGAAAACATGGGAATCATACATACCTAAGTAAAGCAGGACATAGAAAGTGGTTTGGTGTCGTGAAGGGGATCATTCCCTCGGAAAAATATAGGTTTGGGGGATGGGGGGACAAAATAACGACTTGTGTAAATGGGAAGGTGTTGGGAATTGACGGCAGTGCGTCGGGTGAAAATAACCTTGCCTCCAAAATCCAACGAAAAGGAGGGTTGGGGGAATCGGAGATTAGGGCATAGAACTGAAAAATGGAAGAATGTGTCGCGAGCTACAACATTGGTAGGGAGCGGGGAAAGTGAAGCCCATCAACAAGAAGGGAGAAAGGATTCGGGTTTCCAAGATGGTTAAAGCTAGGAAACAGTCTAAGAGGTACTGCAGAAGATCGATCAAGGCTTGCCGGCTTTTGGAGGACCCAGTTTTGCAAATTTGGGACCAAAACAGTGCCAGGCGGCGAGGCAAACATCGCAGGTCTTGTGATCCCATTGACATAGGCCGGTTTGGATCCGGATTGAAAATTAAAGGGGGAAGGGGGGGGAAAGAGAAGTGAAAAACAGGGGTGGGGCGTCGGTCGCAGTAGATCGAGTGTCAATCTACTCAAAGAGGGGGAGGGGGGGAAGAACCTTTAAAAAAAATCGATTCTAACTGAAAAAAAGGAAAAACTCTGTTCATAGCTACATGAAGTCACTGGAACGTCCACAGGCCAACAAACTGGCAGAAGGGTGGGCGAAAATCCGGGGGTGGAAAAAAGAGGTGGCTGAGGGGGGGGGAAACCAGCACCAAAAAAGACAGGGGAAAAAAAGCAAACGGATTGTCTATAGGGGATGCAGTCCCACGCGCGCCCTCAAGCATGAAAAAACTTGCAAAAGAAACCGTGGAAAAAAAAAAAAAAATGGGACTAAAAAAACGGAGCCATTAGGGTTCTAAGGAAATGGGAAAAAGATTAATAAGGAAAATCAGAAAAAAAAATTGCGATCGAACATCAATTGGGGAAATGGGAACAGAGGCCGCAGCTGAACCAACGACAGAGAGCTTGAGGGAGGATGATGGGCGGGAATCAAGAACGCAAAAAAAAAGCAATGGAGAAAAACAGAACTCCAAAAAGTACGCGGAGCACAAATAAAAACCAGCTATGGTCCTGGGGGGAACATACTAACGAAACAAAACTGGATAGGTAGGGAGGAGCTGATCGAGAATTCCAGAAAACCGGCAAGCATTCGGTCGCCGATTGCAACAAAATCCCGGTCGTTGGAAGGCTAGGTAGAAAGGGGTTGTATTGCTGAACAATAGCAGCGAGCGAGATAACAGATGGCCTATGCACTGTACAAAAGGGTCATCTACCGGGCCAAAAGGCTGAAATAGTTACGCCGATAAAACCGGATGCTCTTCCACTGGAAGGAGTTGCCGCTCAGCGCAGATGAAAGAGTCCTAGCAGAAGGGACCTACCTTAAAGCAAGGGGCAAGCGTAACCGCGGGGAACCAAGCCTTGAAAGAAGGATGCTGAGTGGGGGAATACAGGAAGGAAGACAGAGGTATGACTAATCTTTGTCAGGGAGTGTGGTGTTGATTCATCCTTAAAGTAGAGGAGGGGAGATAATTCTTGCAACCCTCAGGGGACAAGGGGAAAAAACGACTGAATATTACACACATTTACTTAACCCGCCCAGCGAAAAAGTCAAAGGAAGTGAAGCGAAACACATATTAATCAATCCCTCTGTTCCCAGGGGGATACCAAGGAAGGCAGTTCATCGGAAAGGGAAAAGGGGGGGGGGGAGGTTAGAGCGTAAGAAGGGGCATCAAGGGGTTCGAGTCGGAGACAAAGTGAAGAATCAAAAACATAATCTGGAAAAAAAAATTGGATCAAAGGGAATTGAAAAAAGACGAGCTGAAGGAGGGGGGGGGAAAAACGCTTCACTGCGAAAGGGAGGGGGTAGTGACGAGTAACTACAAAGGAAGGTCAAAAAACCGCCAGTGGAAAAGACGTTTAGAACGTTGTAAACACGAAAAAGACGGAAGCTCAGATGGTCCATTTGGAAGGAAGCCCAGGAATGAGAGGGGGGGAACTACCTTGGGCAATTAGTGTCCCATCAGCAGGGGCTCAACAAAAAAAAGCACAACCCGACTGAGGACAAATTTCGGGTGGTGGCGAAGAAGGGGGTATCCAAAAAGGTGGAGGTGGGGTAGAAAAAAAAATAGCCAAGGGAAAACAACGGAGGGGGGGGGGGGGGGGGGGGTTGGGAGGCAAAAAGAAAAGTAATCTTAATTGTGAAAAAAAAGCGGGGGGGAAAAAAGGCCTTGCCTCCGTAAACGAATTTTATAGCCGGATGAAAGGAGGGTGACGGGCCATCTAAGGGAACTTGGAATTTGTCACTTCATCGGATTCCTAATCCGAGGGCAGCAGTCATGGTATTACAACAAAGCTTTAAAGAGTGTGGGAGGGGGAGGCCCCAGTTAGAAGGAAAGGGCCTCAAGAGAAAGAGGAGAAGATGAGTTGCCAGGAGTAAGGGTTTTGAAAACACAAGAAAAATGAGAGTCAACAGGAACAAAAACTGAACAAGCTAAACGAAGGGAAAGGACGTTAGCTGGGAGAGACAAAGGGAAGAAGTTCCGGACAAGGCCTTGTCTAGGGGCGATGAAAATACTAAAACACATCGTCCGCTCAAAAAACATCCAATGAGGGGGGATGTCAAGGTATCACGGAAATAGCAAACCCAAAAGGAAGATTGCTGGGGGCAGTCCTCAAGAATTTTAAACAAGTTCTGACCAAGAGTGAATGGCGTCAGTACTGATGGGGGGGAAGAAAAGATTGGGTGGGGTCCTCTTTCACGTGAAACGGACAGGGCTCAAGGGAAGAAGAAAATAGGAAACGAGCAAAAAAACGCATGATACTAATGAGCTCGAGGACGAGGAAGGAATGCATACGCACAAAAATCAGAAGGGGGGTAAAGTTGTGGTGAATTAGCTCCCTCACACACCGAGGAAAGAGGTGACCAAGAAAAAAAAAAAAGACTTAACCAAAAGACGGAAGAGGAATTTTAGAAAGCTTTGCAAGAAAAGAAAAGAACCCTGCAAAAAGATATCTTCCACAACGATAAGAGGGAAGCGGGGCCGTACTGGCAAGAAGGCAAAATTGGGGGACGACACGAAAGGTTGAAAAGCAACATCAATAGCTAAACAATAAGAACAGAATAAAGGCAAAAGACAGCAAAAACAAAACAAAAAAATAGCAAACTAGGCAAAAATAATGCGGAGCCAAAAAGATCGTCTGGGGGAAACCTAGACTGGGACGTGATCAACCGGTAACAAAAAAAAAAAACGCTGCTTTGGGGAGAGCGACGGGTGAAGAAACAGCGAAAGTAACAGAAAGCCGATTCAAGTGGGTTCGGAAATGTCTAACATGTGCAATGCGAAAACACACAAAAATGCGTGGTAAAAAGGAGAGTTTATCGGGGAAGTCAAACTTGGAGAATCAAATCGGAAATTATGGGTGGTTGGTAAAACAAAGCTGAAGTCTTGGATAATCTCTTGACTATGTGAATTGGCGGAGTGGGGGAGAAATGTCATAAAAAAGTACTTTGCTTAAGAAGGAGTATCAGAAGAAGGTGATCTTGGGATGTAAAAAAAGCTTAGAGACAAAAAAAAAGTCACTTCTACGTTCTAGTCCCTTCCAAGAATCAATAGACGGAAAAACTGAAGAGACATGCCGTCGTCCAGAGACCCAGAAGTGTGGGTTCTCTCCACTTGTGTCAAAGAGGTGAAAAGACGAACAAGTGTTGGTGGCGGGAAGGAAGGGTTGTTGAGATCGAAATGAACAAAAGAAAAAGGTCAAATGTCTACTCAAAAACGGACTGAAAAAACAACGACCCAAAGAAGCGGAGAAAAAGGGGAAAGAGGTTTGGGGTGGGGGGAAACAATGGGGGAAACAGAACGACAAGGGAAAAAAAAACCTGGCGAAAAAAGACGACCGCCAAAATTGGGGGAAAGAGAGACTGGCCGTACCAAAAGGGGAAAATACAAAGAAGGGGAAGAAAAAAATGACATTGTGATGGAAGGGGTAAGTCAATAAGAAAGGAAAACGCAAGCGGGAAAGCGTTTCAAGCTACTCGGTTGAAAACGTGAACAAAAAGCCTCAGGTTATTACAAATTCGCTTGGGAAAACCAACAAAAAAATTAATCAAAAGAAGGGTATAATCGAAACGACGCAAAGTAAGGAGAACAAGACCCAAAGGGCCGGAATGACCAGGGTGGACGGGGGGCAAACAAGAGGTGGGGATTGATGATTTACATCTCACGTAAGGGGGGGAAGGGGTCGGGAGTGAAAATTCTCCTCCACCAATGGGTTGTAATATGAGTGGTGGTTTTCATGCGGACCTGTAAAAAAGGAGAACAAGATGGCAAGTTCTAAAGCGAATGAAGGGAGCCCCAAAAGATACCCAGACGTGTAATAAAGTGGGTTGGCAGGCGGGGGGGGGGGTCTGGCAAACAAAAAAAACATCTTATGTGAAGGGAAAGAACTTGCAGCCGGGGAACAGGGGGAAAGGGTCATCATCTGATTACTCAGTAATTGGAATCTTAAACAATAAAAAAGAAAATTCATCTAAAATTAACCGTAGCGCCAAAGGGAACGCTGTCTGTGACGCTAAAATGAAGGTAACTGGAGCAAGGCCTCAAAGGACCGAACCAGCTCTCAAAGGGAGATTGAAATCTGTTGCAGGAAAGAAAAAAATGGCTCCTAGAAGGACCACCGAAGTATGGGGGGGGGAAAATAGAGATGTCAGTACCTGCAATTGACAATAGGATGAAGAAAGATACCATCACTAAATGGGATACAAAAAGTTAACCCTTGACTGTGAAGGGGGGTTTCCGAAGGAAAATAAGAATCGGGGGGGGGATGTGCAACAAGTCAGCGAATGGGGGGGTACGTCTGTACGGGGCGGAGGAGGGGAATTCGTGCGTGGCAGTCAAGAACATGGTGAATCGCAACTGATCAAGGGAGTGGGACTCTCGAACTAGAGAGAGAAAAATCACTGATAGGGAGGAAATCCAGGCTGGTCGAGTTCGCAATGGGATGGGAAAGAGGGGAAGACTCAAATGGCTGAAAGTAGGATGTCGGGGGTCCAGTGGGGGGTTGGTCCTTATGCCGGGCTGAATGGGAAATCCATCCCTATCGAATCAATCTTTGGAAGGACTGGTTTGGGAGAAGAAAAAACCGGAGAAAAATCAAAGGAGACACCTGTGCAGAGGAAAGCGGGGGAATGGGCTTGGACAGTAAAGAAGGTTAAAATGAAGAGAAAGGAATTTACTGGTTCTTCGGCTGCGGGGACTTCTTGGGGAAGTCCAATCTGACTAAAAAAAAAAAAAGGAGGAGGAACCTGGGAACTCGAGTCTAACTGCAAACGGGAAACCAAAGGGAACTCTGGAAACATTAGACACTTGACAAGTGAGGGGACGTCACATTGTCAGCCGACCAAGAAAAAAAGTTCAGGGGGGAGAGGCGGGGTGGCCTCTCCGTGGGGAAGGTGTGAAAGCCAAACGAGGGAAAAACGGGTCGAAATAGGGAGGCAGTGACTGCACTTGAATCAAAGAAACAAAGGAAACAAAAGAAAAACATAAAACAGAGCCAATTAGTGTGTGCAATTCAGGATGTCAAAGAAATTTGAAAGAAACACGAGACCAAGAACTTCAACAAATCAAGGGGGGAAAATTCTACCTCAATAGACAAAACAAATAAGAGAGGAGGTGAGGGACTTGAGGTGAAGCAAAGACGACACCAGCAATCACCAATATATGCAAAGGGGTACGGGGTAAAAGGGACCTGGGGGAACCATAAAACAACGGGGTTAAACAGAAATAACCGTAACAAGGACACACCTTTGGATACTTGATGGAATGGTGTGGAAATGATTCCGGGGGGCAAAAAAAAGCAGAAAAACGACTCCGGTGGAAAAATAAATACGTCAAAAAGGATGAGGGTGGGATGGGGGCTAAAAAGATGGCAGCGATCAGTTAGGAGGTCACGAGGCAATAACCTCCAGTTGGGTAGAAAAGAAGGAAAATCCACAAAACACATGGAAATTTGGGAAGCCACAAGGGGATCGATGAAAAGGAAGGGGAGATCTATCAAAATGGAATCTCGGAAAAAAGAGTAAAACACTTGGCCAGCGTGCAAGGGGCAACCAGACGGGGAAGGGTGAGATAGGTCACGAAAGCAAGGGAAGGCGAAAGTTCAGGGATAGGGGGGGCATTTAGCCTCATGAGGAGCAGTTGAATGAAAGACTTGGATCGAGGTTCAGGTGCCATAGCACGTAACTTCTCTGTTGGGGTGAAGGGAAGAAAGAAGAAAAACGCAAACAAAAAGATGGGAAGCCGGAATAAGCACATCATGATCCCCAAAAAAGAGGGTGGCAACCCGATACCAAGGCGGTCATCTAAATTTGGGGAAGGATAAGAAGATAAAGCCGCCGAGGGGGCTAAAAGCAACTTTATTTCAACAAAATACGGGGAAAAAAATTGAAAAAGGATCTGGGGAAAGGGGGTAAAGCAAATAGGGGGGGGGGGAACAAAGCGGAAAAGGGCGGAGCAGTCAATGGGAGAGGGCCTTACTAAGTACCCAATCATTGGTCAAGGGAAGGGAAGTTACAGGAGGTTAGCAACTGGGCCCAAGAAAAATAAGATAAAAAAAAAGAGGGGGTTGGGATCGTCAATGACGAAGTAAGAGTCCTAAAGGGAAAATAAGTGACCATCGAAGCTGACCAACAAACTCAAAAAACCAGGTTGCACCAGCAATTGGCGGGGGGAGTTTTCCAATCGAAACCTGGTTGGCGTTTCTATTCCGAGGCAGGCCAAGGAAAAACGCGAAAAACATGAACGGAGTGCACAAGGACCCAGATGGGGGGGTAAACAAAACTTCCGGGGTGCCAAACTCAGTAACTCTGTGGATCGTCTGTATGCTGTGTTGAAAAGGGGGGAAAATCATCAGTATCAGGGGGGGCGCCCTAAGTCAAGCGGGGTTACCATAGAAGAATCCGAAGTCGAAAGAATTTACGGAAGATTGTCCGTACTTTGCTGGAAATGAAGGAAAGTCTCAAATAAATAAGTCAAGAGATCTATAGTAGTTACATTCTTGGGGTGAAAAAAAACACAAGAAAGGAAAAGGAAAAAAGAAAAACCAACGGAAACCAGAGAAAAAAGGAGGGAACAAGTAATCGTTGCGAGAAGGGGCTGACATGTGAAAAGAAAAAAGGGCTACGTTACTGAGGTGACTCCTATACCCCAAGAGGAAAAAAGGGCGGGTGTATGGGCAGAGAGAGAAGGGGCGCAAAGACCACCGAATATTCTTTGGAATGTCCGGGGGAAAAAGAGTTAGTTTTTTCCATAGGGCTAGGTCATGCCGGTCGTTGCGGCTTAAGTGCTGGGGGTTCGTAAGAAAAATGGGGGGCACGATGTATCACCCGCACGGCATGGGAAATAAAGGAGGTATAACTCGACATCTAAAGACAAAGCTTCTAAGAGTAGAATGTGCTATAGGATTTGTAAGAGAGGAAAAAGTACAAAGGCAGAGTGGGAAGGTCCTGGGTGAAAAGGTCTGGGGGATGGGGTCGGAGAGAAGAAAAAAAACAAAAGGAGGGGGGGAAGGAAAGAAAGAAATATGTATCCCCAAAAAAAAAACCGAGGGAAAAAAAACCAATAATAGTGGAAAAATCAAGGGATCTTTGGATTGTCCCGGGTGCATCTCGAAACGCCAAAAAAAGACACTACGGGAGAGATTCTTTAAAAAAAAAAAAAAAAAAAAAAAAAAAAAAAAAAAAAAAAAAACAGAGATCGAGGTCTAGTTATAGCACAGGTCCGGAGGGGTTACAAGAAAACCAGAATTGTAACGAAAAAACAGACAAGGACACCAACGGCAGTGAGCAGAAAAAAAGACAATGGCGGGAAACCTGGGGAAAAAGAATAGTCCGTTTCTGGGGTCGGGTGGCAAGAAAGGGAGTCAACTTTAAAAAAAAAAAGACAGAACGGTGAGAGGACGAGTCTCAACCCGCTCTATCAAAGTAAAGAAACACTGCCGGGGAAGTCACGACATTTACAACTCACGCACCTCGTCCTGGGGAAAATGTAGCTGTGGAGAAGTGGTGCAAACTTGCAAAGCTATCACGGGTTTATGGTGGGCAAAAAAAAAATTAAACATGGAGAAACTCTGGGAAAGGAAACTTATTCAAAGGGGGGAGAAGGGGGAATCAGTTCAAGGTGGAAACTTCGGAAGCTTTGGATGGTAAAAGTAAGAAGAGAAGAAAGGAAAAGTTCTGAGATTTGAGCGTTCAAAAAAAATCCAGGAGACTGGGGGATGAGGGAAAGAAGGGGCGAACGAATACCGAGCAATGAGTTTACGGGGGCAAATGGGGACGCTTGCCACATGTTGCCAAGAAAGGTGGGCACACCGTGGTGGGACGCGGCGAATCAGTGGTTGGCCGGAATAGATCGAGAATAGAAAAACAAAAAACGAATGGATGCAACCCTACGGAAAAGGAAACAACCGAACAAAGTAGGAGAACGAAAGGAGGGTGGGGGAGGTGTTGGGGAAAAGCGCGTGGAAAACACGACTATAGGAAAGGGATGACTAAGACATCGGGGGCGTACGAAAAACGCAAACAAGCAAGGAGCTTCGGGATTTTGTACAAGGGCTAAATACGGACGGAACTGCCAGGGGGGGGGGGGGGGGGAGTTGGGCCGTCCATCACCTCATAGAATCCAGGGGGAAAAAAGAGGTGGACCCTCACATCTTCCTCTTGGGTTGAAAAACAAAAATGGAGTTGATGGGACAAAGAGAGGGACACCCGATGGATGGTTGGTGAAGAAAAAGACCGATTCAGGGAGAAAAATAACGAGGCGGCAATTAGAAGACTTTTGCATGAAAATCCACTCAAAAAATGGAAAATGAAAAGAAATTGGGGTCTGGGGTTTCCAAAACGATGTTGGAGGAAATCAAAGGAATGGACGTTGCGAGGGGAGGGGATCAGCTCCATCCTCACAAAGTTGTGGAAGTGTTTTGGAAAAGCCGTCACTGGCCACGCACCATAGCCAAAAGGGAGGGAAAATCGGCGGAGGAGATGCAACCTATAACTTGGCCGTGGAAGATAGTTGTCAGAAAGAGAGGCATCCGGATCAAACTCTAACATCATTAAAGATTTCAAGATGGAACGTCCCTTAAAGGAGGGGGGGCATCTGAGGGGGAAAGCCTTTGAGGTGGAAATGGATCGGAAGAACTGTTCATCGAGCAAATTAACCGTCAGGAAAAAAAGGGACAAACTCGTCAATATTGGGGAACTTAGTGGTCCGGCCAGAAAAAAAAACGAGAATGATGAATCTAGGGACAGAGAGGCAGCCAAAATAACACAGGGTAGACTCCCCTAGGCAAAAAAGTGATGGTTCACATCAAGAGAATATACAAAAGGAGGAGGAGAATAAATAATGATACGAAAGTATCATCGTAACATAAATGTATGAAGGTGTCCCGTGACGGGGGGAACGGTCCTGGAAAAAGATATTTTCGGGTGGCACGCACGGGAATTTGGCGGAGGTGGTAGCGGGCGGGGAGGGGAGTCTTGACGTCAGGGCAGGAACAAAATCAAACAACCAAAGAGAGATGGGGAAGGGTCAGCTCTTTCGAGAGGGGTCCCAAGGAAAGGGAGACTGTCCGAGAGATACATGGGGGGGGACGAGTGAGAAATAGAAATCTTGGAAATGATAAAGTAAAAGAATTGTAGAGAGGAAAGGGGGAAAGTGCTTCAGGGGGGTGTGCAAATTCTATAGACCCAGGAGGTGAAGCTGGTGCTCCAGAAGCGAATAAAAGATTGCGTCGATGGGGGTGCAGAGGTAGAAACCTCCCTGAGAAGAGACCTCACGTTTCTGGGATCACAGAAAGATGCGCGGGTCAACAGGGATGAAGTTGACCGTCCATAATGGGGCAAAGAAGAAAGGGAAATGGTAAGGGGTAGGAGAAATCGTGCAATAAGAGAGTGTAAAAAAAACATCTCGACAACACCACACCTAGGGGAAATGAGGGAGAAGGAGAGGGAAGAAAAAAATCTGTCTAAAAGCCTAGAAAAATCGGTTTCTCTAAATTGACACAAAGGAGGGAAAAAGGTAAGGGTAAAAAAAGCGCAATGAAACAGGTGATCAAGAAGGGGGGGCGGGCACTAAGGAAAGGTGGGACGGGGGGGGACCAAAGAGAATCAAAAGAGATGGTTGAAGCAAAAAACTGGGGGGGCAAAGAAAAAGCCAAGTAAACAGACCCTTTGAGGAAAAAAGACCAGCAAATTAAGTGGGGGGGGATTTAATTAAAATAAAAAGACGCTACCATGGAATGGATTACTGACAGCGACATGTGGAAGGGAAATCTACCTCAATATCATACCCAGCCAGAGGATGGGATGCACCCATGGGCTGAAGAAAACAAGACTCGCTAAAAACCGTCCAGTACAAGTACCGATTGGGAAACCATAAAAAATATATATTGGGTTTAAGCATGAAAGGGGGAAACAACTTCCCGAAAGACCCGTGGGAGCAAGGGAGTAAGGGGTCTCTTGCATATTAAGCGAAGGCCATGGGTCCGGACGAAAACGTGGAAGAAAAGTCGAGGATTTGAAAACAAAAAAGAAGGCAGGAAGGGCTTTTAGTAGTGATGTCTTCAAAATGGGAAAGAGAGTCAGGAGAGGGGGGCAAGAGACTGTACCTCCTGTAAATCATAGACGGTGAAAAAAAAAAGAGAGGAAAAGATGGAAGCCGGCGACTGGGGCGCCGATGACCGTGGATTTTAAGAGAGAAGTAATAAGGAGAAATAAATGCACGCTCATGAAGGAAAAAAAAGGAAAACGGCAAAAGGGTAGAACAACTTTAACATAAAAGGAGAGTGGAGAATAAAGAAAATACTGGAGGACTAAACAGGGGTAAGGGGAGAGGGGTCATTGAGAAAGGAACTGAGCCTTGAGAACTGGTGTCAAAAAGGCGGGGGGATCAAAGGGCGGGCCCCAAAGGCACTGAAAAAAACCTTCATTAAAAAAAGGGGTGCAGGTGAGAACGGGGACACAAGAAGGAAAAGCCATTCGAGCGTAGCATATTCTCTTTGGACAAAGATACCAAGGAGAGGGCGTGAAGGACAAAGTTTTGGGGGAGGAGATGCAAGGGGAAGATTGAAACGCCGAGTTTTCTAGGAGAGAAAATGAGCTGGAGGGGAAAACAGAATAGAGGGGTAAAAAGCTTGTCTCTTGAGGTTTAAGGAAAAGAAAAGAAAAAAGGGGGAAAAAGGTCAATAGAGGAACGGAGGAAAGCTGATCAAAGGATAAGTACAAATAATCAATTCACAGGAAGGACTAGTTAAGAAATTGAAATAAAAAAAAGGCCAGAAAGATCAATGCCATGGGGTGGCGAGGAAAGGAAACAGGGATTACTCCCTTGTGACTCATGGGGAAGCGGAGCTTCCCAAACAAACAAAAAAACCCCTCTGCAGGAAAAAGTTTGTTGAGTGGGGGTTGACAAAAGGGGGGGGGGGAGCCCCTTAAATTGGGGGGGGGTCTAGAGAGATCCAGAGACACCAAAGCAGGAGCCAAGGAAAAATAACGGAGTGGCACAGAACTTCAATAGGGGGAAAAGGGGGAATCGGACAATTTCCGGTGCCAAGCAACGTTTCTCGAAATCTTGAAGTATGCCATGAGGTGGGACTGGCATCTCCGTGAGTTTGAGCACCTAAATGACTGTACATACAAGGGGGGGAAAGAGAAGAATTCCCAGCCTGGGAGGACCAAAGCTGTAGGAACGGGTTAGCAGGAAAAAAAAGGGCCAATCTCAATAACAAATGCCATACAAGAGAGATAGGAAGATAGTTCTAACCAGGCGAAGTTGATAACAGAACACAAAAAAAAAAAAAAAAAAAAAAAAAAAAAAAAAAAAAAAAAAAAAACACTAGATTTGAATCACAATGGGGAAAACTGCTCTAACAAAAGGCAGAAAAGGAACATTTGGCAAGGTCGACATGTGGCGAAAAAGGAAGGGCGAAGGGGGGGTACATCGAGTATGGGGCGAACAAAGAGCCTCCAAAGGAGAGAGGGGAGGGTGAGGGGGTGCAAAAGGGGAAACTTTGTCTCAAGACCGACCAGAGGATTTGGAATGTCCGCATATGAGTGCCTAGGATGGAAAGGGGCCAAAGCCGTGGCAGGGCTGGCGGGGGAGGGGGGTGGAGAAAACCTTTTTTATTTTCGAGGAAAGGAAAAGTAACGGACATTTGAGCAAGACCAAAAAGAACTGCCGACGCTCGAGTCTACTAGATGCAGGGGGAACAACGAGATCAAGATTGAATACAAAAAAGCATGGAAAAGAGTCCATGGGGAAAGTGTCGGTGTTGTGGAGGGAGGT
>Ga0179593_1442749_pt1 | contig 14300 bp, 14 predicted proteins | sample CZODoug2_1_08_16_FD_185931 | JGI IMG/M metagenome (GOLD analysis project Ga0179593, IMG submission 185931) | Vadose zone soil fungal communities from Angelo Coast Range Reserve, California, USA - CZODoug2_1_08_16fungal (PacBio error correction) | ecosystem: Environmental > Terrestrial > Soil >...
GGGACAAACGGAGAGGGAGGAGTTCACTCGGAGAAAAAAAGCCCAAGGGTTCAGACGGGGAGAAAATGCTACCAGGGAGAGGTGCACTCGAACCTTCCTTAGCCGAAGGAACAAACCCCGTGTTCGGGGGGGTTTAAACTGGGGGGAACAAAATACCTCACGCTCAAAAAGCCCCACCTCTATTTGTACGATGAAATCAATCGCTCACGCATAAACTCTCTCTAGCGGAAGCACAGAAAAACGATACCATGATGCGATCGGTCTTGTTCCAAGAAAGCGGGGCACCCGCAAAAAGCGGCACATAGGGGTATAGGAAACGGGGACCGCTGTTTAAAAGAGGGGGGGTAGTGGACTGTAAAAGTTACCAGCCCAACGAGCACCACTCTATTCTGGGTGTGTCGAAAAGGGGAGGAAAGGAGCAAAAGCGACGGGGGATTCCTCAACCTCACAGACGTGGAGCGACAGGGAAGACTTGGGTCAAAGAGAGCACGGGCGAGAAGAAGAACGACGAGGAGGGGCCACGTGGCTGCTTGTAAGAGAGTAGACCGGGGCCCTAAAGCAAAAAAGACATAGGGAAGAAAAAAAAGAAGGACATGAATAGCAGTTTCGGTGAGTCTGGCGATGAACCCTGCCAAGTCCCAGGTATCAGGAGGTGAGTAAGGGTAGCCTGGAGGTGAAAGCTGAAATTAAGAGATGGGCCAATCTGGACACTCGTTGCCGAATCACACTCCAGGGGTCACGTTTAAAATCGTGCAATGCACCCGACTCAGAAGGGCCGGCGATGACAACGCTGCTTAAAGGTTTCATTTTGAGGGAGGGTTTATCCTCGGCCTAGGAGTCCGCCAAACGAAAGAGATCGGGGGCGAATTGCTTTCGCACGACTATGAGGAACTATTTCCACTCATCACAAGAGAGGATGCCCGCGCTAGCCGACTAAACCCCCCACAGGGCGAGGGAGAAAGGCCCTCAACCGTGAGAATCCAGAAGCAGATGTCGCGAAAAAAAAAAGCTACAAGAAAACATTAAAGACAATATCGCCATCAACTACACGGACCTGAAGGGAAAAAACTGGAGTCTTTTATAAAAGGTAAAGCGGCCGGGCCGGGGGGAGGGTGGAGAAGAGGAGGGCAGATTGAATCCCTCCTTGGAAAAAACCCTCTGTCCCCCACAGCCAAAACCTGGGTTGGGGTCCGAACCCCAGGACGCCGGTCAAAGATAACGATGAATCTTCTGTTTGGCGGGGTTTCCTACTTGTCTACACCCATCTATCAAAGTGGGGAACGGGGGGTGAAATACCGCGGTTGCTCTTTCCCCCGTGGGAGTGTGGAAAAGAAAAGAAACACGGGGCCAGGATGGGACCGGCCGGACGGGGGGAGAGGGGCCCTGTTGTCAACCGGTGGGGCACACGAAACTAAATAACAAAAGCGGTATCGGACCCCGGGAAAAATTGGCTTCCGAGAACCTGCCTGGGGGGCTTTCCACAATTCAAACAATCGGCGTATGGGGGGGGTTCAAAGGTTTTTTTCGGACGGGAGAGGGAAAAGGACAATTTTCCAAGGGGTGTCGCGAGATCACTTGTGGGCTGTCAACGAGAGGCTATTGTTGAATCTCTTAATACGGGGAAGGAATGAAGGGAGGGCAATCACCGCCAAGGAGGAACGCCCTGGATATTCACTGCTAGAAGGGTTTTGGCCGACTCGCGGAAGGCCGACCTAAGAGCCGAGACCTTTGACCAACTGGTTTTCAGTACGCCTGCCGCTCCTCCCCCGTTTCCCGATTTATGAAACATTCAAGGGGCACTGGTCTATTAAAATAAAGCCGTTCAATGGGAGTTTTTCCGCTTTTTTTGGGTGGGGGAACCACGTAATGTTGGCGCCGAAAGTGAAAATGGAAAAAACCGGTGGTGGCTTCAAAACCACCCATCAGGAGGACAAGGAGGAAGCCAGGTCAAGCATACAAATGCTGTAAGGCAAGAGATGGCACCGGGCCCAAAAAGCAAACAGAGGGGCCCAGACGAAACCAGGAAGACTCGTTACGAAAACGCATTTGACAAACCTCTCGGACAAAACGTGTTTTTTGAAAAGAACCCCCGAATAGCCGACACCGTGCTTTTACAGGAGGGTGGTTGGGGGGGAAAAAAAGAAGGGGTTCGGTCGGGGCTAAGAAAGAAAACTGCCGAACAACAATACAAAGCATGCGGGCCATTTTAAAATTGTGAAGAGGGGCCCCCAAATTTCCCCAGAGAAGCTGGGTATTCGGGTGGGTTCAAGAACCGATAAAAAGAACAGTAAAACATTAGTAAACACAAGAGACAAGAAGGGAAAAGGAAAAAAAAATTACAAGATTACCAAAATGGTCAGACCACACTGGTATGGAAGACCCGCAAACCGGGCAACCTCCGTTCGGGGTAACAATTTGGATTTTTCAATCCTAAATCTGGGAGAAGGGTGAAAGAAATCAGTGGGGTTGTTTCAGAGGGCTTCAACAAAAGAGAAACCCGTTTTCGGATGGGAAAAAAAACGGGGCACAGGGCAGCAAAAAACGGGGGGCTGGAAGGACCTCACTTGTCACGGCGAGCAGGAGAGCATCTTTTGGTCTATAGGGTCAGCGAATGGTCCCGCACGTGGCGGCTTCGCAGGGTAATGCGAACCTCAGGGACAAGGAAGGCGATTCTACAGGCCAGCACCCCGGCGTAGCGAGAGCAAGATAGGGGCTTGAGAGGGTGGTCGAGAGAACTGGCAAACCCGCCGAGGGACCCCGGCAAGGATAGATCAGACAACAACCACACCAAGGGAGGAGGGGGGGAGGAAAAATAGTCGTCACAGGGGAGGAAACATCTTTCCACAGTAGCCACCCGCAGCGAGGTTGCCTAAAATATCAGGGACAAATAGGGGGAGGAGAGGAGGGCGCCCTCACTGGAAAAATTAGGGCTTCTTCATAAGGAGCGAGCAGCACCGAAAAAAATGCAGAGCCAAAAAAGTGAAAAAGAGGGATCAGGAAAGTATTCTCCTTTCCAAAGGAAAGGACGAAAGATTGTTGAGGATCCCAGGAATGGGGTCAAGACCCGAGATCGCGTCCGTTTAGAACCTAAACACACATCACCGGAGAAAAATCGGAGACGCCGTCAATCTCCATGTTGACGTACCAGAAAAAAGGGTTGCGAACCAAAAGGGTTTAAGATATAGTTTGGATGCTGGGAATTTAGTCGGGTGAGGAAAAACGCCAGCCTCACAAAAACAATGCCCTTAGGAACCGAAGGAATCCAAGCCGAGATAATAGTGTCAGGACAGCTCTCCATAAACCAGAACCATAAAACGAAGTTCTAGACAGGTACTTGAAATCCAAGCGAGGAGGAAAGAATTTCAAAAAGGTTGCGCCCTCGCTGGGGGCTAGCTGATTGTGCCGATAAAACCGAAGTGGTGGGGTGGGGTTGGGGGGGGGGGGGGGGAAAGGGGGAGGAATCCTCCGACAAAAAAATCGCTCGAGCGGGGGAGAAAAAGAGCCTCCCAGACACTCGGTAGGAATATCACCAAGGGCGAACAAAAATGAGGATCCTCCCAGATCAACCAAAACCGCCCTGCACCATAAAGGGACAGAGGACCGGCGGGAATAGTCTCGAAAAACAACATCAAGCGGATGTGTTAGTATCGGCAGGGGAGCTGAAAAAGGGCAAACGCGTATCATAACTCTAACGACTAATAGAAGGCTCGCAGGAGCCCTGTGCCAGAACTCCTCCTCGAGCGGCTCGAGCTAAAACCACCGTAGCGGGGCTCAAAAACTCAAAGATATGATGAGGAAAACGTGTAAGAAGGGGGAACCTCTTCTCCTGCACGAACAAACTCGACCAGGGAAAAAGGAAGACAGCCAAATCATTTTAAAAACTTCTGAAAGGGAAGACCGAAGGAAAAGAGGGGGTAGCAAAGAAGTACATGGACACATAAAAGACCTACGTCTCCTTCAAGTCATCCTCACTCCGTTTTCGTTGGACTACCAAAGTCAAGGTCAAGCGTAGCTGGAAAACCCGTCCTTGAGAACTCGCATGGGGGATATCGCCGACCCCTCACCAAAAAGGAGCGGAATCATACAGGGCCGCAAATTCAAATCAGGGCAACTTTTGGTTCGAATGACGAGCATTAAGACTATGCACGAGGCGGTCTCCCAAACGCCCCTCAACCGCCAATGGCCGGGAGGGAATTGCTAACAGCGAACGCGCGGGGGGACCTTAAGGGACTGTTAGAGGCGATGCGTTAGAGGTAGTCATGCGAAGTAAGGTGATTATGGTGAATGCGAACTCTAGAGGAGGCTGTGCGACCCCCTCTTAAGAATCCCTCGCCAGATAAAAGAGTCGGCGTACGTGCCGGGCGAAAGAAAGACGAGGGGTGGTGAGTTACATGAGTGGCATCGAAGAGCGTGCAAAAGGCAGGGTCACTTTCTCTGGAAAAAACGCTCGGGGGGTAGACCTGACTTACAAAGGGCCGCGCCGAGATGGAAACACCTCTAGAAAGGAACTCTCGCAAGGTGTGTCCAGATGCTGCAACGAGGACTGAAGCACTAGGGGTGTCACCATGAACGGGGATCTGAGCTAGGGCACTGGGGACTTCACAGGAGGTTGAATCAGAGCCGCGCCAGGGAAAAGGCTAATAAGAGAAAAAAAAGCTGGGATAGCCTATTAATTATTGTCTTCCTCTGGAAGAGGCAAGCACAAGCGAGGGATCAGGTTCATTTTCCAAGGTGATTAGGCCAACCTTTAAGATAGGCAACGGCACAAAGACACCCTCTATCTGCAGGGCGGGGGGTCGGGCGAGAAAGGATGCTAGTGCAAACATTTCCTGAGAGCGCCACCTGGCTCTGTGGAGGTGGGGAAAAAGAACTCCCGTAGCAGTCGGGGAGGATCAAAGTCAGAAAAAAAAAAGGGGAGTGCTACGGGGGACGAAAAGGACCGGAAAGGAGACCGTCTCTTTCAAACAAAAGAGGTCGAGGCAGAACTCGCCTATGGGACCGGGGAAAAGTTCGGGTGGAAAGATGTCTTGGCAATAAAGATAGCCTAAAAAAGGTCCTCAGTTGAGAGGCAGACGAAGAGAGGTCTGGTAAAAAAAAAGCGAGAAGCGGGGTACAAATCGACGTGGTGTTTAGGGCAGGCTGGCGTAGTGTGACCAAGGGAAAACTACCCAGGGGGGGGGTGAGGGTTCGTAAGGCGCCTAGGTCAGTCAGAGGGGAAAGGGCCGCGAGTCGCTGAAAAAGGAGGGGAGAGCCGGGGTACACTACCGGAACTCCTCTCCAGTCAAGGCCGCGATTCTAGAAGAAAAAGAACTGGAGGGGAGAGAGATCGTCTCAGGGCAAGAAACTGCGAGGAGGAGTGAACGAGTGCGAACAAGAAAGGGTTCACGCAGGAAACAAAGTCTACCGGGGAGGGGGCACTCGAAGGCCAAAAGTAAAAAGAGCACTGAATCAAAAAATAAAAAAAGAAATTGTTCGTTGCCCAGGGGGCAGAACCAATCCCTTACGAGCCTGACCCACACGCTCGAGGGATGCAATCGAAAAAGAGACGACCGCGCACTGCGCCGGAGCCTCACTGGAGGAAGAAAAAAGTTGGGATTGGATATCTTTGGGGCCACGACCAGGGAAACAACCGCCAATTCGGGCACAGGCGTCTATTGGGGTTACCTAGGTAAAGAAGGGGTTAATAGAGTTTAGAAGGACTTTCGCCCACAAAGTCAATCGCGGAGGGGGGGGTCTATTTTGGGTCTCTAATGCGCGAACGTCATCTCACCTCACAAATACGGGGCGCTAAAGCAAAGAGGTGGGGGGGGGCAAATCTATACAAAGCCGCGAACACGAAGCACAGAGACGAGTAGTAGGGGAGGTTGTGCGCGTGAATCAATGGGAAGACAAAGAAAGCCCTAAATAGACTACGCCCTTAGAGCGGGGATTGCTTACGGGGGAAACCTGCCGCCGAGGCACAGCAGTGCGAGGGAAAGGATCTCGGGAAATGAAAGATTGCACCACTACAGGGGTAAAACATACTTGTCCCCTATCAAGACCAACGGGAAGGGGGAAGACGTGTGAAGGGGGCCCGAAAGCGGGGGAATAGAGGGGACAACAAATGGTTGAATTTCGACGGGGTGGGGCTCGAGCAGTAGGGGGTTGCCAGATGGAGGCACGAAGCAGCATAGAACGTGCTGCGCAATCTTCTTATAAACTATTCAAAAAAATCACCGGCTTGCCTCGGAGACGCAGACGGAGCCAAGGGGAAGGTCTCGGAAGCCTAGGGGGAGGGCAGGGCTCAGCGCGGGCCGTGAACGCTACCTCAAGTCATGAAATGGACCGATACTGCATCGCCAAAACAACGGACTTGAACCCAGAAAGAAAAGGCCGGTGGAGAAATTCCAGGGACTGACTGGCTCTGTTAAAACCGGTTGGGAAAGCACACGCGGAAGGCGGGAAGAGCGTAGTCATGCCTCCCCAAGGGGGCAGGACCTGCAAACGGGGAAGGGGAAAGCTGTAGACGGTTGGAGTATTTGACAAAGCCCTAGAAACCATAGGAAATGGACCTGGGGGAGAATAAAAAAAAGAGGTCAGGTGTAGGTGGTAGCCTCGTAACACTTAGCTAGGAGGGGCCGGACGCGAGAGGGGGGCCTGTGCAAGTTTTTAAAGAAAAAGTATCAACTACCTTCGTCGGGGGGGGATCGACCCGGTTATGTTCTCCCACGGGCTGGCGCAGGAATCAGGGAGAGGGTGGGAAAAGGTTCGGAAGGAGGGGAAATGGACCCTTCAAGGGTTTCGGATTAGGGCGGAAAAATTTCCGAGCGCTTAAAAAAGGTGGTCTAGCAACGGGGGAGGAATTGAGGAACAAATTTAGATTCTCGACGGGACGAATGCAGCCGGGAAAGTAGGCTCTAGGGGCCATCCTCTGAGGTCCGACTACTAAAACGGGGCTGTGGGAGCATAAAGAGGGACCGAAAAGTGGAAAGAAGGGAGGGTACCTTGGAGGAATGGGCCTGGGCGAAGGAGATCCAAAAGGGAGGTTGTACGGGACTTTTTCATGGCGCCAGATTGCCTTTAAAAAGGGGACTAAACAAATCGCCGAAAAAGGAGTAAAATTCAGAGGAGATTAGCTGGGTGACACTTGGAAGAGACCAAACGCTCGCGAAAAGAGCGGCATATCTGCGACCGTCTAAGAGCGCGGATAAGGGTTCAATCAACCGACCCTAAACTCTGAGGGGCTGGGGAGGTAGCCACGAAGCTACAGCGATGCACATGCGCGGCGGGGATTTCGGGATGGTCCTGAAGGGGGAAGGAGCAAGGACAGGGAGAGGGTGGGCCGCAAGGCGGAAGTCGGAAACGAGATACAAAAATTTCGCAAACCTTGGGGGGGCTAAATGGGCGCGTGCTCTAAACTGACATGGTCAGCGAGAGGGCGCGAAGGGGGGAAAAGGTTTGGTTAAGGGCTACAGAATTAACTCTAAGAGGAGTGGGACCTCATTCCGTTAACACATGAAGGTTCTGGACTCAGGGTAAATTCTCGAAAAGTCTGTCAGACAGATTGGGTTCTGCGCGAATGCCACACGAAAAGTGTCAGGTCATAGCGCTTTATAGAAGAAGCCCCTTCAACACATGGGGCTAGTCTTCCGAGAATACCGCATGTCTATCGGGGAAGGGCAAAGCCTCTAGCTGAGTTGTGGAAGAGAAATTGAAAGGAAGGGAAACCGGCCCGATCTCTAGAAAAAACCCAAAAATCATGAAGGAAAGGAGGAAAAGAAAGATAGGTCAAGAAGGGTTGTTCTTCCACCCTGAAATAGCTTCGAACCCGAAAAGGAAGCTCAAAAGAAAGGGGCGACTACAAGAAAGAACACCAGGAGGGAGGCGCGGGAGTTCTCCTACAAGTGGGAAGAAGGAGCGGACTGTCTCCCTCGGGTCTATCCTCGAAGTTTGGCCCTGCTAGAAAAACAATCAATCTTCGAGTGGAAGGATGAAAGAGGTTCCATGGATAAGACCTGGGCGGTTTCGTGATAAAGGCCTGGTGCACCTCGAAGAAAATCCCCGGGTAGCCCTCGTAAAAGATCAAGCTCCAAAAGAGCAAGGTCCCAAGGCGCCCATGTTCTCTCCAGACATTGCAGAAAAGTGTTTTTAGAAATCAGAGGGTTCGTGAAGGGATGGGCAGGTACTTAGAGGGAACAACCGACCTAAAGAGGCTCGGGGGGCCCATGCGGAAAGAGACTAAAAAAAACATAAGGGCGCATCGGGGGAATCATCGCGGAACGCTAAAGGATCAAATCAACCAGAAATCTCCATTGTGAAAAAAGAAGAGGGAACGTGAGAAGAGCGCGAACGGGGTCGGAAGAGCGCAGAGATCTGGCTCTAGGACTAGGGACTAGGGAAGTGGCATAAATAAGAAGAAAAAAATCAGAATCAATCAAAACTCAACGCGATGGAGTGTGATCACCCGGTCCCGGGGGAAAAAACGGCCATAGCCCAAAAGGATCAATGAGGAGGAATCTAAACATAAGCCCTTAACCGCAAGTTAACTCGCGGGAAAACAAGCAGGCAAAATCGCAAATAGATCAAAAAAACCGCTGGGTAGGGGGGCAAGGTAGGCTATAGGAAAAAATACGAGGCAACGCTCCCGACGCATGCTCCAGCGCAATACAGGTGGAACCCCGAAGCTCGGAGAGGGGGAAGGCGCAACACCAGGAAATCAATCGCTCGAAGCAAAACCTTGCAAAGGAAATCCAACTTCTCTGAAAAGAAAAAGTGCACTAGCCCGAGGCCTGGGGAAAAAAAAAGCAGTGGTAGCCTTCTTCAAGTCGATCCCGAAGAAGAGCTCCTCGTTAAAAGAAACCAACCCAGAGCAGCTCCTGGAAAGGAAAGAAGACAGAGAAGGTGGAGCGGATACCACTAAAAAAAGAGACCGCGGAGCAGAAACCTGTCCCGGGACTCAGGGTGGTCGAGGAGAGCCAATAACAAAGAAGATAAGTAGAAAGGCCCCTCAGTCTCTAAACGTTTTTTGGGGAGGCCCAAGAGACAGACTCAGTCCCTCGGGGAAAAAGCGGCGTCAACACAAGGAATAAAAGGCTCCAGCAAGGGAAAAAGTTTCCAAAAAAAACGAACGCGCGGCCGTCCAGTACAGGGGGGTCTTAGGAGAGAGAGCGGTCTTGGGTAATGGCAACCCGCGGTAGAGTTAGGTGTACCGGGGCAAAGCGACGAAGGGCAAAAAACCTAGGCCTTCCCGAAAGGCCACCAAGCACCGGGGGAGACCCGGTATTCGATCTCGGGGGACAGCAGCGGGCGTGTAAAAGAGTGCTCAAAGGAGACGGGGCGAGCATAGTGAGGGGCAGATGCTCTAAGGGGCTCACCGAAAAAAAAGCGCAGTAAGAACTAGAATATTAACCCGCTCGAACATGACCTTGGGTGTGTCCTCGCAGCACAAACCGAGGGAACGGGGGTCACTGCACGAGGGCCACCGGCCCAAAGGGAGGGGATAGGTTCCAAGGGTATGTGCAACGATTGCAGGGACTAGTTAAAACGAGACGACCCTCCCTAGCACTGGAGGGTCTAGAGATCGGCCGGCGGGACCCTTCCAATTAACAAAAAGGGGTGGGGGGAGGAAAAAGCCAAAAAAAACCCGCGCGGAAGGAGCCGTCATGAGGGAGTGTGGGGTTTATGACCACCCGGTCATAAAAATCTCACACTAATCACCTCCGAAGTCGCGGTGAATAAACAAAAAAACGGGGGGGGGGCTCGAGTGCCCCGATGAAGGAGGAAGCAACGGCCTCTGGGATTTGGAGCCCTCCCCGTAGAGCTCGAAACGTCCGACCACACTCATATTAGGGGAAGACGTTTGTGGCGAAAGTCCCGGAAAAGGGAAACTAGAATTTCAGCAACAACTTGATGACACATCCTCGCCAGAGGTGACCGAAATGCGGGGCCCGAGTTAAGGTTGCCCAGACAGAAGCCTAAATCCACCAGGAGAACGGGTCTTCTCATCGGGAGGGGGGGCGAGAGTCTGTGAAGAGAAAGCAAGATGGAAATCCTTCGGCGTGGGGTCAGCGCTGGTTCGGGGGTCGCCGGGAAAAAAAGAACACCCTGGTGAGGTGGGAAAAAAAAGAGCAAAGACTGGAAAGGAAAGAGCTTGGCAACTATCCGCGCGGGGACGATGAATGTCTGGTCTCCGGTGGGCACTCAAATAAAAAGAAAGCTCCGTCCCTCCTAGCTCTCAAAAAACAACAAACGGGGGGGAGTATGTAGGAGGTAGAGCGGCAAAACATGAAAAGGAGGCACGAGGGCGAAATCCCTTTCAGCAAAGAAAGCTGAAAACGGAAATTTTCACACGAATTCCGGGAAGGACTCAGTAAAAAGAAAAAACTTTGGTCGTGGAGACCTCGACTCACTACGCACTCTCAAATGAGAAAAAAAAATCTATTTTAGTGAATCTCGGCACTAGAATCGAGGTAATCGGAGGACTAAAAGGTAAAACTGGGTGGGAGGCGGAAAAGGTCTGGGAAAATCCCTCTGGAACCCGCCCCTGCAAAATGCAATCGGGGGAGGAGATTTCAGAAGCCATCTGGTTTTAAAAAGAGAGGGGTTGTGGCAAGGGAAGGTCAGGGCCACAACGAAAAAATAAGCTGAGGTTTTGTCCGACGGTCTGGATTACCATGGTCAGACTGGGGTCCAAGCAAACTCAAAAGCAGTGACAATACGTGCAGAGTTGGGGTTGACAATCGATCCGAAAGCCCAAAACCAGGAAAATATACTCTCTCGTGAGGATTGGTGACACGTGATCGAAAGGGGGGGGGAAAGTACAAGAAGAAAACGAAAAACAGAAATCCAAAAGAACCGTACGGCGCGGGGAAGCTTCAGAAAGAATGAAAAACCTCATGAACGATGCGGAGAGAAAAAGTGCTCGGGGAGGTACGGAGCGGTAAGTCAGCGAGACCCTCGTTCAGCCGGGACAGAAAAAGAACCGAGCGGGCCGGGGAGATCATTTCAACAGAAAAAGGGGTTCACTTAAGGAAACACACCGGGATAAGTGAAGTCGAAGGGGGTTGTATAAAGTTGACTGCTTCTTTCAAAAGCCTTAGGAACTAAAAAAGCGCGAACGTGCTGAAAAAAATCACGCGAGTAGAGCACGAGGGACACTCATCCTCTCTGGCTGCCCGCGCTCCCGAAACCAAACCTTGCGAGGGTCTAAAGGAAGCACCAGAGCCCGAAAGGACGCGAGTGATGGAAAACCTAATACCAGCGGGCATGAACGACCGAACTGAAAATCAGGCCTCCTACAACTTAACACTGGTCCCCCGCGCGTTCGAGGGGGGAATTCAAACGGGGCAACTGGGGGGGGGCAGGATAAGCTCGTCAATCTGAGATAGGGAGCCTTAAAAAAAAAAAAACGGGGTTCGCGCCTGAGGGCCGGACGAATTAGCTACGGGGGGAGGGGAAAAGTCTCCGAGACCCATCTATTGACAAGGGGAAAGGGGGTGCTGCGACTGAAAACAGGGGGAATTTCGTTTGAGGGGGTGATCCTCTCACACTAATGGCCCATCGCGCGAGGTTATAAAAAAAGGGGTGCTGGGTCACAAGGGTTCAAAGAAAGGAGCGCAACTCCTTCGTTCGGAAGGAACTGAAAAAAAAGGCAGAAGTGGAGAAACTGCGGTTGGCTGACCGGACCGCGGTTCTATTGGGGGGAAAGTAACGGTACAGGGAAGGAGGGACTAAGGACAGGGTCTCATCTATTCTTTCGGGCAAGCGCTCCTGGGTGGGAATCAGAGCGATGAGTAGTACAAGGGGAAAAAAAAAGCCGACAGGAGGACAAGGGTCGACCATGGAGAGTTCGGCCTTCGAGTTCGGATCGGCTAAGGCAGGAACTACCATAAAAGAGATGCCTTTGGGAGGACGCAAGGATTAAGATGCAAAAAAGCTGAGGGGCATGGGGGATGGTCTAGGATGCACTCAGGGAGTTAAACACGCGTGGTAAGTCATGATCACGGGGCCTGGTACCTTTGGGGGGTGAAAAAGAAGAAAACATACTCGAGGGACTAGTATTGACATCTCGGAGGAGGAGCCTTTAAGTTCAAACTTGAAGATCAAAGCTAGCTGGAAGACAGAGCTTTCATCAAGATGACAGAGAAGTAAATCGCAGGAGATCAAGGGAACCGAGATCCTAAAGAAGGGAGAGGTGACTTTAGGTCTCAGGGAGAAAATTATCGAATGACACGAAGTGACTGGCTTCTTTTAGTGAGCTTTCTCTCCTTTCCAAAAAACGAGGAAAATCTTTGATGGGTGGAGCCGAAAGTGGACTGAATACCCCTACACGAAAAATCATACCAGAGGTAGAAAACTGTTATGTGATCTCCACCTTTGCGCGGGAGGACCTAAGAGACGCTGACGGGTGAAGGTGATACTGTCTGGCTATGGGAGAGCTTAAAAAGCTATGCTCGTTTGCACATTCAGGACACGGATCCGCAAAAAAGTGGGAGGGGCCCGAATGGTTACAATGAGAGAACGGACGGAACTTTTCGATGGGCGCGGCAAGGGACCGAACTGGGTGGCTGCTCTGTCGCGAATGGAGAACGAAAAAGAACGACACTGAGCATAAAAATTTCTAAGATTCCTCCCGCATGGCGAGCGAGCGCAAGCAAGGAACTGAGGGGGGGGAAGATAGGACCACCCTTTTGACGACACGTCCTATAAAAGCAACAAAGAACAAAGATAAGGTTAACTAGGCCCGGGGTATTCCAAGTTAGTTCCAGCTAGGCCAAACTCAGCTCGGCTTGCCAGAGCGCGAGGGGACATTCTGGGCGCGGACATAGCCTCCGGGGAACATGCACTTAAAAGGGCAGAACATAGCGAAGAACCTGGGAGGTCCAGGGAGGAGAAGCTTCTCCCAACTCTCGGCCGTGAAGCGCCGTGGCAGGGATGCCGACCGCGTGGATTAAAGACCTTCCTTTAACCGCGATCGATGGAACCCGGGATACCCTAGCACAAGAAGAAACGAGGAACCAGAGGAAGGGAAGACATCTTCCTGACGCTGCCAAGGTGCGCTCCGAAGTTGCGACACGGGGTTATATGCTCGGTGTCGGAAGGTAAACAGGGGAGGTCGGGGATGGAACACAAGCCTAAAAGACGGGGCGCAGGAACCGGGGACGACCGACAAAAGCGATAAAATCTTTCATCGCGTCGCGCGCCGGGAAAAAGAACCATCCCGCGCAGTGTACGGGACAGAACAGTTATGATAAGAGGAGGCTTGGGGAAAATCTGTACTAGATACTGGGCCAAAAGCGCTGGCCGCGAGCCGAAGAGGGCCATGGGGAAAAACAACAATAGATCTCCTAAAAGAAGAGAAAGCCTCGCAAACGGCGAGGACGTGAGAACGAGGGTCAAAAGGGGCTAGAGGGCCGCATAAGCCAAAGGCGGAACTCCCTGGGGAACTCCAGAAAACATCCCCCTGTCAACCGAAACAGGTACTCTCGGGCTCAAAAAAGAAGAAAAGGGGCGTAAAGAAAAAGAAACCAGCAAGCAGGGCTGTTTATAAAAAAGACTTTTAAGTGTGGACGTAGAGAAAGAAAAATTAGAGACAGACGCTAAACCAAACAGCAAGGAGAAAGCTCCTCGGGTAAGACCTCCTCGCGCTCGAGCTCCACCAAAGAAAAAGGAGGCAAAAAAAAATAGACGCAAGACCGGGAAAAAATAAAAGAAGGACGAAGGCAAGGAAACGTGAACCATCGACCCGAGGCGCTGAGCAGACAGTGGGAGAACACTTCTGAACCCGTTTAGGATCCCGACGAAGGGGGTACGTCAAAAGAATTAAACGGGCAAAGAAACCGAGCCGTCTAAGGGAAAAACTCCTCACTCCGTTGGGCCGAGGGGATACAAAAACTCCAAATAAGACCGAACGCAGGCGCGCACAACGGTCCCGGTGACCGAATGGGGGTGTGATCAAGCACAAGACAGCCACCCCGGAAGGAAAGCATAGAAGAAGACCAAAGGCCAACGCAGCGCGAACCTGGGTTTGTGAGGCCGGGGAAAAGAATTCCCTCTTACCTACAGGACTTCCCAACCGGCCTGAAAAAAGGAACCCCTTCACCGGGCGAAAACTGCTAAAAAAGCAAGAGAGGGGGACCTTTCAGGTTCAAAAAGGTAGGCCGGCATGCAGTAGAGGGGAGTAAATGCCCTCTAGGTAGGCGGTGGGAGAGTCTCCAGCAGGGAAAAAGGACTCAGACAAGCAGAGGAAGAAATCGAAAATGGAGACCGTAAACGCGACGGGGCAGCATCCTGGATGAAGTGAAAAAGAGGGAAGGAGAGCG
>Ga0179593_1465293_pt1 | contig 14300 bp, 13 predicted proteins | sample CZODoug2_1_08_16_FD_185931 | JGI IMG/M metagenome (GOLD analysis project Ga0179593, IMG submission 185931) | Vadose zone soil fungal communities from Angelo Coast Range Reserve, California, USA - CZODoug2_1_08_16fungal (PacBio error correction) | ecosystem: Environmental > Terrestrial > Soil >...
GAAGGAACGAAGATTTCGCGACGAGGGGGAGCAGCCCAAATCAAAGGGCAGAAATCGGATATTTACGCCAAGCCAATAGATCAGGAAAGGGAAATCGAACCGACTTGATGGGAGGAACGAGAGATCAAAACACCGAACCAGTTCCAAGACCTAATGGTATATCTCTAAAAACCGCCCTTCCTTCTCAGGAATGAAGGGACAGGAGCTGAAGGGGGCGACATAATGGGGCCGATGGGGGGAAGCAAAGGAGAGAAGTACATTGGAGCACGGGATTTGAAAAACTAAAGAGCGTCCAGGCAAAGAAGGAAAAACCAGAGACAGAATTTGGGGGCATTAAAGTCTCAGACCAGGTAAGTCAAGGACAATGCTGGGCGAAGAAAAATTTGTAGGAGTTTGTAAAAAAAAAGACAACATGCCCGGATAAGGGGAATCGGAATTCTCTGCATGAAGTCCTCCGTTGTCAGTAGAAGGCCGAAGGTGGAAGGTGGCGCACAGCGTCACGGAACTTAGTTCAAAAATTTGTGACCGTGGCGGCGTTTTGTGAGCTCAGGAGGCGAACGTCTCCTATAGCCGAAGGGCTGGGGAGCCAAAGAACAGAGGATAGTGGCCGAGGCCGCCCTGTGAAAAAGTTAAAAAAAGAAAAAAAAGAAGAGGGGGGAACCATCAAAATAGCGAGCGGAAGTCCGTAGCCACTCGTTAACATAGCAATCGAGGTCTGGAAGCAAGGAGTGCGGGAAAGCAACAAAGACGAGAACATTGACCTGTTTCGGCAAAATTGGTACCGTGGAAGACCAGAAAGAGGGGGGGGCTGCACGAAAGGAAAGGGCAATGCATGCATTCCAGGACGTGGTGGCAGCAGTTGGATGGGGAAAGAAAGGACGGTAAAGGACACGGCGCACTTTTGGCGGGAAAAAACGGATGCAGGAAGGACCCCTTGAGAAAGAAAAACCGTGTGCATGATGTGAACAGGTTAAACACGGAAGAAGGAAAGTGCTGCCTGGAACAAAATGGGGCTTTGAAGCGCCATGTTCCTCAAAAAAGAAGACAAAACGCGAGAAGACTCTTGAGACTCAACCGGGGAGGAGGGGGACGGCGGCAAAGGGGGGGGGGGGGTAGTGGAAAATCAGCAATGGGAGTTGGAAGTTTGGGGTTCTTCAAAACAAAGAAAAATGTAACGTGAGACTTTAGAACGGGGGGGGGGGGTCATAGGAGGGGAAAAAAAATTCCAGCCAGGTTGGACCGACCGCAGGGAGGTGTTATGAAACCTCAAGGAAGTACTGTCACGTACGGGGTGGAGACAGAGCGACAATGAAAGATCGACGGCCTGCCTCAGGTCAAGGACATCACAGTTCGTTACTGTCGTGAAAGAGTGGGGCGTAAAAATTTGAAAAAAAATATGATCAGGAGGGGGAACCGTCCATAGACGAAGGATATTAGCTGGGGAATGGGGGCGGTGTCACAGGTCTCCCCAAGGGGCATTCAAGGGGGGAGGGAGATCGGTTAAGTGAGGTAAAGGGGGGGAACTAAGTCTTGGGAAAAAAAGAGGTGCAAAGCTTGACCCGACCAGGGCATCCGATCGAAGGACTCTTCGAACTTTATAGATGGGTCAAAACAACGTTTAAAGAGAGATAACTGGCGGGGGAAGGAGCAGGACGGAAAAAAGGGGAGGGGGAAAAAAGGGGGAGGGAGAAGCAAATATCCAATGAATGAAACGGTCCGGGCCCTCGGATCAGTCCGACAAGGGGGGGGGTCCGACGTTGAAAAAAAAACCATCGGCGAATCACTTAAAAGCCGATATAAATGGGAAAAGGTCATAAAAAAAGACAGGGAAAAGAAAAGCCAATCTGTACGGGGAAGAAGACCCGGAGGGGGACACTGGACCTTAAAATGTCAAAGAGATGCTACCGCACGTCGACAAAAGAACTAGATAAGGAGGGAAATTCTGAAGGGAGAAAATCGGCCGGTAACCCCTTTGAACCACAGCCCAAAAGGCTTCGAGATGAAACAAAACACAACCAGGTCCGACGGGGGAAAGGGGAGACAAGTTGCGACGTGGGGAGATGTTGGCAGAAAAAAAAATCAACGAAACATGCGAACCCACTGGACAAACCGTCATGGGGAGAGAGGGAGAGCCATCTGAATCACTAGATGACTAAAAATCGTATACCAAATTTCTAGAAAGAAAGTCCGTCATGTATACGAGGATTCAAGAGTCACCGGGGGGGGGAACTGGCCTACTCCAGTACCTAGTAGGAAAGGGAACCGGAAAAGAGCCCAGCAATTTACAGGCGACAGACACCGTAAAAAGGGATAAGGAGTACAACAAAAAACAACGGGGGGAGAGACTACCAGCTCGAGAATCATGGTACTGTCAAAAAAAAACACTCTGTAGGTTATTCAGGGGGCTGCAAAGGTGAGTCAAAATTCGGGGGAAGGCGCAGACGGGCTTTCATACCAAAATCCAGGGCTTCAAAAAGAAAAGGCCGCGTAATCTGGGGAAGAGAAAAATCTTAAAGGTTGAAAGCTACAAGCAGGTTTGTCGAAAAAGCTTAAGGGGCCCTTCGCGGGAAGAAGTAGTCTACGAAAAAAAGGAGACTATGACGACTACAAAGACTTTTTTAAAAATCAGAAGAACTTCACCGGTCTGTCAGGGGAAATACAGACAGAAAAAGCCCTACACGATGAACAAAATTCGATGCAAATCCTAAAAAGGTTCTCAAGGATTTCGCGCAAACAGGGTGACTAGGGAAGGAGGATTCCCCGGAAAGTGGGGGGGCGCAACGCCGAAAAAGGGGATTTCCTATCAAAATTCAAGGAGACAGTGTGAAAAAAAACCGCTCGCCCAAAGCGGGGAGTGAAGCAAAAAGAGGGCGAGGAAATCCAAAAAAAAACGTGAGTAGGAACGACTGAATCGCATACATTAAAGAAAAAAACGTCTTGACATGACGTCGGAGGGGAGGATTTAGGAGAGAACAAAAAGCGAGCGTGCAGAAGGGACCTCGGTACACCAAAAAGAACCACTTAAAAGGCCTACGGGGGAGGAGGGAGGAGCAGTAGAGCGTGCTAGAAATCTTCATGTGAAGGACGGAAACTTAAAAAAGGAGGGAAGGACGGCGCATCGTTCAACGATGGGCAACTGCTCACTGCGGCTGAGAGAGGGGAGAGACATGACTGAATCGAAGGAATCACAACAAAAGAGGAAGAGAAGTATGTCCGACAGAAACCAATTAACACGGGGGTGAAGAAACGGCCCCATCTGACAAAAGGATCAAAGGGGAATGGGGAGCGGAACTATGGATTTCTATTCAGCCAAAAACTCAGAAGGAAGGGGTTAAGGGGGGGGTGTAAAAAGAGAAGGGCAAACGCGAAGTTAGGTCCGGGACCCGATGCCTAAAGGAGAAAGAAGGTCGAAAGGAAGGGAGCCGGAGAGAGAGGTGTGAATGGAACTCAACGTATGGAGAGTTAAAACGACAATTCCGCCCTTGGGAAAAAAAACGTCTTAAAAGCATAGCGACCCAGGAGGGGGAAATTAATCCAGGGAGTGTGTGCTCAAACAACTTCGGAGGTGGGGGGACAAGTCACGGGAGGAAGTGAAGTAGGGAAGTCTAAACCGTCTAATAACTTTTGATACCTGGCGAAGAAAATTGGAGGTCGCCGAGACGTGCACGGCGGTGCAGGGATCGTTTGTTCATGCGAGGACGGGGGATCTGGCGTCGGGAGAGGGACGACACGGGCGAGCGTCTGGTCTACGCACTTTGTTCAGGGAGAGGGGATCATAAACGCAGGTGGCCGAGATAAAACCGGGAAAAAGACTATAAATAAAATCTTTTGACGTACCAACGGGTCCTTCGAGAGAGAGTGTTACCACACGGATTTCCATCCAATGAGAGGCAGGCTGGCAATCTTGGCGGACAAAGCCCCTTACCAGTGTTTCAAAGAAGTTAAAAAGGGGTAGTAAACTAAAAGGAGCAGCGTGGGGTGTCCCTTCAATGAAAAAAAAAAAGGGAGTTATGTCGCTGCTGGGTATTCATCTCACATTCGTTTGGGGGAAAGAGAGCTGTTGGGGAAGCTAAAAAACCGGCGCTGTGTGCGGTGAAAAGGGGAGTGAAGAAGGGGACCAGCGAGGGAAAGTGCCCTGTGGAGTAAAAAAAGCCCTCGCTGCCCATGGCTTTGATAGAAGGGATCAGGGCGAACCACAGAGGGGAAACCCAATTATAGGAAAGTGTAATGCAGGGAGGAAAAAGGCAGGTAGTTTCCGCAGGGTGTTGCGTGGGGGGGGTGAGGCACAAATGAAACTTAAAAAAGCGAACAGGAGACAGGAGTAGGGAGGAACCGTTTGGGTGCAAAAGAAGGGGGGACAAAAATCCTCGAGGGGTAGACGGGGAGGCCGTCCTGAAAGAAGGAGAGCTTAGTGTGGGGGAACAGCGCCGACAGGGCAAAAACCATAATCGAGGCCAGTAAGCAGGTCCTCAAAGGATCAGGGGAAATATTGACTCGTCCGAGTGATTTGGAGAACCTGGAACGTAAGAAAGGACGATATCCGAGGGGAGCGGCATGGGGGAATGAAGACCATGGGGTCGGCGACAACGGCATAGGTACACCACATCGGAATTTTCTCTTCCTTAGGGGGAAAGGAGTCCAGGGGGTGGGAAGATCTTGGGAAGGGCGGCAGTGCCCAGGACCAAGCGTGTCCAAACTGAGAGCTTTATCACCCTGAAACCGTTAGAGAGAAGCAACAACAACAAAGGAAGGGAGGATCCTATGAGAGAAGGAAAATCACTGTAGAGAAATTGCCGGGGTATTTATAGGGGAGTTTGGCTCTTTCTGAAAGAGACTAGGAAGGATTAAAACGCTTTGGAGGAAAGGAAAACCCGCAGAAGCGCCAGGCGGGGAGTCACGGGAAAATCGGAACGGGTGCACCACGCTGGAAAGGAAAAGGGGGAAGTTACAGAGGGGTCGATGAAAAGAAGAGTTCCAGGGAAGTGTCCGACGGAGACGAAAGTACCTTAATGGAATTCATAAGAGGAAAAAAATGGGCACGGGAGGAAAAAACAAAAAGTACGAAAGAAACGGCGGAATGACGGCGACGCTGAAATCGAAGACTTGGAGGGGATCAAGAATCTTAGGTGAAAACCACCGTCTATGAACCAGGGGGAGAAAGTTTCTGAAGGGGGGGAGAGGTTGGGAAAATAAAAAATAAGCGTCCACCCGCAAAAAGAACTAAAAAAGCCTTGACACGGACCGCCTTTGCTGAGCATAAGGCCATAGGAGGCTTCAAGTGGGAAGAGCAAGGTAAACCCCGGGGAAAAGGTCAAACATACGTGAAAAGTCGACAATGGGCTTGAGTGGAGAATCACAAGAAAGGGCCGACACCGGGGAAGAAGGGACGGGAAGGGAAAAAACTCGGGGGGAACAGCATCGAACGCATGGGTTCTCACCTCAACGAGTAGAAACAAAACAATCATTTCGGGAACATAATCTGAAGGAAAAACCATCCAGGGAAAAGGGTAAAGTGCAGAACCCACGCTGGATATGTAAGGAAAAGGGGTGGACGGGCGTACAACTCGGCGAAAGGGAAGCTACTCGGGTGGGGGCGCAGGAAAGGGGATGAGCCATGAAGCGAATGGGCTAAATCGGGGGACAGATAGTGGGAAAGGGGACAGTACAAACGCCCGGATTGGGGGGAGAGGGTAAAGTTCAGATACAGGGCAGGTAAACACGCGACGCGGAGAGGTCAGGCTAAAAGAGGGGAAGGAGAACTCAGGCAAAGAAGACAAGGGAGGAACGAAGCCTGTGAAAGGAGATCGCCGACCCTCAAAAAAAAGGAAAAAACGTCAAATACAACGACAAGTGAATAGGGCAGGCAAGATCGAGGGAGAGGGGAAAGCAGACCCAAAGGCAGGGGACGTTAAGGGGGGCTAAAGGGCCGGCATTCATTCCAAAAAAGGGAGGTTATGTAAAAACGGCCGAGTTATGAAAAAGGGGTCAGGGGAAAGAATGACCAGGGAAAGGCATTTGGAATGAAAAAGCGGGTCCACCTCGAAATCACTCTGAGGGGCGGGGTCATCACATTTGTGATTCAAAGGAAGAAGAAGGCTCCGAAAGTCTCAATTTGAGGGCGAGGGGAACATGGGGTGTCAGAGGGACGGGAAAATCGTTCTGAGGAGTGATGGGTAAGAAAAAATGAGACCGGGAGGTTGGCAAGGGAGTTTTCAAAAAACCCAGCTGGGCCGGCTGAATAACTCGGAGAAATACAGAGCTGATAAGGGAGGGAAGGAATGTGAAGAAAACTAACGCCTCTGGCTGAGAGAAGCGGCGGAAGGGCTGTAATGCTCGGGGACTACTAGCGACAGTTAAAATCACTCCAAAAAGAGAAAAAAGGGAAGAGGGTGGAGATAAAGGCAGAGGGGATGTAGCGAGACGCAGACATGCGGAGCGTGGGGCATCGTGGTGAAAAGATTACTCAAGACAAAAATCTAGGACCTAGAAAAAGATAAGGGAAGTAAAAGGAAACCGGAATGTTGGGGGGGCCTGAAGATTAACAGAAAAAGAAAAGAGCACTGTTTGGGTGGTTGAAAAATATAGGAGGAGCAAAAAAGGAGAAAGGTCTGCATGAGCAGGCCGACGCAGGTCCGGGACCAGAAAGACTGGCTATCGTAGGGAGATGGTCCGACGTGTCAATATAAGGGGGACAAAAAGAAAGGAATCTAGGGGAAAGCAGCGGGGGAAAAAGAAAAGCTTGACGAAGAGGGGGGGGGGATCAAAATGCGGGAAAAAAGGAAGTCATCTCCTCAGGTGCTCAGTGGCGTCAGGGGGGGACTCCCAAAAGGACCATATGGACATTGGGAGAAGTCTATAAAAAAAAGAAGAAAATTTCCTGGGGGAGAGAAAAGTCCTGTCCGATCACTTGCTGGGTTAGAAAAGAACTGAACGTGTTGGGTATTACTTTGGGGAGGGGTTCCGGGGGAGAAGAGAATGGGGGGGAGGCTAGGGGAATCTGAAGGCCTTGAACGAAGGACAGTGGTCGGAAGCGTATCTTTGACGCGAATCTTGAAAACCGCAACCATTGGATTAATCACAGTGAAACAAAAGGGTCAAGAAAAGAGCAACAAAGAAGAAGGGAGGGAGGATCAGGGAAAACTTAAAGATCCGTTACCGAGGGCCTCATGACGTCATGCGGGCAAACTGTCGGGAAAGGAAGGAGCGGCCTTCGTAAACGAAGTGGAGAAACTAAAAAGGCAAAGAAAAGAAGAAAGAAATGGTTGGTGGAGAAGTGCAGGGACTTGAGGGAGACCGAGCTGGTTAGTCAAAGGAAATGCGTGGGAGTTGAGTGTAAACGGTAAAAGGGCTCTGTTCCAAAAGGGAAGGGAAAGCGCCAGAAAGAAGGAATGGACAGAAAAATCACCGGGAAAAAAGTGAACTGCACCGCGCGGGCCTGGCTGCTTGGAAAAAAGCAATGGGGTTATCGGAGCGACCGTGAAGGCGATAGAAAACAACAACAAAACCCAACACCCCCACCCCACGGGAGGGAGGCGAGGTCAAGGATTGGTGGATGGGAAGAGTGAGTTGACGAGTAGTTGTGAGGTGTTCAACAAGTCCCCACACCGGACACGTGAGATTAAGCGGGCCGTGGTTTTTACTAGGAAAGAAAGAGGAAATCGGATGGGGCCATACCCAGAGGGAGGTTGTACGGGAGCCGCATCCGCCGGGAGCAGGTTTTTTCGCACTTCTCGGGGGGGATACTTGTCGCAATCTTGCGCGGTCACGGAGACTGTGGGGAGGAGTAAAAAAGGCGGGGGGGGGAGAATGGAAAGATCTCTTCGCAACGTCAGATCTGGGAGGCTCGGGTAAGATGAAGGGTTCGATCACCATCTGTTCGCGCACATCGGAACCGGGAGGGTTGCTGGAGGCCTGAGGTGACTGCGGGAGGATCGGTGGGAAGCATGCGTGGCGTCCAAATGGCTCATTCTGGAAGAAAGCAGGAAAGAGAGCCTCGGCCAAGTCTGGAACGATCGACTCAACACGGTATTGGGGTAAAAGAGAGATATATAAGACTTGACGATTTATAAGATAAGGAGTGCTTGGGGGATCTAATGGAAGGGAAGGGGGAAGAATCAAAGTCATATAAGGAGGAATACAACGGCGGACGCCGGCCACACCGGAACGATCCATCATTGCCGGTACAGGGGGATAAGGTAGACAACCGGTCGGGAGTCGCCATTTACAGCTATATCGGAGATGGAAGGTGGGGGTAGGAGGAGTAAAAAGCTACGCAACAGAGACGAGTTCCAAGAGCCCAATTGATGACCGGGATCTGACGTAGACTGGAGGGGAAGAGGACTAAAAAAAAAAAGACTAGGAATCCACTTCAGAGGAATCCACTAGTCGGTCCCAGCGGACAAGGTAGGGATGACCCCACCACGTACCCAGGATGAAAGGGGATCAGGGGGGTTTTGAAGAAAATACAAAAATACCAACGACCATGCTGGAGCACTAACAAAAAAATACAGGGACCAAAGAAAGGGATAAAAGACATAACAAGAGGAGTGAAATCACGGAAAAGGGCGGACTCTGGTACATGGGGGGCAAAGAAATTCCAGTGAAACAAAAGTGGTTATCCACTCAGGAGTTTAAGGGGGGGGAAGATGAAATACGTAGGGGGAATGCCGTCAAACACTTCGTTTAAAAGCGCAAATCGCCGGCATGTCCAGGCTTCGGACCGGGCAAATTAAAAAACCACGGAGATCCAGGGAAAGAAAAAAAAAAGTCCCTGAAAGGGGGCATCACCACCGGAGGGTCTTCGTGAAATACCGGTGCATCGGACGAACCGAAATGGGATCGCTTTGGAGGGGAAGGGGAAAACGCCCGGTTCCAGCACATGAGGCAAAGGGAAGGGATCAACTAAAGATTCCTTTTCTCAGAATCAAGATGAAGGGGTTTGGTGGCTGTTCCTACTCTTTTTCAAACGGCCAGATGAGTGGAGGAGTGCAAGATGCAGAAAAGAAAAGAGAGATGTCTTCGGAAAAGAAAGGGGAGGGGCTAGCATGCGACATTAATAAGAAAAAGAGGGCAACTTACAAGGTTTAAAATTTCACTACCAAAAAAGGAAAAGAAAGGGGGCACTTTAAGGGACGAACCAAAATAGAGGCGGCCGGGGATACAAAGCAGTAATGAGAGAATTGGGGAGCAGAAAAAGGGAGTATCACAGGGAATCGCATGGGTCGACAAAACTGCAACCATGGTAGACACCAGAAGGGTAAGATAGAGGCCATGGGAGAAGGAAGGTTATTCACCGCTCCGTCCAGGCAGCTGGTATGTATGAGAGCTGGAGGGTATTAACTCTAAAATACAAGTGGGAGTAAAAAATAAAAATAGAGGGGCCAAGGAAATTCTCTCGAAATGTTTCTCGGTGAATGATCCGGAGCATGGCATTACAACGAACAAAAGCCCGGGAAAGGAGGAGGGGGCCACCCTCACAACCCCCCCAAACAGACCAAATCTGTCACGGGACGTTCTTAATCTAAAAACATTCTGCCAGGCTTTTCTAGTACGGAAAGCAGCGTAATTTGGAGAGGAAGAAGGAAAGAGAGTTGCAAGAGGGGGGATTCCCGAGGATTGATGGACATGCTTCAACTGATTTAATAGGGGGGGGTGACGTCTAGCAAGGACTCCAAAAACCAAAAAGGGGGAAGGGATTAGGTATAAGGAAAAGAGGGAGGTATGAAGGAGGAAGGGAGGGATGATCACAACCGCATCACTCGTGGGAAAGAAGGGAAAACCATTCACATCTATATGAAAGACTCACAGTTAATGGTTCCGGAGAAAACCGACCTGTGACATAGAGATTTACACACCAGGACAGCCCGTGGGATGGGTGAAAGCCTTCTTTCGCCTAAGGAGGTCGATACATCAGAAAGAAGTGCCCAAAGGAAAATTAACACGGGACGCATACATTCTGCGCAAATGAAGCGGGTAATAGGGGGATCAATTTTAAGTTCAAAAATCTTGCAAGCGAGAGACTTGGCAGGAAGAAAAAAGAGACTTGGAAGGGAGGGCAATTGAAATGCGTTTATCACCTTGAAACGTACACTATTCAATGGAGGTTATCCAAATTGGTAGGGATGTTGTCAGAAAAAATGGATGGCCGGGAAAATGCCGGACCCTTTCTATACTAGGGGTATACGCCGTTTTTCCCGAATAGGGAAAAAAGGACTGAAGGGGGTAATCAGGGGTGTGAGGTGACCGGGGGGAGTGCGGTATCGGCGGAATGGGGTCTGAGTAGGAGACTCCTGCGCCCCGCTTAGGGGAGAAGGGGGGAAAAGAGAGAAAGGGTTGTACTCGAACGACGGGGGGCCGAAAGCTGGGGAAAGATCCATTGTAAACTCATCGGAAAGAATACTAACAATAGATGGAGCGGGAAAAAAGGGAAGGATCAGACTCAGGGGGGAACACAGAATGGAAACATAATTCGACTCATGGCTGAAGACCCTTTCTGAAAAGGAGCCTAGAAGACATGTTCTAGACGAATGTACGGAAAAGGGGGGGGGGAAAACGAAGGACAAGAAGAAGCGTGGGGGGAGGCGGTGACTTGATTGTGCTGCGCGTGTATCTACACGAAAGGTGAGTGCAAGAGGTTTGAGGTGAGACCCGGGAAAAAGGGGCATTCGAGGGGGAGTGGCACCACAGGGGGAGGAAGCCGGGCCCAGACACCGAGATGTCCATGGACCACTAAGGTTATTCAGAGTGAAAACATTTCAAAAAAGACGTTGCGACAGGTGGAAAGAGGCATAAAAGGTTTTGAGAAGAGACGACAGCAGGAAGGGGATCACGTGCGTCGCAACGGGAAACATGGGAAGTGACACATTTTTCTTTGTTAAAGGGTAATTGGGGTCGTGCTTCAACGATCACAAGCAGAAAGGGGGTGAGATCGCCATGGGGGGTGGGGTATAGAGGAAAAGAAGAAAAAAATGGGTGACAGCAAAAAAGCGCAGACCTAAGCATTCCTAGGAGAGAATCGGGGGGGTGTAACGCCTCGCGCGGTCAGAGATCGAAGGAAGGAAGATGGAAAATCACTATTGGAAAAGAGGCAAGTTACTGTCGGGGAAACAGGGGGTGGGGAAGATTCAAGGTCGACCGTCACAGACTGTGAGAGAGGGGGGGAAAAAAAGAATGGGGGGAGGAGCCGATGGTTCGGCGCACATCAAGGGGGGGCCCAAAAAGGCTTAAAGGGGGAAATTGCGCTAAGTGGGGACGAAGAGTTTTCACAATCAGAGACGTAGAGGTAAAGAGCACATCGTAAAAGGAAAGAATATTTACCCTATTCCCAAGGAGGCGTATAACTCGAAAGAGGAGGAGAAAGGAGAGAATAGAACGGGAGAAGGGGCCTAGGTAAAGAGGAGTTCTTGGCGTAATTCAGGACATCATCAACAGATTGAACGTTGGCGGAAGGGTAAACGCCGGTCAGCGCCAGCATTGGCCGTTCACGAGTTCGACCGCTTTAAAACGGGAGTCAAAGGCGTCAGCGATATCTATAAGGACGGCAGAAAGAAAGAGGTCCAGAGAAGCCAAAGCTGGACGCAGTTCAAAAAGAAAGGAGCGCATCTGAGACCTTCGGAAGGCCGAGTCAGGGGGAAGGCTCCAACCACAGGCGGAAACTCGGTCGAAGGCGTGAAGGGGGGGGAGGTTGGAAACCAGAAAGAATCAGGCTGCCGAACCAAAGGCCGCTATAGCCGTGTGTGTGGAAAGGTTGAAATGGACAGCCACCGCAAAAAGACCTCAACGAAAACCAAAAAGGGAAGAAGAAACACGAGGAAAGAAGCGACCGCCTTGCGATCTGGGGCAAGATAAAAAGATGGGTCGGCAGAGGAAAAACCCATGGCAAAAAAGACGTAACAGCCAGGTTAAGGTAAAATTTGCGTTCACGCCGTAATCACCGAGGGGGAACTGACCAAGTCAATCGTCGGGAATTCTGCTTCCGTGGTGGGGAAAGGTACAAAGGTCTTCCACCGAAAAAGCACAACCAAAACGGGGGGGGAGATTACTACAAGCAGAGCAGGAAAGAAAAGTCCCAGGAATGCAGAAACACGAGATGAGTATACTGTACAAGTGGAAGAACCTTCTTTACTCAAGGGGCGGATCGCACGATGGGAGGGGGGAAACTCCCGTTGCAAGACAGTACATCAGGATGCATCGTGTAATCAGGAGAGGACCTTGAACTTCAAAAAAAAAACCACCGCAATAACATTGTGGCAGATGATGCGTTGGGGAAAACGTCTTTGAGAAGATTGTTGGACTAAATCGTCGGCGTGGCGGATGAAAAAGAAAAAGGACGAAAGAATATTCCCTCCTCCTGCTGTGAGTAAGATTCACCTTAAAGGAGAAAAGAGGAAGGAACAGCCGCAAATTCAAAACGGCCACCTAACCGAAAGAAGGGGGGTTGAGATGGCAAATGCAAGATCGACGGCTAAACGGTGTAAGACCCAAGGGGAAGGATGACCGCGCAAAGGGGGGGGCTCGTGGTGTAGGGGGTCAAAGTCTATTACCCTGGTCAGTCGGACGAACGGAAACAGGTTTGGACATTCAGGACGAAGGAGAGTGCGGGTCACATGTGGGCTGACCTAGCCGGACAGTGCGAAAAGAAAATAAAGCAGTGGGGACTGCAGAACCATCGGGCTACGTGCTCTGGCAGAAACTGTGGGGAAAAGAGGCGGCAGAGAGAGAAGGGGGGGTAAAGGGAAACAGAAAGCTGGGACGTATCACGACCGATATCGAGCAAGTACCATAGCTGCTCGGGTAGGCGAGGAGCATTGCATAAAGACGAAAGGGGGGACTTAAAGAATTGGTAGGGGGGGGGAAAGGAAAAAGTAGATCTGTGTGTCGACCTTGCACCCGCTTCGCGCTACTGCGGAGGCGGTTGGCGCAGATCCGCAGGAAACTATCACGTGCTCGGCGCAGGAGAGGAGGGTGAAGACGGGCAAGGCACTTCAAGGGTGGAGGGGTGACGCAGTCAGCGGCGTCATGTTAAAACTCCCGAGGGATGTGCAACGGCGCTCAGAGCGCCGACAAGAAATCATCGCATATAAAAAAAAAGGAGGAAAATGTAAAAAAGGAAGGAAGGGAGGGCGAGAGGTGTGCCGGGCAGAAAGGACGAAGATCAAGGGGAGGGTTACAGGATGCGCGCCTACACAGAACACAAATAAAGGCGCATAGCCTGAACAGGGCTACCGGTGCAACAGGGGGGGACGAGGTGTCGACAAAGGGAGGGAGGAAGTAAAGATCATCAACAGAGACCAGTTCAAAGCCTTGAGGGGGTACATAGCCGGAGAAAAGAGCGCGGGAGGGGGGATCGAGAGACGCAGAGCGCTCTGATAGTGGGCGTGAACGGGAGACTAAGGGAGGGAGTTCAAAAAGGGGGGAGGGGAAGGAGAAAAAATATTACAATAGAGACACGTATGTAAAAAAGACCAAACTGATCTGCGGACAACCAAGGGGATTGGGAAAGAACGGGACTGATCAATTCGAACAGACTGAGAAGCGGGAGGTTGTCCTTGACTTTAGAAAACTCACCAGTGCCCTTATGGCCGAGTGAACGGGAGACTGGACGTGAGGGAACCTTGAAGATAAATGGGGGGGGGGGGGGGGGGAGGGGGTTAGGAAAAGGAGTCGATCTTCCTGGGTGACAAAAAAAAACAAAAATCTCGACGTAGGGGGGTGAAACAGGGGTAATACCCTTTAAGCGAGGTCACGTCGCATTGAAAGGAAGGAAGTGAATGAACTGGGAAAGAAGACGAGGCCTGCACGTCAACACAGATATCTTTCTCGAGCTTCAATAAGAGCCGAAAAACCCTTTGAACAGCAGAAGCATAGACGGAAAAAGCATACAGGGAGGAGAGAGGAATCAATTGAGAGAGGATAAGAGTCCACGATGTCCAAAAGAGGAGGGCTATTCTTCATACCCTTTCATGAGCTGCTTGAGAAAAGACACGTCTCCTTGACCGGTTCGCACAGTATGAACCGAAAGGGAAGGAAACGAAGGAAATCAACGAAGGGAGAAGGCTGGGGCCTGTCAAGCGGGTAAGGGACGTCGTCTAGGCGTAGGACTAAAAAGAGAAAAAGATGGCCAGGTGGGGTATGGGAGAAGAACCGTTAGGGAGGGGAAGACAGCAAAGGGTCAGGACGCAGGAAAATGAAGCGCGCTTGCAGGCGATATTCGTGGGGGCCCGCAAGAGCTACAAGCCGAAGAAAAAAAAGGAAGAGTATAATGGGGTGAAGGAACACGTAAACGAGGGCCAAGGGGGGAG
>Ga0179593_1297804_pt1 | contig 14299 bp, 15 predicted proteins | sample CZODoug2_1_08_16_FD_185931 | JGI IMG/M metagenome (GOLD analysis project Ga0179593, IMG submission 185931) | Vadose zone soil fungal communities from Angelo Coast Range Reserve, California, USA - CZODoug2_1_08_16fungal (PacBio error correction) | ecosystem: Environmental > Terrestrial > Soil >...
GATCGCAACGGGGAGATCCTGAGGTGCAATGAACTCAAAAAACAAACAAACGGAGAGGAACAAACAGAATCCGGATAGAATCTCAGCCGGTTCAATTCGATGTCGAGAGATGATTCCTCTAAAATCAAAAAGAACCGAGCCGGGAAAGGACTCTGCAAAAAGAAAAATGACGAACCACTTCTCAGACTAGGACAAACACGTAATCGCAGCGGAGTATGCGCACATCTCCGCCGTACTACATACAGAAAAAACGCAACACCAGAGGAAGCCACGACTCAAAGAGGAAACCAGAAAACTACGTCGACGACGATGGTCCAAAACTGCCGGGAAAAAACAATATGGATAAAAAGGTGAATAGCTAAAATGAGCGCTGCGCGAAAACAAAAAAGAGAGAAAAATGGAGTCCGGGCGGATTAACGTTCATGGGGAGAAAGTAACAGGCGGCGCAGACTGGGTGATCCTTAGCAAGGCCGGAGAAATTGCGAAATGAGGGAGGGAGATGTCAAGTCCTGGAGGCGCATCTCCATCTTCGAGCCATGGAGCGGAGGTATTGAGATCACGAGAGGGTGAGGTGAAGACGAACTTGAGGCCAGAATGGGCGAAGCGTCAAGAAAAAGCACCCGGCGTACATTAAGGAGGCACTAGGAGTCAAGAGGCTGCCATCCAAATAGCTCTGTCGATACTACGCAGGCCGATGGATCCAGAGTAAACTGCGGGCAATGGCATTCATTCATGGGGGCATAACCACGGCAGGGAACAACAAATCAGGGTCAATTAGATCGGATGCTGATCCCAGCGCGGGAGGGTGGGAAACGGGGGGAGAGAAAGACCCGGATTACAACGCGAAGCTAGGGCCACGAGAAAAGCGAACAGCGCCAAAGAAAACAGAGAAAAAAGAAGGTGATGGCGTCGATATCGACGATTGACGGACTTCGAGGGATTCAAAGATGAAAGTTCCAAAGGTCACATCAACGGAGTGGATCTCAATTGGGAGAGCTCAAGGTACAGCTCACAAGGGTCGATCGAAAACAAAAATAGAACACCCGCTTGTTGCAGAGGAAAGGCCTACCCACAGTCATGTCCGTGGCCAAAAAAAATCACAGGAAGATGGCCGATCCGATAAGAAAGCCGGCAGACGGCCAAGAAAAGAACGAAAAGAACTTTCTTAAAAAAGCGGGGGGGGCCCCTCAGCCAGAAACGAATGTATCCTTTGTGGGAACTACTCACGGAGGAATAACGCCGGGTCCCTCGGCCAAAACTGGGGGAAGAACTGGGGCTAGGGTGGGCAGGGCCGAGAGGAGCCACTCCCGCTGCTTTGACAACGGGGGGGGATGGGAGAAGAAAAGAATAGAGAACGATAGGGATTATAGGGAGAGAACCTTCGTAGCGAAAAATAAGGGCAATGCTAAAGTGCCTGTGAGGATGAGGAAGCACACGCGTATTAGACAGACGCTGGGGGGAAAAGAGTGGGGGGACTCCATAGAAAGAAAAGAGGGAAAAAGAGTCGAAGTTCAGAGCGAGGTCGGGGGAAGAAGAAAAAGCTAGCCAACGGCCAATTGACAAAACAAAAAGGAATCGGCGAAGAGTACTAGAAAAAAAGAGCATGAAGAAAGGCGGGAAAGGAGAGAAAATGAGGCTCTGAGCGAGGCCTGAGGATGTAAGGTTTGAGAGGGGACTTCCGGGGAAAAAGAAAGAAGTTGAGTTCACTAGACTGCTCAGGGGGACGTATGTCAGTTGCTAGGGAGTACGGGTGTCGGGTGAAACTGCATGCGAAACATATGAGGACTGGGGAAATATCTAGTCAGGGGGGGGAGCGATGAGTAAAAAAAAGGGAAAATAGAAAGAAATAGAAGACGAGCAAGTGGGACAGGCTCTAAAAGATATCGTTACCTAACTCCGGCTTACAGAGCGCAAGGATAATAGCTTGTACTGTGCCGCGAAGAGGACAAAATCAAGTTAGGGTCTGGGGGGCTTAGTTCTAGGGAAGTGTGTACACGAAGCCATTCAATGGGGGGGGGTAAAATCAGCTTGACCTAAGAGAGGGTTAACAGAGGTGAAAAAAAAAACCCCAAAGGGCAAAAAACGGGGTGGTTGTATTTAAGAAGGCCTAGAGAAAGGGAAACGGATGGCCGTCAGATGGTCGAGTGGGGGTGTTTCAACTTAGGAGGGGAACGAACAGGGGTTGTCCGGGATGGAGGGCAACAGAGGGGTCAAAAGGTTGAACAAGAGAATTGGAGCCGTACCAAGGTCGAAACCAAGAAAGGGGGCCGAACGAGCAAGACTTTCAATGGTAAAACATGTGTAGAAAAGTTTCCGATCAAGCTGGGGGAAAACAGTTGTCGGTGGGAGAAGGCAAAAAGCACTTCTGCCAGTAGCTGGGACAACCTTAGAGGGGGGGCTTTGTGGGGGACGTCAGGGAAAAACAGGTTGAAAAGACATCGGAATATAGGTGACGCAGGTGGGTCATGGAAGCTGGCCTAGACGGCAGACCATAGGGCTCCGGGATAAAGATGAATAGCGGGAGGGGCAGAGAGTCAAAGAGTGGTAGGCGGCGCAAAATAAAAAACAAGATCTACTGAGGAGTCGAGTTGGGGGATGAAAACCGTACAGAAAAATGTAAATACAGGGACATGGGAGAAATCGGAATAATTTGCAAATCAGACAAAGCAAGATCACAGGCGCTTGGGAAGTACTAGAAGAGAGGAAAAAGGAGCGGACAGCAGTCTAAAAACCACTCGTAAAAAAGAAAAGGGAAACAGCCGACCGGTAAAGGAGAAATTAAAAAGGAATGGGATGTCTCCTGACACGGCGCCAATAGGCTAACTCCGGGGGGAGAGTCAAGAAGGCATATGAAGGTACTGTCTGTCACGCAAGGAGCAGCTGCCGATGAATCGGTGCCAGCGGTAACGAAAGGTGGTAAAGGGCGATCCCCAAGGAAAAAAGATCAGGACTGACTGCAAAACCTCAAAGGCATTGTGTACCGGAAAGCCGCGGCCTCAGAAAACATGGGAAAACCTTAAAGACAAAAGGGAAGAACTGTGGAAAACGACACTTAAGCTAAAAACTAGGAGGAGACGAGGCTAGGTAGTTTGAAGAACCGAGAGAACAGCTTCTCCTTCGACTCGGTCGGGTGGCTGTGTTAGGGGGAAGGGCAGAAGGAGTGCACTGTTTACCAGTCAAGATGAGGAGATGAAGAACTCGCAAGGAGAAGAGGGATACAGAGAAGCGAAGCACCATCTCCCCCAAAAAGAGGAGACACCTAAGTGGAAACGACTTGCCGTCGGCCGCGAGAGACCGTGGGGGGAGGTGCGTACACGTTCCTCCAACAGAGATCACGGGAGGTAAGGAAACAAATGGCGAGGTAAGCCCGCGACTTTTCTCAAAGGTCAAGGTATGCCAGTGGGGGGGGCAGATCAAAGACTAGGAAAGAGCTCGAAAAAAGATAGTGCATTATTAAAAATTTTCGAGTGGGACAGGCGAGTAAGACAAACCAGAACTGAACAAATCGGGGCTCTCAACAAAAAACCACGTAGTAGGAGGAGATGATTTTCAGTTCGGAGGGGTCGGTAAGAAGAAAAAGGACACGATGTTCCTGGGGTAAAAAAAGAAGCTGGGTACAAGCTTTCCTCGAGGGACTGGAAAAAAAAAAAAAAAAAACGAGAGTAAATTGAGAGCAACCGGGCCGCGGAGTAAAAGGCAAAAAAGTGTGGTCCCTATAAACCGGAGGGGCTGGGCAGCGCGGTGAGGGATCACCACCGGAAAACGTAGTGGGGAGCCTGGGAGGCAGAATCACAAATAACGGCCGAGCTGCGCTGAACTTCTTGCAGTACGGGGGAGATGTGTGCATTGCTCGAAGGGGGGAGGGGATAGGCCGGGGGGGGACAAAAGAAGCGGTCATATACGATAGAGGGGAAGGTACACAGGAAACAAGGGGTACTTCTAGCTATTACTGACCACAAATTCGCAAGGGGGGACGGCTAGGGTCGCATAATAAAATAGACGAGAATTGGAAACTCTCGAGGGAAGATGGCTCTCAGTCGGAGACTAGGAGGGCTGAGGGGACATCTCGGAAGTAGGCGCGAGTGAAAAGCAGGTTGCAAACATAAAGAGTTGTGAGGTTCGCCGCGGCAAAACGTGGCTGACTCCCCGGGCAAAGACTCTGGTGGTCAGGTCAGCGGAAACAGGAGGAGTTGCAGCGGTCCTGAGAAAAAAAGGATATGGGTAATTAAGGATTTCAAAGATCCCCGATTAGAATTGGGATTGGCGGTCATGGGGAAGTTCGAGGAAGAGACCTAAAGTCTAAAGGGAAAAAGGCGGAAGACGGCCGGTACGCTGCTTCTAGAATGGGGAAGAGTAAGACGCGGGCCAGCTATTTGATTCAGAAATCTGGTAAGCTCAAGGGGGAGGAGTATTATACGCTTGGGGAGGGGGGTTCGAAAAACAGAGGTGGGGGGGGGAACAGTTGACTTGGGGGGGAGAGTGTGAAAATTTCAACAACTCAGGACGGGGCCGTGCACAGGCCAGAGAGGGGGGAAGAAAGCGACATCTGGGCCAAGACGGGCGCAGCCTAGGAACTAAGACCGGTCACTCCATTAGGGGTGTACTTTGGGAGAAGAACGAACCGAACCTCTCGAGCACCATGCACCGAATTTTGTCAATGCTCAAGTTGAAACCAACCGAAGGGAAAGAATGGAAAGCTCTTGGAGGTTGTGCGGCGCCCGAGACCACTAAAACAGCGCGATCGGGGGACATTTGTCGGGAAACGGTTAACTTGAAACGCTTCGCGTCTGGAAGGAGTGAGACCTGGGGGGGGAGTTTAATTTAGTGAGCTATTGGGAGGAAGCGGGATGGTGCATACAGCCAGTAAAGTTACACAACATCCTTAGGCAGTGGGAAAACCACTCATCCGACGGACCGCCTATTTTGAGAGCTTGTTGGTAGCTCGAACAGCCCAACCAAGAACACGAGTTGGGGGGGGAGGCGGTGTAATGGATTGGGCTGGGACACGATCTTGGATTTAGGGGGATTCCAATCTTTAATAGAAAGGGTAACACAAACAGCTATAAACGACAGAGTTGGGGACTGTCGGGGAAAAAACATGAAATCCCTGGGATATAATTTAAACCGGGGGGTTTCGGCTACCTTCGATGGGGGACCAAAATGATTGGGAATACTTGTGGGGATATCGACAAGCGAAGATTGGAAACATACCTAAGAGAGTGGGGAAAAAGAAAGCTAAAATCAAGGAACAATCGAACGAACCCGTATCCCGCTCAAAGGATTGTAATCCCACCACGGAGGAGTGAGCTCCCGCCGGTCTCCACGTCCTGAAAGGCCGAAAATCCGGTCCGGCTCGGCAGCAGGAGAGTTGCTTTAATGCCCCTCATGAAGTGTGGCGGGGGGCGAGAAAGGTCAGGGTCCCTGAATCAGGAAATTCATGGTCTTTTTGGTCTAGCTCGTCGTGAAAACGACCACAGAGGACATGGTCCTAGGCGGTGATGCAAAACACGCGTGCCAAGGCGGGGAGTCCGCAGTACAGGCATAAGGACCTCGATCTGAAATCCCAGGGCACGGCGATCCTCGACGCGAGAACTGAAAGGCTTCACTCGTAATGAAGAAATAATTCGAATAAAACTTAGGGCGTAGACCAGCCAACGGCAAAAAGCCTCGGGAGGTCTTTCATTGGGTCAAGTATACCAACTTTTGAGCTCAGGAGCCCGCATGCGCCCAGGACCTTGACCTCGTCGTTTCACAGACGGGAGCAAGAGAGGAAAATTCGTGAAACCATTGAGTTCGCCGTCACAAAAAAATTTCAGAATTTCCTTGTGGGGGGGGGGGTTGGGGGGGGATGTGTTGTTGGGGTGTGTGGGGGGGGGTTGGTTGGGGAGGCGGGGGCGGTGGTTTTTGGGGGGGGGGCACTGGTGTGGGTGGTTTTTGTGGGGGGGGGTGTTGGGGGTGTTGGGTGGGGGGGGTAGGGGGCTTAGTCTCTCTTCTGATGGAGAGGCTCGCGGTGCATGGTTAGTGGCAACTAAGGTATGGTGGGAGGATCAGCTGAAAAGGAAGAGGGGCCTCTTGGCTCCTCCCTCGATCGAACGTGGGGGTGAAATGAGGAGAGTGAACAAGCTTTCCATGAAATCATGGCTAACTCAAGAAAGCCCTGGAGATACAGCGAGAAAGACGGAAAAATCACTGCTGGTTAATGGGGGCGCTGTTCGATTGGGTCGGGATGAAAGCAAAGGAGAGGAAAGCCTTGTCTGGGGTTTGGGGTATGTTTACCAACCTGGGACGGCCAAGGAAAAGTACGAGAATTGAAGCCACACCGACTCGCTGGACCAGGACAGCACGCAGAAGGAAGTGTTCCGCAGTGTCGAGCGAAAGTCAAGAAGAGTGCACGTAGTTACTCGACAAAAGTGCGAAGGGGAGTTCACGGGGGGGGGAGATGGGGCAATCCGAAGGGGAACTCAGGGGAGGGAAGATTGGAAGAGGGTAGGGGCCATCGATTTCGCCAGGTCTCCAGTGAAGTAGGAGCACGAAGCATATACGCTGATTTGTCCTTCAAAGGAGCATGGGGGGGCTGGAAGGGTGCGATGCGGGCATCCAGGAGGAAAGAGCCAGCAGGGAGGCAATTGCTCCTGACTTGGACAGGAAGGGAACAGCCACCCAGAAGGGGAAAAAAGCCGTTGTAACCGGAAGGAAAGTTGAGCCCAAGAAAAGTGTTATAGGGTCTTGCTTTTGTGTTATCGGAATCAATGCGGAACGAAGAAACAGGGATCGCACCGGGCGATAACATCCGGTAGTTGGAGTCCTCCAGGGGCCGGCCTCGTGCAGGCGAGAGCATGAAGGCAAGGGGATGCAAGGCAACTTAGTTTATGATGCTTAACGGGAGATGGATAAAAGGTCCGCAAGGCCTGGGGGAAGGCGGTACGAGAGTGAGCGCAGCCGATATCCACTTCGGACCGAACGCCCAGAGAACGGGTGAGCCGAGCGCGACATTTGGATCGGGAGGGTCGTTGCAAGAAAAAAAATATTCCGTTCACCGCAAGACCGGGTGGTAGAATAGCATAGGCCGAGCTCAAAGAGAAAAATGTCTTCGATAAAAGAGGAGCGCAAGGAAATAGAAACTCAAGAAACAAAAAAAAAAAAACTTATGGGGATTAAAATAAGAAGGAGGAAATTGTCCTAAAGCCGGATGGGGGGAGGACTCCGCCATGGAGTCGATTTCGGACGGAGATGTGATGAGACATAGAAAGATAAACAGTGCTGTTCACGTTGCATAGAAGGGGGAAAAAGCGACAAGGAATCTATCAAGGGAACTACGCTCAAATTCCGAGCGGCGGGCGTGAGGGATCCAAGGATCGGTATGCGCGCAAGGGCTTTAACCGTAGATCCGCAGCCATTCAGGGGCAAAGAAATTAAAGGGCGAGTAAAGGTCTCATAAGAAATGAGTGCAACGGGAAGAATGCTTCGCCGTAAGCTATTGAACGGAACCATGGACAGGGAGGACGAAAAGACAGGAAAGTTCGTTAGGGTGCGATCGGTGGGCGAGAGAAAAAGTGAGTGCGCTGGACAACAAGAACAAACCGGCAACACTCTCGAAACCAACTGATTCCGGGGAGGCAGTGGATATATGCGGTCGGACCGTGAAAAAGGAGGAGTCGTGCGGGGGGTGTGCTGGGGATTTCCTTCCCAGAGGGCGAGAGTGGGCGAACTTTAGGTCCGTCGGGAAAGGTTCCGAATTGAGGGACTCATCTCCATCAGGGAGAGAACATGGAGAGGAGAGGGTAGGAGAAATCATCGTCTAGGTTCGTGGTAGTACTAGCTAAGGCCTGGGCGAGAATGAACGAGAAGAAAAGATGAACTTGCCTCTTCTTAAATTCTGGGGGGGACCGGGCCTCGGATTACCATAGGCGAAGTGGAGAGTAACTACGGGAAGGGTAAAAGCGGGCCTCACATAAGTAGAGACTAGGCACACACCCGCATAGATGAAAAAGATGCCAGGAGGTGATTCACCTAGGCAATTCGGACGGCGAAACTTCCAGTCTCGGAGGGAAACTCAAGACCAGCAAGAGGCCGGAGGGGGATGGCATCCACGAACACCAAAGCGCCACATATGTAACCAAAACTAAGGATGGCGTCGAATCTCGCTTCTTCCAGGAGAAAGGGATTGCTGGAAAAGGGGATCCTTCCGGATTGGGATGCACTTGGCACTCACCTATGGCCAAGCGACACCAGGCGGAGGAAGCGATTGAGGCAAAGAGAAACAAGTACTTGGGCAGGGTACCTACGCCAAAACGCTGAGGTCTGTGACTAAGAAGAGAAGACAATAGGGACGAAAGAAGCCAGAGAAGAAAGGCAAAAATGATAACTTGCCCAGGGAAGTCGCCTCCAGACATGGAAGGGGGGGTTATAATATGAGGGTTTTGTTCTCTCCCTGAGTAATCCCGAATGTGGCGGGGGCTTCTGCTGGGGATAGCAGTACGAAATGTGGTATATAGACGGAAAAGACTCCCGAGAGGGGGCACGTAGGCTGGTGAGAAGAAGGAGGCGAAATGGGGGTCCTTCTCTAGTAGAGTAGGTCTACGCGGTAGGGAGAAGGTTGCCAGGGGATAGAGGATGTTCGAAAGGCTGAGGGCGAAAAGCGCGGGGAAACAAGGTGGGGAGCCATAGAGAGGAGAAACGGTGATAATTGTCGGGCGAGACAAACTCTATCCAAACAAAAGTGCAGTAGGACAGAAAAGGAAATCAGCCAGGAAGAGTACTTCGAAAAGAACTACAAAAACACGGAGGGAAAAGGAAAAGAACGACCTTCGCATCGGCCGGAGGAGGGGGTCTCGGTTCGGGAACTGGCGCATGGAGACCGGTGCTAGGGGTGGGGGGACACGCGACTAGAGGGGAGGGGGGGAAGTGTGACGGGGAAGACGGGTTAGGAGGGGGGCGCGGAGGGAAAGATTAGTTCTTTGCCATCAATCGGAGTCAAGGGGGGGCAGCTTCGGATTGGGGCGATATAGAAAAGGAAAGCAAAAAGAAGAGATCAAGTGGCAGGCTCACCAAGGGAAGTTAGCACAACAATGGAGGGGGCAAGTATAAAGACCAGGGAGGAAGAGAAACTGGAGGGGGCCCTTGTCGAGAAGACCAAACTCATTTCGGGGCGGATTAGCGGTGTGGTACAAAACGAACGGCAGATTGAAGGCTCAGTAACTCCGACCCAGGGGAAGTGTAGTACAGTACAACACAACACCGGCTAGCCACGAACGCGTCGGATCTTGGTGAATTAGTCAGCGAAAAAAGCAGAACGAGGGGAAGCAAGGAGGAAGTGGGGGGTTGGTGACAGAACACAAGCGTGAAAACGAAGGCCTGTTGGTTGCCGGGGAGAACAAAGCTAGGGCAAATGAGCGCACATGGATTTCCTTACCCAGAGGTCGAAAAATTCCGACCTCTGGGTCAAGAGTAACCTTGTGGCCAAAAACGCATCAGGTTGAATGGAGAGGAGGCAAGCCCAAGGACAGCCAAGCTGGAAAGCCTTGCAGGGAAGAGTGGCTTTGGTCGGGATTGAGTCTGTGGACAAAATGAGTAGGGGTACTAGATTGTGCTCATAGGGGTACCGAGGGAAGTACAGCCATGAACGGAGGCGCCAGGAAGGAGTGAAAGAGGCGATGTGAGTCGTCGTGGAAGAGCTCCTAAAACCGAGACGGACAAAGGAAACGACGTCCTAATTGAACTAGATGGGGCTCAGTTACCTTCAGAAGGTACATCCAGAGGCACCAAATAACGCTTTGGGAAAAGAAGCCTCAGAAGTAAGACGAGACATTCTATAATACTCATACCCGTTGCGCGGGGAAAGAATATACTCCAATAGAGTAGCGATCCGGAACAGACAGCGGAAAGGCTCAGACAGCAAGTGTTAGAGCGGGTACATATACTGCACGTTCCGTCTAGATAGATGAGGCGAGGACGGATCTCCAATCCAAGGGGAGAAAATAGGGGCGGCAAGCCGCTGAAATAGGGAAGGTACTGTCTAAAGGTTCCGCAATGATAGAGGGAAAACAAGCCGGACCTCCCGAAAACCGCTGTGCCGAAACGAGAGTCCAACAAGGTCCAGTTCGATGAGGGGGGACCTCACCATGATGCAGTGGGGGCAAACCGGGGAGGGGGACAAGAAGAAGATCACCAATGGCCTATGCAACGGACGCATAAGAGCGGTAGTCCCGAGGGAAAGAAGCGTGCCCTAGAGAGTATTGTAATCGCTGCAGAGACACGAAGTACAGGCGCCGGAAAGCTGGGACGTTTGCTTGGGACTAGTAACTGGAAAAGAAAGGTGGCCTGTGTCCCTGATCGGGAGTCGATGACCGCTTAGGGAGAAGGCAGGAATATAACAAGTACGAGGAGCATTCACATCTACACCGCTACCGAAGAGACGTGGGGGGCGCACGCAGGGTCTGGGAGTTGCAAGGCAAGGGGGCCATAAAAGACGGGTTATAGGGGGGATCACGGGCCGAAAAGCCTTATAGGGGGAAAGCAGAGAGGGCGATTGCGCTCGCCCGCGACGGGGAGTCAGAAAGATGGTGCTTAAATTTAAGAAAGAAAGCCTATACCAGCAATTCTTGACAAGAGCCTTGAGAGTAGTAAAATGAACATGGGTCTAGGGGGGACCGGGTGGCTAGTAAGACCAGAAGAAAAAGGGCTCACATCTCTCTCACACCAAAAAAGGTTATGAAGAGAGGAGGGTTTTTTCAGGTCGGATCGTGACGAGACCGGGGGGGGGCCACTAGAAAAGGGAACTGGACTAAGAAAGGGGATGGGGGAGAAGGGGAAAGGGGCCAAGAGGCATCTTAAGACGCTCCACTGGCAGAACATGGAGAGCCAGTCGGAGGGGGTCGAGGATATCGCCACGTGTGGGAAAAATCCGCTTCAAAGAGAACCGTGAGCCAAACTGAAGGAGGGGATGAAACTTTGACTGAGAAGAGAAACGAGACCGAGGAGAGAAAGTTGAAATCTTGACTAGAGGGGAGATGGGGGGACAGTGAGGGAGACTGGGTTAGCTATGCCTTGGAGCAAAGAAAGCGAATCAGGAGAGCCTCTAGTGGAAGAGAGACATTACACACTTATAATCTTATACTGGGATAGAAGTCCCTCAATGGACCAATCTCCTCGACATGGAACTCGAGGGGACTGGAAACTAAATGAGACGCGAGAAGGAAATACGCTCGGGGGAAGGCAATTAAGGGCAGCGGGGGGGGGGGGGTGGGGGGGGGGGGGGGGGGGGGGGGGAACGGGGGGGGGAGGGAAAGACCGAGAGACCTGCGTCTTTAATTAAGACACATCGTCGGCCGGGATGCGCAGTCCCGAGGGCCAAAAGCACAAGGGGGTTCGGGCCGAGCAAAAACTGGGGCTTGTAAGGAAACCGACACCGGTTTAAAAAAACGGCAAGGGAAAATTGGCAGCAAGCCGGTGAGGAACCTCGAAAGTACCTTCATATGGAAGGAGGCTTCCGCACCCTAGTGTCGGCTTGGAGGTGGGGTCGCAGGGTGGATTAAAAAAAAACTATCCATAAGAAGAGGGATAACGGAAGGGGCCGTATCGTCGCGACTGTACCGCAGCTGGGGGAAGTGGAAGCAGTCTTTCCGCGACTCTACAAGGGGGGGGCATTCTTTAAGGGAACACACCAACTGGCTGAGGGAAGCGCGGAGTGGTGAGGTGCGAAAGGTCGGATTGGAAGGGCTGAGGGACGTTTTCTGGAGGGAGGGTCTAAAAATATCAGCCCTTCTGCCGCTGCCAAAGAGGAGTTTGGGTAGCGCTAGAAAACACGATAGAAGCGCCTGGGAAAGAGTCGCTCCGGAGTCCTCAGGGTTTATGGCTGGAGGACTGGGGGGGGAGGACCATCTGAAGACACAAACTCTCTTCACGACGATGGTGGGTCAAACTGAACAGGACGACAAAAAAACCGCCGGCATCGGAAAGCTACTGGAGAATTGGGGGGGGAGGGAACATCAGATAAAGACCGCGTGCAAACAGAAATCGGATGGGGGATACGAACCGGTGGACAGGGAAAGAGGCGAGTCGGTAACTGAGGTAGACAGAGGAAATGTAAGGGGGTGCGCTAAGTTTGACTTAGCGAAAGGGGTCATCGGAAAAAAACGGGTGCGGTCGTTGACCATCGTTTAGGCGGGGAAAAACCCCACTTATCCGACGCAGCCTAGTGGAGGCGTTTTTTGCTGATAGGTCAGAACAAAGGAAACACCTCTGGCACTTGCAGAGCGGGGGGGGGGTCGAAAGTATGGTTGCACTCTCGAATGGATTTAAAAGTGCTTTGCATAAATATGGAAAGAGTCGTAGTGACACAACCCTCTAAAAGACATAGGGGGAGAGTTTTGGGAGGCGAGGCCAAGCATGCTCTATCCATGAAGGCTAATTTTTGCAAATTTTTGGGAGGAGAACTGGCTAGAAGTGGGGAGCCGGCAGGGGGAGAGTCTTATTGGGCAGGTGTTAACGGTGGATCTAGGGGAGCAGCATGGGCTTGACACACGGAATATATGGCAGAAAAGAAAATCGAATGCACCATGCTGCAGGGCTCGGCACCTCGAACGACGGATCCCCTCTCAATGAATCACCATCACTCGGCGTGAAAGAGACCAAAAGGGACTAAACGCGCAGAGGCCGAAAAGGAAATCCGCAAACCGCATCAGAGAGGCTTCTTAGTGCCCAGCAGTTCTTGCAGTGATGGGCGAAGTCTCAGGAGAAGGGATGCCTTTTCACCTGTCGGGGTTCCAATTACCTGGAGGTTGAGAGAGAATCAGTACAAAGGAAAATACTTCGACAGGGGGGGGGGTAAATCTCTCAAGAAAAACTGAAATGGTGTCCAGCAGCTGGGAAGTGACTTTCAGATGCCAGGGAGGATCTCTCAGGCAACGGTAGAGCATAACCTGCGCTCTGGAGAGGAGGAGGTCTCGGAGAAATAAAAAATTCGCCTCATACGTAGTCGACTAGAAGAGAAACAGGGGGGACCAGACCTACGATGAGTGGGTTCAGTGTCTAAAGGGGTGGGAGACTGAGACATCCCCTCATGACCCGTAGGCCGTGAACCGATGCTTAGTCACGCAGGAGAGACAAAAAAAATAGAGGACGTGACTGGGGGGGTGACTCCGGGAGAGATGCAAGGGGAGAATTGAGGAGTACGTCTTCTTCGTCGGCTTCTTGCCGGCGCCAAAATGGATATGGACCACATACGCAGCTTGGGTACGGCTCAAAGAAAGTCTCGGCTCTTGAGTCATCGATCGACTCTGGTTATCGGAAGATGATACTTTAGAGAAAGTTCAGCCTCCACTGGAAGAGGGGACTGGGAGAAGCCCGCTAGAAGGCAAAGAGTCGATATCGGACTCCATCGAGAAAAGCGGGTTGGCCGAGTGGCAGCTTTGGGGAGGGGGTTCGTGGATAAGAGGATCCAGTAGAGGGGAACAAGGGCTTGGATGATGGGATTTGTGACCACCTCGCAAGGCAGGATCAAGAGAACCGAATGGCAGGTGCCGCACTGCCTATGGCCGGCAAGAGAGAAGGGGGGGGGAAAGTTTCGGGCTAAGTGGGGGATGAGGGACAAAGGATAGGTACTCGACAAACCTGAGTAAGGGAATAACAAGGAAAAGGAAGAGGACCCCGAATTTACGCAGGGGAGTGCAAGTTGCAGTCGTTGAGGAAATCGACTGTAGACAGGAGGCGTTTACTCACTAACCATAGACTCTGATAAGCGCCTTCACCTCTATCCATGGAGACGAAGTAGAACTGCTCCGGCGGAAATGGACCGGAGGAGGAAATTCGACGGAAGGGGTAAGTAAGGAACATCAACACCGCCAGAGCACCGCCGTGGTTTCACGGCAAATAACTTTCGGTACCCACTGCCAACGGATAGGGCTCTTTTGGCTGGGATCGCATTACTACGAGCTCGTCCCGATCTCACTATCCGAGAATCAGGGAAGTGTGCGTTAGAAGAAAGGGGCACGAACATCGTAAGGCGACAGTAGGTCCGGTAACGGAAGAAGGGAGACTTATTGGGTTCAGGAGGAGACATCTCAAGGTCATCCTGGGAAACGTGCTGGCAACGCTAAAAGAAGGGCGGGGAAAGACTCGCTCAGCTTGAAGACATAAACTCCAGAAGGAGAAGGGAGCGAGAGGAGGAAAGTTGAGCGAGTCGAATCGGGCTCATCACCCAAGGAGGGAGAAATTTGAAAAGGGACTAATGGATTGGAGATCCATCGCCCAGCTAAAAAGGGGGGTAAATGTGCGATAGACAAAGTCCCGGATCGGAATG
>Ga0179593_1523770_pt1 | contig 14299 bp, 19 predicted proteins | sample CZODoug2_1_08_16_FD_185931 | JGI IMG/M metagenome (GOLD analysis project Ga0179593, IMG submission 185931) | Vadose zone soil fungal communities from Angelo Coast Range Reserve, California, USA - CZODoug2_1_08_16fungal (PacBio error correction) | ecosystem: Environmental > Terrestrial > Soil >...
GGGGGGGAAGGGGCACTGGGGAGGGGAAGGTTGGGGAAGCAGTCCTTCCTCTTGCCATTCCTTTCGGGCAGGACGGGAAACCCGACAGGGAGAAAGATCAAGAGGAACTGGTCTTCGGACGGTGTGGGCTGGTGGGCCGCGCGAAGTCGAAAGAAAAAGGAAAGGAGAAGGCGTTCTTACTCGGATGCCCCGATTAGCTGAACGGGGGAGGGCGGGAACGCTGAGGAAAAAAAGAAAAAGACGAAGAAGCGAGAGCCGGAGTAGCCCCTTTTTGTGTCAGCGACGGCAGAAAGTGGAAATCTTATGGTGCCGAGGAAAAGAAAAGACTTTTCGCTGCGGAGGAGGGGGGTCTTACTCGTGGGGAAAAAGAGGAAGGGATTGGGTTAAAAACTGTTCGAAGTAGAAGGGCCTGAGAGCGCGCAGACTAAGGGACAAAAAAGATCAACCCGGGCTACAAAAAGGAAACGCGAGGAAGGCGCTCGCCCCCGGGGGAAACAACATATACGAAGAATGAGGCAAGGCAGGGACTTTACATTCCATTAGGGAGGCCTGGGCGACACGGTTACCTTAAAAGCGGAGGTTGGGGCGAACTGGCGTGCTGAAAATTTTTACGGGGTTAATTCTAGGGAGAAAAAAGAGGTCGCAAGAGGAACCGGAAAATGGTCTATATGTTAGGAGCAGTGAAAACCCCTCCATCTGGCGGCGGGACTGTCAAACGTAACTTATGGGGTTAAATCTTGGGCGTAGAAGGCGCAGCTTTGGAAATCAAGAGAACATTCGGTGAATTCGGCAAAGTCGTCGTCGACGAGGGCAAGAGGTGGAATCATAAAGAGGAAGGGAGGAGTGCTAAAGAGAATAAAGAAAAAAAAAAAATGAGAAAGGGGTCCAGGGAGGGCTCTCCGCTTTTGTATGGAGGGGCGAGAATGATAAAACCAAGAAAAAGCAATAGAGCCAAAGGAAAGTCCTTACCGCTCGAGGAAAATCGAACCGCGATGCGCGAGGTCTGGAATTGAAGGGAGGGTAAAATGCGTCCAGATTTTCCTGGAGGATGCTCTCCTGGGAAGACGTGAATAGCGAGGCCGGCCACGAGGCATGCAAAAAGATGGACGCTCTGAAGAGAATCGGAGCGAGAAAAAGGAAGGGGAAAAAAACTGGGGGAATACCTGGCTTTGAGATGCAAAGAATCAAGGAAAGCAAGCAGCGCAGCAAAAAAAGGGGGAGGACCTTTGCTGTCCGTGGCGAGAGTGGCTTTGCGACTGGTGAGAGGAAGAAGGGTGGGGACGGGATCGCGGCGTCTGAAAGTCTTGGGGAAAATAAGGGCGACTAAGGAGACAGCGTGCCGGGGTGAGGAACCATAGCGTAGAAGGGGGGGGCTGAAATCTCAGAAAAAAAAAAAAAAAGAATGAGTTAAATATATAGATTTAGGGCCCGACGCAAAATCCGAGGTGCAAAACTCTTCGGGAAAGTCTAAGGCGGGAAATAAATCGAGAAGAAAATACTTTTCAGCCGAGCGCGACAACGTAAGGAATCCAGAGAGGGTAACTCCTAACAACTAAGTCTGCGTGGGGGAGGGGGCATTGAAAAGAGAGTTTGAAAGGGAAGGGAAGCCGCATCGGAACGCCAGCAGTCCGTACACGGCAACTCGGGAGACAGCGAAAAAAATGCAGGCTGTTCAAAGGGGAGGGACATTGTCACCTCTGGAATTCCTGAAAGAGGAAAAAAAAGATTCAAAGGGGGGGGAAAAGGAGGCCGGATTCCCCACAAGTAAAAGGGGCGCCAATCGAAAAGCGATATGGACAGAAAAAGAAAGGGGAGCTCAAAAGATTCGGTTTCGAGGAAGCCTGGGTCTCTGGGGAAAGGTAGGATTGTGAAAGCCGTAAGAGGGAGTACAGAGAAAGAGGAAAAAATCGATCACCGTCACTCTCAGGCGCGATGAAGACTAGCAGATTGGTCTAAAAAAAGGGGGGAGGCTTCGACCGGGGCAGCCGTACTTCAAAGGAAGAAAACGAGGGAGGAAGAGGGGCTCTCCTAGAAACACGTCGTTACCAAAGTACATTGACGACAGGGGATGCGCAAGGAAGAGGTCTTGGTGGGGCCAAACACTGCTCCAAAAACTCGCGTGGGAATGACAGGAAATCTGGATCAACACTAGGAAAGAAAAGTAACCACGACCAAAAAAGAAAAATGCCAGACCCGAGACACGAATAGGAAAAGAAAAAACGTCACACCGCATGCCCTGAGACGAAAAAAGAGAAGGGGGGAGGGGGACAAGGTCTCGACATTCTGCCTATCTGTTGCACCGGGAGAAAAGGTGGGAAAGTCGGCTTAAGGGGAATATATGCGGGGCGAGGAGGTGGAGGAAACGTGAAAAAGGGTAAAAAGGAAAACCTCACACTCTTTCTCCCGTAAAAGAATTCATCTCAGCCGACAAATAAAGGGACCCAAGGACACAAGACAGCTTCTCGGTGTACAACGTGAACTTCAAAATAGTTTAAAAAAGTCTCTCGTCCTCTTCTTCAGAAACTAAAAAAGACAACCGCCGAAACAGGAAAAAAAGTCTTCCCTGCTTGCTCTGAAAGAGGGGGGTCCAGAAAGGAAAAGGCAGGTGGATGCACCGTCGAACAAAACCGCCGTAGTCCCTCTGACAAAAAAGCACTCAAAACGTCGAAAAAAGTAATGGGGGACCGCGGGAAGCGGGGGAACGGCAGGATCTAACTTTTCTGAGGGGGGTCCCCTTCAGCACGGAAGAAGACGCGGAAGGAAAATAAAAAATCTAAAAAAAAAAGGAGGATTAGGGGAGAGATTGTGTTAATTCTGAGACGGTGGATGGTTCTCGGCAGGAAAGGACCGCAGAAGGGGAGCCGGAAGAAGAAGGAGCAAGAAAAGGAACAATACTTGGGGAAAGGGGGGGTGGAAAAAAAGGAAGGGGAAGGATTCAAAGGGGCGATAGACGGTGCTCCACCATGAAGGAAGCCACGAATACTAGGGGGGAACTGGAAAAAAAAGCGTCGGAGGGAACATGGTGTCTGCGTGGGGCTCGCTCAGGGGTCAGACCAAGCGAAAGGGGGAAGGGGGGGTGCGACTTAAATCCGGGGAAACGGAGAAACGAGAAGCGAAGATGGCAGGGCGTGGCGAGCTGAAGTCTTTTTACTGAGGCACAAAAGTTTCTGGGAGTTCGAACGAGGCCTCAAAGGAGAGGGAAGTCCCAGTGGCGAAGATGATCCGCAAACGGAAAGGGCTACAGAAGAAAAGCAAACTCAAAAAAGGAGAGAAGGAAAAACATAGAAACGATGAGGAGAGGCGCGATTGCAGGGATTCAGTAGGCAAAAAGGGGGGGGACAGGAAGCCAACGCGCTTTCTGCGAGGGGTGGCGCTCATGAAAAAAATGGAAGGGTTGGTCGATGGGGGGAAGAATCGTCGCTTGAAAAGGGAAAAGGCGGCGAGAGGGAAGGGGGACTAGAAAGAGAAAAAAAAAAAAGAGGAGGCGTGCGCAGTACATTCTATGCAAAAAGTAAACTGAATGGTACTCGGGAGAAAGGCAGAGACGGTCGTAGAAACCAAGGGTCAGGGTTAATGCGGGGCAAAAAAGGGCAGAAAGGGGTTGTGCTGCTCAATGGAAGGGATAGCCGAAGGTGGAAAAAGCGGGCAAGGGTGGCAGGTGTAAACGCCGGGGAGGAGGCGCTTATAAAACGGAAGAGACGTCGTCCAAAAAAAAGATCTCCCCGCTCGAGAAAGATAACCATACCCAGGGCTTCAAGAAAAGAGGGGGGGAACGGCGCGAAAGCGCCGGCTCGAGAGGGCGGGGATTGCCAGAAGGAAGAGACCAAAGAGTTTTAGGAATGATTTCTTCCAAGGAGCCCAGTTGGAAAGAGCGAGGGGATTGATTCAGCAAAGAAGGTGAGCAGGCGAGGGAAGCCGCTAGAATGGAAGTCTGGAGGGAAGAGAAACGAAAGGGGAAAAAAGAGGAAGTAGTGGCCTTTTCTTCGAGTTAGAACAATGAAAAAGGCAATCATGCAAAAGACAACAGAACTGTGAGTAGGGGATGAGGAAGGGGGAATTGAGGTAATCGGACAGGCATTTGTTACCGTGAGCGGAAGGAATTGACGGGAAAGCTAAATTTGGGGGAAAAATGCCTGAGGAAAAAAAGGGAATTGTGCAAAGAATGGTCATAGATTTGCGTTGCACGGGATCGCAAACCAAAAAATGAAAAGGGGGTCCGTGCCGGACAGACAGACGCTGCCGAAGTGGACAAGAAAGGAGGGATTTCCTCGTCAGGGAAAAAGTAAGAAAGACTAGGAAATTAATCAACGCACCACCGGGAAGAGACTGCAAGAAAACAGAAGGGGAGATCAAACGTAAAAAAAAAACAGGGGGGCTGAGTTGGGAGGGGGCGCCGTGCTCCCGCGGGTATTTGCGCAGCCGGAAACATCGCAAAGGGAAGGGGCAAACCGGAAGCGATTCAAAAAGCCGAGGCACGGCACGCCCAGCCGAGCCAGAAGAAAAAAGAGAAGGCTGTGGGGGAAACTCTGGTCGGCCGGCAATGCTCTCCCTGATAGGCACGCAGCAAAGGGGAATAAAGAAACTGGCCGCCGAGCGGGAAAATTAATCACCTCGCGAGCGGGGCGCTTTTGGGCGAGGGAAGGCTCTTAAAAGTAGGACTCAAAAGGGTCGCTTTGCTCGCTGTGAACTGAGGAGTGGGGGTTGAAAACGGGGAAGCATTAATCCGACGTACATCACAAAGAAAACTTACGGCTAAGAGGCCAGAGGATCTGGACCGCAGAAGATTCCGAATAAAAGAGAATTGAGAACCGTCGAAGGACGACGAACCCTTAAACCGAAGGGGGAGTGAGAAGACCAGACTGATGAGGCAGAGACCAGCCAAGCGGGACCCATCAAAGGAGGGGTCCTCTACGGTAATGCGCACGAAGAGAGGTGGGTGGGGGGGCAGAGACAATGACCGGCCCTCTCGAAAACCGAAAATGGACGATGGGAGGGGGAAATCACCCGGAAAAAGAACACGAGACAAAAAACGAGGAGGCGCTGAACTCGACGTAAAAGAAAGAAGGAAAAAATAAAATGAACGGCACACCGGCATCCAGAGCCAGCGCACTCGTTTGGGGAAAAAAAGGGGAAGAGCGCCGTCGCAGGGGAGGGGCCGGTGTGGGAAGAGGGATAGGGAGGAAAAGTCCGGTAGTCTTCATCTTCAGATCATCATGGAGTCGTGAAAGCGTTCGAACTTAAAAACTCCTGCCGCGTGCGAGGTAAAAAAATATAACAGCAAGACGGAAGTTGCAATAAAAAGGTCAACTTGACCCCGCTTGGGGAATCGCTGACAAAAAATTTTTCAAAAGGCTCAAGAAGTTGCCGAGCGACAAGAGCGACAAAAAAAAGGTTCCACGTCGTAAATCAAGGGAAAAAGAAGGGGAGAAAGTCGCGTACGGAGCGACACTTAATGGGGGAAAAGACGATCGCCGACCGCAGTATCACAGAAAAAAAAAAAAAGCATCCAGAGACAGGATGGGAGTGCGGATCTTTTCATTTTCTTCAGAAGACACCTGTGAGCGCGTGGAAAAAACGTAAGGAGAAGGACTAGAAAACGAAGAGAGCAAAGAAACCAGGCTGAGGGAAGGATGTGTTAGGGCAAAGAAGGGTGATTTAAAAGGGGGGAAAGAGTGTCAGAAGACCTTAAAAGCTACCATGAGATCCACTGAAGAAAAAAAAAATCCAAAAAGAAAATGGACGTAGGGAGTGGTTGACGTCCTCGGAACTTACTGGCGGTAGGAGAAGATATACGGGAAAAACAAAAGCGAAGAAGAGGAAGGTTGCACTAGTGGAATATCAAGCCGGCTCAGACGATGGAACATTGGTCAAAAAAAACGCGTGGGAAGTAGGCACAGGAGAAGGGAAGAAGCATCAGAGGGGAAAAGGGGGGGGGAAAAGGAGACCGGAACCGGGGTAACTTTCGAAAAAAAGGCTGATTGTACCGCAGGGAAGGGAGCAGAAGGCTTTGGGGTAGAAAGGAAACGCTGCAGGAGTTTTGGGGTTTTGACACGCCGGGGGGGGGGGGAGGGACCCAAGAAGAATTTCGAGGGTCATTACAGGGGAATATGCAGAAGATGAAGCCGACAATAGGGAAAGCGGAAAAGGCGAAATCTACTAAATGTTGAGAAAAAAATCACTATAGACGGGGGTCGCGGGAGGGGTGAGGGAAAGTATTGGCTAAAAGCGATCACGGTAGGGCAGCGGCAGCGAAAGCATTGAAGAGGGGAGGGACTGAACCCGTGAAGTGGTCGAGTGGTTGGGAAAAAAAAAGCGGCAAAAGGGAGAGAGGGTGAAACGAGCAGTGCTGGCCATCTAAAACAAAGAACTCTTCTTCGGGAAGGAAATTCCGAGTACAAATGGACGCGGGGGAGAAGTGAGCGCTCTCAGAAGGAAGTTCCGGAAGGGGGGAAAAAAGAGGGATTCGCGGCCTCGAATGGGAGCGCATTGAATCCAAGGAGGCTGAGGGGGAAAGGGAAGGAGCCGGTACGATGAAGAGAAGCTGTGATTGAGGAGAAAGGAATGCTTCCAAAGGAATCAGCTAAAAAAGAGGAAAAAAAAATTCCCTTCCCTGCACCGATCGGTCAAGAGAGTCAAGACGCTAAACGGGAGGGAGGGGCGACTTTGGGCCCAGAGTTGTCCTGGGGAAGGGAAGAGGAAGTTCTCAGGGAGCTAGGATGCCTGCCACACTGCAATGGAAACCGGCGAGGAGAAAAGCCGGATGCGGCGGCTGGCGAGATAGGAGGAAAGGGAAAATATGTCTGAAGGGAGGAGGGTGTCGGGTAGGCCAGAAGGCGCAAATAAAAGTTAGCAATGGCTCCTAGAAAAACAGGGAAAGGTCGGCTAGGTGAAGTGAGAACGGGAGGGGGATTTGAAGAGCGGGAAAGGTGGAAAGGGCAGAAAGAGGGGATTGAAAGGAACCAGTTACTTGTTGCGCACGAGAAAAGACAGGGAAGTTCAAAATAAGGCGAACAAAAAGATGAAAAACTATGACACTAACACACAAAAAACACCAGAAGAAAACAAACAACAAACTAGGAACAACACACACACAGAAGAAGTGAACTGTCAAAACAAACGAGGGACTGAAAAAGAAAATTACCATGGAACAAGAGTTAAAAAGTATCTTGCTCAGACGAGCAGAAGGGGAGCCGATCCAAGAATGTCCCGCTCCAGGAAACGCGTCAAAGTCAAGCGCCCAAAGAACAGGCAGGGGGAAGGTTGGGGCATTGCTCCCCTGGGGCATGTAGTTGAAAAAGAAGGAAAGAAGAAAAAAGTAACTAAAACTAGATCTAAGGAAACGCACGGCCTCAAGAGCGGCTGGGACCTCCAAAAAAAGTGCTGGGGGGGAAAAGAGGGAGGGAAGATGCTCTCCCCGACGCTTAAAAAGGGGCAAAAGGGAAAAAATCAACGAAAAAAAAAACGCCTAAAGGAAAAGATGGAAAAGGGAACAAACTACGAGAGGAAAAAAGTTTCGCGAGTGAAAACAAGGAGGAAAGCAAGGTCCGCGGGCGCTGTGAGCTTTAGTAGGGAATACGGAAGATTCCTCAAAAACCGAGGAAAACGACAACGAGAGGATAAAGGCAATCGACTGAAAAAAATCTTCTAGTCCGACTGATCCTGGCAGCCCTACTGAAAAAAGGCCAGGGGAGACTCGCAGCCGTCCATGTCTTCCTCCTGAGAGCATTATAAAAAAGGATAAGAAGCACCCACCGGGAAACCAATCTGGGGAGGGGTTCCTCAGCTGGGAAGGCCAAGGGGGACTTGTAGTGTGAAGCACGGCCTCAAAACCACAAGGATTCAGTCAAAATAGGAAAAGGGTTATTTCAAAAAAGAAGGAAAAAAGGAAAGGACACCCCCAATCTAGAAAAATCGAAAAAAAAAGTCGCGGGAACCGGAGAGCACGCATAACTATGCAGGGGAAGAACCGGCATCCAGAAGAAGGACAGCGGCGCAAGAAAGCTCCAAGGGAGCGTCTCGCGTTTTGCCGATCTGCGGAACGGGGGCTAGAGATGAATTACAGAAAAAGAGCGTGCCGCAAAGAGGGTCAAACGTAACAACTCTGGAAACCGGGGAAAAAGGATTCAGCTCGAAGGAAGCGCACAACTTTCAGTTCACGAGGATCGTGGCTGAAAGGGAACCGGTCCGCTCGGGGTCCAAACAATAAAAGGTTAAAAAAAAAGCCAGATGAAGTCGAAGTGGAAAGCGCACGTCACAAAAACGCGACACAGGACAAATCGGGGTCGGGTGAAAAGTTCTAGGAAAAATACAACGCGCACGGTCCGTTGGAAAAAGCTAAACGCCGACTCGCAGACGGGAAAAAAACCATCCAAAGAACGGGGGAGGACTGAGTTTTACATTTTCTTCAAAGGATGAGGAGGGGGGGAAACGTCAACAAGTAATGAGAAAAGAGTCCGAGAAAAATCAAAAAAAGAACACGCAAAACGTGGAAGGAAAAAAGGCTATCTTTTTTCTTCTGAGATGGCATTTGGGCGCATGAAGCAGTGGGGCAAACATCCAACTTGCTGGACGGAAACGCAACCAAAGGAAAGGAAGAAAAAGGGAAAAAGATCCGCTTACCAATACTGGTCTTCAAAAGAGGGGGATTGCTGGGGAAAGCGTCAGAAAGAAGGAACTGGGGGAAAAATTAAGAATCGCGTTACTTACGAGGGCAAAACCGCCGATCAAAAAAAAGAAATGGGGGTCGGAGGGGGGTTGATCTAATAAAGGCTTATGAAGGAAGAGGAGCCGGGGTGAAGAAAGGAGGGAAGGTTGAAATCGAAACTAGAAGCTGATTGTGAAGCGGCAAATCCGAATGGGAGAGCTGAGTGACAGACCAAGGGGTTCTTTGAGGGGAGAAACGCGAAAAAATAAGGAAGATCATTATTTCTGATGCTAGGATCCGCAGAAAACGGGCTAAATCTACCGCGGAAGGAGGGACGCGAAAGGGGACAAAAACACGAAAAAAGCTAAGGAGGCGGCTAGGGGGAAAAAGTTTGCCAGGCTTGGAGGGGGGGAGAAATTAGACTTGTGCAGAGGCTTTCGAGACTTGGGGGTTGAGGGAGGCAGGGGGAAGGTTATTGATTGTGGTCGTCCGCTTGGGAGCTTCGCAGGAGGTTAGGAGGCATACAAAGAAAACTCTTTCGACATGGACAGCCGAGAGTCAAAGGGGGGGGGGAAAACGCAGTGAAAGGGAAGGAGATGAGAAGATCTCAAAAAGGTTGCAGACTCAATTCTTGAAAAAAGTCAAAACAAAGAAAAAAAAACACCCCCCCCTGCGGGAAACCGAGGGAGGTGGATTCGAGGTGGGGTATGCCCTAAATCCTTATTACTCTACTCCGGCTGGCGGCGAGACTCCCTATTTTCAAGGGTCGGACGGCCGCTGTGAGTTACGTCTATAATGAGGAAGGGATCCAAAGCATCCAAAGAAATAGAGAACCATCCCCGTGCTTCCTCGGCAAATTTTTTCGGACGAAGGAGCAGAGGTCTTATTTGGAAAGAGTGTTTCCCTCTTTCGCATGGCGGGCCGGGGGAAAAGGGGGGGTTAAAGGGAGAGGACCCCCGGGAGGAAGAGGGGCGGAGATCATTTCTGTTTGGGAAAAAAAGTGTTACACTGAAAGCAAGGGGGGGGGGGGGTCGCCTTCGCTGATGCACGATCGGATGCCGGGGATGAAGGGGGGGGAGCTTCAGGGTGAGGGGGTAACGAGATGTCTTGAAGACGGGGTCTCGGCGAAAAAGGCCAAGAAAAGGGGGGCAGGAAGAAACACAAGAAGGGGGATTTCTTGGAGCGGAAGGGGAGAGAAGGTCTGCAGGAGGGTGAAAGGAAAGGGGGTTGAAGTGATCTCGTGGGGGCTTAAAAGGGAGGGAGCTGAGAAGGGGGACTTTGGTGAAGGGAAGGACACGGGAAAATTGGGAAACTGTTCATAGAAGGCCTAAGGGCACGGGAGAGATCACAACAACACTCAACACGTGAAGAGGAAAGGGGGTAAGGAAAAAAGCCAAAAAATAAGGACAGTGGCTAGAAGAAGTGACCACTTGCGTTCGAAAAAGGAAACGGGGCAAATAAAAGACTTTTCAAGGACGACGTCCAAAGATTTGACCGAGGGCGGCAAGGCGAAGAACGAAAAAGGCTTCAGGGGGGCTTGGATGCGGCATTGCCTGCCCAGGGGGTGAGAAAGCGACGCCACTTCCGGACATCTAAAACGGAAAGCGATCACGCTAAACGCAAGGAAAAGGTGGCCAAAGAAAGGGAGGAAACAAGGTTCCTTGCTAAAAAGGGGAAAAAAAAAAAAAACCCGACGAGATTCCCGCGGCAAGGGAGAAAAGGAGAAAAAGAGGGAAGGTCAAAAAAAAGCGGAAAAGCTGGAATCCGCCTAACGGGGAAGAGGTGGACTCAGGGGAGACGGCAAGAAGGAGTTGGAATGCATAAAGGGGAGGCTCAGCTGAGGATTTTGAGAAATAAGAAAAAAAAGCCGGCGGGGGAGCGGCGCGATACCTGAAGAGTTCTAGACGGAAAAAACGGCTTGAAAAATCAGAAAAAGAGATACTGGCGCGCCACCATCAGGGAAAGCCGACCTCAAGAAGGGGCGAAGAAAAGAGACTGAAAAGGACTTCGAGCGCGCCAGGCTACGCCAAGAGTTCCCCATCAGTGGGGTAGGGGGAAGGAGTCAAAAGAAAGAGTTTCTTTGAGGGGGCAGAGGCAATTAAAAAAAACGGAAGGACGTCAGAAAGCGGAAGAGGGGATCATCAGCGAAAGAACCCGAAAATGGGAATCAGAAGAAAAAGAGCAACAAGACTCGCAAGGGAACAGAAGGAGGGGGGAAGTCTCAAGCACAATAATGCCAGAAAAAAGGCACACGGCATCCCAACTCCAAGAAAAAGGTCAAGGTAAAGGAAAAGGGGCCTCGGTTCCGGGATCTGAGTAGAAAGGGGGGGGGAAAGCTTCGAAAATTGTAATTCCGAGACGAGGACAAAGTTGAAGGCAAAAAATAAACAAAAAAAGAATTCGACCTTCCAAAGAGGTCATCTCGAATCGGGAAGGGGGAACAATGGGGGACCAGAGGGGCACAATCCAGCCGAGCGTTTTCGACGTCCCGGCTTGGTCGCTTAAAAGGGAAAAAACTAAACGCTTCTCTTCAAGGGGAGGGGCGAAAATAATACAAATTAAAAGATGGAAAAAAAGACTGGAGAGGGAAAAGTGCTTCCGCGTACGTACCTCTGCAGGGAAGGGGCGCCGCTTGAGCTAAGAAAAAATCCCGCAAAAAATAAAAAGGGAATATTGCGGGAAAAGAGGGGCTTTTTCATGGTCGAGAAGAGAATTCAGGGGTTAGAAGGAAAGGAGAAAATTCCGAGAAAATCCAGCAGAAAAATAACACAGCTCGAAACTCAACACAAACCGGGAAGGAGGAAAGAGAGGGGTGAAGGCCTGAGGCGGGAGGGGGAGAGTCCGGGCATTTTCAAGGAAGAAACCCGCGAATGAAAAAAAAGGGGGTCCTGAAGAAAAGAAAAGCCGCAATACGGGGATCGCTTGGATTGAGTGCGTGAAAGTTCCAAAGCAAAAGGGGGTTCTGTCAGATCAGACTGGAAAAAAAAGGGAATGCTGTACTACTCGGAATGCAAAAGCTTTAAGTAGAAAGGGGGAGAAAAAAAAGACGATTGTAGGGCGTAGGGAAGGGGGGAAGTTCCGGCGACTTATTATGAAGCTCGCATGCGGGTTAAAAAATGGGGGCAGAGGGAAAAAGCAGGGATTACGGACCTAGAAGGGGGTTGACTAAAATGGAAGAGTCGACTGACTCACCGTGCGCACAAGAGGCAGGACGTTTGCGTTTAGTTCTCAGCTGAAAATACTTCGGGAGACTGGGATGCGAGACCTCACAAGGAGGGGGGATACATAAGATCTCAACGGACAAGAGATACAAAGGTTCGAAAGACGTGGTCTTTCGGCGAGGGGATGCCGGAAAAAGGCAGTGCCCTTTGCGAGGCAAGGGAAAGGCAGCGGAGGGCCTTTCAGAGATCTTGGGGGCGCTGGCTCTGCTTGGTTGGGGAAGGAAGGGGGTTAAGCGTCACGCGCAAAGGATTACGGGCTCGGCGATTTTACACGAAACCCCTACAGGAGGACGGCGCAATAAGAGTTAAAGAAGGTGGTTCAACGAGTGGCGTAGACGCGCTCGCTCGGGAACAGGAGGTTGAAGGAGATCGTCTGCGACTGTAGAGGTAAAAAACAATTACGGGGGGAGATCAGTAGGGGGAGAAAAGCGAATTTAAAGGAATCGGAGACCGCGAAGGGGAGGAATCTCCGCTGATGGGAAAGATTCAAAATCCTCCAACCCAGCGCGCAATAGAGACCCATTCAGGCTGGCCACGTAAACGAAATCCTGGGCCCGAAGAGCGCCGAAGATGTGGGGACCAGCAGGTTCCAAGACATATGGCGCCATAGTTTAAGGGGGGGGGGGGGGAAAGATGCCGTGGGGCCGAGGGGGGAGGAGGGGGCCGAGGCCGCACGAGGCTTTACAATTAACAGCGGGGGGGCCGGCGGCGCCCGAAAAGGATGGATCGTGAGGAAGAATAGAGTAAGGTTTGAATATGGCACAGGAGAGCGTTCGCGAGGGGAGGGGCTCGGGTGGGGGAGGACAAAATCAGGCAGGGAGCGTCAATGCGCAGACCAAAAAAAGACCGGTGGGAAGGACCGTAGGAGGACTTTGGGGACAGAGGAGGAGGCAAGGAAGGGGGGGGGTGGGAGGAACTCGGCGTCTGAAAATCTTTTCTAAAGAAGAACATAGAAGGTCGGGAAAGCAAGACGGGAGGGGAACTTTTGTAAGAAGAGGTAGGATGGAACTTCAGAAAAGAGAGATCAAACAACACTTATGAGGATGAAAAGAAGAGATGGGGAAACGTGAAAATCAGGGGGAAGAGGGAGGTCTGGTCCATTAAAGACGCTTGGGGCGGCAAAAGGGTAAGGAGGGCCCTCTATAAAAGACTTTTCAGACCTGCTCACCACACACAGATGGCAAACCGAGGTCCAAGTAACCGAAAGGCTCGCACTAAAGACAGGGAAAAGGTCGGTGGCGAGGGGGAGGGTCTAGAAGGGGAGGGGGGGCTCATTTGCCTTACCGCGAAAAAGCAGAAAAAACTCAGTCGGAAAGGGATGCGACTCGAAAAAAAAACCATCCGAGCGGAGAAGGGGAAAAATCCCCCAGCTCAAGGGGGGAATGTCAATCCTAGCGGCCGGCAATCTCTCCCAAAGATTCAACGCGGCAAAGGATCGAAGCACGAAAAAAACTAGGAAGAATAAACTGCACATCCCGCAAAAAAACTAGCGCTTCAGATTGGGAGGGGGGAGAACTCGGGACGAGGAAAAAGAGGGGGCTCTTTGCGCGCTGTGAGTCTGAGGGGGGGGTGAGCGGAATAAAAGAAGATCACGAGGAACCGAAAAAGGAAATCATCGCGCCAAGCCGGAAGACCATTCCTGATCGGGGGAGAGAAAAGCGAATTGCGACAAGCGAAGAGAGAGGAGAAAAAGAACCCTAAGGCTCTCCGCACCGAGCATTCTGCAGAGCAGGCACAAAAAAGGAAAACTCGGTACGGGGCCTCGAGGGGGGAAACAGAGTTGTTTCGGGGGGGGGAAATGCACGCTCGAAAACGCCGAGGAAGAACGTAGGATGACACGAGAAACTTACAGGGAAGAAGACACAGCGCCCCAGCTCAAAACGAAAGAGCTTACTGAGGGCATATATGGGTCCGGGAAAAACACCGCCTCAAACGCAACCGACAAAAGAGATCTTGGATTGGGGAGGGCGAAAGGAACCCGGTCGCGTTGTCCGAGCGTCGGTAAGACCCGGAAAAAAAAAAAAGCGGAAAGGACAGCATGGAAGAAGAGGATATTTCGTGGTTCAAAAAGGGCAACGTAAACTAAAACCAGAACGTCAATGGCAGAAGCGCTGGAAGGAGAAAAAGAGTTCATTTGCCGCGGCGTCACAATCAGGGAGCGTTTTCGAAAAAAAAGTTCACAACCAAGCCAAGATTTTCAAAACACGGGAAGCAGACGCCGAAAAGTCCACCGAGAAGGGAAAGGTCAACAATACGGAGGGAAAAAAAAGCAATTCCGCGGCACGCTCTTTCCGTCAGGAACCGTCAGACGAGCGAAAAAGAAAACGTCCCGCGGAGAAAAAAAACCGTCGGAAGGAGGATTCATGGTAATCAAAAAAGGAAGAGCTGGTTTGTCACCGTCAAACTGAAGGAATCACGCAGAGAAACGGAAAAG
>Ga0179593_1656754_pt1 | contig 14299 bp, 11 predicted proteins | sample CZODoug2_1_08_16_FD_185931 | JGI IMG/M metagenome (GOLD analysis project Ga0179593, IMG submission 185931) | Vadose zone soil fungal communities from Angelo Coast Range Reserve, California, USA - CZODoug2_1_08_16fungal (PacBio error correction) | ecosystem: Environmental > Terrestrial > Soil >...
ACAGCTGTTCAATCGCCTACCTAGGGAAGATTAGTCTCCGAATGTCGTATCCGATTAAAGGAGGAGAAATTTTGCCAATTCCAATAAGAGCAAGAGGCTGGAAGATGGGGTTCTCAGACGATGCGCCGATGGACTGAGTCCGAACAACTCATGTCCGGAAGAAGTCACGGGGGTTGACACAAAAAGTCAACACTAATAGGGAAGGGGGAAGAGGGCCTATCTGGGGGCGTGTAGAAGTAGAAGTCCGAGAAGGGAAAGTGGCCCGTTTGCGAGTTTATGGGGCAGGGGAGGCTCGTGGAATGCAGTTCAGGGGGCGCGACTTTGATACGGATACGAAGCGAACAAAGGCGGCATTGCAAGCGGTGGCGGAAAAACACAGCTCTGCAAGACCGAAGGGGGGGGAGGCTATTGATCTCGGACGGAGGGAGTGGGGGGAGACGCTGTTTGGCGCAGCGGCTACCAGCCTGCTTGCGATCACGGAAAGTCCCCGTAAGTACTACCCGGGGGTAATCTGTCCTGTTCCGTGAGGCCGCAGGGGTTAAGACGTTTGGAAGAACCAGGCGAGAACTGCCATGACACACAAACGCCTTCGAGCACAAAATCCAAGCTCGGGGTCAAATAAAGCATCTCCCACCCAACGAATAAAAAGAAAACTGTCTGCATACACAAAAAAAGGCATAACAGGATACGAGTGCGGAGGGGACAGGAGACTGACTACAGGAGGAGAAAAGTCCAGGGGAAGACGAGATGAGAGGAACTGGAGGAGCGTTCACAAGCGCGGAGACAAACACACATTGCAAAGATCCAGTCAGGGGGAAGTCAACAGGACTTTCTGGAGTTAACCTACGCTCGGGTCCAGGGCGGCAAGGCTTCACACAAGGGAGATGCTCGGAGCTCAAGCGACGAAAGTAAAAACGCACGAACAAGTGACAACAGGCAGATCACAAAAAAGGACCGGGAAAGGGAGGAGGAAAAGAAGACCACACAACTCCGGAAAAAAAGTCTTTAACATCAGGCCGACACTGGTCGCTTTTTGTGTATCGAGGAGGGAATACCGCGATTACCAGACCAAGATAACACAAGCTGAAACCGTAGATGTGGTTTCATGACCCGCGCGAGGGATCTTCTTGTGTGTGTGCCGGAAGGGACCTATTAGCAGAGAGAAGGGGTTGGCTCCTAAAAGGGGACACTTTGAGCGGAGACTCAGGAAGTAGAGACGAGGAAGGAACGTTCGGAAGTGCAAGGAAGGTGTAACACGGGGAAGAAAAAAAGAGTTGTAAAGCTCCCGGCTCAAAGAAGCCGCTGTCCAGCAAAGGCATGTAGAAAATCGGTGTCGGGTGTCCATTCGAGGTCGAGATGAAAGAAAGCGGGGGACTTCACAGAAGAGAAGAGAGAACACAGGCAGCAACCGGTGAGGGGTGAACGCGACTCACAGAGCTCCCGGGCAAAGGCTTGACTCGCCCATAGGATCCTTCGAGACGCGAAGGGAAGAATCCATGAAAGATCATAAGGAGAGTTTGATTCTACGAAAACCTGAACTCTACAAAAGGTATCTAAGGGGAAAAAGAGGGCACGAATACTCCTCCAAAGAAAAAAAAAAAAAAACAAGAGACGCTTGGGAGTTGCAGAAAAAGGTAAGACTGGAGGAAAAATGCGCAAACGTATAAGCTAACTGAACGCGAAGAACGAACAATATGTGTAGACGGGGTGGACAGTTTATAGTGCGCAAAAAGAAGTTAAGTGGTCTGGGAATCGCGACTGGGAGGATCGTCGTCGTAGAATTCACGAAGGTCTAAAAAGAAACAACGTTGGCCAGGGAACAACATCACAAATAACGCGCTGTCATAACGTACGCAAAGTCTAGCTCAACCCACCGAAGCGTCCAAAACAACGAATTGCTGAAGAAGTGGGGGGAGGAAAACGGGGGGAGAAAAGGAAGGGAATTACGCACGAACAAAAAACTACGTCGCGAATAAGGATAACACCAAATAGATTCGGCCACCCCCTCGTTGATCCGGGGGGATGGATCGAAAGGGATACACTAATCAAAGGTGCCTGAAATTTCTCGGAAGAGGAAGTGCATACTCACGAAAACAATCCAAGAAAATTCACGGGACGAACTCGACAGAAAAAGGGAAGCAACAAACCCGTGGAAGAAAGTCACACCACCACCATCGTATCCTTGCGCAGACAAGATCTGTGTAACAATGAGAAGCGCTTTTTTACCGAAGAGCTCCTGCTCGAGGGGATGTGTTGGCCACATACCGGAGAATAGGGCACCCCGTGAGTCAAGGCTCAAGGACAGATCTGTGGGGGGCCGAAAAACCTCCACCGTAGACTGGTTTTTTAAGGAGAGTTAAAGATAGACCTGCCTTGGGAGAGAGAACATGGAGCATCCCATAGGGGAAGTCCGGGGGATTTCGAGAAGAGATACGTCCAAACACCCCAAAAACTGAAACTTCCCAAGAGAACGGAAACCAAGATCAGTCCGAAAAGGGGCGAACTAGAAGAATAAGGGAGAGACGTGACCAAAAGCAAGGGGTACGTGCCTAGTCTTCGGGTCAACAGGTGGACGCATTTAACCTAGATAAAAACTTGTAGGACACGCGACGGGTGAGGAGCGAAAGTGTGGGGAAGGAAATGACACCGACAAATTATAATAGCAGCGTATGAACAAGAGAGTGGGAGCTTAAAGGGAACCTGACCCGGTCCCTTGAAGAAGATCCATGCGGTGTAAGATAGAGAATCGCTGGGTCGAGATAGCAATCATCCTTACAGAAGACAAAGCGCCTTCCAGAAGCACTCCCTTGCGCGTCAGAATCTCCAAGTTATGTCCTTAAGGAACCGAGTGCGCAAAGGATCAACTCCACCCTAAAGACAAAGAGTTCGAGGGATAAAAAAAATGGCGAACTATGGCGCAACATGAAGAGCAAAAGGCCGAGACGTCCTGTCTTGAAAAAAGGGGAACACTGAGTGTAAAGGCTTTCTATAACCCTGGGGGGATGCGTACCCCAATATAGGGGGGAGAAACAAGGGAGTGACGACCGGTAAAAAATGAAATACCGGGAAGAATATGGGACGGGTAAAAGCCGGCAAGGAATATGCGAAATGGCTTCGTTTCGGTTAGGAACTAAGCAGAGGGATGTGCAGAGAACAGTGCATGACAACCTCAGGGGCCCGGTGAGGTAAATTGTGTTAATAACAGGGGGGAAAGGCACCGCGGAACCGAAGACGGAGCAAAAACGGACTTTTGAGAAACAGGGTGACCGCAAAATCGGGGGGGGGGAAAGGGATTTCAAGCGCAAGAACAAAATCTATTGGGGTAGAAAGCGAGGGGCAAGGACCCATGCAAGGGTGGTCACACATGGCAGGCCCAGGGGGGATTCGAGAGCCAAGGCGGTTACGAAAGGAAAAGTCGACACGGGCAAGGGGAGGAGGGGAATAGACGCTTGGGGGCATGACTACTACATATAAGAAGTCAGAGCAACAACAACAACGGGGGGGGTGGAGGCGAAGTCAGCCAGGCGAATCGGGGGGGGAAAAATGAAACAAATTCGAGCATAACGCCGGATTATATCGCTGGTAGGGAGGTAAGGGACTAGAAGAGGGAGAGCCATGATTTGGGGAAGGAATCTTCTTAAAAGGACTTGGAACAGATTATGAAAAGTGTCTGCAAACTGGGTCTCAACCTTTCCAGAGCGGTCGTCCAGCGACGAGTAGTGCTTTGAAAAGAAAATGCAGAAAAAGGAGAGGTTGGCATTGCTAGATCCACTCGGCCAGAGGATCAATCGAGGGAATATTCGGGGGAGAGAAGCACGGAATATTTCTGTGGACATAACCCAGTCGAACGAAAAAGGCTTAAGGGGGAAGATTAAACCGTCTCGAAAGAAAGGGAGGGAGTTGGATGGTAGACACGGAAAAATTGCCCTGTGGCACGAGTGACATACAGCAGGACCAGAGTGTTTACGAAAGAAAAGGGTGCTACTCACATCAAACCATAAATGGGGGGCACCGATAGTGGGTCGCCAAGAAAGGTAGAGAAAATTGTGGGATCGCGAAAGATGGGTCACGTAAATCATGGTGAAAAGAAGGGGGCGGATAGTTGACAAAGAAAAAAAGAAAGAAGAAAAACACTTCTAGAGTAATGGAGCCACCGGGAGAGCGGGTAACAAAGATTCATCATGAAACCGGACAGAGATATCTGGTGGAGACTCGAAATAGTAGAAGGGGAGAATGCCATCCTAAGGAAGGCCATAAGGTCTCTGGAGAAGAGTTTCAATGGACTAACGATCGAGCGATGTGACAGGGAAAGGTTGGGGGTGACAAACAAGGGGACCAAGGGAGCTCAACTTTGCGCACGTTTCGACCAGCGAGGTTGCAAGCACAACGTCCGTAAGGTGAGCTGTTCGCAATTCGACTTTAAGGGGGGGCGATTCGAAAAAAGAACAACAACCAGGGCATGTCCTATTAACACCTTAATGTAGGTCTCAACGGAGAGGTATGATTTACGAAGGCGCGAGCGCGTTGGGTCAGGGGAAGGTAAAAGGTAGATAGTTAAAGAAATTTGGGGGGGGAGACGGTGAAGGAGAACCATGAGAGTAGCTAAATAAGAGAGGGCCAAGTATTCATAAAAATCGGAAAACACTTTACTCGGTGCTGGTTCGACGAATAGCAGACAAAGAGGGAAACCCGTGCCGTAGAAGTACACGTGGCGAAAAGAGGCAACCGAAGGCAGCATCGTATAACGCAAGGGGGGAAGGCCGCCCCTAAACTGATGCTGCAGTCTTAGGGTATGTGGGGTGAGGTGGATTAGGGGTTTGAACGAAAGGGACTGCATGGGGGGGTGGGAGGGTTTCGGGGCCTCAATCAAGTGTTCGTTAAAAGGGGGAAAAAGTCGCCTCTCGACTGAAAAAAGACAACGTGAATTGGGAAAAAAAAGGGAGGAGCAACGAGGAGAGCTGGGGGGTCGTCTGCAGCTTAAGAGGCCTTGCTTACCAAGGGTTGTTTAGATTCAATTTCTTGAAGGTTCACATACGCGGCGGGCCAAAGGAGTAGGGGGGGGTGGCCTGGGGGGGGGGTTTGTATGACTAGCAAAAAAGACGTAGAAAATGAATCAATATAAACTTCGAGCGGCAGAAAAAAGTGCGCCTGCCGGCGGGTTTTGGTAACAAGAATGAAAAAAAAAGAGTACAGGCGGCAAGAGGGGGTAAAGGGAGAGGAGGGGGGGGGGGCGAATTGGCCGCCGGGGGTGTAATCTAAAGGACAAGGGGTGGACTCGTAGGACAAAAATTCTCCAGAGGAAGGAAAATCGAGAGGTTTTCCCGTCCGAGCGCTCGTAAAAAGGAGGGGGGTGAGCTTCAAAAACTGGTTCGTAGCTAATAGGTAGGGAGGGGGAGAAAGGAGATCGCAGAGAACAGTAGAAAAGGCGAAAACTGGAAGAAAGTAAAGTATGCAAGTGGGAAAAGGGAGAGCTTCAACAACTACACTAAAAGGCGGTATAAGGGAAAGGGATCTAAATGGGATAAGGTAGGAGAGAGACAACACGAAAAGAGAGTCCGAATCTTGAAGAAGAAAGAGAACGTTGAATCGTGGGCACAGAAAGGAAGAGCAGAGTGTCTAACTTGGGGGGAGAAAGGACAAGCGTCTCAAAGAAATGTAAATCAAAGGACGAGTGGGGGGATGGAGAAAAGGGAGATTCAGACTGGAAAAGTATGCCGGGGAGAGGGCAAGGACAAGAAAACAGGGTAAGATAGATGGGGGGCAAAAAGAGAGGGGGACATGAAACACACGAGGAAGGAGGGGGACATGGGAGGGGCGTAGAACAAAGGCGCCGCGGGAGAAGCTGATGGGAAAAGAATTCGAAGACAAGGGCTGTTCAGGGTGGGAAGGGGGTAGCATATGAAGGACAAGGGTTAAACAGGGGATGGCATTGGGAAAAAAAGAGATGACGATTACATGAAGGAAAAGAAGAGAGGGAACTTCGCCAAGTCGGGGCAATACATCAATCCCCTAACTTACCACGTAAACGGGAACCTTTTACGAAGAAACAGAGGGGTATGGAGCAGAGGTGGGAAGGAGAGATAGGAGGAGAGAAAGGGGTCTCAGGCACCGGGAAAAGAGCGGAGACAGGGTTTTTGAGAATCGTAAAGAAGAGTGCCCTCGTAGGAACGGATGATACTTAAGGGGAATGAAAAGGGGGATCTGGCTAGGGAGAGGAATGAAACCATGCGGTGTGAAAAGGGAAGAGGAAAGTTGTTTCAAGAAAAAAAAGAGAAATCGCCAATAGAGGGACTCGGGGAGGGGGGACGTCTAGAAAATCACAAGACCAAGACGCCGAACAACAGTGCCTTCCACATTGACAAGGGTGAGGAGATGTTGGTAAAAAACTCAGAAAAGGGTCCAGTATAGGGCGAGGTCTGTTAGCAAAGAGGAAAAGACTATAAGATTTGCAGTTAAAAGGGGCCGAAACGGTAACAATCGGAAGTTTGCACTTACCACGCAACAGAGCCAATTCTGAGGTGCAGGAGTGTCGTGGAAATAGCCCAAAGGGAGATTAGAGGGAAGTGTTCACTGTGCGGTCACTTCACGGTGCTCAAACTCAACAAAAAAGAGAGAGGGGGGGGTCAAAGGCGAAGGGTCATCGACGAATTCTGACTATCAAAAGAAAATTGCCCTGATGCGTGTCTGGGGAAGGGAAAAAAACGGACGGATCACATACGAGAAAGCTATGTGCAACGAGATCCAGGGAATATTTCACTAAGGAAAGTAGGGAAAGCGTGCACAGTCCAGGTCAAGGGGAAAAAAAGCCGGAACAACTTCAGGAATTCGCCTGCCAAGGGAGAGGGGAGGTCCGGGCCAAGATAAGATCACGGGTGAATCAGAGGGGTGGCCACTAATGAAATTTCAAACGGACGCAATGAGGGTCAAAGAAAGTGCAACAAGCTTGCACATCAAAATAAAGGTAGGAGCAGAGAAAGGAAATGCCGGAGAGGGGGCGTACTTCGGGAAGAGGAGTAAACAAATGGCAAAGGGAAAGTTCCGACTCGACGGACAAGGCACTTTGCGTTAGAGGTTTCGTCCTAGGGAGAATCGGGGAGGACAAAAGAAAAATCCTGCAGTGCGCGGCGGAGAAAAAGAATAGCCAAACACATTTTAATCTTTCACATGCGAAAATGGGTTAGAGAAAGTACAGTCAACCCCAATGATAATTAACTGCAAAATAAGAAAGACCACCGTCATCATAAAATGGGGTAAATGAAAATCAAAAAAAAACGTGACAAATCGGAGGGGGGTAAGAAATGTTAAGAGGTAGAAGGGGAAACATCAAGCCCTCTTCCAAAAGTAGAGAGCAAAACCTGGAAAAGAAAGGGGGGAGGCGGGCGAGCTCTAACACATACACGTGACGCAGAAGTGAAAGGCTTGTCCAAATGAAAAGGGGGAGTAAAAGGTTGTCGAAAAGAGTTGAGAAATGTGCACTTGGGCGGTGAGAGGAGACAGTCAGAAAATGACCCAACGAACTCAGTGTCGCCCACTCGAGAAGACCCACACAACTGGATGTAATCGAAAAGGGAACATAGCCAAAAAATAGGGGGGTGTAAGGACTAGATAAGAGAAGGGGCGGTGCCAAAACTGAAAGAGTGCGCAAGGAAAAGAAACGCGTGGGGGGTGAAAAAAAAAGGTCGTGGAGAGAAACACCAGAAGACCAGCCTGCTATGGCAAACTCTGCGTGTCGGAAAAAAGAAAGGGAGGTATACCAAAGTAGGCGAAATACCCTGAAAGGGAGTTAATGGCAAAAGAAAAAAAGGAAATCTAGAGTTAGAAGGATACTGTAATTCTCATACAAATGGGGGAAAAGTTGTGCACCGCAACAGGCTAAGACCGAGAGAAGATACTCTCCGGGGGGGTTGCACGAGGCGGTAACATGTTCCAAAGAAGGGAGGGCTAGAAAGGCTTGACTATGGGGAAGAAGCCTAATACCCCTTGGCCCACGAGAAAAGGAGATTAAGGTCAGTATCTTACGTCGCGAACCGGGAGAATAGAAGAGAAAAGGAAAATAAGAAGAGGGGGGCAGCTGAGACGAATCTACCTTAAGAATGTCAAGAACTGATAGGAAAAATATCGAACCGAAGAAAAGAAAAGGTCTTGAACAGTAACAAGATCGGCGCGTAACAGCGTGAAAAGGGAGGTCGACCGATATAGAAAGAAAGGGAGGGGGAATATGGCAATCCAAGGAAGCGAGAGGTGGACAGGTTCGATGTGGGGGGGAAGTCAAAGTAGGACAAATCACCGGGTTCGAGACAAAAACATGAAGCTTAGAGGACGAGGCGCAATAGATGATAGGAAAAAACCAACACGTAAACACAAAAGAATAATTCGTAATTTGCAAAGAAGAAGGTGGGGGGGGCCCCGGGAAGGGAGAAAGATACGCCGGGAAAATCAAACACTACACTGAATATCGTAAAGTCAAGAAGCACTTATATGAGGATAGGGAAGACAAAAGGCAAGAGCGTCTGTAGAAATCGGTCAAGAGGAAGGGACTGTTTGAAAATTCACGGCTGGCGGAGAAAGGTCGGAGAAGGCGAAGGGATAGGAAAAAGAAAGCCAGCAAACTCTTGACAGTGCAGGTGGGGCGGGAAGAAAGCGTGGGGTATATAAAGTAGCTATCAACCTGGCCTCCGGCGAGAGCAACATGGGAACCCGCCAAACACATGACTACATCAGACCAAAAAGGAACGATCTGAAATTATAAGAATCGTTGGGCTGTGTTTTGAGAGCTCCCTAAGATCTAGGGGAAAGACTTAGAGAGACTTTCCTAAAGATTTTGGAAGCGGGACCGGCCCTTCCCATTCTCCAAAAGATCCCAGGAGAGTGGGCCTCTAAAAATTCTGAGGGGGCCCGACTCTCGATCCGCTGTTGGTGTGCGGTCCTCTCGCTTTCTATAAAGAGGCTTCAAGGGAAGCATGGAGGGGAAGAGTCTGACTGAATAATTATGGGGAAAAAAAAAGTGTAATCTCCGTTCTTCCATTAATAATGACTTTACATCAAAAAGAACACGCCCATTGACATCGGGGCAATGAACAAAGATCCTACGGGGAGGTCTTAGGAAAAAAGTGAGAAAGTGAGAATCGATATCTGGTGTCTGGATCAGTTTGTGTCTCGTTACGGGGTAAGCTTGATTCGAAACCAATTTACCCCTCGCCAACTAACTGGAGTCCTGCAAAGGAGGAGACATCCCCTCGGAAGCGTACAAGCCTTCACGAAAGGGTACTCTAAAAAAGTGGACAGACGGTGGGAGTTCTGTTCGGAATTCCATTGCAAGGGTTCTGGTAGAAGGAACCTGATGGGTTTATTCTATGTTCGTAAATTTCAACCTTAAAAAATGTCCATCGGGGGCATCACCAAAAAGGGATTTGGCGTTTTAGCACGGATTGACATCTGACCTTACTCATAAGGGAGTGTCTGAGAAGCATCAGGGGGTTTCAAGCTGGGTAATCCTTTAAGAAAGATGCACCCCTGCGCAGGGGGGCCCGGCCAGGGTAGATTAAAAGGAGGGTGTGAGAGGGAAGGAATCGTTATATCACTGATTTCGTTCGAAAAGGGGGTCGAAGGCGGGAGGCTCGGGGGGGAAGGATCCTAATGAGGGGATTGCGGGGGCTCATGGATTAAAGTACTTTTTATCGTCTGAGGAACGTAAGGGTCATAAAAGGAAAAAACACGAAAACACAAGGAAAAATAAACGGCCTATATCGTCGTGGGAAGCACATTTTCGTCTGGGGGAGCCTCTTGCGAAAAAAAGAAACTCGATCAGACTTGGGTTTAGGTAGGTGGAAATTGTAGGAAACCATTGCGCCGGGGGACAGTACCAGAAGAGGTATGAGCCAACAACAAAGGGTATGTCCGAAAGGCATCTCGTGTGAACAAAAAAAGAGACCAGAAAAAACGACATGCAAAAAAGGGAGGGAAGCGCAGGGAGAAAAAGGGCATCCGAACAAAAAAACAACGGTGAGGACCGCAAAGAGGCAGGGGGCTTAGGAAAGGGTTAGGAAGGGTTTTTCCGCCGTGGATACTGGTGGGACAAAGGGGAAAACACCTAAGAAATCCCGAAACCTCAACAGGAAAGACTTTGCGGAGCCCAAAAAATCTCCTCGCAAGTCGCAGAGGATTTGATGGGCTTCAAGAAGGCTCGGGGAACGGAGTGTCGTCCTCAAAATAAAACTGTATCGGGAATTGCTTGATATCTGCCGCCCTATGAAGAAGCCAGTACCCAAAAAGAAAAAAGGGCGGAAGGAAGGGGCATGGAAAAAGGGGAAACCTACAAAGGAAAAAATGGGGATACAATCTGACTTAGGCCGAAAGGTTTTGAAAAAAGAAGTAACGGATGCAGTACCCCGAGAAAAAACCATTCACCAAACGATCGATGAATGAGAAAAAAAAAAGAAAAAGAGGCTGGGAGGCCTACCTCGTCCCCCCCCTTCAACCTTCACCTGCAGACCTTGAGGTCTGGCATCTTTACTTCAGGATTGTGACGTTCGGGTAAGAGGTTCTCGATTTTATCGTAGCTTGGCTTCCATGGTCTACCATTGTAGGGGCCCGATTGGTCCTACCGAGTCACGTCGGGATGCCGGGTTAGAAGGAAGTACCCAACTGCGGGGAACCATAGAGGGAACCATCTCCTAACAGCCTTAAAAATGAAACGGATGTCAGTGTCTTCCGGGGTGAGCGGGAAAAAACGTCTTGGTAAAAAAGAAGGGACGGGAGAGGTTTCATGGTTGGGAGAAGGACTCAGGTTTCCCTGGAGGGAAAAAAGGAGGACTGACAGGTTAAAGTGTCTAATACTAAAAAGAGCAAGCTCTAGGCGAAAAAAAAGTTTCGACAAAAGTTTTAAAAAGAAAAGCAAGGGTATGCTCTAATAAGGGGGAACCACGCGAGGGTCGCGTAGGTCCAATTTCGAAGCCCATGGGGGAGGACTTGGAGGGGGTCTGCCGAAGCTGGCATACGAACCTCATAATTCGGGGGAGGATCTATGGCTCTGGGCTGACAAAGCGTATGAGGGCCAGAGGGAACACTCCTATCCCCATATTCAAAAAGGGCGCTAAAAGAGGCAGATCTCCGAGGGGGCTCTGGCGGGTTCGGGAGGTGCGTCCAGTGCTACCAATGCAGGAGGTGCTCACGAAGCTTGAAAAGAAGTCCGCAAAGAGGAAGGGCGCGGGATAATGGTGGCCGCGAAACGTACTGAAACGAGAAGATGCTAACAGGGGAAAGTGGAAAAGCATCAACCGAAAGCGGGCTTCCACGGCAAAAAGAAAAAAGCCCTAAGGATCCGGGAAGGCCAAAAAAGAAGAAAATTCGGGAGACAGTATTGCGGCCCAGTGGCTCCTACTCAAGGACTCAAATAGGTTGACACACCTGGAAGACGCCCACGTAGTCCAAAAGCTTGTAAGCCATTGGGCCACCCACCATCCGCCTTAAGGAGATAGGAGGGGGTTTACCCCTTTTTACAGTAATCCGGCGAATTGAAAAATAAATAACCTTTGGTCTTGAACATCCGCAGGGCAGACCTAAATCGGAAAAAAGGTACAAGAGGGCGCGTTTTCTGGGCTTGCCGCATGAAAAAAACCAACAGGGTCCCTAAGTAGGAAGCCAATTTGGAAGTAGAAAGGCGACCTATTAAATTTCGGGAAGGGGAACTTTGGATTAGGGGAAAAACCCAACATCTTGTGGCGGGAATTTCCAGCTGGGGAGCTGAAAAAGGGACATTGAAAGAAAGGGGGGGTCTTAAGGAACCACGAGGTAAATGGTGTTCCGGAACTCTTCTCGGTAATGTTGGGGGATATGGCTAGTCTGGGAAGTTATTCCTTCATTTGTGGACCGTGCTCCCCACTGGAGGGTTCCCGTGCGAGAAGGAGAGGTGGAGAACCTTGGGGGCCAACCAGCGCAGGATCCTATAGGGAAAAAATAAAGGTTAAGTCTCGCGTCTAGCGGGGCTAAGAATTAAAGAAAGGGTTCTCAAGAGAAGAGCTAATTTTCCATGCCCGGCACCCTGATTCCTGGACCTCTCGCGGAAAGTTTCCTGGGGGAAGATGCTCGAAGAGCACCCCTACGCGCATTCATCTCTCTCAAGAAAAGAGGTCGTAGGGGAAGGGGTCGAGTTGAAAAGTTCAGATGAGGGTTACAACTTCTGCTCGGGGCGTATCCCGTCATGAAAGGGCTTGGGAATCACCTGGGGGGATGAATGCACCTCAACTGAATAAGGGCTGCGTCCACTTCCGGGGGGCGGGAGTATCGGAAAAGCTAAAAAGGAAGTCAACAAATGGGAGAAAAAAAAAAAAACACTCGCGCGCGCCAAAAGCGTTAAGGCCTTGGGGGTGAGAAGGGGGGGGGTTGGGGACAAAAGTCCGGAATACTAGTCAACCATTGAAGGAGGAAGACAACCGGACCTCCGCCCGCTTGTCGAGAGGCGCCCATTACGGCGAGGGATGGAGTTGGGGGGAAAAGACACGGATGAAAACTAAGCAGAGGAGGGGCTCCGGGCCAGAGGAAGTATGGGGAAAGGGGGGGTCAAAATTCGCCAACCGACCACAGGGGTTTGGGGGTCGGAATCAGGGGAGAATAAAAACACTGAGAAGAGGTCCTTTACCAATATTGTGGCGAAATTCTGAGAATCGGGCTTGAAATTTCGGGAAGGTCGAGGGGAGTGGAAAAGCAACACAACGGCTGAGGAGGAAGTCTTCAGGAAAGCACGGTGCGCGGCAACTTTCTTATCGGGGTAACAATAAAGGTAAATTCGAGCAAGTATTGATCCAAACGACGCAAATGAGAAACCGGTACACAAAAAAAGAAAAAAAATTGGGGAATAAATTGTTGCACCGCAAAGGCGCTGCGAATGAGCTAACGATTCCATAAGAATAGATTCTTAAACCCCGGAGTTTAGACAACACGAGTTCTAGACGGCCTCGAGAGCTTTCCATGCGCCTGACAATGTCGCGATCAAAAAACCTGTGAGCCACAGTGTTAAGTATAGAGGAGAATTTGGGGACACGCTCGCGAAACTCAGCAAAAGAATCGACTAGAAGGCTAGTGACAAAGGGGATCGGGGCCTAGGGGGATGTGGGGAACTCCTCAAGATCGGGGAGGAAAAGAAACGCAAGCACTGCACTCGAGGGTTACGAAGATGCACGCACAGCGGCTAAGGAGAAAACGAACGCAAGCATTCCAGGAAACTACGAACTGTTGAACAGTCGCACGCCGCCGCCGAGTGGGTGCACCGGATCAGCGCAATCTGAAAGGGGCGACAGGAAATCGGGGAGGGACCACCTATGAGGAGATCCAGGACTCAGTTAAGGAGGCAGGATCGGTCAGGGGGCCGATCAAAAAGCTAAAATTCTGAAAGCCAACCACAGCAAAAGAGTACCATGAAGCTTATAACCGGACACCCACCTCCAAAATCCTCCGGGATTAATTCCGCGGGAGGGGAAAGGGTTTAAAAACGCGAGAAGGGGAGGAGGGACGGCATTAGGTGTCTGGGGATATCGCTGAAAAGGGTGTACATTCGTCCCTAGCCTGGAACACTGAATTTCAGAAATCTAGGAAAAATCAAACTCGCAAAGGAAGAAGGACCCGCGGAAAGGGAGATCGAGAAAAGAAAAACTGACTACACTTTTTTTGGGGGAGAGTCTTGGGGGGGCGCGGATGGACGGAAGCGCGAGACCAAGGCGGCATTCCTGAAAGGTTGGTGGGGGAAGGTCATGGGCTCTTGGGTGAAGGGGGGGGGGGCACGTGAAAAAGTTGGTAACCCCGCCGGATAGGTACATATTGTGGGGAGGCGGAGCGTCGGGAAAAGTAAGTAAATTGGGAAAGTAGTGAGGGCATCGTTGGTTACAAAAAAAAGCAGAGGGAACCAAAAAGAGACGGGAAGGTATTCCTCCACTCAAAGAAATTCTCTGATCAAGAGGGTCGAGGTCAATCACGAAGGAGAGTGACGCTTCCAGCAAGGGGGAGTTAAAGAATGAGTCGTATGTGCTAATTGACCCACGCGGAGGTAATCATCAGTCGTGGGGAAGGGTGGAAAGGGACTGGGAAGGGGGGCGCAAGGGGATCGGTAAAAACCCCACCACCGAGATTTACTAACACGAAACTCCAAGAAAAAAACTCCGAATTCGCAGGATCGTTGAGGAAATCCAAAGGTTTGCGTGGAAATCGGCTCAGAGCAGAAACCTGAAAGCCCGCATAAGTGACAAAAAACAGGGAATATAGGTCTGGGGGAACCATGCCAGGGACAGAACAGGGCTGGGAAAGGGGT
>Ga0179593_1392366_pt1 | contig 14298 bp, 17 predicted proteins | sample CZODoug2_1_08_16_FD_185931 | JGI IMG/M metagenome (GOLD analysis project Ga0179593, IMG submission 185931) | Vadose zone soil fungal communities from Angelo Coast Range Reserve, California, USA - CZODoug2_1_08_16fungal (PacBio error correction) | ecosystem: Environmental > Terrestrial > Soil >...
GAGAACTGAGTCTACCTGCAAATGAAAAGAGCGTATGTGATAACGGTTCAAAAATACCAGAACGACGTCATAGGTGAGCATAATGGCCGCATATAGGCCATAACTAAAAAAAATACAAAGGTCAGACATAGGTTGGAAAAAAACAGAGGTAGCAAAGTATTTGAGTCGACCAAGAGAAAAAAGAGAAAAGGAAGCACCGGCTAGACCAAATTCAAGCCAGAATGCAAGGGGTGCTTTGGAAACCATACTAAAAAAAAAGAAACGGAAAGGAAAAAAATAGAACAATCATCATACACAAATAAAGACGCGGACGCTCTACAAGCCGAGAAGCTTACAAATGAATCCTAAGAAACAGCAAACCAGAAGCAGCATCAATTGTCCACTTGGGGAGGGGGGAAAGTCAAGGCAGCTGATCGCATGCAAAGCTGCTCAGTACTACATCGATGGAAAGAAGAGAAGGTTCAAACATTTCAAAAAACAAGGCGAAGAGAAACATTCGAAACGCCCAGCAATGAATCCAATATGTAGACATAAGGGAAAAGATGAGATGCGAGGAAAAAAGATATCACTAAGAAGGAGCAAAAGCACACGCTGCGGAAGGCCACCATAACGCGGGTCAAATTGCGGCACAAAGGGAGAGAACACTTACGATGGTGTGACGAAAAGGCGAGATGCGCCGAGCGGCCGAAAGACTTCAATAAGGGGGTGACCCATCGGGAGAGCAGGGCATAGCAAGAAAAGCGTGAAACGGATAAGGACGCAATAACCAAAAGATGGACTATAAGCCAAAAAGGGAACACGGCAAGCAAGAACGCCGCTAAATAAATCGAGGGAGGGGGGCTCGGCATAAGAACAGCGGATATGACCCGACTAATGAACAGCAAGAAGAACCAAAAAGGCGCATAGCCAAATGGCCAAAGCAGGGGGGTCATCTAAAGTAGAAATACTAGAACTGCAGCTGCAAGTTAACATACAGGTGTACGACCACTGGAATTTGGGTAATGGGGTAAGCACACAACCGTGGGGAAAGCGGGGCAACTCGCGCAAGCTCAGGAGATGATACTCAAAAAAATCGAAGCCCCAAAAAAATGTTCACATCCGTCAAAATTACGCTATTCAAATAGAGAGTGAGAAAAAAAGGGGGTCCGTCACGGCAAAAACCAGGGGTGGGGAAATGATGGGACCTACCTCTAATCAGTGACCGGAAAGAGGTGGAAACCTCAAAACTGCTTATTACAGGGGGCGAGAAGTTAAGCCCCGTAGCTCCTCACTCTACAGCGAAGACACAATTTAAGGGAAAAGGTCTCAGGAACGCCGCGAGCCCGACAACACAAAACAGGATGAGATAAAAAGGGAGGTAAGTTTAAAGTGCAATGCCGACATCCGCACATGGGAGGTAGTGACATGGGAAAGAGCGCAACCGTAGGGGAATCGAGAAGATAAAGGTGCGGCTAGCACAACAGCTGCCTTATAACGCTGTGGCCGCGGGCGCAAGGGTCATAATCACCTGACACATAAAGGGGGGAGAGCGTGCGACAATCCGGATGCAAAACAAGGGGAAAGGAAAAAGAAAAAACACAGGGGGAACACAACGGTAATGCACGAAAAAAGTAGTAGAAGTGGAAAGCTTCACCTGCTTGGTGTGAACCGTTTTGGAGTTGGGGGGAAGGAGGGCAAGAAGAAGAAAGCCCTTTGCATTGGGATCAAAGAGACGGGGAAAAGCAACGGGGGTGCCAACAAAAAGATCGATTGGATTCTAAAACAAAACAGCAAAGTGGGGGACGGTGGGCTGCTTAAGCATAAAAAAGTCCGGAAAGTGAGAGATTCCTTGTACAGTCAAGGAGATCAAAAGAGGGAGTGCGGGTGGAAAAAAAAAGGAGATGTCAGGGTATAGTAGCAACCAGGCTGGGCAGCCGAAAGGTGGCTCCTATCGTAGTCCAGAGAGAGAGGTGCGGCGTCCGGATCGGGGAAACCCCACTGCAGAAACAGTTTGGTCGGTGGAGCGCAATAAATCAAGGATAACTATAATTCTGTAAGAACCCATAAAAGCCGAAAGAGGAAGAAAAGTGGTGCAAAAAGGGCAGGGGAGGCCATCGATCAGTCAGGAAAAACGACACAAAAATTGTCTATGGAAGGGAAGGAAGAAGGGGAAGTTCTTTATACACCCGGGGGCGGAAGAGAGGGCCTAACATAGATTAAGCACTGGCGCCTGATCACTCCAGGACACAATCTTGATTAGACATAAAAAATCTCTGAAAACAGGGAGCATGGCGGACAGAGGGAGGAGCTAGGGAATCAAAAAAAAAAAAGGCATGACAAGCGGCCAGGTGGTTTGCAGAACAAGATTGCTTTCATCGAGGGTGTCTAGGAGAGACTCCTTGCAGGAAAGATAACACTCCGGCACCGTACCAGCGAAAAGATGGAGTACAGGATCCAAATGCGTTTCCTGGACGGAAAAGGGGAAGTAAAGTGCCGACTAAAAAGGGAGGGGAAAAGGAAGGAGCATGAAAAGAAGATTATACCAAAGGTGAGCGCGTAAAAGAGGTGCAACTGCAAAAAAGGGAGGAAGAATCGAATGCAGGGACGAAAATCAAGCAAGGCGGGGTCCTCATGCACAAAAATTCCACTCTACATACGGATAGAAGGCACTAGCCTGGGGGCAAACTGACAACAACTGGAAAGGGGGAGGGCATTGAGACGAGGAAGGGGTCAAAAGGAAGGACAGCCAGCTACGCGAACAAGGCCAACAAACAGTGAGGGACAACCTTCAATGTCTGAGGTGGGCGTTGAGTATGAAAAAACACGATAGCCATAGGGGCAGGAGAAGGAGGCGCACAAAAGGGGGAACATCATGCCGAAACGAAACGAGGGGGGGGTTAATAAACACTCAGTCCAAATGAACAGACAAATTTAAAAGCCAATGAGGACACAGGAGGGGCGTCCAAAGGTAAAATGCTGCGAAACACTAGGATTGCAAAAAAGAGAACCGAGAGAAAAGAGTGAATGGCCTTCCCAATGCGTAACACAAGCAAAGGTGGTGTTGGTAGGCAGTGATCAAAATAGTCGACAACAGCAACAAAAAGGTGTGTCAAACAAGGAGCTTTCCAATCGGGGGTTCAGGGGGGACCGAAAGGGAGAAAAAAGGGTAACGCGAAAGGGGCGCAGAATACCGTAGAAGACAACAGATGGGTAATCGGTCGGAGGGAGCATATAAGGTGGGTGTGCGGTCAAAGTTGAGCCGGAAAGAATGGCATCGTGATTTGGGGTGTAGGGTTGCTTCGACTGGAACGCAATCAGAAAGGTTCAACGGGGGTTACAAAGGGTTTTGAAAAAGCGGGAGAGCAGACGCGTTCAAAACTGGGTAAAAGCAAAAACGCCCAATTCAGGGTGACGTAAAGCATAATCCAAAGAGGAAGGGAAAGCAGGATGGTTGTCGAAGTTGCAGGCCCGTGGAGGTGAAGCAGAGGGAACGAAAGCGGTGAAGAACGAAAAGGGAAAAACACGTAAAATGAAAAAGGTGGAAATTTCTAAAACCAAAAAGCCGATATAGAATTTACGCTTGTCTCTAGGAGGAAGGGCAAAGCGAAAAGGAGGTGGCAAAAACGGATCGCGCAAGGAAAGTTAGGAAGGAGTGATCATAACTAACCATGCAAAGCTTGGCGAGTCCGAAAAAAAAAGACACGGGGGTAGGAGGAGGTAAAAGCGCGCGCAAATTGGGGAACGCGACGACCAAAATTCTAGAAAAGAGGGGAACCTAAACAGGTCAATTGTCAAGGGGGCACGTAAGTATATGAATAAAAAGAAAAAATAACGAGGCCCAGGGAAGACAGTCAGCAAGGGGCGAGGAAAATGAAGAAAACGGATCGAGCTAGGGCAATGAGGCCGACAGTAAAGAGGGAAGATTAGGTTAGGATACAAAAGGGGACCGGTCCGGTACAAGGTGGGGGGGAGAAATCCGTCGCATTCGTTGAAAAAAAAAAGAAAAAAAAGGAGAGAAGAAAAAGAAAAAAAAAAAAAAAGAGAAAAGGGGGAAAAAGGGAAAAAGAAGAAAGAGGAAGGAAGAGGAAAAGAGAGGGAAGGGGGAAGGAAAAAATGAAGAGGAAAGGGAAGGGGAGAGAATAAGAGAAAAAGGGAAGGAGGAAAAAAAGAAAAAAAAAAAGGAGGAGAAAAGAGAAAAGGGAGAAGGGGGGGAAGGAAGAAAGAAAGAGAGAAAATGGGATTGACCGTCACTTGTTATTTCAACATGGGGGGAAAGGGAGAGTAGAGGTCACGTAATGGCATACTACTACTAAGATGATCATATCGAAACGAGCAAGGGGGTCCAAAGTCAAAAAAGTTCAGAGAAGACGTTTGGGGAAATCTTCTCTTATAATCTGCCTTATGACTTCCCCGATGAATAGAAATCGAGATTGGGGGCTTGCCAAGCCTCTACTGCCTGACGCGAAATGGGGGGTGCGTAAAAAAATAGGAAAACTGCAAACGAAAAACCGGAATCAAACAAAGGGGACATTTGATCCATGAATGGCGAGAAATTGAACAGAAAACCGGTGAAAGTCCCGTTCGCCAATGGTAGATGCAAGTACAAAAAAAAGAAAAGGACCGGAATGCCGATACGATCCGGCCGCGGCAAAAAGTTGGGGGAACGGGGGGACCAACAGAGCGCGCACTATCTGTGTGCACGGCGTGTAGAACGAAAGCGGGAGAGGTGAGGAGGATAGGGGCGAGCAAGGGAAGCGGGGGTTCACACTCAGACTATGTCAACCGAAAAAAACCTTCGCAAAGGACTCCTGAAAAACAAGGAAAGAAATATCGCAGACGCTCGTGGAACGTCACGAACGGGGCAGATTTTCGGGAGACTAAAAGAAAAAGGCTCTTGGAATTGAGGTTTGCGGCTACTGAGAACCAGACCAAAAAGAAGGGTCTCAGGGGGCCTCAAGCTTTTTTATGGGCCGTGAGCGGGGTATACGTGACGCGCGCCTAAAAAGGGGGGTAACTTCGGCCACTCGGGCGGTGGGAAGGAATACAAGATACATCTCAAACCGGAGAGAAAAAAGAGAGAGATCGCCCTTCGAAGCGCCCTAGTCAAAGTAGACAAAAAACTCTGGGGACGCCGGAGCGTCCCGTTATACAATAAACGTCGATAAACCGTGGGAGAATAGGCAATGTTGGGCATTTACTTTCCTAATCAGCAAATGAACAATCGACCCGGATCAGCGAAAGAGGGATCAGACCCTATTACCTGAATTCTATGATGGGAAACGGTCAAGTGGTCCTGGGGGGAAAATGGGAACAATGTTCTGGTCCTTGAGATTGAAGAATGGCCGAATAAGACAAAAACTGAAAAAAAAAAATATAACTTCCTGCACAACAGAATGTCGAAGTTAGCAGTCGAAAGGTCGAATCAAAGAGGATTACACCTTTTCTCTCTGCTCGGCTCTAGACCTTCAAGAAAAAAATGTTAAGAATTTAATGCACTCTGCCAGAGCACAGCGCGAACAGACGTCAACAGCTCTTACAAGGGGGGGACACACTATGCCTCCCCAGAAACTAAAATAAAAAAAAAAACCACTTGCCGGGAGGGAAAAGTCAGCAGGCCGTAGGTTGGCCGCGCGTCTACGGGAAAAGTTATGCTCAAGGTCATGTGAAAAGCGAGGCAGAATGGAAAAGGGACACATAGTAAAAGGCTAAGTACTTCAAGCCGGAAGGAAAAGTCGAGCTTGAAAGGGGACCATTGTGGAAAGATTCCTGCCCGGGGAGTCGAAAACGGAATTCGTGTGTCGCTCAAAAAAATGGGGGCAATCAAAAGGCTATTGAGCAGGGGAAGAGAATCGCACTAGGGACTGGGACTCCTCGCTCCGTGATCGAGAGACAAAATACAAAAAACAGAACTGAAGGAGGAAAACTAAGTAGAAGTCCCGCATGACGAGAGGAGAAGGGGGAATCAAATCAGTCTAACATCAGGGTCAAAGGGATACGGCCTCGCACTGAGACCCCCTTCTCGATTGGGTCGAGGGCTGGTTGCCAAACCGGCGAGCGCTAAGCCCGGAGGGGTCAGAAGAGCAGGCAATAATCATTAAAGAACTCGAAAATTCATTGAAAAACAGCAGCCAGATAAGAATTCGTGACAAAAAAAAGGGGGGAAAAACGGGCTCGGCAAAGATGAAGATGAGGGTATCCGAAATCTTCTGAAGATTGTGCGAGCCCAAGTATCCGGACAAAGAAGAAGAAGTGGGAAAACCCCACAATTGCAGTCTCATACGAGGAAGGGTTGATAATAAAAAATCCAAAGGTGAAAGGTCAGGGAGTACCTATGACTTCACCACCACGAATATCAGACGCCAAACTGAAATGACCCGACAAAGATCGAAGAAAGGGCAATCAGATGAAATTGAAACACAATCGCCGACGATACAGGTAGCGGATGAAGGCAGGACCTATTTGGGGGTAAAAAAGGGAGGGGAAGTCTTCAGCAGGAAAATGGAACCACGTGAACACGAAATAAAGGAGGTGGAATAGATGAAAAAACACCGAGGCTATCAGGGAAAAGGGGAATCAAAAGAAAAAGCTAGGAAGGCCCAGATTTCGCGTCCCAACAAATCCTACGACCAAAGGCGAAGGGGAGGAACTGGACCTGAGAATGTCGAAGACCCGGAGGGAAAAAGGATTCGTATCATGGAAAAACCGGGAAGGTGGAAACCGGAAAGACGGGGCTAGACGCGGGCCACAGAACAGCCAGGAAGGGTCAAGAAAGTTTGCTGTGGCATGGAGATCGGTAAGGGAAAGGCCTTGGGGGAAATCGGGCGTACAGGGAGGGAAAGGAGCCAACTGTACATTGTCCAAACCCAACAGTGGAATGCGATCTAGGATAGAAAAGATGAGGAAAGAAGATAAAGGGAGTGGTTACTGGCAGATCGCTCATAAAACATCAGTTGCAAAGGGCTTGGAAGGACCGGGGAAAAATGCAGGCATTAGGAACAGAAGAAGAAGTTCCCCCAAAGGAGAGGGTCAAAAACGGGAATTCCAAGTCCTCAGGAAAGACAAAAACCTCCGACAGCGGAGCGGAGAGGGGCACGTAAGGAAGGCAAGGGCAGATGTGAAGAAAAAAGAGGATGAGTCTCTAAATACGCTTAGGAAGATTTTCTGCTGAACACACCATGAGAAAAACCGCGGACAAGGGACGCGCCGCCAAAAAGAAGAAAGGTAGGGGAGACAAAAAATTGGTGGTGCATCTTAATCGTATATCAGTCAACTTCGGAGGTGCAGGCAAAGCTCTAAAGACACTCAGTTCTTTCAAGAAGTAGGGTAGGTTACGAAAAAAGGGGGGTGGAGAAAGGGAGGGACGGAGCCTTGACTGAAACGAACATCATTCCCAATGGTGAAACCATCATCAACTGGGTGGAAATTCAGGTAAATTCCGGAGGGAAGGAGGATCAACGCCTAACCCTTTATGGCATGGGGAACGGCATCAGACGAAAGGGACTCGAGGGTAACTCGAACGGTGCCGGGAGGGAAGGAAAAAGAAAAGCGTTACAGGGAAGCTGCACTACTCCGGGGATCGCAGACGCAAGGGAATATCTCTCGATGCCCTATGGACGAGGAAAAAGCAAGGAGGGGGGGCTATCACACAACAGGGGACGGCACCCGGCAAGAGTAGCTAGGGGGGGGGGAAGAAGAAAAATCATCTCAAAAGAAAATTATAAATAATAAAAACAATCCAAGAAAAAATATTTAAGGAAACCGTCGAAATAATCTTTCAGGGAGGCCACGGCACAGGGGGGGGTCCTAAATGGGACCTTGTAGCATCCATGGTCGACAAGAAGTCGGTCAAAAAAGAGGGAAAGGAAAGCTGGGGGAAAAAGAAATGAAATTTTTTAGAGTCCTCGACTCCTCTTTATCAACAAATAGGGAGCAGCAAGAGGACCGGGGAAGAAAAAAGGGAAAAGTTCGCAATGGGGTTCCAAAAAAAGGACACGACATGGAAGGAATACGAAAAAAAAAAGGGGAAGGAGAGAACAATATCCCGCCCGGGAAAAATGGCGTGCCTTGACATGGGAAACCGGGAGGTCTGGAGATCGGGGAAAGCATAATGGCGAAACGCAGCGAGCTGTAACAAAGGCCTGGCGGACGGAAAAAAGGGGGTCATCGAAAAAGGGGCAGGGAATCGGAAAAAATAAACAGAAGGGGAAAACAGTACACAAAGGTGGGGCCGTGAAAGTAAACATGGGCAATTAGCGGGGGAATGGGTTAGGAAAGGGTTTAAGGTGGGATGGTTGAAATGGGAGGCGAGTAGCTAAATCTTTAGGGGGGAGGCATTCATGGGGAATTGGCGGATAAAGGAAACCAAAAAAAAAGGGGGGGAGGTTGTGGGGACGAAAAAAACCACCTCAGTGGCGAAGAGAGAAAGGGAGGTAACCTCTATCAGTATAAGGGTCTGACGGAGATAGAAAAAAAAAGGGATTTTTCAGTTCAGGGGCAAAATTTCAGGGGTTTTCTGGGGAGGAAGCAATTCGTTGGGAAGAAGAAACGCGTCGGCACGATCGAAATCAATCGTAGGGGCGGATGTTAAAAAGTAAGCCGGCCTGAAGAGAAAAGAAGGGGGTTACTCTTTGGCTCTCGCGTCCTAAGGAAAAAAATAGAGCATTCCTGCCAGGTAAAAGGAAAAATGGTGAAAAAGGGGAGGGGGAATCAGGCTGCTCGCATCAGTCGCGGGTCGAACAAGCTCTAGTGTAAGGGCAGAAAAAGAAGGAGGTTGAAAGCAACTTTTCACGCTGGGACTTAACACATCAGGATAGGAGGGGCATAGAGAAGGAACTTCAGAACAAACAGGAAAAGGTAGGGAAAAGGGCGTGCGGGAGAGAAATGGGGAAGATTCCCGAGGTGGAGATCCAAGGGTGAAAAACAAAGAAAAAGGGGCAGGGAACAGAGGAAGGGAGATAAGAAGAAAGCTCAGTGTCGATAAAAAGGAAGCAAAGAAAAAAGCCACAGTACCAGACTCAGGATTCTAGGAAAGCGAGGTTTACCAGGGAGGACTGTACTTGACAAAAAAAAACCAACGACAGGAACGGAGCTGAAAAAGGGAGGGGAATGGGGGGAGACCGAATTGCAATTAGGAGGGGCGGGGGCGTCAAAGCACCTGCATAAGATAAAAGAAACAAAGGTGAAGGAGGGAAAAAAAATCCTACGTTTAAATAGGGGCGATAGGAATCGCATTCAACGGCCCTAGTGCAGGAAGAAGAAAACAGACAAGTACAAAGAAAGGACGAACGACCGTAACCGCCTGTATACTCAAGGACAAGCCAATGGAAAAATACTTCTAGGGTGGGGCTGGCTTTGGGAGATAGGCCGGAAAAGGAAGTGTCGCCGAAGGAAGGGGGGGTGAAAAAAGTGGGGGGGGGGGGAATTTGACCTCCATGTGGTGGACAGGAAGGGGGAGGGGCCAGAAGTCTATCTCGGAAGGACGCGCCCAAGTGGACGGGAGGTAGAAATAAGATTGGGGAGGGAAACGGAGGACGTGGGGCCGTAGACGCGGGGGTGGGAGATTTTGGTAGTGGACTACCCCGTCGAAAATCTCTGGGAGGAGAGGCCCGAGGAAGGATGGCACAATTTTTAAGGGAATCCGCAGGGAAAGAGCTCAAAAAGAACGGGTCTCGTAGCACAGGGGGGCGGGAGGAAATCAAAGGGAGTCTCGGCCTGAAAGTAAATTGGAGAGGAGTGGGGGGGGAGGGGACGTAAGTTATTGACGAAAAGGCAAAGTTCAGGTTCAAAAGAAGGAAAGTCAGTGAGGCACGAGGCAAGCGTACGGGAAACTGCAATAAAAGAGACCATGTGTTGGCCTCAAAGTCAGAGGAGGGGAGCAACTAACACTTTGGGGGGGGGCAAGGGGGGGGGATGAGGGAAAGATGTGAACGAACTGTGGCCAAAAGATTCACAACCAGGGAGGGGGGTTTGGCGGAGAAGAACAATCATCTAAAAGGTCCGCTTGGGATGGAAAGGAGAATGATAAACAGTATTTGAGGGGGGAAACGATTCAGATCGGGCTGGGTAAAAAAAAAAAAGAGGAACTTGATCAGAGCCTTATCGGGAACAATAAAAAAAGGTCAGGAGAAGATCCCTGAACCAAAAAAGACATACTTCGTTGGAGGATGCTATAAATCGGCATTGGCAAGGGAAAAAGAGGGGGGGAAAAGTTACCCGGGAAGGATCATCGTGGACTTTAAAAGGAAGATCTTGGAAGTTAAAGGCAGGTGATGGGGGAGGGGGGAGCGCGAGAAGGGAGCAGGTAGGGGGAGTCCTTAGCCTCGTGAATGGGGGCCGCAACTGCGTACCTACACGGAAGGGGAGCTCGGCCAAAGGAGTCACCGATTAGGGAAAAAGAAAGGGGAAGGAAAAGAAGTAACAACAAAAGGGCTCACCTGACAGAGCAACGGGGGAGCGGGTCAGAAAAAGGAGAGAAAGAGGGGAGAAATGAAAAGTTTTCTGGGACCTTAGCCCGAAAAAGGCCTGCGCAGAAAGGGGGTTGAGTAGAATCTAGGCACGGACAAATCAAAGCCATAAAAAGGGGGGGGGACAGTGGATCTTACTGGTCGATTAGGGGCAAGAGTGGCCACAAACGGGTAATCAAAAGGGAGGGAAAAAGGGAAATCTCCCGGTGATAGGCAATAAAAAATGAAATGGCGCAGAACCTAGAGGGGGGAGTCAAAGAAAAAAAAAACAAATGGGCAGCGGAAAAAAGGGCGCAGGAATCGCGAACTGAAACCTGAATGTGCCTTGTAGACTAGGGGAGTAGGGAAATAGAGGGAAAAAGGGGTGCATCAAGGACTAGGGGACACAACAACGTTCTCCAGCTTAGGCCCATGGGGACAACTTGGGGGGAGCGAGGATCTAGGGGAAAGGAGCACGTACTTTGTGAGAAGTGGGGGGGAAGGAAGTCTGTGTGCATGCGCGGAGGAAAGTGGGGGCCGCAGGAAAAGAAGGAACATAATAAGACAGGTTTGAGGAAGGGAAACGGGAGGGGTGTAGAATAAGAGGGGGGACTAGAACGAGACCAGTGTTACGGAAGAGAAAGGAACACTAGGGAGGGGGTGCTGGGAATGATCCATAGATCAACAAACAGAGACAGGACTGACCATGAACTGAGATAGACCGCAAAAAGGGGTAAAAAATCTCCTCCTTTTGCCACACTAGGGAGCGAAGGGTGAGCGGTCCCCTAGGTAAAACGCTCCCGGAACCATGGGAAGAACATGATGAAGGGAAGAGGGACCTGGGTCCAAAACAGAAAGAACAACAGGCAAAAAAAAGACACTAGTAATGCAGCAAAAACGAAAAATCGAAAAGTGGAGAAAGGGACCAAGAGACCTTTCCGGAGACTGGCTGGCATGTGTGCAAAAGGCAAAAAGGCCGCAAGGGTAGTTGGTACGCGATATCCAAGTTAGGGATAACCCTAGGCCAAAGAAAGGAGATATTATAAAAGTCTTCACACAGATGGAAATTATCAGTATTTACGAAAGGAAACATCTCGGAAAAATGTTTGTGATCTATGGGGGCTAGCCGAAGCAAAAAAAAAGAACAAAGAAACTGGTGCATCATTCAGGGCTGAACTGAGGAAACAGCTAGAAACTTGGGGAAATTATTGAAAGATCAGAGGGCTCCTGAAAAATCTTGAACGGCCCTCTTTTCCGCTGAGGTCAGGCAGGACTTGTTATTCCGTGCAAAGAAAAAAAAAGTAGAGAGAAGAAATAGAAAGGGGTCCTCCATACCTATTAAAAAAAAAAAAGAATGGAAAGGGAGACATTGCGGAAGTGCATCAGGCACCGAGAACCAAGTTCACAGGAAAAATGGGTGGGTGTCCCACCTGACGGGGTGGGGAAGAAGAGAGTAGCGAGGCCAGGTGCAGGGAGTCGAAAGCATTTGCGCTCCCAAATGGGCGACTGGGCGAGGGGGAGAAGGGAAAGGCACAAAAGGTCCTATTCTACTTAAAACCCAAAAGTCTCCCGGGAAGAACAAAACATTCAAGGAGGGAAAGCCAGGCATCCTCAAATCGCAGTCAATCCGCGGGGGGCCGAAATTTCTCCCTCACATGGGGGCTGCTGGGAAAACTGGAGACCTGGAAATCGATCCAAACTTCCTAATCCTGAAGTAAGTTGTTCGGGGGGGAAGGAGACAGGCGAGAAAACGAACCGAAGTTTAGGGGGGAAGGTCAGGGGAGGGATCACAAGAGGAGGGATCAAGGATGCCGAAATGTGCGCACCAGAATCGGGTAGGTGAAAAAGGTCAATGGTCGGGGTAAGCAGCGAGCAGGAAAATCTTAAGTTCGATTCGGTGTATCTATCATTACAAAAAAAGCGGGGGGGGGGAAAATGGCAGGAAACAATCGAGGAAACAGAAGAACTCAAGGGCAACCAAAAAGGGGGAAGAGCAATAAGAAGGGGATTGTAAGGTAAGAAAAAACAGAAATATTTCATAGATGGAAAGAGTTTAACTGGGAACGAGTAAAAACGCCTACAGCGAAGAAGGACGCCAAAAAGAACTATCTCCGCGGGGAAGGACTCTCCCAGCCACGGATGAAAGAAAGCCAAAAACAGGCCGAAACCTCGATGATAGCACAAAAGGGAACACAACGGTTTTGATAAATTGGAGGGAACCGTGGGCGAAAAGTCAAGCAAGGGGGAAGGAACATTGAATAATAAATCGTGGTAAAAAAAAGCACGCCCAAATCTATAACTGTGGCGGAAGGGACGATCTTTCAAGCGCGGGACCACGGAGGAAAAAGTGTAAGCGGCGGAAAAAGCAAAGAAAAAGCTCACAAACAAACAAACGGAGAAGAAAACCGTACTTCAGAGAGGGAATAGGGAGGAATTCCAAGGGGAAATAGTCAGAAGGCACTACAGAGGGTGTTAGGAGAACCCGCTTCCTCATGTTAGGCTTCCAAAAAAAAAGGAAGAAAGGAGTGGGGGAAAAGACAAAACGGGGCGTTTGAGTCAGTCTTCGCTGAGGAGATTTGGGGGGAGAAAAAAAGGGGAAGCAGGGGAACTAACGGAGAAAACGTCCTTTTTTTGCCTGGCCCCAGTCTAGGGTGAGGGAGTAGGAGACAGAGGTATGAAACGAGCTGAAAGGGTTGGTAAACGATCTGAAGGAAAGAATCAGGCACTGGAGGAAAGAGGGATGGTCTTGACAATTGAAGCTGGGGCACAAGGAGTGGAAGCGAAGGACGCTCATACTGAAACCACAACAAACGAGCGTCGAACGGGAAAGTAAAACCTGAAAAAGGAAAAAAGAGAAGCCACCGAGAAAAAGAGGGGGGAGATGGTCCACGGTGGTGAGAGGAAGGGAAAAAAAGATGAAACATGGAAGGCTCGAGAAGGAGGAGGAAAACTAGGGGGCGCTTGCAAAAAAAAAAAGGCCGTAGCAGCAAAGGCGAAGGACTCGCCGCAGAGAAGGGCGAAGAAGGGGTAGCATTTGTTTAAGGGGGAAGTGAAAGGGAGAAGGGGGAAAATCACTATCCTGATGTGGGGTAAAGCTCAAGCAAAACTGCGGGTCAAGGGTCAAGAGGGGAAGAACTTCAAAACCATGTTTTGTGAAAGCGAATGAGATCGGGGGAAAGAGGCGTACCAGGGGATGGGGTTACACAAGGGGGAAGGGAAGGGGAATGAAAAAGGAAGCACAATCAAGAAAACTGGGTCCGCGAAGGGCCTGGGAAAACGGGGGATTGGAAGACGAGTTGGGCACCGCCATCAAAAAAAAGACAGTGGAGATAGGAACCGAAGGGGGGGTGCTGGGGAAAAACAGGAAATTGGCGGGGAAGCACAAGGGGAAAGGGAGACAAAGGAACCCGCCGGATAGCCAACGACGGGAGGACTCTCGAGGCCGCATGAGGGTAACCAGGGGGGGGAAGGTAAAAAACGGGGGGGGTTGCAATGGAACACAACCAAGGGAAGGGGGGGGCCTCCCCGCGTCATCAGGGAGAATAAATAAGACACAAGGGGCGGAGACCGGCGGAAATCATGGGTGAAAAAGGGGCCCCAAGGAAAAATCTTTTGCAAAAGGTGAAAAAAGTAAGCAAAAGAGGGCAAAAACATGGTGCCGGGGCACGAAAATCCCTTCATGTCAGTCAGACCGGGGAGCTGCCAAATTAAGTTCGCCCAAAAAGCGAGGAAAAAAACAGAGGGGAGCAACGAAGAAAGCGGGGGGGTACAGCCTAAAAAAGCGGGGAACGGAAAGAGGGAAGTAAATAAGAGATAAAACACTGTTTCGATCTTTCCAATGGAAAGAGAACGCCGTCGGGAAAAGGGAGAGCAAGAA
>Ga0179593_1481597_pt1 | contig 14298 bp, 14 predicted proteins | sample CZODoug2_1_08_16_FD_185931 | JGI IMG/M metagenome (GOLD analysis project Ga0179593, IMG submission 185931) | Vadose zone soil fungal communities from Angelo Coast Range Reserve, California, USA - CZODoug2_1_08_16fungal (PacBio error correction) | ecosystem: Environmental > Terrestrial > Soil >...
GGGGTGGGCAACGGTGTAAGAAAACGGGCGTCGGAGGGAGTAAGTCCGTCAAGCAGGTGATGACTGAAGGAGAGACTGATCGAAAAAAAGGAGAAGAAAAGGCGGACCAGTTCGAAGCCCTTTGACGGAAAGTATGAGATCCTCATGTACTGCGCGATGAGCGGTAGTGACGGAAAAGGCACAGGGTCCTTCCTCAGGGAATGGTCAAACGTGGGAAGTGGGTTCGAAACTCCCTGTTAATTCATAAGAGGGGGGGTCGAATGAGAACGGATAACTGAGAAGACGAGAGGGGGGAGTCAAGCCAGACTCTTCTATTTTGTCACACCCCTGGGGCGTCGTATGTTGGAAAAAGGGGGACGTTGGTTGTAAATCCTGCGGGCGATACAGGTGAGCAGCAAGCAGCAACTACCAGTAATGGGGGAAAAAGAACACAACCACCGATATTCTCCAGAAAAAAGAGGAAAACAGCGAGAGCAGGCTTCTCAAAAAAACGCGAATTGATGGTGAGGGGAGATGCCATCGGGTAGGAACAACGACATAGTTGAACACAGTCGAGAGAAAAGGGAAAAATTCTGATGACCGGTTAGGCAAAAAGGGGAAAGATGCTGAGAGGGACTTTGGAGGAAGACTTTGGAGGGACGTTAACTTGCGGAAAAACAGGCAAGGCCTGTGATTCAAGGAGAGGAGGGAGAGCGAGTTGGAGGAAAGTGGTCAAAGCGTGGAAGTGGGTGGGGTGCCATTGTCTTTGGTGACTACCGTGTCCAAAAAGAGGGGGAGTCCAAGAAGGGTAGGGAAAAAGGCAAGAGACTACAATTCTAGATGTGGAAGACATGGTGATGGGGGAGGGGGGGAAACGCGTGACCTGAAAATTGTAAAGTCTAAAGTGAAGCTCGCCTTATGGGGGAGGGGGGGAAGGCCTATTTGGATTTCACGAAGGGACGGTCAGGGATGACCTTCTAAGAAGAAGCATAAGGAGAGCCGAAGTGAGTGGGAAAGATATTGCGAGGTAAAGGGCAGTACATGGGGAAGGGGAGGAGCGGAGACGCATAGTGGAGAGGGGAAAAAGTAATAGCCAGGGGAGGTGAAATGTCGTTAGCTGGAAGGAGTGCGGAGGGACGTCTTTTGGGAGATGGGCACGAAGAGTCATTTATGAGGTCCGCTCGATGGGGACGTGTTTTAATCGCGCCGCGGAACAGTTGGGGGGGGGGAGGAGACGAACCGTATGTATACAAAAGGAATGGGACCCTACAAGAGGCAGATGGCCGAAGAGGGCACCGGCAGTGCCAGCATTTCCACTGTGACTTTTCCGGTCCAGTGACAATCCGCAAAGAATGTCCCTATGAGAAAGCAAGTAAAAGGCCTGGTGGGGAGGCAAGGGTAATCATGGACCCCGCAACTCAGTCTGGGAGTTCTTAAGGGGATAGGGGGAAAGCGTCCCTCAAAGATCCAAGACGGACCATCGATCACAACCTCGGGGTAGGTTGAGGGCAAAGTAAGAGACGAGTTCAGTTTCTACTGCGACCAGCGGTGGGAAAGACCTACAGGGGGAAGCACTGCTTCGGGGCGCTGACGAGGGAGCAAACAACAATCCAACGGGTTTTTTTTCACGAATGAAGGATAAACTTCTGCCAAGGAGATCGCACAGATCAACCGAATTATAGCGAAAAGAACCGGCCAGAGCCCGGTGAATACTAGTAGTTTTCCATAAAGGGGAAATTTCGGTCGGTCGAAGCGTCGCCAGGGCGCGGCTTGAAATCGAGGCCTTGGGGATGGTGTATTAAGCACCATCTTCAAATGGCAGAAGGAGAGGGCAGGATAGGCTACGACGAGTGTAAAAAAGGGGCAAGAGTCGGCGATCCAGGAACATACAAAAACAAATAAAGAGAGGGACGTCATCTTTGGAAACACGAAGCGATTGATCACTTGCCCTTGAAAGCGAGAAGCGACATAAGGAGAAGATAGAGGAGGAACCACTGGAGAAATGGGGGGGGAAAGGACTTTGAAACAGCAATAACTACGCTTTTTAATTCAACGACTGCGAAGTCGATATGAAAGGAGGGAAAAGAGAAGTGGAACTCAAGGGGTATCTCACCTCAGACATGAGTACTGTAAACTTTAAAAAGGGGGCTACTCAGAATGGGGGTGGATTCGGCCTGTCACGGATCTCATCCTTGAAACACTTGAAAAAAGGGAATTAAAACGTGAAAGAAAGGTTGGTGTGCTTTGTCCCGGTCAATCGCCGAAGCCAAGGTATGTAACACAAGATCGTCGACGAAGGGGGGGGAAGAAAAGGAAGAGAGACGGTGATCGATGGCCGGAATGGGGGGCAGGAGGACGCTTTCGCCTCCAGAAGACCATGTGTGAGAAGGCCAAAAAAAAAATAGGGCAGGAAACCCTGTGAGGGGACTTGGCTCGGGATTGGGGGGAGGAGGGGAAAAGGGCCAAACACAGGAAGGGGGAATTGGGGGGGGGAATCCCTGCCCTGCCGGCAATGTTCACTCTCGGCTCTTGAAAAATGGTCATTTGATTTAGAATGATACATAAGGCACACACTGAGGAGCGATAACAAACGTCAAACTTTTCATCTAAGCCCGCTCATCAAATAAAAGACGCCGCCGTGCGATAGAATCACAACCGGGTAAAGGAATCGGATTAAAACACACCGACCGTGCAGCAGGGCTCATTAGCCGCAGCAAACGCTATGTGAATGAGCCCATTCACATCAGGAAATTGGTCAAACACTCAGACTACCTGCTTGAGCATGTTGTGGGCGAGTTAGAGAAATAGGGAAAGGATACGTACAGCCAAATTGTAGGAAGGGATTTCGGACAAATAGGGGGGGGAACGCGCTTAAGGGTCCGCCCATTCAAAAAACCAACAACGAACAGTATGGAAGAAGTACAGGGAGAAGGGGAGTCTCTTTCATGCAGAAATAAATTTTGAGAGGGACTCATATTGGTGACCGTCACCAGGGGGGGGAAAAGTACAAACGAAGAGAGAATTACTCAAAGACACGCTGGACCCCAGATGAAACAAGCGGACGCCAAGGAATCACACGCAAATGGTTTATGCCAATGGGAACGGAAAAGAAAATAAGAACTCCAAGGGGAGAGGTCGCATCATCCAAAAAGCGAATAACCGTAAAGAATCATCGTGAGACCTTTCCGAAGGGGGACACTATGTCGGAAGTAAAGAATGCATAGAAGGAAACCACCACTTTAGCAGTGCAAAATTGCAGAAAAAGGTGGGGCGCGGTAAGAAAAGTGAGGTGAGGGTTAGAGGGGGGAAACCGGAGGGGGAGAGCAAGAAGGGAGGGACAAAGTTTGTTCCTATAGGGTTATGGAGAAACTAAGGCGGCAGATGTCGACGGTCATTGCAAAAAAGAAAGGGGCACGTTCCCAACTACTGGAGGGAAGGACATGTCATCCGTGCGAGTGCGTCGAGAAGGGTCGCGGGAGGTAAAATCCAGAGGAACTGAAGATTTAAGAGGATGGGGTGAAAAAAACACGAAAGGGGAGGGCACCGTGAAACAAGTCAACCCGGTGAAAATAGTAGAGCCGCAATGCTGCAAAAGAGAAAGAGCTCATGACAATCATCAGACGAGAAGAAAAGCAAAGGCCGGCAGCGCTCGATCAAATGGACTTTAAGAAAGACGGATAAAAGCCCTGCAAGGTCATACGTTCGCAGGAAAAGTCAAGGGAGACCGAAGGAGAGAAAGGGAAATACAGAACAGAGAGAGACAAAAACGGGGCGAGGGGTTTGTCCGGTGAAGGCATCGTCGCGGTTTCTCCAGAAATTCGTTAAGGGGAGGCATGAGAGAAAGTAGGCGAAGGTCCTCTCTGGGTCCTAGGGAGGAAAGAAGGGGTGATCGAGGGCAGCAAGGGGGGGCGCATTCGAGGGCAGGAGGGGCCGCTATTAGCTAAGTTCGTATTAACTCAGGGAAAAGTCTTTGGTTGAAAGGACCGCACGGGCTTGGGCCAAATTTAATCTTTCAGTTAAAAGAAGGGGATTTATCCGCCATTGGGGCGAGATCGACTACGTCTGGGGGGAAGGTCGCGAGTGGGTTAGGGCTCCGGAAGGTTGGGCAATGGAGGCAGGCCGGCTTTCGCTCCAGTGTTTTCACGAAAGCCCGCGAAACATAAAAGTGAAAAGGGGAGGAAAACAAAAAAAGGGAAAGAGGCAATGGTCAGTCCGCTCAAAGCTGGCAAAAACCTTGACCATCGCAAGGAGGTTGTTCGTCGCGTCGAAGTTAGAAGTGCGACATAGTTTACCCCGAGATAAAAAGGATCTCGGAGAACTATTCCGTGGGGAAGGCTGATGCTTGAAGCATCCATGGGTATTGGTGGGGAGGGGCTTGAGGGCTTACATAACAAGGCGGCGTCCGGACTGAGGCGGCGGGGGCGAATTGTTGCGGGGGGGGGAAAGTGTAAAAGGAGCGCGGGCTTGAACAACGAGTGACGGGGTTCCACAGAATGGCGTCAAATCGCATGGCAGGGGAAAAATGCAATAGACTCACTTTCGCAAAGGATGCCAATGCTGAGGGAGGGAGAGGGGGGGGAAAAAAAGCTCGGCGGCGTGGTATGTAGCGGTTGTGTAAAGGAAGACGAGCAACAAAAATTTGAACGACCTTACCCGGAGAAATTAGGGCGAAAAAACATCTCCTGGGGGGCGATTTTAAAAGGAGAGATTCTACGGGGGGGGGAAAAATTATGTTGAAAGTCGGCTAGACTTAGACCATGAGGGGTCTCGGACCTAGAGGGGGAAATCGGGTCAGATTAAAGAGAAAGTTTCTTGGGGGAGTGTTTGCATCTCTTTGAAACGCGCCAAAGCTATGGGGTTCGAGATAAAGAAGTTTGTCACAGCCGGCGAACTTTGTTGGACTAAAGTTATTAAGGCCCTTGGGAGGGGCTGATTGGCAAGGTGAAATGCAAGTTTGCCGAAGAGAAAGGAAGGGAAGCAGGGGGGGGGAGGGGGGAGGAGTCAGGGGGCTTCTTTAGGGGTTCCACGATACCAGTCTGTTCTGGATTACATTTGAGAAGCGTTTACCGCCAACCCGGCTTCTTCTGGGTCTTGACGAGAGTATCATTGGGCTTAGGAAAAAATACCGCGGAAGGAAAACTCCTCTGACCGTAACCTGTCGGCCCGTCTTCAGGCCGCAGTAGACGGGCTCTGCTGAGCGGTGTGACGGAAGCACACTGGCGCCTTCCAACTGGAGCGAGCAGACCATCCAAGCACACCCACCTCTTTATGGCACGTTAGTGAAGTTGAAGTGAAAGGGCGAACAACTGTGCTGACACGGCAGGAGAGCAAGATCCTATCACGTCCTAAAAGGAAGTAGCTAAAATCCCACCATACTCTGAGGGAAAAATCTACCTTCTAGTTCCACGATCGTGAAACGGGGAAATATCTTACTGGAGAGGAGGACCCTGTAACCACGGGGAGTTATGGGGGGGTGCATGGGGGGATTCCCGAAAGAAAAAAGACTGAAAGGGGGGAAGCCAATCGCTGCCTCTCGCTGGGAATTTAAACAGTGATCGGGGCGTCCAAGGAGTCTCAACACCCGAGAGGAAAGAGAGATTTCAAGCTTGGACGACAAACAATCAGAAGAGGGGATGATGCCACTGCCAGGTTACCTCTTCGTAAGGGACGGGACAAGGGGGAGGGGGGAAAATTGGGGGTCCGGAACAACCCACTCTGGATGTAGCGAATCCGCAACCGCTCCTCTCGAAGGGAAGGAGAGACCTGAAGCTTTGGAAAAAGCGTTGTAGAAGGAGAAAAAGAAGACATGCTTTCCGTTGTCTTCTAGTCCTTGAGGAAGGAAGAAGCCTGTGCAGCATGGGAGGAAAAAGAAGTTGAACGGTGATTAAAAGTGCACAGAGCGTGGTGTTTGGGGGAGGGAGAAGGCGCCAGTGCTCGAAAGTACAGCCGGGAGTCCAGAATTGCTCAGGGGGTGGTACCTCATCAAGGGAAAAGAAAAGTCACTCCGGAAGATACTTAGGATCCGTGGCCGGGTCGGGGAAAGGTTGACTGAAGCATCCCTTTTACTAATTAAAAAATAAAAAAAAAAAGCAGAATCCGCGATTTGCGGTGAACCCAACTGGCGACCAGAAAAAGAAAATTAAAAAGGGGATGGAGTTAATTGTACGCACTCTAATCAATAGGGAAGAAGAATAATGGGCACGGAGAAAAACAAACTCTTGCATTCAACCTTTACCCGTGGCAAGGGAGGCCGGCCCATATTGAAATACGGTTAGATCCAAAAAAGGGGGGAATGCAAAACCGGTCAGGGAAACACGTCCCAGGGGAAAACTTTAAAGAGAAGCGTGTCGGCCAGAGGAACACCGATGCCAAGGGAGCTCGGCGCTCCACGCCAATCACCAAAAAACAGGGAACGCATCCGCATATTGTCGCAAAACACCATAGAGAATTTCAGAAAAGAGCATCCGGACAAATCTATCGTACATCTCGTCCGGGAGTCGGTCGAAGCTTCGGATTGTTGAGTACCTGCGGGAGGTAAAATCGCGTCAGATCCCTCCAAGCCCCATGTCCCGGGCCCGAATAGGAAAAGGGAAGAAAAAAGAACAATGAGTGCCAGAACGAAAAAAGTGGGAGACCAACATGGGACGTCCCTAGACGCACCTCCGCGTCGTCAGACGCCACTAGAAACGTATCCGGTCAAAAAGACATGAACCCGCCACTCAAAGAAACAAGGACAGGGCAGAAAGAGCGGTCTCAACGCAGGTTCACATGGAAAAAAAGTTACCACCATCCAAGAGCCCACTTTGAGAAGGTCAATAACTTACACACGTAATACGGGTGTCTATCGAAATGTCTCCTTTTTCAACCGATGGGTCAACTATGTCGAATGGGCAGGAAATATAAAAGGATGGGAAAGAAACGAACGTCACCACACTTAGGGGGAACCTTGCGAGGGAGGGAAGAACTCCTGTGATGAATTTTGGGGGGAGAGCCTAAGGGGGGTTTGGCTTGGTTTCGCGGGAAAAACTGGATAAGGGGACCAGCAAACAGGGGTTAACAAGGAAATAGGACCAAGGGGCGAAACAGTTAAAGGTTTCAAAGCAGACGAAAGCGAAGACGGCGCGTCTATTCAGTTCGAGTACAAGGGGAGGGAGAAAATCCCGGGCCAAGGAAAAAAGAGACCCTTCATCAACACGCAAAAAATACCTGTTAGCGGAAAGCGAAAAAAGGAGACCACGAGAAAGAGGAGCAGAAAAAGCAAGCGGTCTCTGAACTAATGAGGAAAAAGGGGGGCCGGCACAGGCGCTCGATCAAAATGACTAAGCCGCTGAAGAAGATCATTACGGGAGGAAGGAAGGAAGGGGGCACTTAACTGTAAAAGAGATGCACTCCTCTGGGGTGTTTTGGGGGGGGGGGTTGGGGGGGGGGGGGGGGGGGGGGGGGGGGGGGGGGGGGGGGTTTGTGGTGGGGGGGGGGGGGGGGGGGGGGGGGGGGGGGTGGGGGGGGGGTGGGGGGGGGGGGGGGGGGGGGGGGGGCCGATGATCAGAAAAAAACGGAGAAAAATCGGAGTTAAAACGCGTAATTGACCGTTTCAGCCAGCGTCATGCTCGAACGGATAGAGGGCAAGGGGGAAAGGACTCAAAAAGTGAAAGTTGACGAGCGGGAAGGGGTGTGCCCTTGACCGGATTCGGATCCGAGGGCCTGCCGCGCTTAAAATTTTTTATAATGGCAGGGGGGAAAAACTCCGGGTATGTTCCCGGGGTAATTGGGACGACAAAAGAACGGGCTTGTCCGTGTTGGAAAGGTGAGCTGGGGAGGTGGCGAGTCCAGGACTTCTTCAAAACGGAAAGGGTTCAACCGAGTGGGGCCGTAAAAACCTTGGGACACCTTGATTTGGAAAACACCTTGAAAAAGGGGCAGGGGCTGCTGTCGTCAGCGTCCGGTACCAAGAGAGACCTTAATGGGACCCGTGTCCTTGGCCCAGCCCTAAAAAAGAGAATCAATCCTGAACTCAAGAAGGAAGCGCAGGGGGAAATGCAGCGTGCGGTATCATAGCCATGCTAGTTTAACCGGTAAAGCTAATGATGATAGAGCAAACGGGGTCCGTTGGTGACCGAAAGTTTCGCGACCTGATTGGGGCAAGCTTGCGGCGTAAACATTGGCGTGAAGACCTCTAGGGCTTCTTCGGGGGGTATGGCGGGTTCCCTGTTGCCTGGAGGAAGTCTCGAGTAGAGGAGGGGGGGGGGTATTATGTACGGCGTGAAAGGCAAGGGGACGAAATGATTCGTCAAGCAGCTGTCAAGAGTGGGATTTGGCCGAGGAAAGCCACGTAAAATTGGCGCTGGGGAAGGCGTAGGAGTCGTGAATGAGATTTTTGAAAAGACGAAGAGTCACAGCGGCCCTACCTTCATAAAAAAAAGAAAGGGGGAGACCAGCGAAGTGATTGAGCATTTATGCAACCGGATATTCAGGAAACGTTTGGGAAAAGGTCATTGGTGAGCTCGAGGGAAAGGGGCCATTATCGCGCGACGTAGAGCCGATGGAAATTTTCAAGGTGAAGGGGGTGACGTTCATGAGAAGCGAGCCGGTGGGACTGTCTGCATCTGAAAGCCAACGGGCTGCGATGGATGATGGGGGCCGGTGATCTATAGAGGGGGAAGGGGGGGGGTGAGCGGACTGACAGTGGGGGACCTTTGTAAGGGGAAAGGGGGAGCACTCATATCAGGAAAAGGTATTCCACGAAAGGGGGTGAGTGCACGGCTGCCGGTCTTCTTCAAGGACAGAGGGGGGGACGTTCGCTAGGCAGTTACAATCGAAAAAAGAATAAAATTGAAGTGTCTTGGTCAATTGTAATACTCGTTCCCAAAAAGAGATTGGCTGGGCTTGTCTGGTGGGAAACAAATGGGGATGGCAGGAGGAGGAGAAGATACTCCGCAACGGCATCGAGCAAGGAAGAGAAGGTGACGAGGGCTAGGGTCTCTGTGCAGCAAACGTTTTCTCCGACAAAAGGGGGGGGAGAAAGGAGGGAGCGCATTAACGAGGGGGCCTGACGAGAAGAAAGGGGTCACACCCCACCGGATATTTAAACGTTCTGTAAAAAAAAAACATCCTTAGAAAAAGGACTCATAACAGGTCCCTCTGAAATTGAGTAGCGAAACAACTTAAAAGACATGACAGCTTAGGGTTTATCCTAATAAAGGGAGCGGGTAAGTACATACTTGAAAAAAAAAAACAGGAAGGTCAGGTCGATCCTTAGCGCGGAGGCATGGGTCTAACAGGTTGGGGGGAATGGTTTGTTATTAAAGGAGAAAAACCATATTCCAGAGGGGGTTCCCTTCTCTTTCATTTAGCAGGTGCAAGGGGTCGGGGAGGACTACTCAGGCAGGGGGTAAGTACATCAGCTCGAATGGGGGGGGGGGGGGGCGGACCAAGAGCGAGTCCACAGAGTATGATACTACGAATCGAAGCGATGATCCACGCCTTAACTCTTTGCGTATCAGAAACGAAAAAGATCACTGACATCAAAGGTGAACAAAAAGGAGGTTAAGGCCAGGGAAAAAAAAAGACCCCAGGAAACCCATAAAAAGGGGACTTATTTAGAGAGCCGACCGGCCTGCAAGGGAAAAAAGACTTAAAGGTTCACTATCTTGGCTAAGAGGGGGTAAGCCTGCACTGGCAGGAGAAGGTCGTATAAATGGGTGCACTCACTTTTTGCTTATGTGGTGCACCAGGAGATCGGCCACTGGAGCAATTGGTGGCTGCATCACAGAAGGGAAAAGGGTAAACCATAAGGAAAGTTGTGCTTGCTGGACTACTCTTGAAGCGAAAGAAGAGGGCAGCGCCAGAAGTGATGCTAAAAACAGGGAAGGAAGAAACCGTGGTATAACCGCAGGGAGGATAGGTGCACTAAAGAGGAGTTTTATCGGCCAGATACTTCGCCGCGTAGTTGAATGAAGCCAGCAGAGAAAGAAAAGAGGAAAAGTGGGGGCGGGTAAAGCTTACCCAAACCCAGAACTCGAAAAAACGGTTATCGTTTTCCAGGGGGATCAACTAAAAGGACCCCCGGAGGAAGAACTCTTGGCCCCTCGAGTGCCATTCAACCTTGGGTTCAAGGGTGCATATGCGGCGCCAGATTGAGAATAGGGGGGCGAAACCCCCAGAAAGGGCGCTGTAATTTTCGCGAGATCACAGCCATCATCCTCTCCTCCGTGGGGAGGCGGAAAAGAAAGGAAGGCACCAAGGACGTGTCAAAGGTCTGACCCCACATGCAACTTCCAGCCGCATCGCGCGCCCGTGGGAAGGAAGACGCATGCAACAAATTTATGCAAGGGCCGTTGTGCAAAAAAAAAAAAGGGAAATCCAGAAAGCATGGTTTCTCCTGGACTTCATGGCTAGAAGGGAATCGGCCAAGGCTTAAGAACCATTGGCCGTCTTGATCACTTCACGAACGAAAGCAAGCAGAAAAAAAGTTTCCGAGCATCAGCAATGCCAGATGGGCAGATTCATTGTAGAAAGTAGTCTCGGGGCAGCAGGAAAGAAGGGACGCTTGCCCAAATAGTGTGTGGGGAAGACGTTCCGCAGGGGGCAAGGGTAACTGCTTGACCTTTACCGAGTCAACACAAAGAACCAAAAAAAGCGGGGAATAGGCAATGCCTGGGGGCAAGGGGGGTGTGAAAAAAAAGGAAACCGGAAGAAAGTCTTGCAAAAACCCTGGCTGGCGGGGAAAATAGCCGGAACAAATTACTGAAAGAAGACGTGTCTCCTGGGGTGAATCGAAGAATGGGGGTCTAGTCTCATGGCGACAGGAAACCTCGAGGGGCAAGGAAGAAAGGAAAAAAAAAATGAATGCCATGCTAGAAGAAAGCTGGAGTTGATGGAAGTGAGAGGGGGCGGAAGAGGAATGGGGGGCAAGTACACTTGAGTGAATGTCTGTGAGAAAATGGCTTGCACAACTGGAAGCCAGAGAAGCAGGGGGGACTTTTCCAAGTGCAATCAAAAAAAAATAACATGCTTACATTGCCGATTGGAAAAGGCATATAAGACGATCAGGCAGTCCAGCGGATAAAATCCATGAGCAAGATTTAAAGAGAGGAAAAAAAGAAAGGGGAGTGGGAGGGAGAAACAATACAAAAACCTACGAGAAACCGCAACTGGGAAAGAGAGAGAAGTGTCCTCAAGAGGGAAAACAACTTGGGGGACGTCAAAGTTGAAAAAAAAGAACGCCCTGGGGATCAAAGGCGCGCATGTCAATTTAACAGGAGAAAAAAGAAACATCCGTCGCAAAAGCAAGGGTCCGCCCGTGATCTCTACGACATTAGGGGGGAAAGATGATGTAATTAGGGAGAGCGGTTCTTAGCCTACCAGTGACGTACCATCGAAGGAACCCAGCTTGAAACGCGGGCTTCACGTCCTTTTGGAGAGACACCGCCCGCCGGGGCCGCGATTCAGGCAAGGGGATGGGGGAGGGAGTCCGGGAAGGTTGGTCCCGTTGAGGTCTTTCGGCTTTATGGGGGTTAATGAGGGGTAGACTAAAAGACGTTGTCAGGGGGAAGTGGAAACTTTCAGGGGGACCAGGGAAGGTGATAAACCAGTTTAGTCGAAAGGAACTACGATGAAAATTTCACTGAATCTGGGGGCGTTATTGTGTTTTTTTTCAACAAGGGGCTTCAAAGAGGGGGATGTAAAAAACTTGGGGGAGTTGAAAAAGGGTAAAAGCCGAGGAGGGATTTTACGCTCCAGGGGGGGCATAGGCCCAACTACCTTAACTAGAAAAGTGTCAAGGGGGAACCTTTCGCTAAGAAAAATCAGCAACATAACCACTCACAACCGCACATAAAAATGCTAACGTGGGATTGACGTAGATAAAAAATCAGGAGGGGGGAGAGGTGCTCCATGCAGACGGAAAACCAAACGGGTAGTATTCCTGGGACTTATCTTAAAGGGAGGCGCAGGGGGCAAATAAATCTTTTTAGAAGGAGGGGCAGGACTGAAAAAACATTCACTTTCCTTGGGGCAGCGGAGGGGAGGGAGGGGAGAATGGATTGTTGCGTTCTGGGAGAGGCACCGAGGGGGGCCCTTTGGGTGTTTCTGGTTACAAAGACGTCTTTGTGAAGGTGATGGGAAAAAAAACTCAAAGGTCAAGGGGGGCAATTCCATGAAAAAGAAATAATAAAGTGAAGTGGATTGGACTACTCCCTTATTCTGGAAAAAGGCGTGTGTTATGAATCAGGGCGGAGAGGGGGGGGTAAAACAGGCAATTGGGTGACCGAATCCGATCCCTTTACAAGCAATAGCTCGGGAAAAAGTTTGATCAAAAGGATGGGAGGGTGAAAGAAGCGGGCTGCGCTTAATGAGGTCGCGCATAAGCCATGATGTAAATGGGAGGGGCATGTGTGGGAGGTTCAAATCGTGCTCCGTCGTAAAGGGGAGATCTGGGCTCTCTAGATTCCGTTTGAGAGCAAGGGAATTTTTTGTAAAATCAGGGGAAAGGGCGCAGGGTTGGGGTTGTAGGAGCTCGTCTTTAAAGAGGATGGTTAGTTGAAGTGGGAGAGGTGTGCCGCTAGAACGGCTTGCCCGGCACGGAGGAAATAGACTTTAAAGTTACAATACGGGAAAAGAGGGACCCAGGCTCTATTTGATTCGGGAAGAAAAAGGGGTAAGGCGTTCCCAAAACTGGGGAGGTCGGAAGGGGGGGGGGTCTGGACTCTTGAGAAGAGGCTGCGGGGCCCTCCTCCACACATCTTAAATCCTCTCGTCCGGTCAGAACCAGTCGGCGCCGCTGCAGTCACGAACCGGGGGAAAGAATAACTTGATTCCTCACGGACTCAGGACCCGAGGCTGGATCGAAGCCACGCAGCACAAACGCTTATGACGTTGGAATGGGAAAGGGGAGTGAAGGGGGGGAGGGCCTTGGCACTGAGGAAGATCACGACTGAATAGAAATATGAAAAGGGAGCAACAACCGGGCCCGGGCCTGACCCTACAAGGGGAGTTCACGAGGGTGACAGTCATTTGAGGGAGGTCCGGGAATCGAGGAGACCAAGTGGCTACACAAGGGTTAACTGTGGGCTGGGGGTGATTAAAGGAATCACATCTGAAAATAGGGGGGGTGGGCCACGGAAGTAACAGGGGGAGACAGCAGTACGAGGAAAATGACGCTCATCTGGGGTCGTCCAAGACATCCCAAGAAAATCACACTGTAAAAATAGAGAAGGGGAATCGGAGAGGGAGCGCCTCGGAAGAGACCAAAAGGGAAAGAGCGGAGGAATGAAGATGCACAAAGGTTTTTCCACCAAGTAAAAAAAAAAAGTTTTCTGCGAATCCAAGGGCCGAAAGAAGGCCAAATCCGGCGATCTACGAAATCGAAGAAAAATTAGGGGGGAACACCGATGATCTTGGATGTCGCGTCAATTTTACGAGGGGAAGGAGGATCGGAGCGGGGGGGCGGGGCAATTGACATACTCACTAACGGGAAAACGGGGGCAGGTGGGTGGTCTAAGGGATATCTTGTGCAGCGACGAAACGCGCCAGAATTTGATTGCTCCAGGGAGGTGAACAAGGGAGGGGGAATGCATGAACCTATTCCCGATGTGGGAAATTTGGTTTTGTGACTATGGGGTCTGTTGGGGGAGGGTTAAAAAAGAGGAAAGCACCGTGAACTACTGATAGAGACACAGAAGAAAATGAGTGGAACGAGGAGGATTGGGCATAACTCATGGGAGGGAACCTCGGGTTTGGCCGATTGGTCTCTCGGAAAGTCAAGGAAAACGAAAGGGCCGGTGCAAAATGCACGCCCACCAATGATTACTGTAAAATGTCCGCGCCATCAAAAACGGGATGCGGGGAGGGAGAACTAAAAAAAAGGGATAACTTGGGGGGTGGGAACGTCCCCGCTTAAATAACACGCGAAGACGCCGTTTGAGCAGAGACACCTAGAAGGGGGGCCGCCAGAAGGGAGAACCTCACACTACACTGCCTACCATTCAAATAATGGCTAAAGGGTAGACCAATAGGGGAAGGAGAGGAAAAGCCGCACACATGTTGGTAAAAATCAGAATCTCATAGAGAATCCTTCAACTTCGAGCATGGGGGGGTTCTAATGCTTCGCTGGTGATCGTCCCCGGGAGGGGAAGAAAGGGTGACACAATCGAAATTCAATAAGGGCCTGAAGAGCCAGGGTGTTTAAAACGGGCCCCATAAAGCATCAAAAATCTCAATAGGGGGGAAAGTCTTGGAAGTAAGTCTATGTCCCAAAAGAGGGTAGCCGGTTTGAACAGCCGTCAACAACAGAAGAGAAGAGCTGTTGGGATCCGGTCACAC
>Ga0179593_1339031_pt1 | contig 14297 bp, 13 predicted proteins | sample CZODoug2_1_08_16_FD_185931 | JGI IMG/M metagenome (GOLD analysis project Ga0179593, IMG submission 185931) | Vadose zone soil fungal communities from Angelo Coast Range Reserve, California, USA - CZODoug2_1_08_16fungal (PacBio error correction) | ecosystem: Environmental > Terrestrial > Soil >...
TTTTGTTCAATAACGGGAAACGGCACCTTGTTTGGAAAAAGAACTACTCAGTCCGAAAAACAAAAGGGTAAGCAAAGGACAGGGCGCAGGGTAATCAGCTACTCCGAAACAAAGAGATGGAGGCTCTTACGCTAGAAGGAAAGACAAAAGGGTCAAAATGAGGGGAAGAGAGAGCTTTAGCTCCAGAAGCTGACAATGTTTCCCCTCAGAGAGAGAAAAAATTTCCCCTTGCGTTGGAATGGGGTCAGCAAAGTACGTAACTTGCAAGGCGTTAGCAAAATGTTACCTTGGCTGGACTGTGTTGGGGTGTGTATCTATGGAGGGCCGTCCGCGTTGAAACTGACGTTGGTGGTCTGTGTCGGTTAAGGGGACAAACGGTGGAAACATAGTGTCACCAGGGTCCTGGAAGTTGACGCTGTTGGCCATTACACGAGGAAGGAGCATAGAAGGGGAGATTTTCCCTGGGTCTCCGCTGTTGAAAGGCGAATGAAACCCGGGAAAAGGAAGGGAAACTACCCTGATCGGCGAGTAACCTGTGTTGACGTAAGTACGTAAAGTGAGGATGGAGGAAAGGGAAACTGCCACTGGGTCAACAGAGTGCGCGGAAACATCGGCTTGAAAGGGAGGGGGCCATGAAAGCGCAGCACGTGAATCGAGGAGCCTCGACGATGGAGAATATTCAGAACCGGAAGGGGGGGGTTCCCTGGCAGAGGGAGGGAAAGGGGGAACAACGCAGGGAGTCGCGAGAGACTGGGTTGAGGGTCGTCAAGTGGGGAAGGATTTGGGGGTTGAGCAGACGGGCCGCGTAGGTGAAAAAGGGGGAAGGATTGCTCTGAATCATAGATTCGACTAGTAGAGGAGTTAACAGAAAGAAAGGGGACGGGCGAAGCTGTTAGGGCAAACCCGTGTGGAAAAAGGAGATACTGTACCTTTGTTCTGGCCGGAGGGGGAGGGTCTGGCGGGTTCCTCCCGCACCATTGGGCAGCTGAGGCCGGGGAGGGTAGAAGGGGCAAAAAGAGGGCAGGTCGCAACGGAGGGGAGGGGGAAAAAAAAGAAGGGGCCTTGACGTGAAGCCGGTCGTACATGGGGCTGAGTTGGACCGTCTCGGAAAACCTACGCCCTGCATGTTGTGAAACTGACCTCTTCCCGCCAAAAAAAAAAAGGGGCGGGGTGGGAGGGAGGTTAGCCAGCTTCTGCGATTTAAGACAAAGCGACAGAACTCAAACCAAAACGAGCGTCAAGTAGGAAGAACAGCCGCCGGGCTGATCCCCAGGTAAACTTGGCAAGGGGGGAAAAGACGTGGCTGGCGACCGCGCTGGGATGTCATAGGGAAAGAACTCTCGTTTGGGGAAGGAGAGTACCGGTACGCGGACACTAAAGCGGGGGGGAGCCCGAAGGAAGGAAAAGTCCAAAACCGGGAGACTCGAAAAGACCGAGAGGTCTATTTACGTATACCAAGAAAGGGGGTAGAGAAGGAATCCTCATGTTCCGTCCGAATGTCAGAGGGAGGGGGAAAGAAGAGAAAGGGACACGCACCTCAGATTAGAAGCATGCAGAGCGTAACATCATCAAAGTCTGAAAACTAACAAGGACCCGAGCGAATGCCGCCGGAGGAAAACTTTGCAGGAGGAGGGACCGGTCGGTATAAGAGGGAACATATCCTAGGCGTGGTTGCAGTGTCGCGCTAGCTGGAAGCCACATGTAAGTGCTGGCTGAGAACAGGTTACCAGGGGGACGGAGAGAGGGAGCAGGAAGGAAAATAGCCTTCAACCGAAACCAGTTAAAAAAACCGATCACAAAAAAGGAAAGAAGCTGAATGAAAAAAACACTCATGCAACCCAATCTATACTAGGGACCCACCATTCGAAGCTCTCAAAGAAAAAAAAGGGGGTTATGGATCTATATTGTTTTTAAAAGGAGTGCGTCGCTTTGTTCTTGGGGGTTGGAAAAGGAAACCTCGGATGGGGGGGGGGGGGGAGCGGGGGTCCGCAGGTCGTTTCGGTTGAAGGACTGAAGCCTAGTCTGGTCAACGTCAACAGCTAAGAAAAGAACTAGGACTCTCGAAACTGAAAGTACCTTAACTCGCCAGGGGGAAAAGACTAGGGGAGAAAGACACGGAAACCTCGTAACCCGCATAGAGGGAGATTGCTCTGTTCAGTTGAATGTCAGCCTTAGGGGGGCAAAGTCAGAAAAGAAGGGGAGGAGCTTAACGATTGAAGGGGAATGGGAAGTATGGCAACCAGTCCGCATCTGGGTACGTACGACATAAAGGAAAAAAAAAAAAAGGGGGTCGTCATATTGACACATCCCTTCTGGATGAGGGAGGGGGACCTTGGAGGGACGAAACTCAAATAAACCATCTAGAGGGAGTGACGCGGTCATCAACCGGCGTCAATAGGGAAAGGCAACACTAAAGAGCGTTCCGTCTGTTTTAAAGCAAAAATAAAAAGGGGTCAGGGGAAAACAAAAGAACAAGGTACAGGGGGAGCGGCCCTGTGGATCAAACTGGCAAATCAGAACCGTGTAAAAATACGGACTCCCACGGGGAGATTACGCGGAGGCGCTTGGGATGGCACCTAGGCAGCTGGGTACCTTAAAAGGGGGGCCAAACCCCCCCCAAAGAGAATGAGGGGCGTGAAAGGAAAGTTTCAACCAATTGAAGGTGTAACGTTTTTGAACTAGACGGGGAAGTCAACCTTCGCCGGGGAAGTGACACCCAAGGGAAAGAGATTAAAAGAAGGGCAACTACACGCAATGTCGGTGGGGAAGAATCAAACCGTCTACAGCCGCGTATAAAAAGGACTGTGCTGAGAAGCCGCCCAGAAAGGGAGGAACGTAAAGGGGCAAGCCCAAAAGGTCATCAGGCCTTTGTGGGGGAAACAAAGAACGGTAAATCTACAATGTGAACGGCGTTTTTAAAATGGGCGGTAAGTCCCAGGAGCGCTAGAAGAGTGAGAATCCGAGGAAAGAAAAAAAAGAGGAAACGACCCTCCATCACTTAAAACCTCATGGGGGGATGGCAGGGAGAGAAACCCAGGAAAAACAACAATCAGAGAACTGGTCGCGCTACCTCAAGGGGAAGCGGAAAAAAAAGGATAAAACCAGCTCCAATAAACACCAACCGAAGGGAAGGGGGATACGCCCATCTCACGTGTCTTATAACGCTGACGTGCTGCGCTGGGTGAACCCACTAAGGAACAGAAGAGCCCTTGGAACAGAGACACAAATGACCCCAGTGCAGGTGCCCTTCAGCAGCAAGGCTTCAAGGACTTCGCAAAATCCATGGGACTCGCCCACGATAAATGGTCGTGCGTCGGATTTAACGGGAACGCAGTCAACCGAGTTCGGAAAAACAAAGCATCACGTCACTCCCTTGAGTAGACGGAGGAGGAGGTCACACACCAATTCAACAAAACTCAACAGTGCCACCGCCAAGAGCAAAGGGGAAAAACCTGACAGAAAAAAAGGACAAACTGTACGCAATAGACTAAAACACAAAAGGAAAAACAAAGAAGAACGAAGGCGATCGCTCGCGACAAACAGAATTCTTCACAGTGAAGAATGAGAAATGATGACGCAGTTTGGCAAATTAGCTCAGGGAGAAAGCTTCCGAGGGAAGACGGAAGAAATTCATCGCCGCAGACCAGCAATCGGGGAGGTCTTTAATATCTTCCTGCACAGACGTACAGCGCGCTGGTGGGCTTCAAAAAAGCTTTCGCGCAGGTTCTTGTAAAAAAAAGGGGGGGTTTCGGAAGACCGTAGTCGGTCAGGGTTCACAAGGGAATGGGAAGGAAAAAGGCGTCGGGGAAAACACCGGGATAGCAAAACAACACGGAGGAGAAAAGAGGATAAGTTTTGTCCAAGAGGAAGGGAGGCCTCTGAGGGGTGGGGGGGGCTCAAAGAAAGACTAATCCGAACACACATGTCGAACACACGTACAGAGACGAAAGCTCTCCCTGACGCGCTTCCGGGAGATCAAAAGTGCCAGACGAAGTAAGGGTCCGCTAAGGGAGGTCGGAGTCAATAGGCCGGATTGAAGAGAAAAATAAACTTATTTCGTAGCGAAGATGAAGTTGTGCCAAGGCTCATGTGGAAAAATAAATTCCCTCCTCGGACTGGGCCGAAAAGGGAGGGGGTTGGGGGGGGGGGCGCCGGACGATGTGAGCTGGCTGGCATGGGGTTGGGGTGGGGGGAGACTACCATGCCGTTCACGGTTCGTAGAGTTTTCTGTGGAAGGGTTGAGCCCCCGTTAACAGGCCACACCAAGGGGGGGGGGGGGGGCCCTGTTTCAAGGTGGAAACTGTGGTTGTCAGAAAAGGAAAGGAGAAACAAGGAGAGGGCAGTTAAATGAGGCCACGGGGAGCGGAAGGAGTGCCACTTCGAAGTAAAACGTTAAAGAAAAGAAAAAAAGAGAAAGTCTGACATGGATTGGAACAAAACCTTCATGAAAGCTTAAGTTGTTCGACTTTCACAGGCAACTTGGGGGTCATTGGGTGGGCGCGTCCAAAAATAGTGGTGTAGGAGTAACAAGTGTGGGAAAATACATCACTTTCACGGTAGAGAAACGACGATGGGTCAGAAATTCAGATTAAAAAAGGGGGTGGGGTTCGGGGAAAACGCAAGGAACCTTTGGGTAAAAGAAAAGATTCTTCGGAAAGGAACACAGGGTCTGGGAGAAGTGAAAAAGGGGGAGGATTGACCCACTTGCGTAGGGGAAGCTCGGACGGTTTCGCATCTCTGATCATAGAGTCAACGGCGTAGGAGAAGTCCAAACCAGCAAGGTAGCAATGTGAAGGTCACCGTCTTGGTTGGTACAAGTAGAGGGCTGAGGACGGGCTTGTGAATGTACAGTGCGATTCGGGGCGTTAAATCCAAGAAAAAAGGGGGAGTGGAGATCGGGCTGTAGAAATTGAGTTTCCCACAGAAGCTGGGTGTCCGTCAAAGAGGCGGGGAGGAGCCATACCGCCGTTGTCAAAAACAGAGGGGAAAGACCGGAAAAACGTGCTGGGAAGTTTACCGTCGCGGGAACTTCCAATTAAGGGTTGACACTTAATATCCCCGCCCCAGATGTTGGCGGCGTGGAAAAGAGATCTGCGATGGGTAAAGCCCAAGCGCCTGTCCGCGAAAAGAAAAACCAGAGGAAGGAGTGGAAGTAGTAAACAACCTCTTCAGTGTCAGGGAGACACTGTCTCTCAGGTAAACCGGGTTAAGTCTGTTCTCGACGGGCTGTTATGAAGGGTCCCTGCGGAGAGGAGGGTGGTGGTACTGCAAGGGCTAAACTGACCGATGAAAAACGAAAGGGAGGGTCGGGAAAGACTGGAAATCAACACGAAAAGAGAATCCTGCGAAAGGGAATCGTGAGGTACATCGAATCCGGGGGAAACATCGAAGGGTCCCGTAGGACGCGTGGATGGGAAACAACCGAAAAGGCAAGAAAATCAGCCAATTCGCACTGCTTATCGAGGACCACAATCAATCTTACAAAGAAAGGGGGGGGGACCGCGAAAAGAACCTTAAGACCGAGAAGTGTTTAACAGAGGGAATGGAAACCGGTTAAAAAAATAAGGAGTCCCGTCTCAAGGAGAGGTTGGATTGCAAACACGTGTCGAAAAAAATAAGTGCTGGCTGAACCTGCCGTGAAAAGAGAGAGGGGAAAGGGGGACAAAGGGGGAAAACCGCGTGGAAACCCGAGAACAAACAAGAAAGAAGCTTAATGAAAACACCACCATAAACATTCCCACCAAGCTGCGACACAAACTCCCCCTAAACTCTCAACACACAACTTATAGGAAAAGAAAAAGGGGGTTGGGAGTCAAGCTGGGGGTGGGCAATTACTGTGGTTTGAAGGAACAGAAGCGGGGCTTGGCCTTCGGTTGCCAAAAGGTCGTGGCCCTGTTGTCCACAGAAGGTTACGAGGAAAGCAACGGCTCAAACCAGCACGCAAGGGGAAAGAAAAAAGGGGTCTTACGGGAAAAGAGGGGATAGACCGGGACAGACTGAAAACCTGACAATTCCTCTGGTCACCCGCAAATCGAAAGTCCAAAAAGCAGGTCTCTCAGCCCTTTTTTAGTGGGGCGCTCTGGAAGTGGGTCAAAGAAAGCGGCGAATCTAGGGCAAGGGGAATGGGAAGGTAGGGGGGCAAGCGTCCTCCAACATCGGGACGTCCGTAAATGGGGGACAAAGAACATTAATAAGTCACCAAAAAAAAAAAAAAAAAGAGCCATCGAGTCCCTTTCTCCGGATACGGGGAGGGGCAAATGGTTGCTTTGAAGCCGAGGGCAAAACCTCTCACAGGAGAGGGGTCCAAGGGAAAAAAGGCGAAGAGGGGAACAATACCACAACTAGTCGCTTTAAAGGGAAGCGGTTCTAGCACCATAACGGTCGAGCAACCGATGCAAACGGGACCATGGACGCTGCAACTGTGATCAGCACGCCAGCCGTTTTACTGACGCTCACGGAAAAGAGGGGGGGAATCTGTCTCCGAGGCGCGGAGTGAAAAAGAGGGAGTCTGATGAAGGAAGGGAAAAACAAGACGGGCGTGCAGAGGAGGGGAAAACAATTTACTGACGGAGAGGGATGGGCAAAGCGACTTTCATGACAAAAAGGGCCTTAAAGATGAAAAAAACAAACGCCGGGAGGGGAGTCCAACCGCCGTGGACCTCCCTCTTCTGGGGTCAATCCCCGGAGCCACTCATCCATCTGTCAAAGTGTCGTGGAGAACTCCGTCGGAGAAAGAGAATACAAGCAAAGGATAAATCTGACTTGGGGAGAGTGAAATAAAAGGAGAAAGCTGGGTACAGTAGAACCCTGCGCTACGGCGCTCGTAGAAACACTGATCACTAAAGAGAGCAAAGGACGATCAAGAAAACATAAGCCCGGCGCAACAACATCCCGACCATAAATGACCAGCCACAGGTCAGCGTCGCCATAACCCTGGCCATTTCACACGGGCAGACCGGGCGCCGGAGAAAAACAAAAAAAGCAGTTCTGGTGAAAGAGGAGGACACAAACGACACGCCTGGGAAAAGGCTGAGCTGTTAACAACAAATCCAGGTTGGATCTAAGCCCGATGTGTCTGAAAACACAAAATGGCAAAAGTAAAAAAGGCGCAACAGCGACCCGCCTCACTTGCTTCGAAAAAATAAAAGGGGGTGACCTACGGAACACACGTTATCGTCGGCGGAAGGAACCGCGGGAGGAAAGGAGTTCACAAGCCAGCGTCTTCGTCCTGAAAATCCGGAGCCACTCTTCGGCATTACCTCAACCAAGAGATGGAAAAAACTAGAAATTCACGAAAAATTTCCATGAGAAATTCCATACTGAAAGAAAAGAAAAGAAAAAAAAAAAAGATAAAGGACGTGTCATTATCAACCATAGCACCCAGAAATATCCATCCTAAGAAGAAAATCTCGCTCGCTAAAAAAAAAGCCGAAGGGTAGGCAAAATTCCGAAGTAAGTGAGAAGTCAATACGCAGTTCAAATCTAACTAGTCTGCGGCATCATTGTCCTCATGAGGCGCTGGGAAGCGGCGATCGCCCCGCCTCAGCGACCTCGGGGGAGGAGGGAAGGGCTCTTAAAGAAGGAAAGAGAGGAGGGTGGCCGGCAACGCATTCATTCGCGCAGTTCTTTTGTAGAAAAGGTGGTGTTCACTTACCGTGATTCTTCTTTGAGCACAACACACTGTGGTCGGGAAAGACCAGCTTTTAAACACCGGGGAGAGAGAGCAACAACAAAAAAAAGGGGGAGAGGAAAGAAAGATCAAGGGTTTCCTTAAGCATGGAGTACCCGGACCGTGTTGGGGATCAAAGAAAGAAGCAGGGACTACCATGAACACAAGACCTCATAGCAGGCGGGAAAGGAAAAAAAGATAAAGAAAAAAGAAAGGGAACGGAAAAAACACCGAGGTCGCTGCGCGAGATGCCGAGGTAAGCGAAAAAATCATAACAATGATGTCGCTCGCCGATGTGCCAAGTCGGGTAAATGAAGGGAGAATTAATTTGGGCCTGTAACGGGGAGGTGGGAGCGCCTCTATTGTTACAGGAGGGAGGGACTTGGGGGGGGTAGCGAAAGGGAAGAAACGTCCCGAGTCTTTTAGTGGCGTTCAGGAGGGAAACAAGGGGGGAGGTGGGCAGTGTGGCAACTGTGTCGGGGGGGCTGGACCTGGTGGCAGGAACGACAAATCAAGAGACTCATTTTAAAGGATTCCGCTGACGAACAGGGACCTGTCGAAGGAAAATTCGAAATCGATCCGTGATCTAGGAGTACCCTGGATGGTAAAATCTTCTGCTCGAAGCGACGGGACACCTGCACTGTGGTCAGGGGAGATCCAAGAAGGCTGGGGGGGGGAGCCCTGATTGGGGTTCCAATTCAAGGCAAGGAGGGGGGGGAGAAGAAAGACTTCAAGCCGCCCTTGCCCCACCCCGGTGGGTTTTTGGGGTTGCAGGGCGTTCTTAAAAGGTTAAAAAAGGAAGCGGAGGGAAGAAAGGGAATGTTCATTGGAGGGGGGGGGGGGGAGCCAGTGCCGGTAGGGGGAAGTTAGATCAGTTGGGAACGGTCAGGGCATATAGAAACGCGTAAATCTAGTGACCGTCACCGGAAGAGAAACCGGGTCTCAGGGATGTCACCGATGGGGACCAAAAATCTTATTACCAACTTGTTGGATGTGCAGTCTGGTTGAGGACTTGCCGGGGTCACACGACAAAAAAGGGTCCAGGGAAGGGCCAAGGGGAATTGACCCCGAGGAACGATGGTAGACAACTGAGGCGGGAAGCCACCGGTTCCTTTGTCAGCGTGACAAAGGCGAAGGGAGGAAGTAACAAGAAAGAGGGAACACAACTCCTTAGGGGTGGAACCAAGCTTCTCCACTCCCGCTCTGTTGGGGGCAGTGTGCATCAAAAAATTCTTCGGGTGTTGAAAACGCAAAAGGAAGAAGAAAAAACAGAAAGTCACGGGGCGTACATTACGTAGGACAAAAATGCTGGCCGCGTGAGGGAAGAACAGCACAAAAGGCAATGTAACGGTCCGTTTCGGGTTGAGCCAGGGGGAGAGGGGGTATTGAAAAGGGGGGGGGGGGACTGAAAGGGCCCAGAAACAGTTGTGTGGTACATTGGGGAAGGATCAAAACAGTTGGCTACGCGGAACCGGCGCGTGGCGCCCGAGCAGCAAGAAAAAGAACAGCCGCGAACCTTCTAACGGGCAGGATGGACTATTAAAAACATAAAATGTTCTCTGTCGACAGCATGTGGGGAGGAAAGAGGACGGCAGGTTCCAGACAGTGCAACAGGCACCACTGCACTGCGTTGGAAATTAAAGAGGAACTAAGGGTGCAAAAAAGAGACAAGGTCCAAATAAACCAGGGAAACAGAAACAGCTCTCCCGCGAAGGAGAAAGGGCCGGGGGAAAGGGCAGGAGAACAGTCGTCCCGTTCTCCTATGCTAATTTTTAAAGGTAAGAAAACGACTGGACGTCCCTTATGGGGCGGCTGGCCGTTCAGTTTACCTAAGACGCAACGGCATGCGGACACCTACACGACCCGGAGGGGAAACCTATCGGAAAAGACTTGTCTTCGACCCCACAAACAGGACTCCCAACCAACAAGCCGGAACGCCGAACGTGCCAAAAATCAAGAGACCAAAAAACGGAGGCTCTTGTATTAGATGTTTGCACGTCTGCTGGGTGGGGAATGATGGGGGGGGGGGTAATTCACGAAACGAGGAATTGTGTGCTCGGGGGTGCCAGCTGGAAAGTGCCCGGTTTCGAAGGGGCCGTCGATCATAAACCCGAAACTTAGACAAAGCACTCAGGTGCATCTCAAGCACGGTGGAGGACACATGTCCAACATAAGAAAAAGAAGGAAAGACTGAAATGAAGTCCAGGGACTCTTCACCCTAGGAATGAGGTCGGCAGGGTCACCGTGAAGTTTAGGGTGCCACCTGAAGAAGTTAGACGAAGAAGACGGGAGGGAAAGACTGCCCAAGGAAGAAATGGAAAAGGGACTGGCCACCGCGGCCGACATAGGGAAGAGGAAGGAGTAGAACGAGAACATGATATCTGGAAACTAAAGGTCCCAGCTAGGACCAGACCAACGTATCGATGGCGAAGTGTTGCGTGCCGCCGAGGGGGAGAAAATGCGAAGAGCGTGTCCGGCATGGAGCACGGAGGCAACTTCAAGGAAAAAAAAACAAACCAAGTATCTGCGTGCCAAAAAAAGAGGGCCGAAGTTGAAAAAAGCGCGGGTCAAACCACGAACTGCACCGTTCACTTGACAAGGGAGTCCCTGGGAAAAAAATGGAACAAGACGGGGATAAGTACGTCACAAGGAGGAAGACTCTTACTTGCATAAAAAAGATCAGGGGAGAGGATTCGTTAAAAAGCAAAAGATGAGAAGAAGAACAAACATCAGCTTGCTGGGGTAAAGGTCAAAGGTCAAAAGGGGACGGAAGTGTTTAACCAGAAGGGGGGTCATTCATAAAGAGGAAGGAGGCAAAGGAACCCCCGGAACCTTCGAACGACCAACGGGGAAGACCTCCGTCGGGGCAACATGAAAAAAAGCTACATCCCGCTTATCCAGAGCAAACAGGGGGGGATTAAAAAAACAGTCGCAAAAGGACAAGGTGGGCCAGCCAACAGTCCATAAGAAGAGAAGTGGGCAAAAACTGTCCTAAAGGAGAAAACCCGGGAGGGTTCAAAAAGGGCGGTAGGCAATCGCTAAAGGAATCGGGACTCCTCTAGAACTTGAACACGAGAGGAGCAAAGACAAAAAAGCTCCGGCGCTCAACAACCACCACCCGAGGAAAAAAAAAAGGCCCGAACCTGGCGATCTAAAAACCTGCGCTTCACCAAACGTGCAGAAAAAACGGGGGGGCGCCGCAGACCCAGACCGGCAGGGAAAGGCTGCCAAATCGTCGACGGTCCGAAACCGATGGAAACGGGGAAATGCGCTGTAAAACAAAGACTGGCATATCACAGGACCGCTATGGGTACGCAGCCACTAAACAGCAGTTGCCGTCGCAACAACAAAGAGTTCGGGAAAGGATGATCAAAATACAGATTCGGGCCGGAGAGAAGAAAAAACGGGGAGGCGTCGTATTGTGAAAAACGTGACCTTCATTTCCCGCGTAAAGCAAGAGCGACATCTCGGTCAAGGAAAGATCTTCGGGACTAGAGTAGGGGAAGAAAAACAATAGGGTAACCTCGACAACCGGGGAAAAACCTTGCGCATTAGCAAACTGCCCGACTACACGAAAAAAAGACCGGGACTGTAGAAAGAACTACCCACAAGGGCCATCAAAAGCCTAATCTCAGTCGCGCGAGATACGACAGAAGGCTTGCTAACGACTGAAGGTGGGAAAAAGAGGCAATTAACTCAGTGTTCAGATAGTCTGCCGCGCGCCATTTTACGAAAGTGGGGGGGGGGGGGGAGGAAGCTTCTAAAACCGCAGCCTCAGCGAATGCGTTTGATTCTGTCCTTCTTCATGGCAAGAGAGCAAAAGCTGTTCCTTCTCTCTGTCGTACGAGACAGGAAGGAGAACATGGGTGGGGGGACGGACCGGGGGAAGGTATTGAGGGGGAAACAGGGGGTCAAGGGGGAAGAAAAAAAAGTTCCAGGGAAAACCTCTCGAAAACAAAAAAAAAAACGGGGGGTAGGTAATAATAGAAAGTAGCCGGGGGTAAAACAAAGACTCTTTTCAGAAAAAAAACTTACCGTGTTGGGCCAAAAACGACTCAAGGGAAAAAACATGGAACACGGGTACCTGCGCAGGGAAGCATCACTCAGGGGACAAGGGATAAAGCTCCATCCCTGTAGCCGGCCAGCACAAAGAGGGACGGGGAAGGCATATCTCCCTGGAAGGGATCATGCGGACAATGTTTCAGTCAAAGAGAAGGGGGGAAACTGCGTTGAAAAAGGAGAAATTCAAAAGAAAGGGACAACAAAGGGGGGAGCTCTGCTGGGTTCGGCTTGGTCGCTAGGGTTGTGGTTGGTTAACTGGCCTCATCGTAAAAAGGTGTCGTCGGGGTTAGGGTCGTTCATGGGAAAAAGGGGAACCAGGCACCGGGTCCCTGTGACTGAGAACTGTTTCCGGATTGGTGGGTCCGGACGAAGACGCGAATATCGGTCATGGTGGATGATGCCGCTGGGGGAGACGACGGCAAGGGCAGACCGGTTACATCCAAAGACTGGTCCCGTGAGCAGAGGAACAGGAGGTTACGGAAGTGGACCTCTGCAGCGTGCACGCTGGGGGGAGAAAGTCACCTGCCAATGGGAAATGTTAGGGAGGGAAACCACAACTATCTGGGACGGGAGGCAGACTTGGGGTGGTCACAGGAATCTGTGGAAAGAAGGAGAACTAAATGTCAGGAAGGCCGGACAACGGTTTTGGGAGACTAACGGTCATGCCAAGGGGGGGGATAAACAAGGGATTCCCGCTCCTGGGAGCCTGTGCTGTCGACTTGAAAGTGTGTTTTTGTGCGCCGGCGCGTAGGTGCTTTCTAAGAGGGGAGAGTCGGTAGACAGAAGTACAGAACGAGCGTAAGATCAGTGACCTTAAACGCCCTTGAAATCAGGTCTCAGTGTAGGTCAACAAAGTGTTTCACACAGATAGGCTGATGACCTTGTTTATTGGACGGGAATGGTGTCGACGGGGAGAGGGGATAAAAAAACCAATTGGGGACACTGATATCTGGCGGAAGTCCGGATTGACAACCGAAGCTCAAAGCAAAGGCGGTCTGGAAAAAAAGGCCGGGGAAAAATGAAAAAGGAGGAAAAGGTAGTGTGGGGACCGTCGGCATGAACACGAAGGCAAGGAGGGTGTAAATGCATACCCTAACTACTTTCAAACTTAGCCAGCGGAGACGAGGTTACCAACCTGACCGAAACGGAAACTCCTAGGCGTCCGTGATTACAGGTAGTACACGGAGGGAACTTTAAGAGAAAAGGCAGAAAGCAAGGTACGGTGCCGTTCCAAAAACTAGGTTCATGAACAGGCAACGGCAAGGAAGCAGTTGGGGGGGGGGCAACCGGCGCTAGTGATTACTAACTGGACAACGCCCTCGGTGGTCCCGAGAAGGAAGGCGCACAATGAGCCGCACACAGCGAAATACGGAAAAACGTGTTCACTGAAAACTAGTGACGATCTCAGTTATCGGGCCATGAGAGTCCCGAGCGGACGGTGCAGTGGCAAAACGAAAATGAAAAATTGGACCTTGGCCATATCGCCCGCCGGAGACTATTCAAAACATTACGGGAGGACGGAAAGAAAAAGGACCACGACCCTGGCGGACCGGGGACAGTAAAGGCGAGGGGAAAGGGAGGTACAAGGAGAAACCGTTCTCCTGCGAGTTGGGGTGTCCCGGGGAAAAGGGCGGGGACAGGAAACCGAGTGGCGGGCTGATCCGGTTGAACCGTAACCTCGAATAGTTTCCGGAAGGAGGAACAGGAAAAAACGAGGGAACGAACCAAAAAACGAAGGCGAGAAAAACCACCAAAAAAAAAAAAAAAAAGATAAACACATCGGAGAAAACCGACTTTGGACCAAAATCCAATCAAAAAAACGGGATAAAAGAGATAGATTTGGGGAAAGGAGAGGAGGGGGGAGACTGTGGTTCATTACTGGTGGGGTGGGGAACACAACTGCTGGCCTTGGTGTTATCGGGGGTGGGGGGAATTCGGGGGGGAAAGGGGGGGACTCCTGCGTCCAGATACGTTAAAAGTCAAACCTTCAAGACCTCATCGGGCCTAGAACGTCAGGTACACTTACAACAAAAAAAGGAGAGACAGGACTAACTGAAAAAAGGGGAAAGAACCCTGGACAGAAGAAGAAGAATCTCGTTCAGCACGAGGGAGGAAAATTTTAGTTGGGTGACCGCCATGGAAAATGTTGCAAACAGAAAAAGGCTTCGAATCGGAACCGAGGGGCAGGGGGAAGGCGAGGGGGAAAGCAAACGTCCTGGGAGCAGTAGACAAAGTTAATACACTATAATTAATATACGGCACTATGCCCATCTAGGTCACTAAGGGGAGCGAGGGGATTTGCCTTTGAGGGAAGAAAGCGTGCGCCAACTCGCGAGCGACGCAGGTCATCACCGGCGCATACGGCAATTACAACCAACTTCGTTAACGGTCAATTGCGTCCGAAGGTTCAGAAAAATCGTGGAGAAAGACCCTAACGAAACGGTAATTGCGCTGCACCTGGGGGGATCACATAAACTTTGTAAGACGTCATCCGATCTCGAAGGATAGGGAGAGGGACTTGCTCTTGACGGGAGAAAGAGCAGAGGGCTAACGCCGAACATACGAG
>Ga0179593_1794746_pt1 | contig 14297 bp, 16 predicted proteins | sample CZODoug2_1_08_16_FD_185931 | JGI IMG/M metagenome (GOLD analysis project Ga0179593, IMG submission 185931) | Vadose zone soil fungal communities from Angelo Coast Range Reserve, California, USA - CZODoug2_1_08_16fungal (PacBio error correction) | ecosystem: Environmental > Terrestrial > Soil >...
CCTTTCCCTCCATGCGAAAAGAAAGCGATCATATCCATTCCATTCCTGAGAAGAAAAAAGAAAGCACGCGAGGTCTGACTTGCTTCTCACCTTCGAGGGGGAGGGGGAAAAGAGAGGTCGCATCGATCGACTAAAAAATAAGGAGGGAAAGGGAGGGGGCATAACCGTTTTCAGGGGGTAGTGCACCGAAAAAAGGGGGGTGGAGCCTTTCAGGATAGAAAAAAACACCACCCACGGCTTCTTCTTCCCCTCTCTCTATCACCTAGCCCTTAAAAATCGCCCCACTGTAGGAAAAAAAAAGCGACCGCCAACTTTATTCCCTTTGGCATCGCGAGAAGGGGGGGAGAGTTCTGATCTATTCGGACCAAAAAGGGTCATCGACCCGACCACCTCGAAGGGGAGACGAAGGGAGAGGGGAAAGTTCGCCTCAGGGGAGAAGACATGGAAACGGTCGCGAGTACTACGTGCAATGGAAGGGAAAGAAAAGAAAAAGAGTGTGGACAAATAGACGGGGGAGGAAAAGGATCTCAGCGTCCTCTTCGCGTACGGCACAAGGAACTCGGCCAGAAAGAAGGAGAAAAAAGTGATCCTCTACTTCCATGAGGGGAAGAGACCTCTCGTTCTTTGTATACGACCGGACGGAAGAAGGAGAGAGAGATGGCTCGGTCCTGACTCGGAGGAAAGAGGAAGAAGAACCTTCCCTTCCTCCTCACAGCCCACTTAGAGAAGAAAAAAAAAAAAAAAAAGAGGGCCTGTGTCAGCCTTAAGAAAACGAGGAAAAAAAAAAAAAAGCGGGGAAGATCTCACTAACTCCCATAGTGGATCGTAAAAAAAAAAGAGAAACGGCCTGGGACGAGACGAAAGAGGGGGGGGGAAAAAGGGAGAGAAGTCCTAAGTTCATCCCATTCCCTCATGAGGGTGGAGGAGAAGGAAAAAAGAACTGTAGCAAGAATGGAAGAAGGGGAAAGAGAGGGCACATCCAGAATACTCTTTCTCGTTGCTTTTCCCGAAAAAAAAAAAAAAAAAAACCACGCGGGGGCGCCCGTGACTAGGGAGAAAAAAAAAAAAAGGGGAAGAAGGGGCTGTCTGGCCGTAGCTCCTCGACCTTCTTTCGGTGCTCCGGATAGCGGGAGGAAAAAAAAAGGGGACCACGAGGAGCGCCTTCTCCATACGGGAAAAAAAGGGGAAAAGAGAAGGAACCAGTCGGCGGCCTTCTTGTCTCCCACCCCTGCGAAAGAAAAAAAAGGGGAGGGGCCGTAGGCGCGGTCCCTGGAAGATTAAAGAAAAGGAAAAGAAAAATGCATGGTCGCTACCCTTGACTCAACTTAAAAGGTCGCGGTCACCGCGGGGGAAGAAAAAAAAAAACGCAACGATATCCCCCGCCGCATGAGGCGAGGAAAAAAAAAAAAAAAGAAAAAAAGGTTCTTCGTTCGTGTTCGGAAAAAAAAAGAAGAAAAAAAGATCGTGACCGCGATTCAAAAAAAAAAAAGGGGAAAGCTTGGCCTCGGACGCAATTGGGAGAAAAAAGGTTGCGTACAAAAGAGAAAGAAGGAAAAAGATTACCATTCTAATTGCCCGCCCCAAACGAGAAAGAAAGGGAGAACTCCAAAAGAGGAAAAAAGGAAGCGGATCGTACTGCTTCACCCGGCCAAGAGGAAAAGCCGGCCGGCCGAACGTTCGAAAAAGAGGAAAAAAAGAAAGCGGCGGCTTTACACCTCAGCTACGAGTACGCGAGCTCTACGGCGCGGGAGGAAAAGAGAGGAGGCACCCAGCTACAAGAAAAAGGGAAAGAGGGGGAGCATACTACAGCAATTCTAAAGTCTTCTTGTCAGGTGCAGAAAAGGGGGAAAAAAGAAGAGCAAGGTTCAAATGCGACAAAAAAAAAAAAAAGGGGAGCGACGATGTCTTCGCGCAGCGATTTCCGGCTTTCTACAATGACCTGCCCGCCGCAGAGGAAAAAGAAAAAGGAGAGAAGACAAAGTGCCCGAGCCCCGAAGAAAGAAAAAAAAAAGGGAAAGAAACCCTCCTACCTCTCCACGATGGCCACCGCTGCTGTTGTGTCGTACGGACCGAAGAAAAAAAAAAAAAAGGGGAAAGGATGGACTGCGGCTCAAAGAAAGGGGGGAAAAAAAAAAGAAAACATCAGGCGATGCAGCCGCCGGGCGCGGTCTCTGCCGATCGTCCCGTGCGAAAGGGGAAGAGGGAAAAAGAAAGCGAAAAAGGTAAGTGTAAACTAAAAAAAAAAAAAGAAAAAAAAAAAAAAACCTCTATTCATCCTATCGCCGACTCGATCCGGGGAGGGAGGGAAGAAAGAAAAAAAAGAGGGGAAGGAAAAAGGGGGGCAGATGACCCGCGGAGAAGAAGAAAAAAAGAGAAAAGAAAAAAAAACCAATCAAGCATCTCTCTCAACAACCACAACGGATGATATTCCCGAATAATTATATTCTTTATGATGGGGAGAGAAGAAGAGGAAAAGGGAGAGGGAGCTCGGGGGGAGAAGGGAGGAAAAAAGGAAGGGGGAGGACCGGCCTGGATATAATCGCCTCAGTTCTTCGGCTAGTCTACCGCTCCTCACCGGGAGAGAGAAAAAAGGAGGGACAGCCAGAGTAATTTGAGAAGGGAAAAGGGGAAAAAGAAAAAAAGGGAAGGGGGGCGGACTGCGCCAACGAGGCTACTCCCCGCTGGAAAACGAATAGGGAAAAAGGGAAGGAAGAGAGGGGGCACAACGAGTAAGGAAGAAAGGAAGAGGAAAGAGGACCAGGGTGGCCTCTAACCATTACCCATCATTTCCTCGTGAAGAGAGGGGGAGGGGGGGAAAAATATACCTGAGAGAAAAGAAAAAAAAGAAGGAGTGTTCCTTTCACACCATATTCACTTTACTCGCGCGTACAAGAGGAAGAGAAAGGAAAATAATAAAGGAGGGGAGAAAAAAAAAAAAGGAGAGGGAAAAAAGAAGGCCATCGCTGCTCTAATACATCTTCGTGCTTAAGCAGGGGAAGGAAAAATAGAGTTCAAAGGAGAGTGAAAAAGAAAGACGAGGCCTTACACCGCGGAAAGGAGAAGGGTATGACGGCACAAATGAGAGCGTATCAGAAAGAAAGAAACACCCGCTTCCTCTCCTCTTCTTGCGGTCGGCAGGGGAAAGCATTTAATTGGGTGAAAGAATAAAGGGAGGAAAAGAAGGGGGAAGTAGGAGCGCGGTTTCACCTCTCCGAAAAAGAGGGAAGGAGAAGTCGGGATAAAGAAAAAAAAAAGCGACGTTGGTCAAGGGGGAGAGAAAGAAAAGGATTGCAGACAGGTGAGAAAAGGGGAGGGAAAGAAGAAAAACCGCCCGCAATTCTATCGTTTTGTTTCGTGGAAGTAGATGGGAAAAGGGGAAATACGAGCATGGAGGGAAAGAGGAAAAGAACCATTCGCGGTCCGTCTTCCACGCCTCTTCACTTCTGGAAAAAAAAAGCGCAGGAAAGAAGCGACACTCGTGCTTTCACGGAAAAGAAAGAGCGGGAGGAGGAAGGAAGGGCACCGATTCCCTCCAGCGCGTATCCCGAAGGGAAGGAGAGGGGGAGGGCGGGGAGAGGGAAAAAGAGGGGGAGCAGGGGAGGGCCCAGTTTCACCACTCCGATCGACTATCGCCAGCGGTGGACGCGAAGAAAGAAAAAATCCATCGGGGGAGAAGGAGGGAAGAAGAAGAGGTCACTTCTCTCCTCGATAACGGGAAAAAGCCTGCGCGGAAAGAAAGGGAGCGCAAGGTTTTTTCTCCCCTAATGCCGCCGAGTGGGTAAAAAGGCGAGCTCGAATCAGGAGGGGGGGGGAAGAAGTCCCGAGTACCTGAAAGGAGGAAAAAAACACCGGGGAAGAGAGAGGGACGTCGGGTCCGGCTCGACCGCTAAGCCGGAAAAAAGAAAGGAAGAGGGAAGAGTTTTAGGGGAACCAAGCGCTGGGCCAAAAAAGAGAGAAAGGTGGAAAAAGGGGAGGAGAGGCTCGTGAAAAGCAATCTAATCGTCTCTGGTGTGAAAAAAAGGTACAATCGTTTCCGACTAAGAAAAAAAGAAAAAAGGGAAAGAAGCCAAACCCGCCTTATGGTCATGGGACTTGACAGGCGGACGGGAAAAAGAGAGAAGAGGTAAAATGAAGAGATTCTGCCTTCCGGGACGAAGCAGAAAGGGAAGAAAGAGGGTAGGAAGGGGGGGGGACGGTGTCCTATCCAGTTTATTTCCTTACTTTCCGCCGACCACCAGCGTTGTGAAAGGTGGCTCCGAAACATAGGGGGGGAGAAAGAAGGGGGGGGGAAGGGGAAGGAAGGGGCGTGCATCGCCTCTAGCTTGATCACGAAAGAGGGGAAAGTCTCAGGATGATGGCGAGTGGAAAAAGATAGAAAAGACCTCTGATTGTCTATTCAAACTAGAATGGCAAGGAAGAAGAAAAAAAATTAAAGAAGAGAGCGTGGCCTCAGGAGGAAAAGAGGAAGGGACCATGGGACTGGTTCCCTTCTCTCTGTCACAAAGAAAAAAAAAACTAAGGAGACAGGCGCACGGAAGAGAGGAAAGGTTACATGCTGGATCACTTAATAGGAAAGATAACGAGAGCCGCGAGGAAGGGAGGGAGGATCACCTTCTTCTGTGTTCGTGTCGATGAAAAAGAAAAAAACAGAGAGAGACTTCCGCAAAAGGGAAATTTCATAAAAAAGGTAGGGACGCCCATCGAAATAGTGGAGAAAAGAAGGGGAAGAGAGCAACACAACCCCTTCTTCTTAATAGAAAAGGAGAATCACCGAGAAAGAAAAAGAAAAAATTGCTTCGAAAATCAAAAAAAAAAGGATACCCGTTTCATCTCTCGTCACACGTTCTCTGGCTTAGGAGAAAACAAAAACTGGTCATCGACACGAAAAAAGAAAGAGAGGGATATTTCTAGTTCTACTCGCTCAGCAATGACGGCGAAAAAGGGAAAAAAGATGGAGCGAAAGTACTACGGGCGACATGTAAAAAGGAAAGAAAAAGAGGGGGTTGTACAAGAGCTACTTAAACCAGACCATGGGCAGAGAAAAAAAAATCAGGCAGCATGTACGTCCGCGAGCAGGAGGCAGGAAAGAAAAAAAAGAAAAGGACGCGTTGCCTCGAAAAAAAAAGTCAGAAGGCACTGGTCACTCGACAGCACTCGCGAAAAAAAGAGGGGAGGACGTTTATCAACTCTTCTCGGGCGATGCCGCACCGGCGTCCTCCGAAAGAAAAATCTGAAAAGCGGTCTGGGAAAAAAAAAAATAGACGGGAAGCACCTGGATCTACACGTCACCCTCATGTGAAAAAACTACAAAGACAAAGAGTGGCGTCGTCGCGACAGCGGCTGAGTCCCGAAAAAAAAAGACAGGGAGGGGAAGAAACCAGAACGTTGTCTCGTAAATTCCTATCCGTCCTAAGTCAGCCCATGACCCTCATTCGGGGGGGGAGGGGGAAGAAAAAGACTTATTCGCGAAACGAGGGGTCCAAAGAAAGAAAAATTCTCTTGCTTTTCACTATCCGCGAATCCGGCAGGGGAAAAAAAGGAAGGAAACTAGGTCAGTCGCTCCAAGAGAGGAGAAGAAGAGAAAAGAGAAGGTAGCGGCTCCGCCTGCCCAGCGGCACTTAAGAAGAACGCGACGCATGAGAAGAGGAATTGCGGCACACTCCTTCTTCGAGCATCCGAACAAAAAAACTTGTAAACTGCGATCCCGGGCAGCCCATCAACGGGGGGGGAGAGGGGAAAGTCTTCGTAGGCGTCTTCCAGGGATCGAGAGGAAAAGAGAACCAACAGCTTTCGGGGGGGGGGGGGGGGGGGGGGGAAAGAAAAGGAAAAAAGGGGGAATGGTCTCGACCTTTGACCAGACGAAAGTCGAGGGAAAAAATCAAGTGGCCGCAAGCGTACCACCGATATCCGCCGCCTAAAAAAAAAAAAGAAGGAAAAGAAAAAAGCGACTGCCATTATGATCTGTACCTGCTGGATCACGCTGGAGGAAGAGGAAAAAAACGGAGCTCTGACCCGCCATCCGGACGCCAGGAAGAAAAAGGGAAGCCTGACGTACCGTAGCTAGCGTGTCAGCGTGCGCGAAAAAGGAAGAATGCAGTGCGTAAAACGCTCGAAAGAAAAAAAAAAAAAGGAAAATACCTTGACCATGCTAATTGCCCGCCCCACCGATCAGAATTGAGGGAGAAGGAATAGGAGAGTTGCTCAAGTCCTGGCGGAGCAGACTGCTGAAGAAAAAAAGAAAAAAAAGACTTCTCTTTCACGCCGGCGGCAGAAAAAAAAATCATGAAAGGTCGCCAAGTAGTCCGCGGCGGCGGGTGAAAAAAAACATACTGCTCTGCTGACGACCCGAACTTGACTGACGGAAAGGGAAGGAACTAAAAGCGGCTACTCACTCGCGGACACGCAGGGAAAAAAAAGGAGAGGCGTCGTGACCGTCATAACGCCTCAAGGCGAATGGCGGCGGGGGAAGAAGTTAAGGCTGTCAGCGAGGCCGAGCCAGTTGAAAAAAAAAGGGAGAAAGGACAAGGCGTTCTCGATATTTCTTCCGCAGCGATGAGAAGGGGGGAAGAAAACGAGACGCCATCGCGACACAGATCGCACCTAAGAAGAAAAAGAGAGAAAAAGTGGACCCGAGTTCCTTTGAATAGGGAAAATTGGAAAAGGATGCGGTTGTTGGCGGGACGGAAAGAAAAAAAGAAAAGCGGACATGCTTGGTACGCGTTCGCGCCCCCTTGGCAGCGCGGGGGGGAAGAAAAAAAAAAAAGGGCACTCTTTGGCTAAGCCGCAGGCGATGCAGCGAAAAAGAAAAAAGAAGAAAAAAGAGTTGCGCACTTCCCCAAATCGTCGTTGGCCGCAGATCTAAAAGAGGAACAAAGAAGCGACGACCTCGCCGCGCCAAAAAAAGGGGAGAAAAAAGAGCGTATCTCCAGGCCGTCTCGGCCTCCTCGCGGTTTGAGACGAGCGGCGGGAGAAAGAAAAAAAAAAAAAACAACAAATGAACGATCCTGGCCTCCAGTTCCGGCGTTCTCAGCTCCAGAGAGGAGAAAAGAGGGAGGGGGATCTGGACTCTGAGAACGCCTGGACCTTCTTCCATGCTCGTTCAGAAAAGACAGAGGGTCCGCATCGCCCTCCGCACGGCATAAACCGGAGGAAAGGACGACCTCTTCCTCCCCGATCGAGTCGGCGATCGCTGCATCGCGGGGGAAAAATTTAACTTGGGCGAGCTGTTCGTCGACCACTTGGACATCTAAGAAAAGAAAGACGCCCGTGAACTAATCTTCGAGAACCGCAAAGGAAGGAAAAAGTCAGTCCGAGCCTTCCATACGTGGTCGAACTGGGGCGGGCCCACCAAAAAAAAAAAGGAAGAGGTGTACTCGAGGGCGTCGGCGGCTAAAAAGAAGAGAAAAAAAATCTTGTTCCAACGTTGCGAGGTAGAAGAAAGGGAGAAGACGTCCACCGTCTGAATGCTGAGGGTCCCGCCCGGGGGGGAAAGTGGTGAGACCCCCATCCTTACTTCTCGAGTAGGCGGAAAAAAAAAAAGAAGCAGCGAAGACATCGTCTATGAACTCCTTGTCCTGGAAAAAGAAAAAGGGGGAAACCACCGGGCGAGGGAAAAAAGGAAGGGGAAGGGACCAGCCTGTTGACATCCCTTACAAAAGAAGAAAAAAGGGTGTCGTTATGCCGTCCACGACGCAGAGAGGGGGGGAAAAGAGGGAAAAAAAAACGCGTCCGCGAGCTGAGTCGCCGCGGTGGGGAAAAAAGAAAGAAGTTCGTCCGTCAGCGCTGCCGTATAGCTCCGTCTAGGAAAGAGGGGGAAAAAAAAAACGTATAAAAATTCTCGCCGATTATCAGGTCCGAGCTGCGGCCGAAGAAGAAGAAGGACGCCGTGCGACGTCGCCGGATCCTGTTTAATCCATTCTCTCCGCCATGACTTGAGAAAAAGAAGAACGGCCGCAATCTTGATCGGTGGGCGGGCAATTAAAAGAGGTCGACTTCTCGATCAGGGAGGGGGGGGCCAAACGCAGACCATGCGAGGAAAAAGAGCGGTCCTCGCACGCGTTAACACGAGAGAGAAGAACTGATCTGCAACCTCGCCACATCGGCGTGAAAAAGAAAGGACGACTGGCGTGTCGATCTCATTCCGGGTTACAAGGAAAAGAGGGGGGAAACCTGAAAAGATTCCTCCATCTTCTGATCCCGCGGTACCGATCATCCTGAAAAAAAGAATTGGTGAGAGGAAAAGGTGGAAAGAAAGGGGGAAAAGACGCCGACTGGTATCGGCCACGGTGACCGGGAGAAGTCAAGAGCGACATCACTGTTCTCTATCCGCAAAAGGCGAAAGGGAAAGGAAAAAGATTACTCGATCCCTGTTAACTCTCCCTACGCCGACACGGCGATAAGGAAAAAAAGGCGAAGTGTGGGCTACAGAAGCAGCCAGCTGAAAGAAAAGGGGAGAGAGGGGATCGAAGCAGTCTTGGGGTTGTGTTCCCGCAATGCGAACGAAGGGGGGGGAAAGGTGGTCCCACCGGGCCAAAAAGGGAAGTCGCGACCGCTATCCGGAGCAAAAGGGGAAAAAGGGAGCTCGTGCCATAGTACAAAACGGGAGAGAAGCATGACCAAGGCGCTGTTCTCAAGCCCTATAGAAAGGGGAAAAAAACCTGCTCGCATGAAAAAAAAAAGGGAAAGCCGTCTTCTGGATGTGCGAGAGTCCTTGCGGACCAAAGGATCCCCGCGCTATCCCCGCCTGCCAGGTCGCAAAAAAGAAAAAAAGAAGACGCCGCCCCCCGCCTGATGGTCATGGGCGAAAGGAGAAAAACGTCTGGGGGAAAGAAGGAGGAAAAGAACCCACGGTGTAGATATTCTGTCCCGTAGGGGGAAAAAAGGAAAGGGGGCCACTCTGTGATGCGTGGAGAAAAAGATGGCCGGACGTGCCGCCGACCACCACGGGGGAAAACTGAGCCGAAACTCTTGGCTCCCAGGAGGGAGGGGGGATTGTTGCGGAGGACGGCAAGGATAACGTTGATCACGGCGACAGATCGCCTGGTTCACCGCTCAGGACCGTCCAGGAGATCTTCTCGCGGGGGAAAAAAAGAAAAAAGAACGCTAATTTGCCGTCGAGTGCTCAAGAGGCGGAAAAATCGAAAGTTACATGCTGAAGAGACGTGGCCGGGGAAAGAAGGGAAAAAAAGATGGTCTGGTGACCGTCGCTCGGAAAAAGACGTATGTTTTCGTCCAGGCGGCCGGAAAGAGGGGGAGAGCGCCCGTTTACATGCTGGATCACGAAAAAGGAAAAAAACTCAACCCGCGAGGTCGATCTGCGTCTAAAAGAAAGGATGACCAGCATTTGCGTGATCGGACTGAAAAGGAGAGAGATTGCCACCTGTCCTACCGTTGAAAAAAAAAAAAAGAGTAAAATCCCAGCTGACATAGTGGCGAGGGGAAAAGAAAGAGATCTCAAGCAACAACAACTGATTAGTAGTTAAAATAGATAGAGAAAGGAAAAGGAGTAGCGTCACCTACGCCCTTCCCCAAGCGCCTAAAAAAAAAAAAAGGAGGGTCGCGGAGTCGATCTATTCGACCGCGACGAAAGAGGAAAGGAAAGGTTTGGGGGGGAAGACTCAATATCGAAAGGAAAAAGAAAAAAAATGACGGCTATCGGCTCTACGTGATCCAAAGGAAAACTACCGACGTCCTAAGAAAAGGGTGGACAAGTAAGCGACGGTAACCAAAGGGAAAACGGCTCTCATTCTTCGCGTCGCCGGACGGGGAAAGGGAAAAAAAAAATGAGAGGCCTGTTCTTCCACGCCTTGAGAGAAAGAAAACGCGTTGATACGCCGCTCGGCAAGCCGAGAAGAAAAAAAAAAAAAAAAGGAGACTAGGGGAACCAGGTCGACCGGAGTGTGGGGGAGAAGAAAAAGGCGCACCGGCCTTCCTCCGCAAGAAAGGAAAAAGGCGGGAGCCCAAGAGTTTTCGGCAAAAAGGAAGGCAAAACTCTGGTGGTCGGCGGCCCTTACGAGAAAGGGAAGACAAGGTCCGCAAAAGAGAAGGTCGCGGGAACCTGTCGGCCTGAAGAAAGTCTTCCCCTTTTTACCGTGGGGAAAAAAAGAAAGAAACAAACTTTTTCTCGAAAAGGAATGCCTTCGGCGAAGGTCGGGAGGGAGGCTTAGTGGGGTCCTCTTCGTAGCCAAGAAAGGGAATCGAAAACGATGTTTCCGTCAAGGACCCTAAGGAGGGGCTTTCACTGAGCCTCGAATGCCGGCATGTCTCGCAGGAAAAGATCTAGGGCACCTTGGGAGCAAAAAAAAATCCAACCTAGCTTTCTATCCCGGAAGGAGGAAGGGACGTTGAAAGACCGGATATCGGTCGCGCCCGGGAAAAAAAAAAGGTACGCGCACCATTTGGGACCACGAGGAGAAGGAAGAGGGGCGTAACACGCCTTCTTCTAGCATCGCCCAGAAAGAAAAAGAAAAGAGAAATTAGTGTCGCCCACCCTGCTATCCCGGGCATCCCATCAGACGGGATAGAAGGAGGGGAAACATGTAAGAGTAGCGCCGTTCCACCTCGGCTTCGTCTAAAGAGGAAAAGAGGTGTCGCGACCTTTTACTCAACTGAAAAGGTCCGCGGGAAAGAAAAAGAGAATCAAAAAAAACGATACCCTCCGCCTCATAGCCTTCGAGGCAGAAAGAAAGCAAAAATCGGGACCTGCGGGATCCGCGCTGGAAGGAAATCGTTTAGGGGAGAGCCCTCAGCTCGACCCGCCAGTCCCGGAAGAAAAAAAAGGAAAGAGGCTGCGATCCGTGACGTACGAGCGACGTGTCAATCCTGACGAGAAAAGGGGGGACCTGAAACAGGGTCTGGCGGGATTGCGTAAAAAAAAAAAAAAAAAAAGAGTCGGCAAGACCTGACGCATTCTATTGCCCTCCCACCGATCAGAATGAGGGGAGGGGGGGGAAAAAGGAATAGGACCTCGGTTGCTCCAGTCCTGGCGGAGCGGACCTAGAAAAAAAAAAAAGAAAAAAAAGTCGCGGCCGCCTTCTGCCGACCTTCGGACGCAGAGAAGGAAAAAGGAGAAGAAGAGAAAAGGAGTCCGCGTCTGGCGGTGAACCGTCAGCAAAAAGAGAGAACAAATTACATGCGCCCGAGCTTTCTGCAGACACCGCGGCTACGCAGCTTCGCGGAAAGATAGAAAGAAAAGCGGTAGTCTTGACTCTAACACAGCAGGGAGGGGAAGAGTCAACGGCTTTTTCCCCATTTCGCCCTGGAGGAAAAAAAAATCAAAAAAAGCAGCAGGTCGTCCAGGACAAGGCGGGGAAAAAAAAAAGAGTTCTACAAGGACCTTCACGCCGCCTACTCGCAGACGTCCTAGGGAGGGGGGGGGGGGAGAAAAGAGGAACAAAGAGGCGACCCCTCATGCTTCATCAAGGGTGTGCAGAACACTCCTACCTCGCAACGATTGCCACCGATTGCGTTGGGGGGAGGGAGACGACGCAAGCTCCAACGCGGACATGCTGGTTACTGCTTCGCAGGAAAAAAAAGGAAAAAAAATGTATGGAAGGCTCGGAACTGTGGCACTGTTTGTACTACTCAGAGGAGAAAAGAGAAATTAGGGACCCTGGCGTCCTTCGCCTCGTTGGCGCACGTCAAAAAGAAAGAAAGGGGAAAAAAGTGGTCGACGACCACTCCCAAGGATCTCCAAGACGATGGGGGGGAAAGGGAAAAAAAGACTCGAAGGTGAGGATTCGTTCGACTATCCGAGAACTGAGGCGATTTCTCCAAAGGAAAAAGAAAAAGGGACGCTTTCCTGCAGTCAGCAGATCAAGACCGCGCTCAAACTCTGACTGAAAAGAGAAGGAAGAAAAGAAGAAACCAAAGGAGGAGGAAAGAGATAGCTGCTTGATGCTGGCTCTGGATGAGAACGCCGGAAAAAAAGGGAGGCAGCGTGCTGACTGAGGCACGCGCGCGGTCCGCATCTGCCCTCCGCTAGGGGAAAGAAAATAGAGAGGCTAGTCGCAACCCGCTCCTCACCGGATCGAGTCAGAAAAAAGGAAAAAAAGCGTCCTTGGGCGCTGGCGAGCTTGTCGTCCGACCACTTTGACCTTCGCGAGAGAACAAAAAAGGCAGGAAAAGGGGACGCCTCGAACGAATCGGCGAGACCGAGGAAAAAAGAAGGGAAAAGCCTCCATACGGTGTCGAACTGCGTGCCCACCAGCTTGCCCAAGTGTGTGCGCGAACAGCAGTAAAAGAGGAAGGATCGGCGGCTGCGCCACTCTCGTCTGTCCTTCCCGCCCACCACAGGCGAGTGTTCCTGCAGCAATCAGATTCAACGTGACTAGAAAAAGAGCTGAGGGGCGCCGGAAATTTGTCCGATACTTCAGGGCGAGCGGGGGGAAAAGATAAACGTGCAGGTCCTTGTAGAACCCGGCCCTCGCTGCGCGAAAGAGAGAGACTTGTTCCCTGGACGACCTGCTGCTTGGTGAGCGGAGGAAAAAGGGAACAGGGGATGGGGGACAAAGCCTTTGACGAGCAAGGAAAGTGGGGGGGGGGGAGAGATTCGACACAACTCACGCGATCTGCGTAGGAGGGAAAGTAGTCCGCTGAGCTTCGTCGTGCTCTGGTTTTTGCCGACCGCTCGAGAATGGAGAATGGTGGAGAAGTCGAGCTCGCTTACTCGTCGCGCGTTTAAAAAAAAAAAAAAAAAAAATGCGTCCGAAGGTCTTCCGCCTCGTTCCCGCTACGGGGGTAAAAAGAGTCATCTCCTCCCATGACTTGAGCAAACGGAGGAAAGAGGGGAAAAGCGCAATTCTTCTGATCTTTTGTTCTTGCAATTAGAATGGGGGAGAAAGCTTCTTCCGACGGGGAAAAAGGAAAGCAATCCCGCAGACCATGCTCTGTCCTGGCGGCAAAAGAGTAGAAAAACAGGAGAGGAAAAAAAATCTCGTTCCCGACCGTGAGGTGACTGGAGGAAAAGAAGGGACAAAAAACTCGCACGGCAACCGATTCTCCAGCGCTGAGGGAAAAAAGAAAGAGGGGCGGTCTGCTTGACGTCTTCGGACTCTGAATTCTAGAGGCGGAGTATATCGTGGAGGGGGAGGAGGGGGAAGGATCGGAGGTGACCTCGCCTTTTCAGTCTGGTCAAAAAAAACACCGGGAAAAGAGGGGGAAATGGAGAGGTCTCACGCATCCTAGGTGGCACGGCGCGGAAAAAAAAGAAAGCGATCCTGCGCTTTCTATCCTTCCTTGATGGGAGAAAGGGGAAAAGGAAGATCTGGTCACGCGATATGGTCGGAGAGCAGGCGTTTTCCCAAATGCGAACGCCGAGTAAGGAAAGAAATCGAACCTTCCTCTCCGAAGTGCCTCGGGAAGAGAGGAAACATCGAAAAGAAGGTCTAGGATCTCGGCCAGGAAAAAGAGCCCTGAGCCACGGCTCTGGCCTCAAGCAAGAAAAGAGAGAGGGGGGAGTTTGGACCTGCCGGCATTCGAGGGGAGAGGGAAGGGTGTGCGAGAGGTCCCTTACTGAAAAAGAGGGGGAAGGGGGGGAAACAGCCAGTGTCGTTGCTAAAAGAAAAGAAAAAGCCCTCCCCCCATGAGGGGAGGACAAGGCGGACGTATCTAAGTTCGAGACCAGAAAAGGGAGAAAGGCTGTCCGTCGTCGCCCACGGAGGGGAGAGAGGAAACAGGCATCGACTGTCGCGACGCGCAGAAAAAGGGAAGGAGGGTGGCCGTTTCTATCCATGTGAGTCAGGGACCACCAGCGTTTTTGTGGGGGGGGGAGGCTCGTTGTGGCCGAAACTCTGGAAGGAAGGGGTGGCTGTTTCTTCTTAAAGGGAGGATAGCTTTTCTCCCGGCAAAATCCTTTCTCCTTTTGACCAGTGGGCCGAAGTGCTCTATTTATGGCGATTGACCAGTGAGAAAAAGGAAGGAGTATCCCACCGCCCTAGGGGAGGGGGGAGGAATGTTTCCCTTCTGAGGAGGGGGATCATGCTCTCTTACTTACATGCTAAAAGGGGAAGGAAACCATGATATCCCTTTTCCTACCCTGTTATGGTGAAAATAAAAGAAAAATGTTTCGTCCAGGCGGTGCAAGAAAAAGAAGGGGTTGCATCGCACTTAGTACTCGCGCAAGGGGGGAAAGGAAAAAAGAGAGATTCGAACTCTAAAATCCCCGTCTAGTAAAAACACCTGTGGTCGTGTCTATGACCATCATGGCGTCGCGGGAGGAAAAAAAAAGCAGTTTGAGCGATATGCCTACCTTGTCAAAAGGGAAATAGGTGCCGCCAGGAAAGAAAGGGAAGCGGTTT
>Ga0179593_1432535_pt1 | contig 14296 bp, 18 predicted proteins | sample CZODoug2_1_08_16_FD_185931 | JGI IMG/M metagenome (GOLD analysis project Ga0179593, IMG submission 185931) | Vadose zone soil fungal communities from Angelo Coast Range Reserve, California, USA - CZODoug2_1_08_16fungal (PacBio error correction) | ecosystem: Environmental > Terrestrial > Soil >...
ATGTTTGGACGAAATTTACCCACGAATCCGCAGTCAGCAGATTTGGGCGCGCCTCGAAAAAATCGCCTTAAGGGAAGACAAGAAAAGTGATGAGTGTCGGGTATGTAAAGGACGAGAGGTCAAAAGGGAAAGAGAACCAGGGGCGCTTTAACCATGCCTATCCAAGCTTGTGCTACAAACCGGGATAAAAGGGCTGCCTCTGCCCTAATTAGAAGGAGGGGGGGGGGGGGGTATAAAAGTTGGCTGGGGAATTACTTAGAAAAAGAGGGGGCAAAAATGGGGAGTAACTTATAAAAAAAACGCTTTCGTTCCTAATTGATATAGTCAAGAAGTCTAGAGAAAGCCCGGCTGCTAAAATAATCTACTTTGGTGGAAAAAAAAAGAGAAGTGGACGGAAGGGGTCTCCGCGCAAGGGGAGGGGGATGACTTCGAGAACGAGCATCTCAAGCGAATTAAGTTAACGAAAAAACCAACCAAGAAAGTGCGTGTGTCGGAAGGCCGGGGCCCTCCCCAGATTTATCGAGGGAGGGAGAGTGCCGAGTAGGGGACGTCTGTCTCGATCGGCGGTAAACGTAAAACAAAGCGGACTAACCAATAGATTAACAAAAAGAGGTTTATTCGAGGGAATTCGGTGGGGAGAAACCGTATCGATCGTAGGGTAGTACTTGGTGACCTCGAACGGGCCATTCATTGGAGGTACTCACGTCAAAAAGAAAAGGTGAAAGAAGGGGGACACAGAAGAAGCGGAGAAATACACTCTTCGGCTATCGAGAGCATGAAGAAGGAAGGGGCAATCTGTTGCCTAGTTACTGCTTCGATGACCAGAACAAACAGGGGGATATTGGTACCGTCGAAAGACTTAGGTCACCGTTGAGACGGAAGTGTCAAAAAAATCTGGGGGCCATTGAAGAGGGGGTCAATCATCGGGATATAATCCTGGAGAAAATGTGCGTTTTCCATTTTCATGGGAATCGGAGCAAGGGGGGGACATCGGCCGGAAGATCATCGTCTAAAAGAGGAGAAAAAAGGGGGTCAGACGAGGACCGGGGACTCACGACAAGCGCTGACCCTTTGATGGTGACAGAGAAGGATCTGGATCCGACGAGGGGATAATTCAGCCAAGAGGGATGAACCAAAAAGAGGAAACGTTGAACCCAAGGTTCCCCTCTACAGGTGGGAGCATATCGGGAGGAAGGGAAAAAAGAACAATCACTAATTAATGTGGCTACAGGGGAATTAAGCAGGGAAGAAAAAAAAAAGGAAGAAACGCGTGTTGACTTAGGTAAAAACGTCGCTCGTAGAGCACTGTATTACAGCGAAACTCCACTCGAAAAGGAGTCGGCGCGTCAAATAAAGTAACGATGAAAGTCATTTTTTAAAAGAGCGACCCGAAAGATCGGGGGGAGGGACTGGGGGAAGCAAACAAAAAAAAAGAAACTAGCGTTTGTGTGTGAATAAGGGCGCCCGTGGGCCTTGTTTAGGGGGTTGATATGAGGGGAGGGAGATGCATTTCTCAAGTAAAAAAAGGAAGGGAAGGGGGGAAAAGAGGGGAATCGCAAAAAGAGGCTATAGATTGGGCCGGCGAAAGCGAGGGAGTGTAACCTGCGGACCCCCCAGGGCAAGTCGCAAAAGGCCTGGGAAAATCGAAGTACTTATCAAGGGGGGAGGGTCTCATCAATGAAAAAAAAAAAGAGAAACGGGGGAAAGACGTGGACTCGGAACTTCTTTTCACCACATTTGGAACTCATTGGGAATCGGCCGCTGGGACGCGCGCGGGGAGTCGGTACCTGTAACCATACTTTTGGGGAGGGGATCCAAAAAAAGAAAAAAAACCGAAACCGAAATGTACACTTGGCAAAAAAACAAGTGGGGGGAAGCGAGGCCGTCTGGAGAAGGGGTCGGAAACTGAAAGCTCGCCGCCACCACGTCGATAAAGGTCGTCATAGTAGCAAAGACGCTCGTCTATGCGGAAAGGAACGCAAAAAAAAAAACGAAAAGGATTCCATCGGTGAAAACCTTTTTTGGGGAAAAAAAAAGCGGAGGTCATGGGGGGGGGAGTGGTACCTAACTGTGCCGCAAGGTGAAAGTGACATGTTGTCGCCCCGTTCCACCTGTCCGAACGATGAGTAGTTGGAAAGAAAAGGGAGGGATGAGCTTCTGTCATGCCTTATAACCGAATCACGATGGGGTATGAACACACAACAACTCTTAGAGACCGGAGAAAAGTAATTCAGCAATTGGGAGACCTAGCAAGTCGGGAAGGAGGCATAAAGGGGATCGTTATATCTCTCCATTGTTTGGAGCGAAAGGAGAGCCACCAGCATCTTACACGGCGGGTTTTTGCGAAAGGGAATATCGAAAAGCATGAGGGAAATCAAAAGTAACTTAACCCTCAAATCTGTCCGAAACAGCTTTGACCAGAATGGGGGGGGGAAAAAACCGTTGGAAACGGAAGGAGTCCTTAGCGGCCGAGGGGGGGGAAGAGTTCTTGAAAAGCGCGATCGCCCCGCGAAACACAAAATGTTTCTTCGCAGAACTAATAACGAAGAAGTGGGGGAGGACAATAGGGACAGCTGGCATCGCCCGCGTGGCCATCAACGGCCAAGAGAGGGGGAAGGGGAGAAGGCTCGGGTCTAATCGTAACCGACGAGACGTGTACCGTTGCCCAATGTAAGGTTCCTTTTATAATAAGGTGAAAAAATCTTTGGGAGACGCGGAAGGGTCTTGTGTTTCCTGACACGTGGGCCGGGGCTTCGGATCGCAAACGCAGGCATTAACTCACTAGGGACTTCGATAAGGGAGGCGTGGTAAGATCTCTCACCACGGGGAAAGAGAGGAGAGGGGGAAAAGCTTCCGCGAATAGAGAACGATTCCCCTCTTCGAATCGTGTACAACTGCGGGGGACTAAAGATACAGGATAATTAGCGAGCAAAAGAATTGACACGGAGCTTAATAGTTCCAAGTGTTCAAAGGGGAATGGGCAAGGAAACAGGAAGACGTACGGTCCTGTTTAAAAACAGGGCGAAAAAAGGCCCAGAAGTAATGGGCAGCGGCGATGCCAGGACATAATAAAAGCTCGGCGAATGAACCGCGATCAGGGTATGGAGAAACTGTCACTGCGGAATTTTTGTGTCCTTCTTGGAAAACGGAAAAAACCAGAAAAGTGGGTGGGGGGGGGAATAGTCCTTCTTGTGAAAGGAATAATAACGTTAACGGAAAAAAAAGGAACGGGAACTTGCTGGACGCGACGGAAGTTGGGGGGCATAAATTTACGAGTGGGTAAGTTCCCGGTAAAACAGTCAAAGCATCGGGGAGGGGGGGGGGGAACACTGGGGGGAAAAACTCGAAGTGCTCCTGGAGAGCTAACGAAAGTATGCCTGCCGCCTCGCGGAGCTAAAAAAAAAGGGCGCAGGAGTCGTTTTGAAGCTTCTATACACCCAATTCACCTGGGGGGGGGGTGGGAAAGTAACTCGTACTCTTTTAGAATCCTCCGCGCTGATCTAGCTGAAGTATTGCAACTACATGGGGGGGGAATGAGTAGGACAGGGTCCGAAAAAAAATTGGAAGGCTCATGGAGTAGGAAAGGTGGAAAACGCCAGAGAAGACGAGCGGGTGTTTCAAAAAGCTGGTCTAGAAGAATGGCCTGAGTGCTCCAGCCACGTCCGGAGAAAGAGACGGATTGTCACTTTAAAGGGGAGTGATTAATCGACAAAAAAAGAGCCGGGAAAGAAACAACTTTAAAATGAGGACGTAATTCGCGGTCGACAGGTAAGGGCAAGCTCGCCGGCCGTGAAGGTGCGGAAAACCCTCACCTAACCCATCAGGGTACACGCGCCAGGAAGAGAAAAGAAAGTCGTCCTTACTATCAAATAGGGGTAAAGAAAAAGGGGTTGGAAAAGGATAAAAGTGGCTCCATTGCGATTGATAGGGGGGGGACACCGGTACGATGCAAAATAACCAGACGCAGCTTAATATGCGGATTCAGTGAAAAAAATGGCTTGGCAAATCGGTACCGCGGAAAAAAAAAAAATCCCTCGAAACGAAAAGATATGACGAGTTGGCGGAAGGGGGAATCTATCACACACTCAGGCCGGCGATTCGAAAAAGACCAGACAGAAAGAATCCTATCAACAAGAAAAACGTTGAATCACCAGTTTTTCACAAAAAAAGTGTGCGGGTGTTTGGCTAAAAAGAAGGGCAAACTATCTGAAAAGTCGGATAAGAAAGACACCGGATTAGCACTGAGTCTATGTATTTCAAGACTTTTCGGAGGAGGAAGGGAAAAATGTGAGCTCAGGAGAGGCCTGCACGAAAGGAAAAGGGGGGAAGGAAATCCAAGAATTTTCTAGGTTTTGGGAACGCTTTGGAACTCACCGACACACCGGGGTCTCGCACTCTGGCTTACGCGGGGTGGTTTCGCATAAAACCAAGAGATCTGCGATAGGGAAAACACGGCTATAGAAGGGGGGGGTTTCAACTTCGAGGGGAAGAAGGACGTAAATTAAGGGTTTGGCGTTGGACGGACCACTCTCTATCCCAGGGTAAACCATCGTAGTGTCATTGCAGTTCTTATTTTTGGGGACCCTGGCAGCTGAGGAAAGAATGGCGGGAAAATTGCTCAGAGAACCGGAAAGAAAGGGAGAGGGATAAGTGAAGGAAACTAGTTCGGACCGCGTACAGTTATTTTCAGGATTAAATGAGAAAATGGTTGAGAAAAGAATGGCAAACTAAAATTAAATACGCGACCCATGATGCGCCAAGAGGAATACGCCGTGAGCTTGGGAGCGTCAGAAAAGAAACTTTGTGCGGAAAAAAAAGCGGGCGAGGCAAACAGAGGGCCCAGCTTGGTGGGAAGGAGGGAAAACGAAGCAATGAATGCAGAATGGCTAGTCAATTGCGGAACTGATTCGGCCGTGACGTTCTAAAACGACTCAGATTAACTGGCATACAAGAAAGAAGGGCTTCGAATCAGGAGAAGAGGGAAGAAAGCGTTTTTTTTTGAACACCTTCCAAGGGGGGACGTAGTAAGGAGCCAGAGCTACGATTTATCGCGTCGGGAGCAAATTAGCTGGGAATCAGCAGATTGCTCGCACTTAAAAAGACAGTGTCAGGGGAAAAACCAACGCAAGAGGGTTGGAGTGGCGGGGGAAAAACTTGGTCTGCTAAAGGAAATTCGCGAGAGTTCACCTCCCCGCGCGCGTGAAACCTTCCGAACTTCTCTCTACGCGAAAACAAATTACTACACCACGTTCCAGAAAGAGGCAAGAGAAAAAAGAAGAGGAGGAAGAAAAAAGCGCTGTAGAATTTATCAAAAAAATTTGGGAGGGGAGACCGGTAAGGAATGATCAGAAACTGAGGGACAAACCGATACCGCTAAGCTGCAACGAGAGGATTGTAGCTCGACGTTTTGGCTTGTGTACGCACATGGGAACCAAGTTCGGTAGGGAGATCGTTAGTGAGACGAATGGGGCCAGCCAAGACCATCACGCGCTGCTTGAGAGAAAAGACACCAATAATCCGACTGCGTCCAATGAAGGGGGGGATTACGGAAGGAGGAGTTCGTCGGGTCTAACGTCCTATCAACGGGAGGCAGGAAAGACTCAAAGAGCAACAAAAAGGAGAAGGAGTAAAAATAGAGAGAAGAAAATAGGCTGGTTGGAGAGGACCCGAGGCCAAAATCTCATGCAGCAGCATTTCAGAGAAAAGGAAAGAAGTAAGAGGAGGAAAGAGGGGACTCTTGAAAGACACAAGCATACGTTAAATGAAGTTCGGAGCTCGAACGAGTGATAAAAAGGAAAGGGAACATGACGCTGGAGACACAACTTTACGAGCTAAGATCGTAGGAACCAAAAAGAGAAAGGTGAAGGGTTTTTTCAAATTGCTGATCATAGCGCGAAGAAAAATGCGAGTAACTACCAGAGTTCTTCCGATGGGATAGGGAGGGGAGCATGCAGATGGAGAAGAAGAAGCCCTGCGGAGTTGTACTTTTACTGTTGCAAGGTTGGGTCTCCACCGCGAGGAGGGAGGACTTAGCGCATAGGGATTTCAAAGAACGCTGAAAGGGTTGGGACGCCAACCAGACCCGGAGGGCGGTGTTCTATGCGAACAGCCCAAGATGGGGTTTGACGGTGAGGGGGGGATAGAGCGAGGCGGAGGTTCTCGCGTTTTGCCGCGACCGCGATAAATCGTAGCTCTTCGGAACTAATCGGACGAATTGCAAAAAACACAGCGGGTGCTCGAGGAGACTGTTAAAAGGTCTCATCTTAGGGAGTTGGCCTAAGGGCCAGCCCGCTTCGTCGGGACCGGCCCGCGAGAGCGGGCTGATGGACGAGTCCAATAATATCAGCATCAAGAGGAGGATTCTCAAACATTAAAATCACAAACAGGTGTGTTTCGCCCACGCTTCAGGAGTGGGGGAGAAAGTCCGGACAAAGAACCGGGGAAGTTACCCAAAACGGGGGCGCAAAAAAGCGAACGACGGAGTCACCAAGCATCATTCGCTTATTGAACGAACGAAAAGGGTGAAATTGGGTAATCTCTAGGGGGGGCTGAAATTGTCGCTGTTCTGGGAAGATGTTTCATGGACTCGAAATTTTTTCCGCTGCGATATCATATGCGGGGTGCGAAAAGCAAGTCTCATTTTGCCAGAGTGCCAGAAAGACAACGCTTACAATGGAAGAAAAGGAATGGGGAATCGAGAAAGTAGCCTTCGCTAAAGTCAAAAAAAAACTTAAGAGGAACGGCTTCCCCTTAAAGGTGAACCAAGTTCCCTCGACGGTGCCTGAGTCAAAAAAATATAGAGGGGGGGCGTAGTCAGAACAACCCTCAACATCCGTAGTCAAGAGGGGGCGCAGACACAAAGGGTGGTCCATTAAAACAAAACCGAGCGTGAGGATAACGGTTCCAATGACTAGAGTACTAAAAAAGCTGAATACTGAACTCCTACAGAAGAAAAGTAGGTCTTTTCTGCTAAATGCACCGTTGCAGTAGAGAATCCTTTTCTTTTCTTAATGCCTCGACTCCAGGAGGGGGGGCTTTCTGGCAACGAAAAAAACTGAGCGTTGTGATGTGAAATCCGCCACGCGGGGGGTCAAGTTTGTTTACTGGGGGGTGATATATGTAATTTTCTCCTCATCAAGCACGCAAAAAAAGATGTGTGATACGATGGGAAAAGGGACAACTCGTCTATGACGCGGGAGTGAGAAAGGAGGGTAAGAAGCCCCTCGCGCAAAAACAAAAGCGCAGCCAGTGGTTACATAATCCGAATTACCATGGTCACTGGGGCTTTTCGGCATCGAATAAGGTTTCCAGACACCCCTATACAAAGAAAGGGGGGATGAAACTAGGGGTGAAAAAACTACATATTTTCTCATTTTTTGGTGAGGAAGGGGAGCAGATCGCGGAGTCGGTAATTCGTACCATTTACTGGGATTGAGGGGCTCACAAATACGCCAGCACAGCAGAGATTTTCAAAAGGGGGAACCGGCGACCAACAAGAAAGTAAGTACTTCTGGGAGTTCCCGAAGACGCCACTCAAACTCTTAGATACCGACCTTAATTTCATTAGTCGCAATCACTGGATTAGGGCGATGCTGAAGGGAGGGGGTGATCCAACTAAAGCCATCGTATGACCGGGAGTGTGAGAAAGCAGAGGAGAAAGGGGTCGTTGTACGTAAGGAAATCCGCCTTAAAAAATAGTGGGGACGCTCAAAGGTTTTTCAATTGACGGCCCTTGCATACTCAAAGTCCCTATTAGGGAAAGAATTAGGATAGAGGTCTAGAAGGGGAAGACGGCCGGGAAAAGAACGATATCAAGAAACTGCGTTACTACAGACAGCAGAAAAGGAAACTGTAGAGTTGATGCCTGACTAAAGGAGCCGGGCGGGAGCGAAGCGGCGGTTCAGGCTCATAAAGGGACTACAGGTTAGATATCGCCATTTTTAACATTCGCGTAACAAAAAACAGAATAGCTTAACCACGGCGGGTTGGGGCGAAGTTAACTCTCAACTCATATAATAAAAAGTAACAGAAAGGATGAACCACACTTCAAAAGCTTTCCCTAAAGCCTCGCTTTCCAGACGTTAAAACCGGATTATTCCTTGGGACAATCGACGATATGCAGCGGGGGGGAGGTCTGCCTGTAAGGGAAAAAGGCACCGCACCTTCCAAAAAGAATCATGGGTTTCGGCGCAGAAAGAACAGGCAGAATTATTTCGAACGAGCGTTGAAGGAAAATCAAGGAGTGGGGGAAAAAGTAGTTCGGTCAAAGAAGCTTGTTCGAAGAAGGAAGGAAACACGGATTATTCGATAAAAGGGTACCGGGTGCCTCAGGCGTTGAATAGTGGAATTTTGGTCATCGGGAGCGAGGGCAATAGGCGCTCAATTAAGAATCTGGGCGGCGGGAGAAAAGTTGGCCGGCTTCGGGGGCACATCACAAGGAACCGCTCTACTAGTACTCATATCTTGATATATGAAGCAAAAGATGAAAGAGGAGAGAGTGATCGTACGCAAAAAGAAGGATCAAAAGGAAAGACTTAGAGCAGTTAAAGGAGCGGGAGCAAAGGGAAAAATGCTCAGCGCCAACCAGATCCAGCGCGCGAAAAAAAGATTGCAAACGCTTCATATCATCAAACAAAAATCAGGGGGACGGAGGCAACCGGTAACGAGAGACTAATAAACTTTCCTTGGGCGTATGAACGGAGGCGGGCTACCAAGGTTATGGGCCGAACCTAAAAAGAAGGGGACGCGGCGAATTCAGGTCGAATGGATAAATGCAAACAATTTTCTGCTGAAGGGAAAAAATTCAATGCATTTTTGGGGAGGGGAGGGGGGGCAAAAACGGAAAAAAGTCTGTTGACACTCATAATAACCCTACTGGCATCGGACACGTCAATTTAAAGGATAATGTGAAAAGGGGGGAAATGCCCGGGGCAGTACGGGTGACAGAGTGGAGTGTTTTTGGTTGCATTAAATTTTGGGGGCTAGAGGGAAAGGAGTTAAAAAGGAATCGGTGCTGAGTACCGGTCAAAACCAAGCGGAGGGGGAAGAGACTCAACTTTAGGGCTTTGAAAAAGAAAACGGGGGAAGAGAGTCTAACAAGGGAGGGGCCAGGGAAGGGCCCCCGATCAGACGCCAATTGGCGCAGTAGAATTTCAATATTCTAAAGCAGGGGGTGCTGTCCAGTGGGAGCAGCTGAAAAGGAGGGTGAGAAAGTCCTCTCCTCATGTAAAAACGATCAGGAAAGGGAAAATGTGACCAACTAACATTCGGACTGCTGGATGACCCGGGCCGAAAAACTTGGCGCAAGTGCTGATGGGGCTTTACGGCAAAAACGCATCGCTCTGGGGGGGGAAATCGGGAGAAGACTGGACGGTGATTGGGTCTAGGAAAGTCAATTGGGTTTGGTTTTTGTGGTGGGGGGGTGGTTGTGGGTGGGTTGTTGGTGTGGGGGTGGGGGGTTTAGGGTGGGGGGTTGTTTGGGCTTCCTCATAAAGGGTTTTTTTGCCTATACCGGGAAGAACGAGGTGGGAAGCGACCGTGAATACAGGGTGCCGTATAGGCGATGTGGGGGTCCCGAGCAATTCCGGGCCAGGCCTGTGAAAAAGGGGGGAGAGACACCCCAGAGGGTTACACGCGGACAGAAGGAATCCCCGCGCGAGAAATGCGATGGCAAAATGAGAACAAGAATAGGGGTAAAAGTTTCATGTGAAGCGTTTCTCCGTGGTGAGGAGGACCGGGTGGTCACGCAGATTATTCTAAGGCACCCAGGGACAAGGTCAGGATAGGATGGGAAAGAAAAAACGGGGACGCGAGAGAGGGCAAATACTCGCCGCGGGTCCCACTAGAGAAGAGGGGGAGACTTGGTCAAAGCGAAAAGGCGAGTCCACCCCCCCCCACCCTCTATGAAATGAAGAGGATCAACACGAAATCATATCAACAAGCACGTTGTCAGACTCTCTGGAGAAATTTGGGGGGTATTCAACAAAAGATTTGGTGAAAAGTGGTTGGGGGGGGGGGTTTGCTAAATAAAGAAAACAATTGGAGCTTACGTAGAATTCCAGACAAGAAACCTATTCTGACCGAATCGGCAAGGTAGTGACGCGATAACTTCGGAGTTGACCTAGTGCTCGCCAAGGGGGAGGGGGGAAAAGGGGGAAGAGTATCACGCGATTTGAACTAGGGTTTGTTGCGAAGCTTTGGACTAGGACAATTTCGCTCCCCTCTGGAAGGAAGCGGGGGTGAGGTTGCATGAAAACCAAGAAGTGTAGCACGGGGAAGGGCAAGGTAATATGAAATTGGTGTTCAACAGGGCGACTGGGGGCCTGGCCAATGATGTCCTGAATTTGGGGGCTGATGAAAGCCAACGAGGCAATACCTCTACTGCGAGACACCAGGGTCTATTAAGTGGGGGGGTAACAGCAGCTGTCGTTTTTCCCTGCACTATTGGATCAAGGGCCGAATAATTTTAGCAAAAGATATATCGGGAAACACGGACGGCCAGGAAATAGAGACAGCGACAAATTCTTAGGGGAAGAAGGAAATCGGATGGGAAGAAACTAGTTGTCACAACAACTGTCGTGAACTAGAAGGAAACATAGCTACGGCTAATCGAAAAAACGGAAAGGGGGTGAACGCAGAGAAAAACAAGGCGTTGGGGAGACTTGATAAGCAGGTCGAAGGAGGGGGCGAAAGAGAGGTGGCTTTGATCATGCTGGTCCTCAGAACGTCTGTTTGGGGGGAGACCAATTCTTGGGAATAGTGCATTGGGGGGGGCTCCCCGGAAAATTTACTTAAGAGGGAACTTAAAAGGTGGTGGGGCAAATTACTGAAGATGCTAGACGGGGAAAAGGAGAACGCCTCGAGAAGGGGGGTGGGGGTTGGGAGCACTCGTCCTAATTGTTAAGTTAGGAGCGCTCGAAAATAACGAATGGATTAAAGCGATTTTCAGGAGTATATAAGGGGAAAAAGCATGAAAAAAAAGCGGGCATAGTTTGGGGATGGGATCATATGCCCACCTCCACCAAACGGGGGGGGGTTTTCGTCAACTGTCAAGGGGCTGGGAAATCGAGGGTCGCGGACTCCGGCCTCACTCCCCGAGAACGGATCCAGGAATACTCTCAAAAAAAAAATTCTACGCAGAAAAGGGGGAAAGAGGAAGGGGAAAGAACTCAGCCCGAGACCCTTCGGAACGCGCTGGGGGGTTAGAATTGAACAAAACATGTTTGGACTGATAAGGAATTGACCAACGGTTTGGAGACAAACACCGGATACACAAAGCTCGCGGCCCTAGTTATCTGATGGCAAGGAAAAAAAATCGGAGGAGAGTTCGAGATTCGAAAATGGGCCAAAAGAAAGACTCCTCACGGGATCAACGGGGGTTGAAGAAAAAGTCAAGGCAGGACTATACTGTATCCTTTAATCATCGGGAAAAATGATGGGCAGGCAGGAGTGATCGGGGAGGAACTTTACAAGCGAGGTATAGTGCAGGATCTCGAAAAAAAACAAAAGGGGGAAAGAAGGGGAAAGATAATGTATCGGTGGGAGAAGGGCTCCAAGTAACCACGCGAATACGCATCGCAGGCGCTACTGAGAAGATCTCAGGCCTAGAAAAGTTAGGGCTGGACTGTCGAAAGAACGAGGAAGGATTAGTGGGCTTGGGGAATAGTATGGAGAAAGCAGGAAGGTGGTATAAGAACGTTGCTCTTCACCATGCCACATCTGGGTGGCGAAACCGGGAAATTTATCTCTGGCATCTTATCTTATCAGGTGTTGTTTCTATAATTTGGATGAATAAATCCGATCAAGACGAAGTGGAACCATAAGAGCAAAGTTGGAGGGGGAAAAAGGAATGGGGAGAGTTTCTTGGGTAGAAGAAAGAGAAAGAAAACCTGCGCGGGATCTACTTGGACTGGTTCGCGGAAGATAAGTTCGGAGGGGGTCGCCGCGATGGACGGTAGGACTACGACTCCTCGCATCAAAATAAAAAAAACGAAGGGGGGGAGAAAATCAAAAACCGTGCGGGAGGAGGGGTCGGACTAGCAAAGCCAAATCATATTGGGACTCTTTTATTTTAAGTGATAGAGTAGTGTCTCGAGACGGTGTCTTCCGCATGCAGGGATCGAAAAACGTTACGAAGGGGGGCAAAAAAAAAAAGGTCTGGAGGTTCACGGGGGCGCTCAGAGGGCCCGTATCCATCTTAGTGGTAAACTGGGGGCTACTCTACAGTTCAAAACAGCCTTGCGGCGAGAACGTAAACGCGCCGAAGCGGGAAAAAAAGGGCATGGGACTAGGAAATTGCTAAAGTAAAAAGAACTAAAGACAAAGACTCCTCGGGGAAGCTGAAAAGGAGGGCTCAATCTACCGGGGATGGAAAAGCCGCCACAAGCGCCGGGTATTCTGAAAACATTTGGCCGCGTAGTTCACTCCTGAGGGTGGCCTTAGGGTCGAAAAGACGGATGGAGGCCCTTAATAAAAAAGAAAAGGCGCAAAAGACCTCGGGGATCGTCAAAGCGAAAATTTTCTCTATGAGAGAAAGCGTATCGTGCGAAAGGGAAGTTGGCCATATCATGCAAAGAAAATAAGAAAGAGAATTAAAACTGACTAGAGTCTAGGGAAGGAGGGAGGACCGGCGCGTTGGAAGAATGCAAGCAAAACGGTAATTACGTCCTTCTCCCCAGAGAAGTTGCCCAAGTTTCAGAAGGGGGGAAAGGGTGCTGTCTTTGCTATACATACGGCAATAGCGAAAAAGCAAACATCAGAATCCAGCTGACTACAAACGGGTGGTCGATTTTCAAAAAAACTTCGAAAAAAAAATAAGGAGAAGGGGATGTACTGAGGGGCCTTCGTAGGCGTAGACAAACTGAGGCTTACTCGAAACTGCCAGATAGACGTCGCGGGGTCATACAGTTACTTTAATGTAATGCCTTTTGTGCAGTGTTTTGCATGAAGACTGGACTCAAATGGGGGTGTTCGGGGGGGCTGGGAATCAAAAAAAAAGTCCAACTTATTGTATGGAAGGGTGCAAAGGTAAACTGGTTGTGATTGTTGATAGCAATTATTCGGGGGTGAAAAAAGCTCAGGAAGGGGGAAGCGCCGGACTAAACTCAGATGTTTGTCATATTTAAGTCCACAAAAATCACGTCAGAGTTGCGCTCAGAAAAAGGGAGGGATGTGTGAGAAATAACACTACCCATGGGAGGGCCAAGAAAAGGAAATAAAGGTATAAAAAAGATGCGTCCTGGGGCTTCGGAAAGAAACGAGCTACAAAATAGGAACGCTAATGAATTGTTAAAGACTCATATTTTTCTAATTGTTGTCGGCCGCTTCGCTGGATCGTCTTCCCCTGGCTCGGGGGTAAACACAAGGGTTACTGGTAGGTTAGAAAAATTGCCATCCCAAACGGACACGCCGGACAGGACTCCGTCTCGCAATGATCGTAAGGGAGAGAAAAAAGTGTCTGAAAAACGGATCGCACCTGCACGCAGTGCAGACGGACCTGGCGTCTATGTCCACCAAGCCGCGCTCGATGAGACGGCCGTCGACGCAAACTCGAGGGTGGGGGGAAAAAGAGGAAGGATGGAAACGGAGAAAAGTTATGACGAAAAAGTTGTTGGAGGGTCCATGAATAAGCAGCCAGTAATTAAAGAAATTGCGCTTGTCGATCAGCGGAGGCAAGTTAGAAAAGAGAAAGAGCAAGGAAAGTAACAAAACGGCTGGAGAGAGAAACTGATTAAAAAGAAACATTGGGGGCGCCGGATACGCCGCAAAAAAAAATATGATCGGAATTCTCCAGTTGGGCCGAGCATTCTCACCCCGGTCAAGGTAAAGTGGGCCGCACGGGAAGAAGAAGGGAAAATGGACAAGTAACTCTAGAAATTTAGGAACACTGTTCAATCTGTCAACGAGTGACCAGATTTCCGTTAACGGATGACCTTCGGAAGCCGATGCCAAGTTGGCAGGCGGACGGTTGTCCGCAAATTAGAAAGAAACACAAATCAGGGGGGAACGGCGCCAAGCAAAAAGATTGGAAGGGCACCGAGATGGGGGGATTCGGAGAGACTCTGACGCCGCGTGAATATGGCTCACGCTGGTTCGCAGGAGAAGGAAGTAAAGAAAAGGACCGCTAGTAGAGACGGGACCGAACACAGGAGGTGAGGGTGGGAACCGTGGCATTGTAATCGAAAGGGGAAATGGACGAAACGAAAAGCTAATTATCGGGGTTCCGTGGCCGGCCTTCGAGGCGCACGAACAAGGCAGGGAACCGAGAACTATATTTACTAGGAGATTCGAGTCACGA
>Ga0179593_1298944_pt1 | contig 14295 bp, 15 predicted proteins | sample CZODoug2_1_08_16_FD_185931 | JGI IMG/M metagenome (GOLD analysis project Ga0179593, IMG submission 185931) | Vadose zone soil fungal communities from Angelo Coast Range Reserve, California, USA - CZODoug2_1_08_16fungal (PacBio error correction) | ecosystem: Environmental > Terrestrial > Soil >...
ACCAGACGCATGGCCCCCAGAAGGGAGAGAAAAAACGGGGGCAAGCTGGTGGGGGTTTTCCGGAATAGAAGCCTAAAAAGGATCCTGTGGGGGGGGGGTGGGGGGGGGGGAAAGAAGCGCGCTTAAAAACTGCGGCGCCACTGCGCTCCGGGGCGATGTCAAAGGAGACAAAAACCCGGAGGGGAAGGGATGGCCGGTCCGAAAAGCTCGCCGGCCAGGGAACTTCAGGACAACAACAAAAAAAAAAAAAAAAAGAAACTAGGGGGGAAGGAAACCTTCTTGAAAAAAACCACCATCGGCCCTGCTACCCTACCAACCCAAGTCAAAACACGGACTCCCAAGAGAAAGACACCATCGAAAAAGCGTTCTTTGCTCGGTTTGATTAGGTTTAACTGAACAATATAATCAAAAAGGGTTAGAAGAGGCTAAGAAGAAACCCGAAAGGCCGGCTGCAATTGAGTTTTTAACGGGGCTGGGGAAAAATCAGTGGGGGGACTGCATAGGCGACGAAAAGGGTTTCAAAGGCTGCAACCCTGGGTCAATCAGCGCATGCTAGCCTACTGAGGCACGCCATCTGCCGGGGGGTGGGGAAAGAAAAAACGAAACTGCCCTGGAATAACTGTCATCAGCGTCTGGGTAAAGAGGGTCCAAGCACAATTGGGACAAAGGGGGGGGAAATGTAACCTCGACATCAAATCGCGCGGGACCGAAAAGTACTCTGGGGCGGAGGCCGGAAAAAGAATCAAACGCGCCGAAGCGACCACTGCAAAAGGAACCGCCGGTCGCCCCTTGGCCGGGACGCGAAACTGACGCGCCGCTCATTAGAAGAGGGGACCCGGGGAAGGCTGGATCCCTACCCATATGCCATACGCTAGATGAGCAGGATGAAGAAAACGGGGGACAGGTCCCGCAAGGCTTACCGATGGCACCCGCGATCTCCTGTCCCAAGAAATTGATGCGAGTGGGAGATTAAAAAAAGATGTGAGGGGGGAAACTCGGTGGGAAAATGGCAGAACTTGCGGAGTCCTCTTCCGGGGGAAAATGCCGTGGGGGGAAAAAAAAATACTAAAGGCTGAAAAGGGACGAGAAACTGCAAAACGCGCCGCGGGGAGGTCAAAAAACTCTCAGAGTCAGAAATAACCGAAGGGGGTGAACCTGGCGGAAGCAAACACTGGGACCGGGGAACATCACAAAGCAAAAAGCAACTCAAGCAAATCGACCAAACCGGACTCTCTAAGGATAAAAAACTGTCACAGCGAAACCTTACGGTCCCTTGGACCCGCCGAACGAAAAGGCAGAACTAAAGAAAAGAGGTGTCATCGAATGAAATGGCAAAACACGAAAGCAGGAGCACGCAGGACGGGGTCTAGGGCGGCAGAATGCAAACAAAGCAAAAGTAGAGGAGGAGACTTGGGAAATGCCACGGAAGAAACAGGGGGGGTCGCCTCACGTCCCGGGTCATAAGGAACGGCCTCAGGTCAACGTGAGGGCGGGGGCCACCTACTCAAAACCGGTCAGAGAACACCAGAGGATAAAGGAAATAGCAGAACCAGACGAACCGGCCTGGCAAAGAAAAAGTCGCCACGGTTCGACCCGATTATAAAAACCCCAGCAAAGAAAAACGCCGGTAAAAAAAAAAATGCCAGCTTGACCAGAGCCCGGGCAGTGGAAGGGAGTAGGGAGAATGAGCAAGGAGCGACAAAACCCCTTGAATTAATTTTAATTTACGGTAGGTTCAAAACACTTGTACCAAAGAATCCACAGTAAACACGTCTTAACGGTAGACAAAAAGGAAATCCAACCAGGTCGGTAAATCAGAGCAGAAAGATCGCACAAAGAGACACTCCTTCGGGTTGACCGACGACCGACCCGTTAATCCGAATTCCAACCGCAACAACCTCAAAACAAAGAACCAAAACCTGTAAAAAGGCCAACTCAAACCGCGAGCCGCCCAAAAAAAGCTCTCTCAGAAAAACTGGTAGTAAAGAAGATAAAGGGCGGGTGGGCGATCAGGTTGGTTACACGGGTGGGCCGCGTTGGGTGGTTTCAATGGTAAGGTGAACGGGTTACCAGGGTCGTCGGGAAAATAGGAATTAATGGGCGCGTCATTCAAAAAAGTCTCTGGGTACCGAAGCCTGGGGGAGTAGGGAGGGGAGGAGAATGTCGGAAAAACGACACGTGCGGATCCGGCGGGATGCTGGGACAAGATGGGAAAAAGACGTAAAAGTGAATTCGCTTTGTTAGCTGCGCAAGAGCGAATAGAAAATACTTCACCGCAGGAAAGGGCACAAATAAAGGGGGAAACAGGGAGAGTGTATGCCGTTGGGACGGGTGTCCGGGCACTGATAGAGACGTGAGAAGGGTCAAGATCGTGCTAAAACGGATTTGTCGAGCCCAGTCACTGGAAACCGACGGGAAGGATGGATCTCGGCGAAAACTGACCTAAGGAAACCGGGAAAATCTGTGGGAGGTGGGGAAAAATCCGAACGGGAAGTTACAGGCACTGTCTGGACCCCGGCATTGGGGACGGGAAACAACTTGGAAAGGGTGCCATGGCCTGAAGGGCACCCTTAATAGACTCAGCGGGGACAGTTAGGAAGGACCGCAAACCCGAACGAGGCGAAAGCCGGATGCGTCAGTCAGTGAGAACAGGGTCAGGTCAAAAAAGAACTGGGAGCTCCTAGAGAGGCCACCCGGCTACAACGCTTGACAGCAGGTGAGGGATTGAAAGCGTTCATCATGAGAGCGAGGGAGAAGTAGGGAGGTTGCGTGGGAGTCTGAGGTGGAGCAAAATGGCGGGAAGAAAAAAGGGCGCCGCGGACTCTCGAACTATGAGCAGCAGGCCTGCCGCGCCCATCCGCGACGAGCAACGCAATGAAATGCAAGAGCGGGGTGTGGGCCGGAACCGTCGTCATAAGTATCCGCAAGGGCATCAGTTCAAATGCAGGGAACCCGCACACGTCGCAAAGAAGAAGATCAAAAAGAAATTGCCGTCTGCCCTTCAGGAGATTCTCGTAAAAAAAGCCAGAACGGAAGGAAGAAGACTAGCGGAAATCTCCAAAAGACTGTCCTGAAACTTCTGAAGATAAACGCGAAAAGTCGGGGAAAATGGGACCTTAGATGCCAGGACCTAAAAAACGCCGGAGCCGACACTTCAATAGTCGTCAGAGGCGGGGCAAGAAAAAGGAACGCTGGCGATAGGAAGGAAAGGGGACCCAGAGTGTCGCTGCTCAGGCACACCGCGAGTCGCAGGCGCGACAGCATGCTGACAAACAGAAAAAAAAGGAACCAAAAACGGGACTGGCCCAAAGCACGGGTAAACAGGGAAGGAAAAGCTATGAAAAAGGATGGCAGGTGCTCCTAAGGCAGCGAAGAAGGCAAATGAGTTAAAAAAAGGGCCCCGCCGGGGTGACGCCGAAAAAACAAAGGTTCCCCGCAAAGGAACAACTAACATGTGCCAGTCAGGGTGCGGGACAGGAAAAAAGGGAAGGTGGAGATCATGTTCCTTGAAACGGAAAAAAGAAACCAACGATCGGCAGATTGGGCAGGCGCTGAGGAAGCGGGTAAAAAAAAAGAACCCGGCGGATCGTGTAGGGCAATAGGTGAAATCTCACCGCAGCAGCCTAGGAATAAGGAAACGGAGGGCCTGGTCCCTCCGCCTCAAGCCAAACAGGTACGCAACAAGCCGATAACGGCGCACGCGCAACGGCGTGTGTCAAGGTAAATAGAAAGCGCAGAGCAGAACCCAATGGAAGGGAGAGCGCGGTGTGATGGAGAGTGAGGGCAGCCAGAAAGGGCCTACTCAACAACCCAGCGGGACAAGGGTGGCAAGTCCGGTCGACCGAGAGGAGAGGGTCATAGGAACGGGGGAAGGGGAAAAAGCAACTCCGCGAGATGGAAGACCCAATTCTGCTGCAACCCATGGCAGGGGGGGGGGCGGGGGGTGGGGGGGTGGGAGCTGGTGGGGGAAACCTATATGCCTAACAGGAACAAAGCCCTCGATCGCTTCAACCAGGCAACTTCCTGCGCTTCCGCTTGCGATGGGTTCACCTGACAAAAACCTACCAAAAAGCCAAGCACGGAAAAAAACTCTGGCGGCTGAACGAGAAAAGTAACCGCCGCCAGCAGAGCCCTACGGGGGCAGGGAAACCTTAGGGACAGCCACCATATGCAACTGCCACGAGACTGCCAAGGGGTAAAAAATAGCAGCAGCCGCGCCTGCACAGAAGGGGCAGAACGTAGTGGGGAACGTTTTTCTGTGAAAGGGAAACTGAAAGGATTCACCGACAATATTCTGAGAGGGGAGAAACTCAAACCTGCCAAAGAGCTTATTTTGGGGAAAACTGGGAGATAATGGTTGCGTCGCGACGACCTGGCGGGAAGACGTAAGTGCCAGAGACGCAGCGGGCTGCTCCTGAATGGAAAAAAGAATGCGCAACCGCCGAAACCTTAAGAAATTTGCCGCAAGAGAAAAACATCCGTCCGGGCGGGGTCAACCTACGCAAAGGGGAAACTCCGGTTCGCAACAGCGAAAAGGAAAAAAAAACTGCGAAAGCAAGGAAATATGCATCCAGCGGGTGCGGCGGACTCAGCCCGCGAATGAAAATCCATGCTGCCGGCACCGTCAGGACGGCGGCCGGAGCCGCAAAAAAGCGGGAAAAACCCTGAAGGAGGCAAAAGGGGTCGCGGCTGATTAAGACAATAAAAGAGGACCTCTAGGAAGAAGGGGGATGAGAGAGAAGCCTCGCCTGGAATGGGGATCCGCGCGGTGGCGGGCACGTAAGACAAAAAAGATCCAATGAAAAAGGCACTTCGGAAGGACGAGCGAGAGTTTCGCCCCTGAAGGGGACCTTTACGGAAGGACTTCGCCAGACGGTTTCAAGTACGTCCATAAAGCAAACTAAAAAGCAAAAGACGAAGCGACCCTGCGGCTCATAAGATGACGAATCAAGGGGGCCGGAGACCGGCAGAAGATAAACGGATACCGGAAAAAGCCCGGCGGAAAACACTGGCCAAAAACTCCATCATAAGCGGAGCCAAGCACGCTCACCGGAACCTGCCCTAATCAAGCCATGAACGCGAAACTACGTCAACGCGGAAGGAAGGGAGGACCAAAAGGACACGTTAGCGGCGGCCGCCTAGCCGTCGGACTGAGGCAAAAAAAATCGTTCAGACCTGAAATGAGCAACCTTAAGGAAACGCCGAGCGGTAAACGCGCTTTACGGTAGCAAAGGGCGGCAGGCAGAAGGCAAACAACTTCGATAGAGGTGGGACATGGGGAAACCCGGCAAGGAACCGGGAAAGGGGGGCCCTGAAATAAGACAAGGACAGAAATTCGCAAGCTCACAGGAGGGGGGAGTTCTGGTTTCAAAAAAAAAGAATAAAGAAAAAGGTCTCCGTCTACTGTCCGAAAGGCCTAGAGACTCCCGTCCGGTTCTCCCATCCAGAATCCCCCTTTCTGGACGGGAGACCGATAAAATCTCCTCCCTCCTGGAAACCAGCAATTAGAAAGGGGGTCAAAACCTGTCCAAAATCAAATGTAACACAAAGATAAAGTTTCCCTGCTGGACATAGGGTTACGCCAAATCCCAGGGGAAGGGAAAAGGAAACGGAAGTCATTGGTTCTTGAGGCGTTTCGGCCCAACACACCCCAAGGTTATGAAAAAAGCTATCTGTTTGTATCCACCTTATTCCCCATACTCCAAGTGGTGGGACCGCCACTGCCTCAGGAAAAAGCTCGTATCGGGGCAAAACACGTAATCAACTACCGACTTTTCCAATACGACCCGAAAGGAAAGGAAACCCCCAACAAAAAAAGCCACATAAACCACACACCTTTAACCACCCTCACAAGGACGAGCCTAACCCCACCTAATCTCTCACTCGCACAAGGGGTGAAAACAAAAAGGAGGGGTCAGGCAAGAAGAAGGGTGGCAAGCGTTGTGCGGCTCGTTGGTTAGTTTCAGAGGGAGGAAAAGTTAGGAAGGGAAAAGGTTAAGGGCTATCATTCGCTGTAGCTCCTATTAAACGGTCCGTGAAAAGTGGGAGAGGGGGCAAAAAAGGTGAGGACCTCTAATGCGTAACGGCTCGGGATTCTGGGAAATGGTAAAAAAATGCCACGGGGGGCTGTAAGACGCGTCGACATGGCGTAAAGCTGGGAACACAAAAAGAAACATAAATGGTCCCAGGGGCTGGGCAGAAACGACATTTGCAGAGTGGGGAACTGGAACGGGGGAGGGAGCTGGCACGGTAGGAAAAGCGGCGAAAAAAAATGACTATCACGGCAATGGAGAAAAACGGACGGGAAGGGGTTGGGGTTCCCCCCCCTGAATACAGAGGAAAAATTGGAGTCCGAACGAAAAAATAACTGGATCAGGGCTGGGAAAAAACAGAACAACGTGAAAACGAAGTGCAGGAAAAACGAGCCGGGAAAAGAAAACGGCTGGATCCGAAAACCACTGTCCCTGGACGGAAAAAATCATACGGATCAAAGCAGGTCAGCAAGGGAAGAATAACCTCACTCGCGGGACACAACCGCGTAGGCATTCAGGTTAACGAAATTGGGAGGGAGAGAACGAAAATCTTGAAAGAAAAAACTCCGGGCAGCACCGCGAAGAGGCGGTTGACACGTAAAAGGGAGTAGTGAACGAGTTCTCGGACGGGCCGGTATGAGGAGGGGAAGAAACGGATGGCGGTCCCATTGGACTGTTCAGGAAAGGCGAAGGGAGGACAAAAGTCATAGGGGGAAGTATTAAAGAAAATTCTGGATAAAACCAACCGCGGCGAAGGTCGCAGATTAAAGTGGAAAAAAAAACCGATTACGGGATGAACAAAAGGTGAAAAAAACGTCGACCGAAGATCCAGCAGGAAAAATCACACGGGGTAAAAAAACACAGGAAAAGGCCGCAGTAAACGCACACCAGATTTCAGCTTCCTGGACGGAAGATTGTCCACGGGGGGCAATGGACAGGGGGAATCCACAGGGCAGGACCTACCAGGGGGAAGCAATGCCATCAAGAAAATTCGCGACCAAAGTGTCAGGAATAGCACACGAAGAGTGGCCTCCTTGAAAAGGAACTCAAAGCCGGAGCGATCGGCCACTGAAACCAATCGGCGGTTCCGAAAGCAGGAGAGGAAAGCTCGGAGAATTCAAAATTGTACGGGCCGAAAAAAAGTATCGAGGCCTCGGGTCAAAAACCCGAGTAAACGCATGGAAGTGCAGTTCAACGGCTACCCTGTGGGGAGGAAAATGAACTGAAACCGCAAAAATTGCAAATCCTCTACGACCAGGGCAAGAAGCTGATGACTCTATCGCAGGCGATGGCGTTACCTTCATAAAAATAAATTAGGAATACAAAGGACCTAAAGGTCGTCGCAATAAAAAAAAAATGTGTAAAAAAACCACCATAAGCGGGCAGGGGAAAGGCCATTTCAGGGTGGAAGGGGGGGTCCAAAGAAAACACACTAAATCAAACGTGGGAAGGGAATGGACCGTCCCAGAAAAAAGGAGCACTACGATGAGAAGGGAGTGGGGACACGGAAGCGAAGATTACATAAAAAAACAACCGGAAAGGGCTCGGGTGAAACAGTGGCAGTAGGTGGAACCAGCTGGACCGCAAAAATTGAAAAAGGCCAAACAGGGTCAAAGGAACGCCTCGGGGGACTCTCCTAACAAGGCCAGCGCTCCGGGCGCGAAAGCCACCCAAAGGGGGGTGTGGGAATGAAAACAACAGAGCTCAAGAAAAGAAATCGCTCGACGGTATCAAGGAGGATCTCGGCCACCTCAACCCCAGAGCTGACCAGTCATCCATCAATAAAAAGACAATATGCGAAACGAGAGCGGAAGAAAAGAACAAAAATGAAAAGAGAATGCCCAGCTACAAAACTGGGATAGGGTCCAAAAAACAACTTGGGAGATACACCGGGCAAACGTGAGGTACTAGGGAAGGAAAAGACACCTTCACCCTATAGCGGGCGAAGAATCCGAGTATCCCGAAGAGGCACTCCTTTTCGAAGGGGGGAAAACACAAAAAAGCTTCTTGAAAAGGGAAAGCTCCCAGCTCGGCCTTACTAATGAAAGCGTAAGAAGTGCGGACGATGAAAAAACAGGTCAAGCAAAACTAAGAAAGGGTTCACCGCTCAGAAACATCTAGCCTTCTCACGGAAAAGCCTGGCAAGTGAGCAGCAGACTCCTAGACCGGGGAAAACAAAACGGAGCAGTGGAGGAAGGTTTGCGGGCTTGTGTACCTTCCACTTCACATGATATCACCTGGCACCTGCGGTAGGAATGGACAAAAATAACGACCCGACTGGGGCCTCTGGCAGAAGGGTTGTGAAAACAAGTTTCGTCAATCATGGTGTTGGTCGTTCAAAAGACCCGGAAAGGCGTAAGAGGGCCACGCTCAAGCTGCCAAATTAAGGGAAAGCGCCTAAGAGGCCTGCTATAACCGGCCTTCCCTTGACAAAAACGTCCTGGGGACCACGTCGTCACACCGTCGTAGGGAAATACAGGTTGAGCCTGTCTCCGAGTTCTGACCAACCAAGGCTGAACTCTAGGTAAAAAAAACGGACTAAAAGGAGGCTTGGACCGGCAAGACCTTTCAGAAAAAGGGGACCACCTATAGCCGTAAAAAGAAAGCGGGAAAGCTGGGCCGGTAATAAAGAGAGAGCAACGACGAAAACCTTGGGATGTGAGCAAAACAAGACCGAAACGTTAAAAGAGGGGAGAGGGTGACTAAAAAGGAACCTGACGACAGGTCCTGAAATGTGGCTTAAAAAAAGAGTTACCCGCGATCTCCGGCGAAAGTTTGATGAAATTATTAAGAAAACGCTTCGGAAACCATTTGCGCGTGATACCAATGCCCTGTGAGGGTAAATGCTATACTTCAAAAAAGTTCACAAAAAACTTCAAATGCACACCCAACAAAACAACAACCCAGGATAGCCCAGAGGCAAAGGAATCAGAACAATGAAGACGCATCGTGGGCGCTATCAAAAGGCACTTTCCTCAATGCCGCATAGACGGGTGCGGATCCGAACAACCCGGCGAACAGAAGGGCCTAAAAACAGCAGCCTAAACGAAACTAAGAAAACTCTACCCGTACCTCTGCTAAGGAGGAAAAAAGAATTCCTCAGAAAACCGAAAGGCACTCCTAAGGGAAAAACTACCCTGCAAAGGAAGGGGGAAACGTCAGTGCCCTACAAAGCATCCAAAGTGAGAGCAAGAGTCTCTAGCAGGGTATTCTTCCTTGCAGAATGAAAAAATGGAAACTCGGGCATGGAGTGCCTGGGTCCAAAGGGAAACCGTGATAACGGTTGAATCACCGGCTCACGGCTCCGTCCGCCAAAGCCCGAAAATCAAGGAAAAAAGTCGGTCCCAAGCCGAAAAGATACAAAGACGAACGGGAGGAAACAAAGGAGTACGTGGACCGTGGACGCAAACGAGAGATCAGAGGACAAAAGAAGGCAAGTTTGCAACCCTCCTCGCAAAACGTTATCAAGACTAACCCCGGCTCCAGCGAAACAAAAACGGTGCCAACACAAAAAATTGACGGTTACGGCTTGGAAGCAGACCCCTGGACCCCGGGATGGGGCCACGTGAAGGAAATTATTTGTTACGCCCTTGCAAAGGTAAAACAAGAGCCCGAAAATTGTTAAAGTTTCTTGAACGTGGGAAAAAAAATCTTCCAAAAAGCCGGTTATCAAAAGTAGGAAGGGTATCCAGGACCTTAGACACAGCAGCCAAACGTCCCCAGACGGGACGAAGGGAAGCAAGCAAATCATTTACGACAACAGGAAGAACTTCCTTCTTTGAAAACCTAAATGACCCTCCTAAGAACCACAGAAACTCCTCCCCCACCTAGCTACCCAAATCTACACCCACGTGGAAGGGTCCCTAAAAGGACTACTCAAAAAAAACCGGAATGTCTCAACCAAAAACGAGGAGTACGAGGGATATTAAGGGTGGTGGGGAGAAAACTTGTGCAGGTTGGAAGTGTAAAGCTTGTTGGGGGGGCGGTAACGAGTTTGAAAGCTGGGGGAGAGGATTAAACGATGCGTGATAAGAAATTATGTGGTCGATCATGGACTCTGTGATTCTCGGAGGTTACGTCGTGTGCAAATGTGGATGAAGGCAGGCTGTGGATAATAAGAAAAAGAAGTGCGGATACTGGCGGAGTGAGTGGAAAATGGGTTGGACAAAAAGAAAACAGAAAAAGTGAAATTAGGGTGGCTCTTTTCGGAGACGATGAGGGCGAAAGAAATTAAGGGAAAAAAAGCAGAAGGACCATAAAAAACTTTGGTCCCCGCCGGTGAGAAGGGGGGAAGGGGGGGGGACAAGGGGCAAAAGGAAGAAATAGGTGCAAACTGCGTGTCTCCGGAGTCCGGATCACGGACAGGGGGGGAAATCAAACAACGTAACAACTGGGAACGGCGGTGAGGAATCTATTGCCAGAACATTAAGGGCAAAGGGGGACAAAGGTCGGGAAGGGAACTGGACAACAAACAAAGAACGGAAAGGGAGTCAGGGCGACTGGCTGACAACTTTTGATTCCGGACGCTGATCCGTTGCCATGGGCCGGAAAGCAGTAAAACATGAGGGGGCCTTGGGAGCTTCGTCACAGGGACACCTTCAACTCGAAAAACCGGCGGCGGCCATTGTGAAGTGGAGGGCAAAAAGAACAATCTTGCCGCGAACGGCTGGGAAAGCCAAAAGGCTTAACGTCAGGATTGGGAAAAAAAAGGGTGTCAATTTATTGACAAGGTGGCGCTGGGTCGGAGCGAGGGAAAATCAAGGGGAAGGGCTGGGCTGCGGATGCGGATAAACAGGTGGCTTGTTGAAAGAAGAAGGAAAGGAAAAAGCAAAAAACTCCGTTGAGAGGGGAACGGGAGGTCCGATCAACCAGCAAGCGGAAAAAAGGAACGACATGGCAAAAATCCATCCAGCAGTAGCGAAAGTGAAAACGCAGGCAGAAAGCAACAGAAAAAAAGTTCCCACAGACTCGCAAAGATCAGTGAGAAAAAAGGAACAGTAAACGCCATCAGTGATGTAACATAAGGACGTGCAAGAAACAACAAAACAGAGCCGACCTGTCCAAAGTCAGGGATCGTCATGCGCAGAGACTACCGCTGTACCATAAAATCTTATCAAAGCCCTCGTCGGGTTGGAAAAGAAGGATGGAGATTCGCCGGGGAAGAAAAAGGACTAGAAAAAAAAAGGGAGCCAAAAAAGCGGCGTTCCCGGCTGCGACGGGGGAGGAAAGGGAGAGGCTGAGAAGAGACAGGAAAAAAAGGAAGGAGACCAGAGAACCCTAGATAAGTGTCGAGAAAAACATGTTCGACAACTACCCAGTATACAATCCAATGGAAACTCTGGAACAAAGCAAACGAATGCCCAGACGCTGCCAGGGGTACCTGCAAGGCTGGAGGAGCGAATCGAAGAGTGGAGTTTGAAGGGAGGGGAAGCTTTAAAGAATGCGTTCAAAGGAAAGGGCACTCACCAGGGGGACGCCAGTCTAAAGACCTAAAAACAAGATTGTCAACGGCACAAAAACAGTACGGCAGGAAATAAGGGAAGAAAAGCATCTCACAGGGAAAAACTGGGGTCGAAAAGGTGGACCTGTGCAGAGTAACATAAAAACCTTAGCCCATCCACTAAAAAAAAAGGAAGTTGGCGAATGGGATTAGACTATCAGTCTGGGTGATCAACCTACAAAACCCCAACAGGATTGGAGAGTGGAGGGACAGCTGGCAGAAATGAATCCAACAGAAGTCGGCGGAAAACGGAGGCCTGCTCGGACGAAATACAAGGTGGAGGGCGACCGCACGCCACGAGCGGCCAAACAAAAAGGGCGGGGTGTGTGATAAGTAACAAAAGAAAGACGGAGAAGGGCCGCCGGGGGGAAGCGGGCGCGCGTTGCAAGTAGCGGGAGGAGAGTCCGGGATAACTCAAACAAAAACAAGCGTGGAAAAGGCATCCTCCTAGATGGAGAGAGAATTCGGAGCATTCATCGAAAGCTCACAAAAAAAGGTATAAGATGCCCATCAAAAGAGTGCCTACGGCTGCGGGACGGGAAAACAAGTCGCTGTGTTGAGCCCTTGCAAAGAAATCCCGATCCAAAAGGCACCAGTCGGAGCCAACAAGAGGGAGGGCCTTAGCTGGGGGCCACTGCGCGGGGAAAAAACCCGCAAGGGCGCCGGGGGCTAAAAAAAGAGGACAAAAGAGGAAAAACGGCTCTGAATGAATGTATCGGTCGTATCTAAGGAAACAGGGCCGCCGGTCGCCCCTAAGCTGCAAAGGGCACAAAAAACGGCGGAACAGCCAAAAATGGCCCTAATCAACGAGAAAGAAAACCTCCGTTTGGGGAAGGGCATCATCTACGACCTCCTCTCTGCACAAAGAATACCGGGGGTGGGCTACGGGGGAGTCGTGACGAACTGAATGAGAATCAGACAAAGGAAAAGGTGGGGGTCAGGCCTTACTCCGGAAGCAAGCCACCCTGGCCGGAATGCCGAAGTGGGAAAAAATGTGGTGAATTGTATGTCTCAGATAAGGCGGGGCAACGAGTCAAATGGGGGTCCAAATCAAATGACTCAAAACTGCGCAAGAGGAACGCCATCTCAAGCTGTAGAGACGTCCGCAGAAAAAAAAGGGCCGGTACAGGGAAAAAACCGCAAATCTGTTCCAGCATCCTGAAATTGGAACCAGCTCCCCCCAACCCCACCTGGATGGTTGGAAAACTCCTACCTGGGGACAAAAACGGCGAAAATGACTAAAAACCCTAAGACCGCTTTGCCGTGCAGCACAAGATACTCAATGAGAAAGGGGAACTGGCACGGATCAGCCCGCGCAGGCTACACACAACTAGCCGGAAACACAGCAACTAGTACAACCAGAAGGAAAGTGAAAAGAAGGAGGGAGAGCAGGAAAAGAGAAAAGGGATCGGCGGGGGCGTGAAAGACTAAAAACGAAGCAGAAGATATTTCTGTATGATTAACAATAAGCAGAGTGATGAAAATGAAAGAAGGCGCGGAACGGGGACTTGCAGCACCCGCGAATCTAAAAGACGTGCCAATTTAAATGAGTGGGAGAAAAAGAATGGGGCGGAGGAGGGAAAAAGCCTGGGGGGACCTAAGAACGTCCTGAGAAGGAGAACAGTCACGAAGTTGAAAAACAACGAAGCTACTAGCAGAAAAGACGCAGCGACCTGCTCGCTCTCGGGCTGCGCAGAAAACGGATCTCTCAATAAGGGGGAGTTGCGAGGCCGGAGAAAACGGAGACGAACCACATGGACCGAACAATAGCACCGACAGCCCGACCGCCAGAGGACATCGCCTAATCGAGAAGAGAACAAACCAATGGTCAAATATAAAAAACTGCTTGTACCAGAACGAACAAGCCGTGGATGGCCTGTCCTATAAGAGGAGGGGCAGGGCAGGAGGACGATGCAAAAGAAAAACCTTAAGGAACCAAAATCAGTGTCGGCTGGGCGGTGTCGAAGGGGATCGGAAGTTCAATGACAACGAAGACCAAAAGGGATTATTAGTGAAGGGGCAGTCGTCACCGGAAACCCGCACATGGGAACCGGACCTAAAACGGCTGACGGGTCAGGAACAGTAGGAAACCGCACTCCCGAAAAAAAGGAGGTGAACGGATGGTCACCAGCCTCACACACCCGCATCGAAGTTGAAAACACGCAAAAAATTACTGTGGAAGGGGCGGGGAAAAGAGCTAGAAAGACTCCCCTAGAAGGAAACGGTGACAAGGGATCACAAATCGTGTTCGCCATAATAAGGAACAAAGAAAAGAGGAAAAGAGCTCCAAAGAGGCTGTTACACGAGCGAACTCTGCAAATGGCTAAAAGAGAACTTATTTCCCCACCGGACCTAGGAACAAGAAAACTTCAACAATTTGGGAGCATAGAACCTTATTAGTAAGCCGTTGGTCAGACGTGTCGGTAACTGGCCGGGACAAGAATTCCCTTCTGGAGTTTCATACGCAAGGCGCCACAGAAGAAGTTCTGAGACCCACGCGAAATAGGGGGAGGGAAAGGGGGGTCTTTGGAATCCTCTGGGGACCAAAGAAGAAGCAAGGGGCTCAGTCAGGTTATCGTTTGGTAAACAAAAGCCTTAGGCAAGATACACACAAAACACTTAGAAAGGAAGAGAGAAAAGGAATATCAAAGTCAGTAAAACTCCTCGTCATTTTCCAAAACAAGACCCCTTCCGTAATCCAGCCAAGGCCTCAGAAACGGCCCCAACTGAGACACAAAAGAATACGGCCAAAACCTTAACAAC
>Ga0179593_1486615_pt1 | contig 14295 bp, 17 predicted proteins | sample CZODoug2_1_08_16_FD_185931 | JGI IMG/M metagenome (GOLD analysis project Ga0179593, IMG submission 185931) | Vadose zone soil fungal communities from Angelo Coast Range Reserve, California, USA - CZODoug2_1_08_16fungal (PacBio error correction) | ecosystem: Environmental > Terrestrial > Soil >...
CCGATAGGAGGGAACACCACTCAAGGTGGTGAAGAAGGGGGGGGAGAAGCCAGAAACAAACGAAGGAAAAAAGGGAGAGGGAGTTTTTGCCAAACCCTAAACGAGTATGCTTCGCAAACCTGGGAACCGGTGAGTAAAAGGAGAAAGCTCCAGTGGGGAATAGGTAGCAAAAGGCGAAGAGAGGTTGGGGTCCAAAAAGGGGGGGGGCAACCTAGAAAGGGTCAGCAGTCTTTGGAACTACCGGTCAAGGAGGTTCAACAACATAAGCATGCGGAGGGGGGGGAAAACCAGGAAAAGGGGATCATCAAAGGGGAGGGAGTGGGATCGAAACCCCGCCGTTGGGGCTCAGGAAACTGCGACATTGCCTCTGGGGGGGCAAGGAAGTCTCAGGCGAAGGAAAAAAACAAAAAATGTAGGAAGGAAGGGAGAGCTATAACAAAAAAAAAGGGCGACGCGATAGGTGAATCGGTTAGGATTCCCGCGACGTACAGTGGGGGACGAAAGAGACGAAGAAAAGGGCAACCACAATTTCGCGGAGGAAGCAGAGGGGGAGTAGGCGGAAGGGGACCAGGACCGAATAAGTAAAAGGGGTGCTGTTGAACATCTTGGACAAAAAGAGGCGAAAGGAGTGCAGAAGAAAGTGAGGAAGGAGAAAAAGCTGGCGTCAAAACGCGCCCGAAAAATCGGAAGGATAAACGGAAATAGTGGAACTACTGGGCCAGAGAACCGAGAGAAAAGCAATTCGATTGAAGACGAAAATTAAAGACGAGGAATTGTGAAGGAAAACTCTCTTAAAAGAGGGCTCTAACGGACAAAAAAAGGAAGAAGGGAGCAATAGAAAAAGGTGAGGTGGGGGGTAAAACAGGACTCTGCAGATAAAATAGGCGAGAGAATCCCGCACGAGTGGGATGAACTACGGCGGGCCGATGAGGGCATGGAGAAGATTTCGTAGAAAAGTCCGTTTTGCTTCGCGGGACAATGAAGGGCGAAAGGCGAGACAGAGGGAGTCTTTACAGGCTGCTTGTGCAAAAACCAGTTCAAAGACCAACAGGGGGCGGTTTGCAAGGGGGAGATGAGAACCGTCGAAAAAGCGGGTAAAATACATACTAACGAACTTGCAGGGGGGGGGGAGGAACTTCGACTGAAGCGGCAAACCACTTCAAAACGGCGGAAAACAAAAGTCGCTACGGTGGGGGATAAGATTGTCTCGAGTGCCTTAGGACTGGAGGGAGAACTGGCCCAGGAAGAAAAAAAGGAATCAGAAGGGACAAAGCCAACACCTGAGTCGGCGATCGCGACAAGAAAAGGAATGAAGGAGAAGGACACGGGGAAATCCGAAAGGCACTTAGGGGGGGGGGAAGTCTGAAAAGACAGGTAGAGCACCAGAAAGTGCCAGTGGGGCAGTTCCCCAAACGAGGAAAAGAAAGTCTCAGGTAGCCTGAAAATTCGGCAGGCGGTAGGAGCAGCGAAAAGAGAAAAGGGGGGGAAGAAGAGCGCGCAAAATGGAGAAAAAAAACTCAAAACGTTGCCTTAAAGGGGCGTATCCTTGCCTGGAAAGCGCAGGTGCCACCAAACGAGGAAACCGGGTGACTACCGAAAGGCACGGAGAGTCATGGTATGTCAAAAAGAAGAGTTATGGGGAGGAGTTAAGAAAAGAAATGGGGGGGTCGATAGGGGCGCCGAAACATCTCTACCAAACTCGAAAAAAGAGGGTTACTCGGAGCGACAAAACAACGAGGTATGTATCTAAGGGAAGGAAAAGGTCGCGGAAAAAAAGGAAGAGAAATCTGAAAAGAAAGGGCGCACAGGAGGGAAGGGGGGGGAAAGAAAAAAAATCATGAAAAACAAGGAATCAAATATTGCAATTAGTAAACTGTAAACTCATCGGAAGCGAAAGAAAAAAAAAGGTGGCTCGTTCGAAAGAAATTTCACGGGAGCGGCACTCGAGGGTCTATTGTCACAGAGACTTGAAACACCGGGAAGGGGAAGACAACGTCGGTCACCAAATGTGTGGTGGCCATCAAAGGAACCCGTCGAAAAAAGGACATAGGAGAGGAATAAGGGAGAGAAACAGAACTCACAATGGAAATAGAAAAGGAGGGAAAGCCCCTTTTTCTGGAAAAAACTAACACAAGGAGAAAAGCTAAACAAGAGGGGGAAAAAGGGGAAAAAACAAAGGGCCAGGAAGTAAAATAATAAGGAACATTAAACACTGAGAAGGGAAAACGAAGGAGATCCAGAGCCGGAAATACCAGGATGTATGCAAGACCTCCAACTGTCAAAAGGAATCATCGAGGGCGAAAAAGAGATCAAGAAAGATTCTCTCATCACGTGAGAGGGAGCGGTGGAGAAGGTTCATGAAGATGGTTATCGGTCGGAAATCGCGAGCGCCGTCTCACGCTGAGAAGAGGTAACCGACGCGTGAAAGGACCAAGAAAACTCAAGGACTCGGCGGCTGCAGCAGCTCCTTTAGGGTGCAAGAGGGAAAGGAAAGAGGAACCAAGGGGGGGACCTTTAATAGGAAGAGGATAGGGAGGGTCAGGGCAGAGAAAAGGGAAAGAATTGAAGAATAATTCCTGAGTAGTAGCAGTGGGGTCAAAGGGGGGGGCAGCGCAGCATGAGAGTGGTAGCCGACAAACTACAGCTGAAAAAATTAGGCTTCCCTCATGAAGGGTCAAAAGGAGGGCAAATTCGCAGGGCTTAAACTGATCAAAAGGGCTGCCTGTCCATAACGAAATAAGCGAGAGAAAGAGAAACGCCAGAGCCGTTGAAAAAAGTGCCAAAAGGGGAAATTGTGGAGGTGGAAGAGGTCAAGACCACATTGAACAGGGATTAGAAAGGGAAGGTGGGGCGGTCGCTAAAAAGGGGGCTAATCGTGAAAAAGAGACGGAGGGGCAATAAGCAATGAGCTTCACCGGAAATGTAGGAGGTTTCCGACTGTCCGCAGGGGGAACAGTAAAGAAGAAAACAGCAACTCAGTGACGACTTGCCACTTTCGCGGTTTACGAGACGGACAAATCTAAAAAGACGAAGAAAGGACGAAAAACAACCAGGAAGGGAGAGGTGACGGGGGAAAAAGAGGACCTCCAGTGGGGGGTACGGGGGTCCCTAGTTGGATAGAAAGGGGGGATGTCTCATAAAAGAGGACACGGAAGTCGGGGACGAACTGATAAGAATTGGGAAAAAGCGCCTCGGGGGGAAGGAGGAAAAAATGCAAAAAAGGTAGAAGATTGAAAGAGCCGCAGCGCCAGGGGACGAGGAGAAGCTCGGAAGGGCGCCATCTAAAAGAACAGAGGAATTTAGAGAATGGGTTAGGCATGGGGAGATAACTTTACCGGAAAAAAGAAGGACCGTAAGCGCAGTACGCCTCCTCTATAGAAGGTAACCAGAAGAGAATCATCAAAAACGTTAACATTTGACTGTAAGAAAAGGGGTTGGGACCCAGATTTTCCTAAGATGAATTTGAAGAAAGAGTTGCCCGGAGGAAGTGTGGCAGATAATTAATCGTGATCTCTAGACAAAAAAAAAGAACAACGGGAGGGGTAGGTAAAGGGAAAGAACTATTTAGTCGGATGCAAAAAACAATAAATTGAAAAAGGTAAGGGGGGGCCCTAGAAGGAGGGCGAGACCAAAAATAAAAAAAAAAAAAAAAAAAAAACGGTCTTCTACTGTTCGAGTGGATGAAGGGGAGGAGTTCCCCGTTCAGATCGTCGGACGAAATAAAAATTCGTAAAAGGAAATTGTTGAGTGGTAGCAGTTCATGAGGGGAAAAAGGACGTCAGAAGATCCATCATGGATCGCAAAAAAACAACTCGCGGACGAAAGTACGAGCTCAGGCGAAAAAAAGTCCGCAGTGTGTGGTTTGGAAAGGGGGAGGAGGGGGGAGGGGAGAGTGCACAATGGAGAGAAAGCCAACAAGCAGACTTCAGACGGGAGGAGGGGGGGGTGAGAAACTAAAAAGAAAAAATCACGATTAAAGATCACAGCACAAAGAAGCGAGGAGAGAAAGAAAAGGTGGAGTGTTCCGAGAGTAGAGAAGTTTGGGAGAAAGCTCATCAGCGAGGAAAAAGAAGGTGGGGGAGGTCGTTGGGTTCAGTGGTTCACGAGCGAAGGTAGAAGAGGGAGGAAGGGACTAATCGAGGGAGGACAGTCGAAAATAAGAAAATGGCACCAAGCCGGAAGAAGGGGGGCGCCCCCTAAAAACCGATTAGGGAAAGATTATGAACTGGGGAAGAAGGAACCGCCAATCACGTCCCACAGAGATAAGACAGGGAATGAAAGGGAAAAAAATTTCCAAGGGGGACAAGGGGAAAAGGACGAAGGGGGGGAAGTAGAAATGTAGAGAGTTAGTTAGAGAAGAGGACATAAAAACCAGCGTCAGAATGGAAGAACGTCGGAAACTTCAACAGGGGAAAGCAAGGGGGGGAGGGCGGACGCCGGGAGGGGGGAAGAAAAAAGAGCAAAGGAGGAGCAAAAAAAGGGGGAAACACAGAGAGCTGATAAGGAGAATAAAGAATGGGAACGGTCATCTCCTGTTCGGAATACTTGTCTAAGAAGATGCGCTAATCGGTAAAGAAATGTTTCGAGGACCGGTGAACACGCGCGACTACATTGATAACGGGAGCAACGCCGGGACATAAGGGTAGGGATGTCCGCAGCAAAGGAAGGTGAAGACTGAACAAGGAGAACGAAGCTCTCAAGGGCTGGAAAACCATGCCCGCTAAGAAGGTGAAACAGCGAGGGGACTCAAAAAGGGAGGATCACTACCAAACTGCAAGACTAGCAGAAAGGGGGAGAAGAAATAGCGTGTCAGGGGGCACATAGGGTTATCAGACGAAACCGTAGAGGGAGGGGAGAAAGAATCCCTCGGGGAAGTCATTGACGTGAATCCTTTTACTGGGAAAGGCATAGGGTGGTTTGGAAAAGGGGCGACTTGAAAAGTCGGATCTAAGAGAGATGTGGGTGTGGGGAACAAGCCATATTTGTCGGTATGGAAAAAAAAATTGGGGGGTCCTTTGGCACCACGGGGAACGGGACCCTCGGCAGAAGGATTGGTTCCAATGAGAGGTCGCTACCCCGGCATGCAAGCTGGACTGATGAAAGTCTGGAAAGATCTGTATTACTCCTCACACCAGGGGACAGAAATAGTTAGGGACTAGGGCGTTCAATGAACCGCAAGGGTAGAGAAAAGATGGATTAGGACGAGAAACTAAAGAGGAGAAACGAGAATAAGAAAAAAGGGGGTGGCGGCGGGAAAGAAAACGATGAGTGAGGAAAAAATTGAACAGGGATCAGGGGGCAAGGAATGTTTTTGGAGGGCAAAGGTGAACAATAAAACAAATAATTAAGTATTGAAGCGGTCGTTGAGCATTCAATTTACCAACAGAGTCAAAAGACCAGTAAACGGGACAGAAGCGTGTTCGCTACATCTAAAAACGTGCCTGCGTGGGCTTGGAACACCGAAGAACAGATCGGCAATGCTTCTATAGAAATAGAGGGGGGGGTCCGAATAAGGAGAAACCAACGTAGGCTGTGGAATCTCTAACGAGACGCTGGGAAAGGCCATAAACCATCGATTGGTGGGACAGTGAACTACAAGGTCACAGCGAAGAACCCACTTGACAAAAAAACCAGTCAGGAGGGGTTTTGTGGCAACCCGTTAAAAGCGGCCGGGATAACAACCCATTTTCAGGTTACGGCGACGCAGTCGCGGGGAAGGGAGATGCTCCCGAGTGGTCAAAGGGTGGGGGGAAATAGAATAGGGTTGCAAACGCTGGGGAGGAAAAAGGGGGCCGAAATAACCGAAGAATAGGCCGAGAGACCGGGAAGTCGTCACAAGGGGGGGGCGGGTGGTTCATCTCTCAGCCGACACTGATTGGGTCTTCTTTACACGTCCAACTTGCCTCTGGGAAGTAGGACGACAGAGGAATGTACAGAAGAAGAAGGAAGAAGAAAGAGAAAAAAAACAGAAACGTAGCTAAGGAAGCTTCGCAACCTAAAGGGGAGGGGGGCCTTCCGAAAGACTGAAGCCACACGGCAGTGAGTCGTGGTGCGGGGAAAAAAAAGGGAGGTCGCGCGCAGTACATCTTCAGCAAAATGGGAAGGTGTGGTCATGTGGAAAAGGGGACTTGTCAGAGGAATACTAAATGACAAGAGAAAAGCGCCGGTCGAAAGAATGTCTGAGAAGGAGAGAGACAAAAATCGAGGGGGCTACGCTGTGAAGGAGCTCAAACTCGCGGACAAAAAAGGGGATGAAATCCGTCGGGGGTATAGCGGAACAGGCGACTGAAGGCTAGAGCCGCTAAATCGGGAGAGAGTCAACAAGAAAAAAGGGGGGGGAAGAGAGAAAGAGAGATAGTCGATTGGTTAAGCGCGCCAGGAGAAGAGAACGCTAAGTCGCTGCTGAAATCGTACTGAAGGTTCATTGGAGAAATCTAGGGAAGAAGCAAACATGGCGGAGAAGACGGGGGGGACTTCTAAACGTTGAAGGAAAAGGAGGGGCGCAACTAGTGGGAATGTAAGTTCGACTGAGGCGGGGAAAAAAAAATTCACAACCAAGATGGAAGTTTTGGCCAAAACGAGAGAGCAACGGGGCGAACGCCAAGGGGGAAAAGGGCCAATACAAGAAGGCCGGTACATTTGGAAAGCTTCGGAGAGAAATTCCAGACGTCGACGTAGCAGTCGAGAGCGGGTGGGACTGCTCTAGGATGGAAATGTCTTCTTGGATTAACGAAGAATACAGCTGACGAAAGAGAGGGAAAGAAGGGGAGTCAAAACTTGTGAGCGAGAGCCGAGCAAAAGAAAGACTATAGCGGTCACGGTTCAAGCCGAGCGAGATGATTTGTGGGAAAGATTCAAAGGGGGGCCCCAGCCGGGGAACTTCTCTGGTTTGGGACACAGTCGGGGTAACATAAAAGATAAGGGGAGTGACATAAAGATTGCCGAGTAAGCTTAAGAAAAAAGGGGGGGATAAGATGGACTTAGACCGGGCGAAAAAACTCCTATGAAGGGGGGAAGGGGCAAAGGGTAGAGACAGGGGGGGGGGGGCAGCATCAGGAAAAAAAGGAATAGGTTTTGTGTCCATCAGGATCTGGAGATGGCTAGATGGACCCAGCCGAGTATGGGGGGGGAGCGGGGACCAGCAGATTGAGATCCTCTTGAGCTTAATCGTCACTCAAACGCGAGAAAGGGGGAGCAAATTCCGAAACGAGGGGTCGTAAGAAGGAAAATTGACGAGGGTTCGCTGCGGGCGAAGGAAAAAAAGAACAGCTTCATAAGAGAATTGTAAACACCGTATAAATTGGTAAACAACAAAGAATTCTCCACAGGAACTGACGAAAAGGAAATTAAGACGGTCATAAAAGAGAGGAAAACGCAACACAAAGAGGAGAGTCTGACCGGTAGCAGTAGAGGCGCTGAACTCGATTCAATGTTACCAGCTGCTGAGGGAACCATCTCATAAACGGTGGAAAATGGTGGGGGAGGAAAAGAGGAAGGAACACGCTACGAGGGCAAGAACCATCAGTCGATGGCAAGAAACGGGTCAAAAAAAACCACGAAGGAAATTACCACGCGGAGGGGGTCAAAAGGGGGTCAGGGAAACCCACGGAGAGAGAAAATACACATAGGTTGCGTGGAAAAACCAAATAGAGGATGGTCCAAAATAGCTGGTCGGGAACAGAGGACCACTTAAGCAAGGGAACGGCAAGGGAAAGAACGCCTAAGGGGAAAAGGAAAGATGGCAGTGTATTCAATCCACTACAGGAGTCATAGAATCGAGCGAACAAGTCTATAAAATCTTCACCTATCGAAAGAAGGACATGTCTTGATAAGTCGAGGTTGGTGGGGTGGGCGCCGTGGTTCATGGGAGAGGGGTGGGCGGGGTCGGCATCAACGCGAGCGAAGGAAGAACAAGAAAAAGAGTCCGACCGGACAAGAAAAAGCATAAATGCGGTAAAATCAAACATGCGCCGAGAACGGGGAGGAAAAAGAGGAAAAGGAAGAAGAAAAAGGGTGGAACGGTACGGGGACGATAGAGGCGGAGAGCGGCAAGGTTGGGCCGCCAGCAAGTCGCAAACGGCCTCCTTCGCAGTCGCAGTGTGAGGTATCCGTGGTTTGCCAGTGTGCCGAAGGGAGAGGCAAAGGGGACCGGAGAAAGACACGTGAGAGGACCTCCGGAAGTCTTAAGGGAAACCAGTGAAATAGGACAAGCTAAAGAGAAGTCCCGGAACTCATATCGTAACACCTGAGACCGTAAAAGGTCTGAGGGGAAAGTGACCCAGGGGGGTTTGGATTTGGAGAAGTTTCCACTCCAAAAGGGTTGTGGGTGGTGGGGTGGTGGGGGGGGAAAAAGGTTGATCTAGGGCAAAGGGGTGCGGGCACGAAAGGGCAAGAAAAGAGTGAAGAAAGTTCCATGGGGCTCCATTCGAAAGAACGGGGGGAGTTTAAAGGACGGGCCACTCGCGGGAGAAGACGGCATAGCGCCGGAAAAAAAAAAAGGGAAGGAATTGAAACCACTGCTTGGTGACTCGGCGTTAGCAAGGGCGTAAGAAGGGCGAGAACAAAACGGAACGAACGATATCACAACCTGAGGCGGGAGGTGAGGCCCGGGAGGGGAGATCATGGTGAGGGTGAGTCAAAAGAAAATAGACAGGCGCTTCTTGGGACGAACCGAAACCGGAATGAACTCGCCGAGAAGCCCTTAAAAACCACGTTCGAAGGGGGCAAGCAAGACGAGCGAGTCGCGGAGTCACTGGGGAGTGGGACGGAGCAAGGGAAGGCCCGGTGCGAGTGATAGGGGAAAACAGGTAACAAACCTTACGAACCCCAAAGAAAGTCTAACATGATCGTGCTCGCGATACGGCAAAGGGGAAAATCAAAGAGAAACTTGAAGGGAAAAAAACGGGTTGGGGTGAAAATGCACGGAGGAAAGTTTCATTTGGAAAAGGGTCATGATAGAAAGCGGCTAAAGTCAACAAAAAGACTATTAGATAAAGGGGGGGAAAGTACCAGGTTCTCATCTAGGAACCAGGGAAATCCGCAAAGGACACCAGTCCGAAACGTCCGAAGAGAACCAAAGCAGGGAGGAAACAGGGTCAATGAGTTTATCGTCCAGGAAGAAAAATCGGCGGCGCAAGGAAGACCGTGAACGGAAAAGAGTGTGGCAGTGGCAGTCATGTTCACAAACAGAAGAGAAAATCGAATACATCAGTGGGCGCAAACGAGCAGAGGAAGTTAACGACAACAAAGCGAAGCGCTAAAAAGGACTCTGGAAAGACATTAGACAGGGGGGAAGGTTGGACCAGGACGAAGAGGGAAGGGAAAAAAAGAGGTTAAGGAGGGGGAGAAACAGATAGCCGTAGATATTGGTAGAAACTCAACCATGAAGAAACGCGGGACAGTCGAAGGGAACCCAAGATAAGGGAAGAGGAAGACGGTACCTAGAAGGGGGAGGGAACTTGAACTCGTAATACTTGGAGAAACGAATCTGCCGATGAATAGAAGTGGGTGAACAAGCAAGGTTTCAGAAAACTAAAAGATGGGTGAAGCGACCGAGAGGCGGAGACAGGAACCAGAAAAGGCCAGAAGGCCGGTCCGACGAAGAAAAAATTGGGCAGCTGCTGACGTCGATGATTCATGCACAAGTTCTGAATGGAGGAAAATCAAAACATCAGCAGTCGGTAGAAAAAAAACGGGAATTGGGAGTTTTTGTCTGTCAAATCAGGAAAAACTGGGGGGGAAACTTTCAAAAAAAAGAAAGACTGGGGGGAGAGGGGAGAGAGCTAGGGGAAAAGGAAAGGCCAACCCTTCCCAAAGCCAAAGCTCTGCACTTCACTAAAAACGGGACTAAGCACGGAAAACGGAGAAAACATCATCATCTAACAACCTGGGAAAACTAGGAGAGACTCCTAAAAAGGGCGTAATAGTAGGGGCGCCTAGGGAGAAGCAAAAAGAATTCTCTCAGTCTAATCTGTAAAGAATCGGGTTAAAGGTCACCGGAAAGAAGACTGGTACTCTTACAAACCGGTAGAAAAGACGTAAAGGAAAAAGGATATTGAGGGGCTTGTAACAGGCCAGGGTTACTCCAAAAACAAAGACGCAGCGTCCAAGTCGCGCGGCAGACCGGGAAAAAGACCATAAAACGAGACAAAAAGAAACGAAAGATAAAAGCGATTCGATCAAAGGGGAAAAAGGCGATAGCGTACGTCAAATCTCACATGAAAGAAAGGGAGGGGACAGAGAAAGAGGCAGAGAAAATTGAAAAGTCGGAAGACGCCTTTGCCGTTCAATGCTAGTTTGGGTTATCCATTGACCAACCGGACGGGGAAAAACACAGAGGATGTGGGTGTGGCAACTCAAAGAGTAGTATTACAAAGGGGGGGTGAGGTGGTTGGAAAAAAAAAGGGGGAAGGCAAAGCGAGAATGTGCATAAGGGGGTCACGAAAGGAAGACAAAACGCATAGGAGCCAGGGAAAACCTCATAAAGTGGAGGCAAACTCCAACAAAGGGACAGCATCCGGTGGATGCCGCGATTTCATAAAACAGAGGGGGATATTGAAAAAAGAGGAGGGAGGACGACGAATAACTATGTGGACAATAAGAAAGTTTGGCAGGGTGCGGTTTTAGACCCGAGGATTCTGAAAATGAATGGCGTAAAGGGGGGAAGATTTGGGGGAAAAAAGTGAACTCCGGGAAAAAGCAAGGGGGAAGGATAAAGGGGATGGTCAAGGGGGAAATAAGGTTTCCTCAGCGAAAGACGGCCAGTAAAAAGAGATACGTCAAAAGGTGAGCGCGGAAAAGCTACAATCTCGCGTGGGGAGGGTGCCGAGAGGCGGGAAAAAAGAGGGCGATAAAGAGAGGGAAGAGGATCAAACCCTAAAATAGTCGTTGTAAAGACAAACGGACTAGACGCTGAATGCCAACAAAGGACGAGATGCGCCTCACTGAAAACTGAGAAGGGGAAGGTACCGGGAAGGTTTTTGCGCAAAACCGTAAAACAAAAGCGTCTTAGCAATCCCGGGAATAGCGATACGAGAGGCGAAGGGGTCTGCTCCCGAGAGGGGAAGGGTAATAAAGGGGGGGGGAAACGAAGAAGGTGCAACCCTTTGGCGCCTAACTGTTCAAAGGGTGAAACAAAACAAGCAGAAAAAAAGATTGGGGAACCAGGGGAGGCGGACAAGGTGAGGGGTCTGGGAGAGAGAGCCCAAGTGTTGGGGAGATACGGGCGGGGAAGTGCCCTCAAGGGTGCAAGCAAGGAGAAGACAGCGAAGGAAAAAACAGATAGGAAGAAAGGGAGAGCACCAAAACCGTAGACGCGGATAGAAAAAAAGGAAGGAAGGGAAGAAGCACAGCCGGGAGGTCGCCAAGAGCAAAAACGCGAGTTCTTGGAAATTCTATAAACAGTAAAACCGCGGCACAACGAAAGGTTGGGGCGGGAAAGGGGATTTAAAGCCGCTAAGATACAGCACAATCCCCAAAGCAGTGGATAAAGAATAGAAAAATCTACACGCAAAAAATCGAAGGGATAAACAGGGGGTGGGTCACTGACGAGATCGACCAGGAGAGGAAGAGGAAAAAGCTCCAGTAGGGGGGCGGGCGGGGACGGCTGCGCTTAAGCGGCGCTTCAAAAAAGTCGGGGGTCTCTCTCAACAGAAAAAAGGGAGAGGGGGAAATCGCTATTGGTTAAGTCAGACGACAGCTCATGGCGGAAAACGATTATCAGCATACTTAGTTAATACATACTTTCTAATAACAGGACCAAGGATAGCAAGGATGAGGGGGCTGAGGGCAGGTTTGGAACTCCATGAATGGCATCAGTTCGAAAAGTCGGGGAGTCTGGCGGAGCGCTTAAAAAAAAAAAGTTTCCAACATACCAAAGTGGAGGGGGTCAAAAGGGAATGACCGGTCGAAAAACGTTTCAATCCATGCAGGAAGAGAACGTGGGAGCATCGGACTGCTCCGGCCAATACGGAGGGAAGAAACTAACCTCGCTACGGGGTGGTTTGAGACTCTCTTCATAAACAGTCTAATGGAAATTTACGAGCTACAGAAAATACCAAGGGGTGCCAAGGACGAAGGAACAAAAGCCACAGGAGTGGGAAGAGCGCGAAAAAAAAAACGAACTTATACGAAACCTACCAATTCAATGAGAATATCTTCTGTGGTGGAAAATCTCGGAAAAGGGGGGAAAAGCAGGGCAAAATTCTTATGGTTTACAAAAAAAGGGAAATACATCATCGGTCGGGACGATAAGCTGGAAAAAAAAAAAAATCGGGGGGGTTCAGCCGCGCGGGAAAAGGGTGGCAAAATAGGAGCGTGCACGGGGAGGAAAAAACAGACGGCCGGGGCCGCGTAGGCGCATGGGCCATGCGCAGCAAAAAACAACCAAAAGATGAGGACTAATTCTCTTATCAGCGAGAGGAAACGACCGTTGAGGGGGGTCGAGAGAGAGAAGGGAACGAAGATTGGGAAATCGGAGTGTCGCAAAGAAAAACTCAGAAAGAACGCGAGAAACTGTGACAAAAAGAGCTAAAACGAATCGTGGACAGGTGAAAAGGACGATCGAGGGAAAAAGGAGAATACCAGATCCGAAGATTTAGCAAAAGGCAAGGTTTGAAGCAACAATCAAGGAAACCACTACGCGAATCAGGAAAAGGATGCAGGACGAGAAGAAGGGGGGAAAGGAAAAAAAAAGATGAGGGAGACGTCGCAATAGCTTATTGGAACTATGCAAAAAGCTAGAATTTGACCAGCTAGAGGCAAATGAACGCAAGCAGAAATATTCTGGGGAACAGGGGGGAATGGTCATAAAGGCAACGAAGAAAGGAGGGGGACGAGAGGAAAGAGGGAGGATGAAGAATTGCAGAGGGAAAAAAACTCATGAAAAAATTATCCGAAAAATCGACCGTCCCGGTCGGATGCAAAGAATCAAGGAAGGAAGAAGAATGTGGCGGGAAAGAAAAACAGCAGAGGAGTAGGCAACGACGGGTGCATCATAACTAGAAAATAAAGGGAACCGTCGAGGGAGAAGCGGGCATAACTCGGGTCATTATGCAGACGAAAAGGGGGCCGGAAGGGAGGCAAGGGAAAAAAAAGGGTAGTTCACTCAAAAGAGACTGTAAAGAGAATGAAATCGTAGCTGGGGGGGAGTACGTTTGGCATGGGGGGGAGGGTTAAAGCAGACAAAGACGAAAAGAGGACACGACGCGAAGAATAAAAAAGTAAATACAAACGCGCAAAAGCAAGTCACGGACGGAGACGCGAAATAGGCATAGTATAAAGCGGAAAAGAGACACGGAAAAACCGTTAAGAGGGAGAAAGGACTTAGCGCAATTAATTGCAAGCAAACCATGAAAAAAAGGCCGCCTAAAGAGGTACGGGGAGATTGGCTTGGGTTGAACAGTTTAAGACTCTGCGAGGTAAAAAGACGGCGTCAGAAAGGGAACCGTGACGTCCCTCGTGAAGGCCACTTCAGAAAAGAGCATTGGCTGACAAAAAAAATGGGGCTTTCCTGTCCAGAAAGTACCATATCAGCGCAGGAAACGGAACAGGCCGGAGGTTGAGAAATGCAAACAGTGGAAATGTGAAAGTGAAAAAAAGAAGATTCCAAAGGAGTAGCGTTCCATGGGGGGTGCTGGGAAAAAACAAAAAGGAGAAAGAGGGGGAAGTGACGTTCATGGCGCCAAGCGCGGATCGTTTATGGAATGTTAAGACTGTGTCCGGCAGGAGGTCAGAGGAAGCAAGGAAAGGCGGAAAAAAATTGCGAAAGTGCCCCACTTCAAGGTGGGGGGGGGGGAAAAAGAAAATGAGACGTCTAAAAGCGAAGGGCGATACTAAAGACTCAAGGGAAAAGGTCGGAGAGCCCGCCTGAAGAGGGGGGGAGGTAGCAGAAAGGTTAGAAGGGTGGTTCCAATGCAAATCAGACATCGTAGTCATTGAAATCCCGAACGAGTTTTCACTAAAAAGCCGGGCAAAAGTAAAAAATAAACAAGGTCGGAAGGATGGAGCGAATCCTAAAGGGGGGGCTGAATGAGAAAGGAAACTGAAGGGGGCGAGCACCAGGAGACGGGAAATATTTAGCGGGGGAGGAGGTAGGGGGTGGAGGAAAAAGGGGCATGACTTCCCAACAATAAGAAGTTGAAGGGAAGGCGCTGGGGAAAAAGAGGAAAGGGACCAGACAAGTAAATAAAATTGAACAGTCACCCAGCAAACGTGGGTGGGGGGGGGACGCTGAAGGAAAAGAAATGTTGATCTTAAAACGGAGGGGGCAGGGGGGGAATATATGATTAAAGAAGG
>Ga0179593_1735653_pt1 | contig 14295 bp, 14 predicted proteins | sample CZODoug2_1_08_16_FD_185931 | JGI IMG/M metagenome (GOLD analysis project Ga0179593, IMG submission 185931) | Vadose zone soil fungal communities from Angelo Coast Range Reserve, California, USA - CZODoug2_1_08_16fungal (PacBio error correction) | ecosystem: Environmental > Terrestrial > Soil >...
AAAATCCGACTCAAAGAAAGGGAAAAACCGCCTGGGTCCAAAAGGGACCTCCTTCAACAGGACCAGGAAGCTGCGCCGCAATCCGACCCATTTTCAAAGGGCGGGGAGGGGGTGGAAATGGGGGGGGGGAAAAAGGTCGGGATCGCATGTCCAAGGGGCTTGGTGGGGGGGATGGCAAGGGCCGGACGTGCACAACTTCGGTTCAGGGTGGTGTTTCAATTGACCATCACAACAAAAGGAAGAAAATTTCCCCAAGTACCCCATTCAGGAGGGGACCGAGTGGAGGCCAGGAAAACTGTGAAATGGGGGGCCAACAAAAGATGCCAGGGGAAGGACACCAGGGTAAAAAAGACCCGAGGGCCGCTCCCAAAAAAAATTCTTAAAAACTCAAAACAGAAGACTTTCCAGCATCCATTTAAAAGAAAAGTCCTGAATCTGTTTAATTCATTCCTTCGGTCCATTTCTAATGGGGGTCCGTGGCAATGTTAGAAACCTTCCATCTTCCGGAAAAGACCCAGAAAGGGGTCTGGGGGTAAGTAAGACCCAGGGATGTTGAAACACCTGCCTTCGTGCGACCCACCTCACGGAAGGGATAGTGCGGGGAAAAGCTCACCACCTGCTGGCCAAACCAAAGGGGTTGTGCACACCTGAACTCAAAAAAAGGGGCCGTGGACAAAAAAGCTGGGAGGCTTCGGGGGAAGGGGGGGAAAATAAAAAAAAAAAAAAAGAAACCCGGACCTAGACACCTTCAAAAGGGTGCTGCGGACAAAAAGAATGGTGTGAAAAATCAGGGGGAAAGGGGAAAAAGGGGGATTGAGGGTCGTCCCGGCGGGCCATCTAGTGTTTCAGGCTAACACCGAAGGGGGTCTTTCCACCAGAAAGAAAAAAGTGGGCCACCCGTGAAGCCGTCCCACGCAATAAAGTTCCCAAAGAAGCCACCGGAAGGGGGGGGAAAAAACAACTGCGAAGCACCCAACCATTCCTGCCCAGGAAAAATCCGGCCTTGTCACGAATTGACAAGACCGGAGGGGGGGCCTAGAAAAAGAAAGGGAAAAACTTTCCGCAGCGATCCTGTTCTTGGAAAAAAGCCCATGACAAACTCCCTCCAATTGGGTTTATCAACTGAGGGAAACTATGGGAAAAAAGTGGTTTTGGGAGGGGAAAATCCCCGGGGGGGGGGAAAAGGGCCTCCAAGGCCGGGCCGGAAAAGGCCAAGGTACGTGGCGCTCGTTCGGCCGGGTAAAAGCCAAAGAAGACGTAAAAAGATTGCTTAGGGGAAAACCCTGGCCTCAAGAATGTAGTATCTGGACTGCATTCTCTCCACCCCCTGCACCATAGAAAAGAGAAGTTCGTCCGTACCACATGTTGATCTAATTGTTTTAAATCGTAACCAGAGACACCTCCAGCAACCAAAGATTTAAAAGGGTCCACAAAACCATCATGTCGTGGGGGGGGAGGGGAAGATGAAAAAAGAACGAGGGGGGCCCGCGCACCACAGGGGGTTTCGTGAGACCGGAACGCAGCGATTCGGAAGGTGCGAAAAAAGGGGAAGGGGAAACGGAAAAAAAAAAAGGGGGGCGCAAGGGGAATTAGCTTGATGCGTCCCGCCTTCCTGGTCCGACCCCGGGGAAACGCAAAGGACCGTAGGTCTGAAAAAAAACTAAAAATCGGCCAACCCCTTAACGGAATCTCAGTTGCACAAACCTACGCGATCCAGACCGAAAAGGGAAATCAGAAAAGTTTTGATGGGAGTGGAAGTAAGGGTGCTTCCCCCCCGGTCCTGACATCAACTCGAAACCGGTCAGGGGGGAAGCCTGACAATGGGGAATTTGAGCGAAGGGGGTCCCAGACAAGGGTCCCACCAGGGAGTAGATGGTTCTACAGGAGAAATGGTCGCAAAGAGGGCTTGAAAGAAAAAAAAAGTAGTGCCGACCCGGGGGGCCATATCCCTCAAAAACCCCCCCCCCAACCCCACAAAAAACCTAGGAGAACTCGGCCTGTGCCTTGACAAGGGGAAGGGGAGAAAAGTCCTAACAACCACCCTGCCGTGTCCTGGAAGACCAAAGGGGGGGTCGATCGACTCCTCACCCCCTTCCCCAGGCCGAGGACAAATTTTCCGGTGTAGTCGGCTCCCCAACACTTTTTTGGGGGGGGGGATTTGTTGAGGTTCCGGTGCACGGGGGCCCCCGGGGGGGGGGGTGAAAAAAGAATCGGTTCTGGGTATCAGAAAAAATGTAGGTGAAAATTAAACCATATAAAGGCTCTTTGATAGTTCATTGAATATTAAGGGGGGGGAGGGCACTCAGAAAAACTGGAAAAACTCCTGCTTGTGCCAAGAAGTTCAAAGGTACCCGAAGGAAGGGCCCTCCACGGAAAAAAAAAAAAACCCGGAGCGTGCATGTTTCTGTGAAGCAGGGGCCATTTTCGTTAGTTTACGTCTTACTCTATCGTAGCACCCAAGGGAAAGGTGGGGAAGGTAGTCGGGAGCACCCTGACCGGGCCAAAAATCGGGGGAAAGGTAGAATCGTTGGTCCTTTGGGGAAGGGTCTTTCAGCAATAAAAAAAAAAAAACAATCTCGATCATGAAGACCGGCCAGAAAAGATCGGTTAAAAAAAAAAAAGGGGGAGACAAAGGACTGCGTCCAAAAACGTATCCTTGAAGCCGTCCAAGCATTTCGGTAAAAATTTCCGGAAAAGAGTTTCTTGGAGGCTGTGCATCTAAAAATCGTCCCTGCAGTACCTAAAACAATCCCGCCAGGGGAAAACTCAAACCGCTGGTCTCAAAAAAAGGACAAAAGCATTGAGGAAAAAAGATTGACCCTCCGGGGGGCCTGCCCCCTCCGGCCGTAGGGGAGTCCTAGAAAAAACAACAAAGTATAACTTAAATGAAATAGAAGGGATCCAGCAAAAGTGCCTAAACGTCACCATCCATTGCAGAAATGGGGGGCGAGAAGGGACCGCCGAGAAACCAGCCGGCCATTCCCTGACTGGATGAGAGGGTACTGGCAGGACGAGGAAAGGCCGAAGAACTCGTAAGAAAACGAAAAAACCGAAGATTGAGAAAAGGACGATGGAGGAAGAAGACCGGGGGGGGTCCGAGCAGAGGTGGTTACGCAAGGCGGCATCCTCGAAGATGAGCAAGGGGAGCCACGACGCAAGAAAGAGAGGTTCCGGACCATGGTGCGCCCAAGGCCAGCCGTGTGCTGGCGCCTCCCGATGAAACAGAGGCAAAAAAGAAAAAAACCGAATCACGGAAAAAAAAAAAAAGGAACGGGAGGAGGCCCTACTCAGAGGAGGACCTTCGTGGGAGCACTGAACTAGGGCCAGAGTAAGTGTCCGATGAAAATATCGATAGAAAGCAAGATCAGTGGGGAAGGGGGTTCAGTGAACGACCGCTCCTATAACAAGGAACACAAGTAAGAAGCACCCAAAACAGGGGACCCGGAATCCAGTCCATCAACGGTTAACTTTGGGTTAATCTCCCAGGAAGCAACGTCGGTGTATGGACAAGAAAGAAGATATGCAAAAAGTCCTCTTAAAACCACGACAATGCTTCTTCGAAAAAAAAAAAAAGCCGCCGAAAGCATCTTTGGCGCGGGGAGACAGGGAGAGGGAAACGTTCGCCTCCATACGCACGCGGTCCGGAATGTCCGTGCATACCATCAACTGCACAAAAAAAAAAAAAAAAAAAAAAAAAACAATAGGGGAAAGCTTGGAGAAAAGTCAGGGGGGAAAGTCCGTGTGGAACGGTGAACGAGGACCGGGCGCTTTTTCGCGTGCAGAAAAACGCGGTAAAAAGGAAAAAAAAATCGAGCAAAGCGGGGACTTGCATGAATTCACTGAAAAAAAAAGGGCCACAAACGGGAAAAGCCATTACCGGAGAAGGGTGGCCTAGACGGGGGGCGGGTCACGGGGGGGACTGGCCAGACCTGAAAAACGGGACGGCCGAAAGTGTCGAAAGCAAGGGGGGGGAGGGTGGCAGAAAAAAAGAGAAAAATGACCCTGCGCACGGAGGGCAAATTTCCATGCTTCAGGCGCCCGGGCTGAAAAAACCAAAGCCGCTTTCAGGTCCCAAGGCCTCAAAAGACGCCAGGGGGGGCAAAACAGAGGGGGGGGGGAAAAAAGAGCCATCCCCGAAAAACAAACCCACAGCATGATGGGGGGGTTGTGGGCCATGGGGAAACGGGAAGGGCTAACTACTAGCCTGGGAGTGGTTCAAAGAACCCTCGCTGAAAGTTGTTTCCAAAAAAGATCGTGCGGTGAGCCAGCACGGAATGGGAGTGCCAGCCTCACTTGTAGGATCCCATTGGGTCCGAAAGGTTCCGAAATGGGCGGCCCAGGAAAGAAAAAGCGCCACTCCACCTTGGCCAAAGTCCTTCCGGAACAGTATCTTCATCAACGATTGACGGGAAAAAACGTTTTTGGGGGGAAAATAAGGAGGCACCAGCCAGTTTGGCGTAAAAGGGGGCAGGAAAGGTCTGAACTTTTCCCGACCACGGTCTGTGATCGGAGGGGAACCTCTCGGGGGGGGAAAACGAAAGTCCAAGGTCTCCCTGTGGGGGGCACTTCCTAGGAAAACAACTGTCCTGGTTCAAAAACCGGGTCCTCACTGGGGGGTGCGACGATGGGGGAGGGGGAGAGAAAAAGGGACAGGAGGAAAAAGGGCACGGACCCTGGAGCACCTGGGGCACCAGGAAAGGGGGACCCACGGGTTGACAAAAGGAAAGGTCGAACTGTTTGGAAAATAACCGGTCCGGGGGGGGGTTGCGGCGCCACAAGCTGGGACCAGAAAATAGGCACTTTAGTCAAAAGTACGACTACGCGAACGCCAACCTACTTCTATTGCCCAAGCGCAACAAAAAACGAAAACCCAGAGGTCGGTGGAAGAATACCGGGTGAAAAAAAAAAAACATCTTTCCAAGAATGACGTCTCCAGCCTTTGGGGGAGGGGGACAACACACCGGGAGTTCCAAAGGAGATGGGGGAGAATCCTTGACCTCCTACCTCACTTGCCGCCTTACATTGGGGTATTCGTTTCAGGGAAGAAAAGTGGGGGGGGGGAAAGCCACCTTCACTTGAAGACGGCCGACCGGGGGTCATTCCAAAAGCCTCTCCTGTCAAAAAGTATGAGGAAAAAAAGGGCCACAGGAGTACAAATGGAAACCCGACTGCATGAGAAGGTCGGCAATCGGTCGCCAAGCAACCTTCCGCTTCCTGGGCCGGTTCAGGGGGACTTCAAGGAAGAAATTTTTTATCACGTGCGCCAGGGTTGCAAGGGACCTTTGAGCCTTCTTCTAAACCAGGCAGGTTTGGAAAGGGAAACATGTTGTAGAGGACCCCCTCTACATGGGAACCCGCGACGGCGGGATGAACCACCAAACAGAAACGGCCCGCGGCCAAAACCACCCCAATCCAGGGAAGCCAAGACATGAACGGAAAGGGGAAAAAATGTAATACAAAAAAAAAGAAGGGGCCACCAGCCGGAAAAAGTTGTAGGCAGAGCGAAACATCGTCTTGCCTGGTAAGGATAAAGTATTGACCCAAACCCCGACTCGCGGTTCGGGAGGAAGGAAGGGGATCAACAACAAAAAGGGGGGGGGGAAAAGGGGTATTGGAAGAGAGAAGGAAAAGAACGCCTCACAGCTCTTTCACAAGGGGCAGAGGTCACCTCTTCTCCTTCACAAAAGCCTCGTTGGAGGGCTCCGGGGAAAAAGGGGGGGAAAAAACTCCCGGAGGGGGGAAAGGGGGGAAGTTTTGTGGACTAGTGGGGGGGTTGTGCCACGATTTCAGAACAATGGTTCCATTGGCCCCTAGGTATTTTTGGTGGTGAGAAAGGGGGAAAAGGAGGGGGGCAAGGGAAGGGGGGTGTGTTCCATCAAAAAAAGACCAAGCGGCACTGCCTAATTCTGGGACGTCTGGGGGGGGGAATTGCCGGAACTGCGGGTTCCACCCCAAACGCGGCGCGCCGAGGGCAAAGGAAAACCGGCGTGAAGAGCCCCCCGGAAAGAGCCCCTTCAAAAGCCCCAGCCATGGCCAGAACAGGAAAAAAAAAAAAAGGCCCATGTGGTGGGAACCCTGGACGAGGGGGATTAGGCAGGACGGCCATTAACGGGGGGGTGGACACGTGGGCCGCCCGCAAGAAGGAAAGAAACTCGTAAAAGGCCGCCGGGTGAGGGGCGGCAGGAGGTGAACTGCTAGGGGACCGCCCTCAGGGGTCCGGTAGGCCAGTAGCGGAAAAACCTCCGAAAAAAGTCCGTGGCCCCAGGAAAAGGGTGTTGAAAGTCAAAAGTGGGGGCGCCGCAGTACGTTTTCCGAGCTTTTGCACAAAGAAACAGGACACGAAAACCACCCGAGCCCGGGTGTGCAGGGCCCGAGGATGGTGTTGGAGGGGGAAGCGAACGGGGTGCGGCGTCAGGGGGAGTCTTCGGCATCTACCCGGAGGAATGGTCCAAGTGCGAAAAAAAAGGTTTCAAAACGTACAAACCATTCGACCGCTCCTATACACCCGTTGGCCACCGGAAGACATCCGGGGAAAAAAAAAAAAAGCCCCGGAGGCAAAGGCGATCCGACGCCTAGTGGGTAAAAAACCAGGTCTCAGTACAAAAGTGGAAAGGAAGGCCAAGCACCCAGAAAAGGTTAAGGCGGTGCAGGCTGCACTGGTGCACTCTGAGCCAGAAGACCATGAAAGAAAGACATTGGGGGACAAATGAAAACCTGGGGTTGCCAAATAGTGTGCAAACAACGGTGGGTTGGGTTGCGGTTCCGCGCCTCTTAGCCTCGAGGTGAAGAAACCCGGCAAAGGGAGCCCTAGGAGGACAACCAGCATGCCCCCATAAGCGAAAGTGCGGCCGACCTTGCTCAAAAAAACCCAGTTATGCCCGGCACTAAAAACCGAGGTGGAAAACGGGGCGAAAGAGAGAACTCCGGCCCCGTGAAACAAAAGCATGGCCCGCGCCAAGGTTTTCGCGGCCCAAAAAAAGAATCCAAGGAAAAGGAAAAGCCGTAGACAGGGCGGGCCTGCACCAAATCAAAATGGGTCGTGTTGGCAAGTGGGGGCGAATGTAACCCCACGTGTGAAGACAAAGCACGTTCTTGGGGACCGACTCAGCGCTTTCAAAAGGGGTGGACACCTTTGAGAAGGAAGATGTAAGAAAGCCCGGGGAGGGGAGGTCCCTCTGAGATGACCTGCCCATTACAACTCTGAGAAGGGGTTCCTTGGTCACCCCCTCACAGTTAAAACCGGTATGGGGGGAAAAAACGACTCCCAGAACTCCTCGACCAGTAGCCGTAAGGGCGTCCTCAGTTTGGGGAAAAGCACCCGGAACGGGATCCAGGAAAGAAGGGTGTACCCTCGGGGACTCGAGGGTGAGGTTTGAGGTCGAACGTTTCTGGGGCCCAAAACCAGCGCAAAAACACCAATTCAACGCAAGAGTCACCGGTCCCTCTTTTTAAAAACGGCGGACCGGACATGCAGGGGGAAAGTTTGTTGGCAATGGGGGGGGGAGAAAAAAAAGGTCTGGGCAACGGGACAATTTCCGTAACGGCCCTCTGGCAAACGTATCAAAGGGTAGCCTAGACAAAAAGGGCCGCAGGAAAAAAAAAATCCACGGCGAACGCGGCCCTTGGGGAAAGGTCTGGACGAGCAACCGCCTGACGACAAAGGGGGCCCTTCTTACCCCCCGCCAGAAAGCTTGCATTCTGAAAACACGCCGGTTCTTCGAAGGGAAAAGTTGGAACAGATGTGCTGGGGGGGGGAAAAGGGCGGCCGGGGCCCCCGGGTGGGCTGGGGCCCCCTTGGAATGTCGTCTTTTTCATGAAAAAAACCGAATAGGTCGGTCAAAGGGAAGAAGAAGATAACAGCTCGGGGGAAAAATGGGCCAGGGGTCTACAAAAAACAAACTATCTATATGGTAGTCGTTCAGAGGAAGGAAAACTGGACCAAGGAGAAGAAAAAGAAGGGAAAACGACCGCCTCGACGTCGGTCACAGCAGTGCTGTTTGTAAGAATCGCAATGGGGATCATTTCCATTGGTGACCTCTATCCGAGAAACAGCCAAGGGAAGGGGAGTCGGGACTCTAAAAAACAAGAACCCTGGCAAGGAGTCGGGGACGCCGTGGATGTCACGGAAGTTCTTTCATTGGAAAAATCCAAACTTCTCTAATGGACAAAGGGGAGGGGGGAAAAAAAACTCGGGAAAAAAGGGGACACTTCGTGCCGCAGGGGGACTTGTACACCGAAGTCATCCTGGGGGCTTCCAACGGGCCAAAAGTTCTTATGAAAGGGCTAGGGGGGGAAATTCAGGGAACAGCTTCATCTTCACCCCCTCTTACTGCCCATGTACTGCATCCTCAGGACAGGGCCCAGCTGGGGGGGGAGGACCCATTCTTGCAACATTGCCACCCCTCCGCCCAAGTGGACCAATGAACCCAGACTGGGGAAACATCTCTAAAAACAAACTATTATTAGGAAATCAGAAGTCAAGGGCAAAAATCAGGTGGGGGGCTTCTGGAAAAACATGTTCAGATGCTACCGCCGGGGAAAAGAAGACCTATTCCCAGGGAAGGGGGAGCTGCATTGTAAAAAAGGAAAAGGGGGAATATTAGAACCGAGAAAAGACGAAAACTTCCACAGAGAAGGCCTACCTTCTTCAAAGTTGACATTGCTACGGCTTTCGAAAACACTTGTTTCGGCCAGCAAATGTACGGGAAGAACAATCTCTGAAAGAGGAATGGCAGGCCAAGGACACGAACCTACCGCATCCTTCCGTGCTCCTCAACGACATCACAAACCCCGGGGAAGAGGGGAAGGGGGAAAAAGAGAGGAACCGACAAAGAAGGGACCCAAAAGCAAGATAACGACCATCACAAGCACTCCTACTTCTAAAGGATTGGCGCAGGAAGGAAGACCCGAGAGGGGGAAGGAAGTTAGTGGGGGAGAGAAGACATATCGATAACGACGAAAAAAAAGCTTTTTAATGATGTGTTGCAGGGGGGAACGACTCTCGGAAAGAACAAACGACAATTCTTCATACAAAAGGGAAGACCTCCCAAGTGCCAGCAGGCGGGAAAAGCCTGGGGGAAGGAAAAAAACGGGTGTTAGCACAGGGACCGTGCGGCACTTGAAAATATGGAAAGAACCTCTTCTCCCTCCAAAGGCTTCTGCAATCAAAAAAAGCCCAAAAGAAGTTGAACGAAAGCCTCGGCGCGTCCGTCCTACCAAGGAATCCTGCTCTAAAGAGGGGAAAAAGGTCCAAAAAAAAAAAGAGGGGTGCAAAGAAAAAAATACTCCAACCTGGGGGGCAACAAGCAGGAAACCCGGGGACCTTCTCGCCCACGGAGTGGGAAACACATTACCGTTTGAAAGGAGCCATGGGGGGGGGGGAAGAAAGTCCTCACACGGATTCCATAAAGCAACACCCGAGAGCCCTCGGACGTCTGTCGGAACGTGTCGGGCCCCAAGGCGAACGGCAGACATGGAACGTTAGGAGGGTAATCTTCCAGAATACCGTGCTGCTCAGGGTCTACACCGATCACTCGGGGGAAAAACAGCTAAGGAGGGGAAAAGCTCCTGGGGACTGGAATGAACCCCATGCATTTCTTAGGACAGGTCTTTGAAAGACAACGAAGAAGCTGCGTCCCTGGGACAACGAACTCCCCTTGGCGCCGACCAAGGAGGGGGTTCATACAAAACCCAAGAAAATGGGGGAGGGGGGGGACATTCCTGTGTTGAAGCTACCAGAAAAAGCTGGAGTAAAGTTTTGGAAAAACGCTGACACCCGAAAAAAGAAAGCGGCCCTCATGGTACCCTCACTTAGAGACCAAAGGGGAAGACATCCGGGGTGAGGGGAAAAGTCAGAATCACTCACTGAAAGGTAGCCAAGGTCCTCATTTGGAAAGATGTGTGCTCTTGGCGGCTCTGAGACGCTGTGGGTGGAAGAAGCCCGTCGAAGAAGAGGGAAGAACGTCCTTCTTTGTTTTACGACCACCGGGTTGACAATAGTCTTTCCAACTCCAAAGCTACCAATGGGGGAGTCCAACAAACCCCGGAAAAAAGAAAGAGGAAACCTGTGCACACAGAGAGAAACCCGCCGGCCAGGGTATGTGCCAGAAGGGACGACACGACTAGTTCCTGGAAAAAAGTTTCGAGGGGAAAAAATTCCGGGGAAAAAAGAGGGACCAGGAGAATGGAGGGAGGGGGCCCTTTTAGAAGTTGTTGTCCTTCGAAACGGGCCGGCGGGGGGAAGGAAAAAGAAAGGATTTTGAGCCTTCAAACAGGCCCATTCCACGTGTTTCCCTAAAAACACCAGGCAGAGATGGTACGGAGGGGGGAACCTCAAAAAAACATCAAGGACACCTCACCACGGGGCAACCATTCAAGACGGTGGAAGGGTGCCTTTTGGGAAAAGAAAACTAATAAAGAGATCCACAAGGGATTTTACGAAACCCCATTTCTTAAGGAGCTGGCAAGAGGGAAGGCCTCCGAACAAAGGAAGGACAGAACCTTGAAGAAGGTTCAAAGCCCCGAGCCAGTTGGGGGGGGGGTTCACCGCTTCTGCCCCCGACCAGAAACCGGCGGGGGAAAAAGGACCTGCCGAAGGACTGAAAAAAATTATTCACGTAGCCCACTTCCCAAAAGACACTTGCCGCCGGAAAGGGGGACGCGACCGTTACGCAAAAAAGATGGCGCTGCTTTCCTAGAGGCCTTTGTGAGCCGATCCGTTAGCGAAAAAAAGGTGCGGGAAAAGGGGGGGAGTTCGACCGCCGGATGCACGGCCCAAAGCAGTTCTGGCCGGAAGAAAAATCGGAAAAAAAAAAGGGGGGGGAAAAAGGACCAAACAAGGCGGCGCGAAAACCACCCACCCTAGGACCAGACTTCCCGCCCGCACCACCAACAATCCACGGAAAGAAGAGGACATGGAAAAAGGGACACCCAAATGACCCCCAACACTAACCGCAACTCCCTTGTAATTGGGGGCAGCTCGCCCATCGGGGAAAATGGTGTAATTATACTGAGGGGTACACAAGCCCGTAAGCTCTGAGGGGGGCTACAAAAAAAAAAAAAGGAGGTATGTAGGAAAAAAAGCCCGCCAGGCAAGCATCCGTCGTCACCCGGAGAAAAAACACCTCCCGGAGAAACATCATGCCGCTTTGCGTCGAAGGGACCTCCCATTTTTCCTAACTGAAGGGGGGGACGGGGGGGGGGGGATGAATTGGGGAAACCCTTTTCACAAAGGGGGAAAAATGTCCTCGGGGCTTTTGAGGGGGGTAAGTGGGTGGTGGCAGGGGCGAGGGCCCCGGGAGGGGGTCCGAGGTGGGTTCAACACCAACAGTCCCGCCTGAGGGAACGTCCCCAAGTCCGAGGCGAGGGAGGGGGGGAAGTGTAAAAAAAAAAAACTGGGCAAAAAGTCTCGGCCGGAAAAAGGACGCACCCTGTTAAACCGCACCCAAGGAGCGATCAACACCAAAGCCTGACGTGCACGGGGTAAAAAAAATCCTCACTAATCATCTCAAAAGTTCTTGGCTAGGAAGGGGGGGAGTATGATGATGGGAAACAGAAGCCCGGTGAATAGACCCAGTCGGGCAGGAACCAGGGTTCTGGCCTTGGGGCGTTCAACTCCGAGAAAAGGGGCACAGGGGCCCCGCCAGTCGTTGAACCCGGAAGAAAAACTCGGTTGAACACTGCCCTTCTTCAACAAAAGCTCCCTACACTGTGAAAAAAAAAAGAGGAAAAAGAACTAGGTGGGCTGCCACAAGCCTCGCCCCATAAGAGGCCCAGCCCCCTGGTTGTTTCCGGTAAAAAAAATAACGGGAAAAAAAAAAGGCGAGCCGTCTCTGATGTCCACGGGCGAAAAAAAAAAGTTCTTCAAAAAAAAAGCCCTCCGGTTCCCGAGAAACGTTTTTGAAGTGGTTAACACTACTTAGGTGGGGAAAAATTGGGGGAGGTCACGGTCCAATAGTACGGGGTGGAAAAAGTTTAGAAAATCTAACAACACGCCGTGTTCTTTTTTTAAGAAAATCCCGGGTACGACCCAGAGAAACTTTGGGACAAAAACTCCTTCCACCTCATCCTTGTGGACCCTGGACAAAAGGGGTGTCTAAGCCTCTTCTCTCCTAAACCGGCAGGGCCATGGAATCGGAAGGGGTACAGATCCCGCACGAAATTTTGTCAGGGTTCTATGAAGCCAAAAAAAGGTTCAAAGGAGGGAAAAAGAACTTACAAGGGGGGTAAAAAAAAGGAACCATGACCTTCCCCTAACAAAAAAAAAAAATTTTGGTTATCAAACTGGGTGGGTTTTCCAGAAGACGTTGTTGCGAAAAAAAAAAAGCCTTGATTGGGGGGCCTCTCAAGGATCCGCCTTTAAGACCGTCCACCAGGTAAGAGTTGAAAGCCCCTCGGAGGGGGGGGGGGAGCCCATCACAAAAGAAAGAAAATGCGTCTTAACATGGCCAGCCAGTTTGAGGATCTGGACAAACTCCACCAAAAAAGAAGGGCCTGGGTCAAGAAAGCACCTCAGGGGAAACTCCGGGCGGAAAGCAAGTTCCGGCATATTGGTTTTGGGAAAAGGGGACCAAAGAAAAAAAACTTCTGATCAGGGGAAAAAGGGAGCCAAACACCCAAAAAAAAAATGTGGGGTTGTCGGGGCGGGGAGAGGGAACCCACGCACTGGTGTATGTCCGCGGGGTACGGTTTCAAGGGGGGAAAGGAATTACTCAAACGATGCGGCTTTCCCCAGACAGGGAGGAAAGGTAATTCCTTTAAGCTCCCCGTCAAAGGGGTTCTGCTTAAAAGCGCTGGAAAGAAAGGGCCGACGGAGAAGTTCCGTGTTCACCCCCTTCTCCGTCCCCTTGGGTTACCAAAAAAAGGACTACCCAACGACCGCCCGAAGGGAAAAATGAAATCCTGTAACTGGAAACCGGTCTCATGGGGGGGTGTCCAGACCGGAACCGGGGGGTACAAGCGTGAAAAGGGGGGGGGAATAGAAGGGGGTGGGGGACTTTTTGATGAATTTCCTGTTGACCCTGGCCAAACCGTAGACCATCAAAAGAAAAAGCCCTCAGGAACCCGGTCACCAGTATCTTTTGAAAATGAAACGACGCGCCAGACATGTTCCTCCTGGGCACAAAAGGTGGGGGGGGGCAAAAAGGGGGGAAGTTTCACGGACAAAGAAAGGTCCGGCCCGACCATCGGGCTGTCTGCAGGATCAAATCCCCCGCCAAGGAAAAACCCGCTCCTCAAAAAAAGGAAGGGAAAGAGACCTGTGGGGGGGGGGGGAGAAAAAAAGATCCATCCCGCTGAGGGTCTCGCCGACTTTGGTTGTGGCAATCTCAAAGCAAAAGCACTCTTGAAAACGAACGGGGGGGAAGGGGGTCTTTCTCCCAAAGGGGGTGAAAGATTGCTCATGGGGCAGTCTCCCCAAGGGCCAACCGGGGGGCTTCCTACTTGGGAATGTTCTTCCAAGGTCGGAACTGAAACCATCATAAAGCGTCCACAAGGGAGATCGATTGGGAAAGGGGAGATAGAAACTTTAAAAAAAAACTCTGGGGGGAGGGCGATCGGCTGAACAACGAATTCGCCCCGAAATAAGAAGGTCGTGGAACGGGAGATGTGAGGGGGTGGAAAAATCGGGGCAAAGGGGTACAAGGGGACGGTTGTTACTCGGGAAATCTAGGCTCCCAGCACGTGCATTGGGCGGTCCAGGGCTAAAAAAAACATTGAAGTGCCTCGGGAAAATCCTGGCAGACGTGGGTGCAAGGGTCCTCATTTCAAAAGAAATGGGCTATAAAAATGGAGAAGGTCGTAACCCCCACGAAAAATGCTCCCAAAATCACCCCAAGGGAGAAAAGGAGCCTTGCAAAAAGGGAAAGAACACTGGTAGATACAGGGACCCAGTGCAGTTAGTTCGAGTGTCTGAAACGCCTGAGCCCTCAGGTCCTTCAGTCCAGACATCTAATACAAAAAAAAGAAACGGCGAGGGGTCCCCTGAGCGTGACATCAAGCCAGGACACATATTCCCGACCATTTGATGCCCGAGCCCGGTGCGGGGGAAGGGACACAAACAACGGAGGAGGGAAAAAAGAGAGTATCCAGACGCCCGCGGTCATCATGGGCGGGGCCCCGGAAATGGGGCATCATGACTGCCGAAAGAAAAAAAACCGAGTGCAAAGGAAATAGATCTTCAGGGGACGGAGACTATGAAGTAGGAAAGGAAACGAGAACTTAATAAAACTTCAAGATCGACTCTGGAAAAATAAGGAGACCTGACCGGAAGAAGAAAAGGGTTTCGAGACAAGGCTG
>Ga0179593_1454410_pt1 | contig 14294 bp, 12 predicted proteins | sample CZODoug2_1_08_16_FD_185931 | JGI IMG/M metagenome (GOLD analysis project Ga0179593, IMG submission 185931) | Vadose zone soil fungal communities from Angelo Coast Range Reserve, California, USA - CZODoug2_1_08_16fungal (PacBio error correction) | ecosystem: Environmental > Terrestrial > Soil >...
TTCACATCAGTCAAAAAGAAGAAAAAGGTTGCTCGTGGGGGGGAACCCGGGGAAGAAAAGAAATGGAAACAGACTATCACGTAACGAGGGAAAGACGAAAGGAACCTGAACAGGTGTCGGTTCAAGAGGAGGACTACATGGCTCACAGGACCTCGTAAAAGGGTATTCCCATTCATGGGCTCCAGACTAATCAACCCCCGGGAACCGCCGATCAACTGTCGGACGGGGGAGACCGACAGGTGATCCGTTGCTAGAAAAAAAAAACTTGCAAGAAGAAGCATCGACGAGAGTGAAAGAAATAAAGAGGGAGGCATGAACTCGTGACGGAAAAAAAGCTATGAGAGGAGGACTCGGGAAAAAGGAGTACGTAAAGCGAAGAATACCCTGAAAGCGAAGCCGAGCAGGAACGGAGGAAGAAGATGAACTGTATCATGTTGCCGCATCGCACGAATATCGTCTTGAAGCTACTCAGGAAAACTGTGCCGGAATATGCTGAAGGGCAGGTTCGCGCGCATAAACTCTCACGGAAGAGAGAGTCAAAGAGCACTTATCTTTTGGCTTAGACCCCAGACCGAGATAGAAAAGATAGGCATGAGGACACAACTTGCTAAAAGCCAAGGGGAGGAAAGACATCTAGAAGGATCTGAATCAGTGTCGCCGTCACTCGCCGGGGGGAGGACGGGCATGACACGAACAAGCTTTTTGAGAGTCGCAGTTAAGGGGAATGAGTTAACCTCAGTTACAGGGGGTCACGGAGGGAAGAGAAAGAAAGAGGGTAACATGGTCAGAGAAGCGGCCGCCCGAACGGAAACAAAAAAATAAAGATCGGATCTCCTCGCAGAAAAGAAGGGACAGACGACCTAGGGAGAGGATATCAGGAGAAAAAGGTAAAGAAGATCTCTCAGGGCCCAGGCATGATACTGCAGAAGGGGAACAGTTGAAGGGAAGAGGACCAACGCTCCGATAAGGAGGCGGCTCGAAGGAGTGGTGTCATAATGGCGGGAGACCAATAAAATCGGCTTCCAGCAAAGGAGGGAAATATTCTGAGAAGGGATAAGGCAGATAGTTGTGACATGAATATCAACATTACCGAAAAGAGCAGAAAGCCAGGCTTCCCTACGCTGGGTTCGGCCGAGCGAGCAGAGGAGAAAAAAGGGGGAAATTCTCCGAGACAAGACAGGAAAAGAACGATAAAAGGCGAAGAAGCGGGAGAGTCGGAATCGTCGGGGGATGTCGAAGACGCTCGCTCCCAAAATAAATCCGGGCGGGGGACGGCAACGATCAGGAAAGTTAAGTGAGAACAAATACACGTGACTCGAGGGGGGAGGAAGCGCCCTAACCAGCGGTAGAGTTCGATAAAAAAAAAAAACTGCGGAGCACCAGGCAATGGAAGGGAGATACGAAAGAAGTAAACTAACTGTCTGCAAATAGGGCCCTATTCAGGACGTGGGGAAGAGGGAGGAGGCTGCTGCCTGGGGAAAGTCTACGAGGTCGGAGAGAAAAGAAAACTCCAAGAACTCAAAGCGGAGCAGCTCGGGGAGGGGGGGAAAAGGGGCGTAATCGTATACACGAACCTGGGAGGAGGGAAAAAAGGGCGGAGAGATAGGAATGCTGAAGACAAAAAGCAAAATGGAACGGTGGGACAGGATGGAGGTGCCGGTTAACATCATAAAGAAATACGGGCACAACACTCAAAACACCCTAGCCGCATGATGTCCACGTAAAATCCCTGAATAGGTCGTGTTCTGTGCGAGGAAAGAGGTGAAGAGCCCGCATCACTTGACGAAATGGTGGTGGAGGAAGAAGAGGAAAAAAAAATAGGTCAAAGCCACTTCGGGAGGGGAAAGAAGGGAAGAAGGAAAAAACTTGCCGGCAGAAGGGGGAATTCCTAGATGACGAATAGAGGGAGTAAAGGCGTGAGGGACTCTATATCGACAACCGGGAAAAACGATTCGGGTCGGGGAGATTGAAAGAGAAGTGGAAAGAAGATCGGCGTGACAGCGCATTCAGGACAGTCCATTGAACAGGGGTCTCGGAAAAGCGAACAGTGGATGAGAACTTTTCTTCCACGCCTAGCACGCAAAACGTTCGCCTAACCAAAAGGACGATAGGGTGGGGATACAAAGTGACCTACAAGGAACACAGAACGGGGGATCTGACTGCAAATAAAACGTCATGTGGAAGCGGTCAACGGCACCAACGGCCTCAAAGTCAGGGCAGAGAAAGAAGTTGTGGCGGGAGGGTAATCTCGGGACTAAGGGGAGGGGGGTTACACTATAGGGAAAGGGAGTCTCCGGCATGCGAGAGGGCAAACAAAAAAAAAACACAAGAACCAAAAAACCACCAAGAAGAGCACAAAAAAAACAAAACCCCCAAACCAACCACAAAAAAAAAAAAAAACACAAAAAACGAAAAAAACAAAAAAATAAAAAAAAAAAAAAAAAAAAAACGCACCAAACAACCAACCCAAAACAAACAAAAAAAAAAAAAAGAACACCTACCCAACAAAACACCAAAAAAAAAAAAAAACAAAAAAAAAAAAAACCACACCCAAATACAACGAAAAACGGAAGAGAAAAGAGAAAAAAAAACAAAACGGAAAAAACCCAACACCAAAGAAAAAAAAAACAAAACAACAAAAAAAAAAACCCCACAAAAAAACAGTACCCATTGCTGTCCCGACAGCTCCGCGGGGTCCGGAGAAACCCGTTGGAAGGTGGTTCAGCCAACCCCTGACACCGGGAGACGCTCGATCGAGGAAGGCCGCCGAAGACGGTCGGGAGAAACCAAAAAGCGTGGAACTAAACGGTGTAAGGAGAAATCTAAAAAGGGGCAGGCAAAACAAAAATCCCGGTACTGAGAATCTCAACCCGGAGGGGAGGAAAGAAGGAGGAGAGAGGAGTAAAGGGTCTACGTGTTATTGGCAAGCCCGGAGACAGATTAGGGAATCAGGTTGAGAGAAGGAAGGGGGGGGGCGACCGGAGGACGCCCGCGGAGACGAGCGACGTCGATCGGTTCCAGGAAGGGGGGAAAAGTTAACAACTTACGGAACAACCGTGGGTCGGCGGGAGTTGCGCGGGGGAAAGAAGGGGGGATAACGGGAGCCAATCTCGATCAAGTAAAGAGAAGAAAGGCAAACTCACACCAACGGCGGGGAAAAAATAGACAGAAAAAATCAGAAAAAATCATAGGAAAAAACGTGGGATTGGGACGTTTGCGAAGAGTTCAAAAAGAGAAAGGAGAGTGGGCATCAGACGTCACTGAGCGCAGGGAGCTTGGGAACGAGGTGGAAAACACTCTCGCGGACGGACAGCGGGACCGCCTTCGGAAGACTAACCTGGGGTCAAGGGAAAAAAGGCAGAAAGAGGACTAATGAAGGAGGAGTTTAACACTCACGCAAAAAAAGATGAGGACAACCTGAACGGACTACGCAAAAAACTCCCTCTGCAGCCCAAAAGGATCGAGAACGGCGGAAGAAGGAAGGTCCCCAGAAGTAGTTTGAGCTCGATGGAAAAAATGCCGGCAAATGAAATGAGTTTAGGAGTCATCCACGCCAAGAAGGCAACGACACCGACTGCCAGCGGCAAAATGCACTGTGCCAGTGCGATCAAGGACAGCCCTACCTACATCTGGGGGGGCAACACAAAAAAAGTTAGGGCGGTCAGGATTAGTGGGGGCACGCACCTGCTCAAGACACAGGTTCAAAAGCAATCACCAAGTCTCCTGTCGTGCGAGGGAAAGTGGAATCGCGATTGTCTGAGGCCAAACTAGGACAAGAAAGCGGGGAGACTGGGGAACGGACAGAGGAATCGTCCTGAAACGGGTGTGGAAGATGAAGAGACGACTAGAAGTTTCGGACGAAGGGAAGATGAAAAAATAAAAACTGCAAAGGAGGGTCCAGCAACAGGGGGGAGGGAGGTATCGGTCACGCCAAGACGGGAAGAAGGAGTCAGGAACAGCAAACTCATCGATAAACCAGGAAGAAAAAGGCAGAATTGGGGAGAGAAAAACTCGGGCAAACACACAACAGAGACGTCCGACGGAGAACGGAGAAACCGAGAATACTTTGAGCTTGGGAAGCACAAGAGAGTGAAGTGTGTTTCAAGAATACGTGAAACTGAGAGAGAGACAACTCTCGTTTGGTGGGATGAACCGGGAAGAAAGCGCTCCGAATAGCGCTCTGAAGATCAGGTTCAGGACGACAAGGGCCTTTTTTAGCATGAGCAACGACGTCACAAATACATGTAGAAGGGTGGAAACCAAGGGAAAGCTCCCGTCGCGGGAAAAAGGTCAAGCGGAGAGGAGTTCAAAAAGGCCCGAGAAATGAAGATGCAATGGACCATGCGCAAGTGGACGACGAGGTATTCGTTGTCGAGCCGAAAAAAAAAAAGAAAAAAGGGACCCCAAAACCCCAACAACCCCAAAACCCACGAGAAGGAAAGAACTACAGCGATCAAGGAGCCATGGTCCAGCATTAACGTGGAACGGGAAACCGAATGGAGGGAGAAATGGCAATCGGAGGAGAGTTTAAGCAAAAGGAAAGGGGGAACGATCGGCAAAGTCAAAGCTAGGCACATCAGTACACGTGAAAGAGGTGCCCTGGGGGAGAAACTAACCAAGATCGCTCCAGTACTAAGACAATTAGCCTCTGGAAACACAAAGCTTTTGTGAAGAGACATAAAGACGTTCGACGCCATGTTAACCTTCTCCCGATCAAATACGAGCACACCGCCTGGGGGAATAGGAAAGAAAGAGCCCTGCCCAAGGAAAAAGGACCACAATTATGGAAAAAAAATTAGAATCTAAGCTGCAGGTAGGGAGAGCTGATTGAGAAAACACTAAAAGGCTATCCTACGATAGAGGTCTGGGGAGGAAAACAAAGGCAAAGGACCGAAAGGTAAGAAAAGGGCCAGTCAGAGAGAAGATCCCGAACAGGAGGAGAGGATCGGAAACTTTAGAAAATCTAGGGAAGCAGCAAAAGAAGACGCCGGAGGCACACCCTCATCGGCTGAAAGTCCATTGGGACGTTTAGTCAGAAGCAAGTGAACTCGATGCATAAGTTTAAGGGGAGAGGTGAGGAACAAGGACTCACTGTCTGGTCCTTGCTTGATTCCAGGACAGTTTGTCGACTAAAGGCCTGGATAACCGTGACGGAAGGGACACATCCGCGACGAGTAGAAGGGTAAAGGAGTCAAGATTGTGAAAAACACAGGGAAAAGAGGTGGGATGGCAGTTCTGACGTCGGGGCTGCTGGAGAAAGGGGAGGGGATGTGGAGGCTGTGCAAACCGGATAAGTGGACGGCGAATTGAAAGAAGACAAGGGGATAGCGGGAGGGAACGCCGGGGGGGGGAAAAGGGTGAGCCCCAGCGAAGGGACGAGTGCCAGTCCTTAAATCACGAACGTTTTAATGACAAAGATATCAGTCAAGAGAGAACAAGAAAAACGCTACGTACTACACGCTCTACGCTGGACCTCGCCCCTCGGTCAGCTTCCATGATGGGAGGGGAGCAACCTCGGACAAAAAACTAAAACCCCCACAAAAAAAGCAGAGGTCAGGAAAAAGGGCCCTGAAAAGATAGCGGGGATATCTCGAGAAAGTAAAAATAGGAGTAAAAAGGGCTACACAAAGGGAGTCGGAATTCCGAGAGAAATGTTGCTTGAAAAATGGAAGTGGGAACGCAAGATAACAAAACTATTTGGACAAAAAAAAGACGGGAAGAGGAGAAGGGGAGGGCCAACACCCCGGCTAGAAAGCATGTAAAAAAACACTTGAGACGTTTGGACCGCGGGAAAAAACTGAGGGAAAGATTTGGCGAATTCACCAAAAAAAGAGTCCTGATATGGGCCCTTCAGGGGGAGAATAGAGGAAAAAAACGACCAGGAAGATCACTGGAGGAGGTGAAAGACAACAAGGAAAGAAAGGGAGACTCAAACAAATAACGGGTCACTAAGAACAAAACATCCCAAAGCAAGCGCGAAAAGAAGACGACAGAATAACTGTCTGGGCGGAAATGGAGCAGGAAAAAGGACAGCCTATTTAACGTGAGACGTAAAACAGGAAGGAGTAAAAAACAAGACAAAAGGAAGAAAGACCAGAAAGGGGTCAGGTCGAGGAGGAAAGCCGTAACACGTGGACCTAGGTCGGATTGAAACGGCAGCCGCAGAGAAAGCCTTCAGGAAAAAGGAAGAGTGAAGACTTTCCCGAATCCTTATAAAGACGTCGGAAGGATAGATCAAAAGAGAGGAAAAAATCGACTCAGCCATGAGGAGGCGTAAGCCGTTTGAACCAGACAAAACCAGAGAATCAAAGGGGGAGGGGAGGAAAGATGTAATGGGCTCGGATCCCAGACGGCGCCCGCCACCGAAGCTCTCGGGATAGTCAACAAACAGGGAAGACAGCCCGGGGTAAAAGAAAGGCTCATATCTCAAAAATAGGGAGTGAGAAGGTGGAAGGTAATAGTAGTAACCGCGTGAAATCTCCAAAGGGGAGATAGTGGTGAAGGTGCAAGTAGAAAGAAGAGCCTCTGAAGCCGGTACAAGAAACACGAGAAGCGACTCCGAAGCACCGAAAAAAGGAGAATCGTCGGCTCGCGATATTACCGAAAGGGGCGACCGAGAGGTTGGAAGGGGGGGAGGGCCAAGTGATTTCTTAGGAACTTCGAGAAAAAGGAAGGAAAGGCGGACCCGAACGGGCTCGCGGAAAAGAACAATAAGGGTAAATGGGTTACTGGCTGGAGACAAAACGAAAATAAAACCTCGGACTTCCAAAAATTCAAAAACTTCCTGTGAAGAGTCGCAGGTCGGCACTTAGTATTCAAGACTGATACTGACCGGTGAGAAGAAAGCAGAACGGGAGACGTCCCGCCTGGTGGAAAATCGGAAAGGAGTCGAAAGAGCTTTACTTCCATCCGGAGTAAAAAAAGGCAACTGCTGAAAAGAGAGTCAGAGCGAAGAGATTCTCTTAGAGCGGAGGTAAAGCCCCGCAAGCGGGACGGGGAAGGACAGAGCTCAGGTTAACTTCTTAAACGACCTAAAAAAAATACGTCCAGGGCAAAGGCCCCCCGCAAAGCAAAAACTGGGTAAAAAGAACGAAACAGGCGGCGGGACCTGAGGCCTGAATAAACGTGTGGTTTATAGACGAAGAAGACAGGGCCGTGCCCCAGAACGGACCGACTCCTGAGGTGAGGGGTTAGAGTAGAACGAAGGCCTGCGTAAAGGACGGCGTCGGCTGAAAAGAAAAGAAATATCCCTCGGAAGCTGAGCTCCGGGGGAAAAGTGGCAGGCTTCTGGTATAAAAAGAGCTGAGCAGGGCTTCAGAAGTGACTAGGAGGCTTAGTCTGGGCTGAAGGGAGGGGCATCGGGGCGTCTAAAGGCGATTAAGGAAGGGGGGGAAAAAACATAGCCAGTACGTCAAGATAAGCACGGGAAAACTCGAAAAGGTATGGGAGCTGTGAACCTTGCGTGGGCAGGCTTCTGGCACCCGGAATCAGAGATGGGGAACGAACAAGGGGACACAATGGAAAGCCGGAAGGGGAGGAGAAAAATACAGCACGATGCGAGAAGGGACTCCGGCTGGGGAACAGTAAAGACCTTATGGATTTATATGATTAAAGAAACAGGGAGGAAATTGCCAATCGACGGGAAACAGGTACGACTCGCGTGTGAAGTCAGGGGGGCGATCTAGAGATCGTAAAAAATTTGGAATAAGGCATACGGGCTAGGGGTTCAGGCAAAGAGGGTAGTAGCTCAAGGAAAGGGGAGGAACATCTCATCAGGCAGGGAATGAAGAAAAGTTCTTACCCGACGAAAAGGGCGGGAATAAAAGGCTCTTTCACTGCAACTAAGTGTTAAATGCCGACGGCCCAAGGGTCTTGTCCCAGGGCCAAGCGCAGGAGAGACGTCAATCCTAAAGGAGCAAAGAGCCCGAAATCCCCGTAAATGAACTCAAAGGCTCGGGGAGAAAGCAACTGCTTGTCCATAGACCTTTAGGTTAAGAAGAATGAACTGCTCCACGCAAAAAGGCCTCAATGTCGGTGTCGAGGACCAAAGTTACGCGAGAGTAGGTTGAGATTCAAAATGGGTAGCTCCTGTCTAAAACTAAAGAGGGAGGGTGGTACAAGATACCGAAATGGATACGGCATCAGAAGTTGAACCATACGAGAAACCAAGAAAGGGAACTCAGGGGCAAAACAAGAGAAAAGAAGGGACTCGCGGGGTAAAAAATCAAGGAAAAGGGGGTACTGTGCAGAACCCATACTCGAAGTAACACTATTCTACTACGATCGTAAGAGGAAGTCAAAAGGAAGTCCTTTCTTACCAAAGCAACTACGTGGCAATGCAAAGAAAGGACGTGAAATCAACTCGTAGGGACAACATCGAGGAAAATCACATCGTCCAAGGCAAATAAGAATATAGCCACAACAGACCAAGGGGGTGGAAATATTAAATGAGAGGAGAGAGTGGAACATTGGGGGGGACCGGTTAGGGGGGTGGGTGACCACAGAGGCGGGTGTCGGGAGTGATTGAAATCAAAGTGGGGTAGAATGCGGGTTTTCAGACGGGTATAGAAAGGCAGGTAGCGAGAAAGAGCGAGATTAGGAAGCGTCTCTTCTTGTCCAGTCGGGGTTGACTCAACCAGGTCAAAGGAACGGAAAAAAAGGAAGACGGAAAAGAAAGAAAGCCTTTGTGAGACGGGAACTTGCGCGACAAAGGAGGAAGAAGAGAGATTACCCCCACTCATCAGGGAGTTTAGAAACGGGAGCTGAAAGCCCAACTCACTAACATCCTTGAAGTAGGAACCGACACGGAGGGCCTGCGGTGGACGGGGGCGCACGATGTAGACGGACCAGGAACATGGCTATGGCGTCAACAAGAAGCGGGACATCTTGGGCGGAGGGCGTAGGGCAGGCAAAGGGGGGGCTGTAATAAATGGGAACAGAGCGACGCAAATAAAAATGAGGCAGTGGGCCTAAACGGGGGGGCCAAGGGAGGGCAGAGGGCAAGGGATTACCAAATTACAACACAGAATAGTGTAGAGGGGAGGTAACCTTCAGGAAAGGGGAAGGGGCCAAGGCCGTCATGCTGAGGAAACCAAAAGAGTCGGCCAGGACGAACGGGGCTTCTCTCCATAAGAACCGAAAGACAAAAGCATCCCTTTGACAGAAAATTCCAGTCAAAAGTTGGGGAGGAATACGAGCCTTCGCGCAACATGTCCTAAAAAAAAAAGAGAGTCGTTGAATAAGTCGTCACATCAAGGAAGATGGTACGAAAAAAGCTGGGTCTACGGAATGGCTACACAAAACAAGAAGGTGCATGGAAGGCTGATCGGAGGGGGGAGCGAATGGATCGTCACGACAGAAAGAGATCCTGGAACGCAAAAGATTAAATTTTCTCTCAACGAAAAGGGGTGCATGCCGCAGAAGCAAAAAAGCCGACGGGCTATCAAAAAACGAGGGTCAAAACGTGTATCGGGCATGTGGAGGGGCTAGGGGGACACTGCAGGGTCTGTGGAAAGAGGAAGATCGTTCTTCCTGATCTAGCAAGAGGGAGTCCGAGGGATCCTCGAAGCCCTTGCGTCAGACTACCGGACGACTACTACCTGACACTCACATCAAAACGAGCAGAAGAGGCATAAGTTGGGAGTCGGAGGGGGGAGAGAAAAACTCCGGAGAAGATTAAAGAAAGGGACTCAAAAAAGACGAATCAGACAGCCCACCCTCGAAGGCGGAACGAGATTGGAAGAGGGAGGGAACTACAGGCCGAGAAGCAAACTACAACACCTGGGAAGGATCAATCGACCCGCCTGTCTACAAATACCCTGTGGGGGGGAAGGGGGACTAAACCGTAAACGAGGAAAGGATTGTTAGGGCACGAAAACTTTACCTGGTAAGAAAAAGGAGGCCCAGGGACCGAAAATATTTTGAGGGAGCTTTATGACCAGCGCTCCGAGGAGGATAGAGAGCTAGGAGGTAGGGGCGACCGCAACGGGGTAAGAAGAGCTAAACAAATGTAGGATAATGGGATGACTATTGTCCAACGTAGAAAAGGACCGATCGCTCTTTAACCGGTAACGTTATCTGACCCCAATACCGAACAAAACGTGCCTGAATCTGATGGGATTGACAAAGTGGTTAGTAGGTGGGACGAAGACATCCAGCACCGAAGGACGGAAGCGCACTCGGAACCAGCGAGAAGCGCTGCGAAGTCTAAAGGGTAAAGAAGATTTACAGGTTCACTTTCCGGCCAAAAAGGCACCCTCGAAAGAGAAAAGTAATTCAGCAACGCTCAGGTGAAGAAGAGTCGGGGACGTCGTAGGTCAAGGAAAAGGCGGAAGAGGAGAAGAGCCCGCTAACACGATTTCTTCCGCGATGAGGAGAGGATTAAGCCTGAACATGGAAAGAAAGGTTTGACAATAACGGCCGCAGGCGAAGGACGTCGGGGGCACACGACCAAATGAACTAAGTAAAACAAAAAGGAATTGGTGAAATAGGAAAAGGATGCTCGGGAGGGCCCAGGGAGGGTTTAGGGGGACAGTTCTACAATGAAACACAGTGGAGAAGTGACGAGCGGATATTCAAAGCTGAATAAAGGGAGAGTCGTGTCTTGTATCACTGACAACAGAAAGCGGCAGTCGACGAAGAGAGGCTTTATATCAAGACAACCTGTTGGAAATCCCGGATTGAGCTATGGCTAGAGTGGTCCGAAGAGGAGAAGATCCCGGAAAGACTATCTCGAGGAAAACGGCACGCGGGGGCCTCGTAGTCGAAAAAAAGGAAAATAGAGAATACAAGGCTGAAGCGATTGGCCCGATAACAGCCTGTCCAACTATTCAGAAAAGGTTCAAAGGAGAGGCTTCCTTCGACCGGACCCCCTCCGCGGCTCCGACAGCGGGCAGAGAGGGGACAACTTAAAGAATGGCGAATAATACCAGCGGGCGACATCGGAGTCATTGTAAGTTAACAGAATGGGGACGAAGGGAACATCAGGAGGAGGAGCAAGCATCTCCGAGAGCCGGGGACAGGAAGTAAGACAATTAGGTGGGGGGGAAGAAAATGAAGGGGTGGCGAAATTAACCGTACGTACACGTTGGACTCGGCCGGAAAGGATGGTGAAAGAGGGGATACCCCAGCAAAAGACTTACTCCTGAAAAAATAGGAGTGCTTTGGAAAAGAAGGGAGGATGCTCACATAACAGGACGAGCAGGAAACAAAAAACAAACGTGAAAAAAGGCAGTGGTTTAAGCTCTTCGTCAAGAACGCAAAGAATCGAGTCCGCTGGACGACCTGGACAAAGGCAATCCCTCAAGAAACGCGAGCAACAGCTCAATTACAAAACAGGCGGGGAGAAGCAATCACCTGAAAGAGGGTAGATAGCTCGAATCACGATACAAAAAGGGTGAGGAAAAAAAAGGATAACCCGAGTAATGCACAGGGTAAGCGAAAGAGAGAGGGGGGGTGAGGAAAGGGAGTCGGGTGCACGCTTAAACTAGGGACAAAAGGAGGACCACGGGAGAACGATAAGATAAAAAGGCCCGGGGGAGTTCACCAAAATCTGGGGGAGAGATTTGCTCGTCACGTTCAGGAAGTGAGACGAGATATCCCAGCGACTCTAGGACAAGCGGCAGAGAAGGTGGAAAATGTCTGCAACAGACAATTGAAGCTAAAACCGCACGGGCTCCAGAATAATCCTCAGGCATCTAAAAGAAGGACCCGCCTCCAAAAGGAATAGAGTTTTGTAAACAGGAATTTCAAAACTATCGACGGGAAGACCGTGGCGGGCGCATCGGGCGACGAGCCCCAAAAGTAATAGGTAAAAAAGATGCAGAAGAGCCATCACCTCGAATCGGGGGGTCCTCAAAAAAGAAAAAGAACAGGAATATCTTATCTCCCAGTGGATTGAAGGATCAGCGCGTCAAAGACAGGCCGCCAGAAGGGATGATGAGTCTTAACGCCTGTACTTAGTCAGGAGGGGAAGGAAGCCGGTATTCATATTAACGTCTAAGTTCGGCGAATCTACACGGAAAAGACTAGTACATGCTCGGAAATTGCAAATAGTCAAAAAAAAAACTGTTTGCTTACTATCCAAGAAGAAGCTATCATCAAGGATAGCAATGAGGTGGCGAGTCAGGTGAAAAAAGTGCCGCAAAAAACTCGCAGTGTTTGGAAATTCTGTTTGTTTGAGGGGGGAAAGGCTCAAAAAATTTCAACGGCCCAGAACGGAGACACAATCTTCTCATCGAAAACTGACTAAAGGGAAGTGAAGAGTGAACAGTTTCTCTGCCCTCGGAGTAACCTGGCCTTCTGAACGGAAGTGCCCAAAGGAGGAGGCTATTAACTTATTTCCATTGTACAGTTGAAACCTATCGTCCCAGCGACAGGAAGCAAATCAGGAACGAAAAACGGGACCCTCTGAAAGCTAAAAGAAACGCCTCGTCTGGAGACGACTAGAAAAAAGAAAAAGGATTGCGGGAGAGGTTCTAGAACAGTGGAGGAGTCGGCGGGGAAGGGGCCAGGGGATGTGCAGAAACACCGGGAGCAGTGATACACGCGGGAAGGGCCGTAGAACATCTTAGGGGAGAGTCCGTGGGGAACAAAGACCACATCAAGCAGGAGGCCCATGAGAAAGGAAAGCGGTAATGAAGGGAGGGAAAGGCTCGGCATAGTTCTATGAGACGAACAGGACACGGACCGGACGCTGATCGGGAAACCGGCCCGAAGGGTGACTGATTCTCAAATAGTAGGAATGGCGGGCTTTCGTTTCGTAAAAAACGATCAACAAAAGCGAAGTCCGCGGCAGAACGATCTCAGAGCGTTCGTCGTTCTACTTTGAACAGGAGAGGGAAAAAGACCCTATCCATCAAAACCCAGCAGGGCGTACACGCCTCCAGGAAAGGAAGCAAAGAAAAAATCCTCCAAACGCGACATAACAACGATAAAACACAGAGGTAGCAAAAGTTCATCGCTGGGAAGGGGGGCAGTGGACCAGGGTGGTGGAAACGAAAAGTGCCATCAAAACTGGAGCCCCACAAGAGTACGCTCCAGGGTAAGGTTCATGAGGCTTAGAGGGGCCAGGCGTCCAAGTCGTAAAAACGCGGCCGGTAGGAGCAGGGACGGACAGGAAAGGACCCAAAAAACGGAAGGGCGGCACGGGCAGCTCGGTGGAAGTGGCGGTTAAGCTGTGGAAAAACCGGGAAACGGAAGGGCGGGAAAAGAAGGGGAGCAAACTTACGAGGTAGCGCCAGGGCAGGAAAGAAACGACAGCGTATACTGTGTTAACAGAAAAAAACGGCCTCACGATCAAAAAAAACCTTAAAGGAGAAAAGCGCAACGACATGCACAGAGGAAAAAATTACCAGACGATGCACGGCGAGGGGATTAGCTGGTACAAGTCGCAGCACTACATGAGACACCGTCAGCCTGGGGCACAAAGGGCAGATGTTCAGTGATTAGACCAAAGAGCGGGGCTATTACCCCAAACCGCCACCAGTCAGGTCACGACTAGAAGGGCGTGGAGCGGCAAACCGCAGTGAACTTGGGTCCGGAAATCAATTCAGAGATCAACTACTAGCGGAAGGCGGGAGGAGAAGGTCAAACCGGGTAACTACAAGAAGTGGTGGCGCGAATAAGACACTGCGTTTTGAAAGTGAGAGGCCCTCAGTACCGAGAGGGTGCGTGACGCGCAGGCAGGCAGTAGCCTTCAGAGATGCCCCTCGAAAAGGGCGGTGGGAGACTAGTTCAACCTTCCACAATTATAAGAGGCCCAAAGGTTTCGCAATCACAATACCTCTATTAGGGGGAAACTAGCCCGCCAACTATCCGAGGAAGGGCCACCTCATAAGAAAAGGCGCCCGGGGGGGATAGGGGGGGGGTACTTGAACAGGACCTGGGAGAGTGTTTTTACTACGGGAGGGGCGCGGGGGGAAAAATATAGGAACTCACCACGGACTCCCCTTGTCGTTAGTAACTGTGGACGCAGGGGGGTGGAGGGGACTTTCTGTAAAAGGGTAAGTGGATAAACACCGAAGGCGTGTGGGGGGTTTCAAATAGGGCAACTTCGAGGAGGCGCGAGGGAAAAGGTCATCCCCAGGGACTCGAACCAGACCCTAAGGCCCGGAGCTGTCCAGTGCCGTTAAAAATGGTGGGGGAGGGGGGAAAACCCGCGCGAACTTTTCGTGAATACGAAAGCGGCGCGCCACAAGCGTAAGCCAAGGTCGGGGGATCAAAGCGAAGAGTGGAAAAACGGATTCTCCTCAAGAAAAGGGGAACGCACACCTAACTCGTCAAAAAGGTCTCCT
>Ga0179593_1470077_pt1 | contig 14294 bp, 24 predicted proteins | sample CZODoug2_1_08_16_FD_185931 | JGI IMG/M metagenome (GOLD analysis project Ga0179593, IMG submission 185931) | Vadose zone soil fungal communities from Angelo Coast Range Reserve, California, USA - CZODoug2_1_08_16fungal (PacBio error correction) | ecosystem: Environmental > Terrestrial > Soil >...
AAAGAAAACTCGTGAGAAAAAGCGTTCAGCAGGGCGATCTCAAAGGCAGCGGGGGTAAAAGCAGACCGTTCCGGGGTCTTGCAAAGATCCTCGCGTTTGGTGACGGAAACGCAACAAATTCCTTTTTAGTAGAAGAATTTCAAAAAATTTTACCTATGACTAGAAGAAATCCTCAAACATTGAAGATGTTGCAAAAAAAACATGGGAGTTCCTTCCAAGTTAGGAAGGGGAGAAGGCCCTGAATTGGACCTCGGGAATCATAAAAAAAAAGGAGAAAGGACCCAGACACCACGGGGGCCTTCACGGGGCACCATGTAGAATTTATCAAAGGGAAGGGGAGGCTGAAGAAAAACTGGTCAAAGGAGCGGGCAAACACCAGGTAAAAATTCTTCGCACGTTGGGGAAGGGAAACAAATTCTTAACTAAACAGAGACGCCCAGACCCAAAAAATGAAAAAAGGCGGGCGCAAGTCAATAAAAAGAAAAAGGAGATACGGACTTTCATGAGGCCACAATAGAAAGACAAAAAAAAAAACAACAAGAAGAACACATTGCGAGCCTCGAAGGACCCGCGGTGCCTTAGGGTCGGCAGGGGAGGTGTTTGCCGCGGAAAGTGAGGGGGGGAAAAGGGGGAGAAGGAGCATGCGCCCGGGGGGCCAGGGAGGACCCCAGGGATAACATCAATGGGAAGGGGGAAAAAACGAAAAGGGAAGGTGACACTCTTGTAGCCAAAAAAAAGAGAAAAAGACAAATAGTGGGCAATAAGAGTACAGGCGATTCCAAATAAGATACAAGGTAAGCATAAAAAAGGGACGTCGTGCATAGAGGGAAAAAACCCACCGATCAGACTATGAAAATCTTGATTTTCACTGAAGGAACACAACTCAAACGTGTTGCTGGGGAATCGGGAATACGGAGCACGTGACTATACGCATAGAAGAGTGTTTCACTCAAGACAAAAAAGCCAAGCAAGAACAGGACTAAAAAATTGCCGGGACGCGATGGGGGTGGTCCACGACAAAAATGTGTGGAGGGATTTGAGCGGAAAAAGAAGCATGCCCAATAAGAACCGAATGAGGAGAAAGAAGACTAGGGCCAATCCAATACGGGAACAAGGAAAATCTAGATCACGGAGGAGGGAAAATAGAGCGGACAGATTTGGGGGATGCAGGGGGACAAAAAAGATGGGGGAACAGATCAGACCTTGGGGGGTAAAGCAGATTGGCCAGCAATCGAAAGAGGAAATGTCCTCCACCGACCGAAGACCAATGGAAGGCAACAAGGGGGGGAGTATAGCGTCCAAAAAGAAGTCTCCGGAAGGCAAAGTGTAAACGTCAGATAAAAATGGGAAGTCATTGGACGCAGATCCGTAAGAAAGTTGCAGAGTGTTCAAAAAAGTGCAAAAGGGAAGCTAAATGATTAGCAGCAGAAGGCCACCAAAAAACGCAGGGGGGAGCGCGAGATAAAGCAGAACGTTCTGTAGGAACTAAATGGAGAGAAAGGGGGGAGAAGAGGCAGAAAGGGAAAGAACAAGCGTAAATAATTGAGAAGAAACACGGACGTGGACACCTGGGACCGTCGAACTAGGAAACTTAAATCCTTGAAGAAAAGGGATCTGGTATCTCCCTAGAAAGCGCAGCGAGACGTGAAAGAGGCAACGTCGATAGCACAACTTAATAAAAGAACTACGTGCAAAAGTGGAACGGCGAAAGGCTGCCGCCAACCTAACGGGAAGGGACTCGTAAATCGAGAGAGGAGAACGGCACAGGGGTTGACAACTGAGTGGAAAAGAAAGACCGCAAGCTGGGTTGCGGCCTGTTAAAAAGCATTAACGCGTGCCGAGATGGCGCGCCTTGTTGCGGATGGTTATATTGGTTTGGGCAAACGGCATGGATCAAAATGAAAAAAAAGATTAGCAAAAATGGGAGGCCAACGAACGCCGGTCCGGGCAAAAAAACGAAACGAGGGCTGATCAAAGTCTCCGAGGGGGGGGGTGGGAGAAGAATCGGGCCGTGCCACGAACGAAACAAACAGGTGGGGTTGGATAAAGAAGGGTAGGAAGGGCAGCAAGAAAAGTAGGCAAACGCCGCGGGAGAAAACAGAGAGGGGAAAGAAAAGTTCATAGAAATCGATAGCCACCAATATCAAAAGTCAAGAGTGGACCCAAGGGTCTCCAAAAAAAGAAAAAAAAGCAAATCAACGCATAAGAGCCGGGAGATAGTGAGAAAGATAAGGGAAAACTGACGCATGGGGGTCGGTGGGAAAAAAGTAAAATAAAGAGGAAAGACCATGCAAAAGGTCACATCCAGGTAAAAATTCACACCAGCACATCCGGGAAAAGTTAGGCGCTGTACAGGACGAGAGAGAGGTGCAGTGTGAACCAAAAGTAGGAGGGGGGGGGAAGAGCCAGGACGGAACTTCACAGGGAAAGGCAGCCCTGGAAAGTCAAGGAAAAAACCACGGCGGGGGGGAAAAGGTGTCTCCGGGGGGAAGAGAGAAAAAGGAGGCGGAGGAAGGTCAAGTCTGAACGAAAGCAAGAGGAGGGAGGGGGCAAGGAAAACCTCTGATGAAAACCGAAATAACAAACCAACAGAGGGAAAAAACAAAAAAAGCACGAAACTTTATTGGTGGAAGAATCAAAACGGGGAAAAACGAGGGAGAAGGGACGATTGCGTGCAGGAAAAGTAACCAAGATTGAACAGGAATGCCCATCGACAAAATGAAGAAAAGGCTCAAAACGGGGGGGAGGTGAAAAAAAGCAAAAAAAGAAAAGTCCCGTCAAAGAGAACGTAGCCGGTGGAAAAGTCGGTGCCAAAAAACGGAAAAGAAAGGTTGACAAAGCGTCAAAAGAACGTAATGCCATACGGAGAAGATCAAAAGCATAAGCAGGGGTGTCAAGTTGGTGAAAGGGGGGGAGGAAAACAAATAGAAGAAAGAAAAAATCAAATCTTGGGGAAGCCGAACGCAGGGGAAGGGAGGGAAAAACTCGACCACGCTAGGTCTGTGGATTTCTACAAACGGAGGAAACCGCCTGCACTTGATAAGTCGCTCAAAAACTGGTTGTTCAGGAAGGGGGCCATAGCGGTAGCAGTAGGCGGCCCGCAAAGGGGGGAAGCATTGGGAGCGCCGTTCTAATAAAAAAAAGGGAAGACCCATTCTCCAAACGTTGCAGGGGAAAAGAAAAAAAAAACGAACGAAACAGGGCGCCGAAAGAAAAACACCACTATCAAAGATAAAAAAAAGATGTAAGGCGTGGGAGAGGAAAAACAAACGGACATGGTCAACAGTGGATGTCGGAAACCGGGAAAAGCGGCTGGAAAAAAAAAAGATCTGCATAAACTAAAGCTGGAATTCCAATGAAAGGGGGACCCAACAGGGCCCGCCGGCCTGCCGAGTGGCAAGGAAGCGGCCCAAAAACGAAGGGATTGTGTCGGGGGAGGGATGGTAGAATGAACGTGGGGGACGATTGGGAGCCAGGGTGTGCAAAAGAGAACCCAAGGCATGTCCAACACGAGAAAAAGGTTTCTGGAGATGGTACATTCCCAAAAAGGAAGAAGGAAAAAACTGTTAAACTTCATAAAGGGGGGGGATAGGGAGCGGAGAAAGAAAAGAAGTAAAAAGCATTGATGCATGTAGCCCTACAGGGAGGGGAAGTCGCTTCGGACGGCGCCGTGAAGAAATCGAGCCATTTTGGGTTTGATTGAAGATTAAAAAGGAAAGCGAGGTCAGGCGGACCGGGGCAAGCGGCTCAAATAAACAAGTGTTTGTGCTTGGCTAATCCGTTGGGATTCCCCCGAAAAAAAAAAACTAAGGGAAAAAAAAGGGCCTCAATGAAAAGGGGAACTGGAGGGGCCTTGGGGGGGGGGGGGACACAGAAAAAAGAGCGCTCGACCCACGGGAAATTAAAGGGGGTCTCACAAAAATGAAGGAAGTTGGGGGGGGGTGCCTCGGGCTCAAGCGAAAAGGGTAAAAAAGTCGGGAAGCCCAAAAAACAATCAAAGGCAGGCAGACACCAAAAAAAAGGAGGGGGAATCGGACCGGTTTTCCAAAGGGGACCGGGAAAAAAGACAAGAAAAAAGGGCAAAAAATCTTTTGGAGCAAAGCAATTTGGATGGTGCCGGGAAAAACTCACTACGCCAAAGGGGCACTACCAGAAAAGGGAAGCAAAACGACTGTGGCCTGGTGTCGCGAGGCGCAAGAGGGGAAAAGAGAAGTACACCAGGGGTCCGAAGACAGGCGATGGTGGGCGGCGTCACCCGGGGAAGTAAAGTTGGCGAACGGTAAGGCAGTTAGGGGGGGGGCGCCGACATGACAGGAGTGGCAAGTACGCGCGGGTGGTCGAGACAGGTGAAAGGCCTAGGAAAGAGCAGACCGGGAGCCCGACGGGAAAAATATACCATAAGAGTACGAAAAAAGCAACAACAAAGGGGGAAGAGGGGAGAGAAGGAAGATGGTCAGAATACGGGGCAAATGACAAAGACGGAGTGTTACCTAAGACCGGCCCCCAGAAAAAAGCGGGTCCACCAGCGGAAAGAAAAAAACGCGAATCAGGGACGCAAAAGAAGGTTTAACTGGAGTAAATTGAAGAACCCAAAACAAGGGTTGCCCGAAGCAAATCCGTTGAGGAATAACCAAGAAGACAGACCTGAAAACGGTCGCGGGCAAGACTGACAATACTGAAGTCACCACAGAATAAGGACGCACCAAAAATCGGAAAAAGGGGGCAGTATGGAGGAGACAAACAAAGGCACAAAAAGGAACATAAGCAAAAATAAAAATGTCTGGAATGGGTAGGGGGGAAAAATTTGGCTGCGCTCGTTGAGACAGACAGCACAAACTACAAAAAAAAATGTACAATCAAGTTGAATGGCGATGGAAAATCCCGTGGGAAACAAGAGAACAACTCCTAAGGCCATGGCTGCGGTGCAAGGGTTTCGTCAAAGGCAACAACGTGAACAAAAAAAATGAAAACGTGGTGAGCGGGGGTAACGCGCCCAGGCTACGAGAAGAGAAGGGTGAGATGACAGCCACACATAAGCGCACGGGATCAGGGAAGAACAAGCCGCAGCCGCAGAAAGAAAAAAATGAAAAACCGCATAAAAATACGCTAGGGAACAACAGTACATCGTTTTTCAAAAAAAGGAAACAGGCTGCGGCGGGAAAGGGTGAAAGGAAAACAATGGGGGCGGCCCAGCAAGGGAACCACAAAATGGAAAGAAAGCGAACCAGCGATGACATCTCAGAGGAAAAAACCAAGAGGAACCAGTGTTAAAACTAAAGTGCCAAAACAAAGCAAGGACGACGGAAGCTTGGGAGGAAAAAGTAAACAAAAAAGCCGGCAGTGGAGGGTGGTAAAGGGAAAAGAGAGGAAAGAAAAGTGCCAGTCACAAGGGAAACAAAAATACCAGAAAAACAGCAGAAAAAAAAAAAGGACTCAGATAGAAACAAATAAATAGTCGCGGGTCGGTTGTGAAAAAAGGGGGACCGCCAAGGATGGCGCTTGATAAACAAAAAAAGGGAGGGAGGGGGGCTACGGCAAAAAAGGAGAAAAGGTCACGTGACGGTGTTAAAGGCCTACGAGGGGGTAGTCCTGCTGGCAAAAAGAAAGCGTCATTGGACCCCTATGGCAAAAGGTGCCGAGTCGTGAGGAAGAAGAAACAGTCTGAAGAAAAGAAGGGTCGCACCGCCCGACCAGCAAGTTTGGAGACAAGCCGGTTACACGATAGGTTGGAAGAATAAGAAGCAAGGGCCAGGGGGAAACGATGTGTGACCGAAAGTAGACAAGCAAAGACTCGAGTGGGATAAAAAAGTGAAAGGTGAACTTGTCCGTAAAGGAAAACACGTCCCCAAGGAGAGGAAAGGAACGACAAAGAAGCTCCGTCTAAGAAAAAAAAAGGGGGGGTACACAGCAAAAAAAAACTGGTAGCAAAAAGGACGAAAAGTGACAAGAAAAAGGTGGAGTCGAAATGAAAAGAGCGCTACAGACGGTGGGGGAAATGTCGAGCATGCAACAAAAGAGCGCTTTGGGGGGAACAAGGAAACAGAAAAAAGGATCAAAGAAAGAGAGTTAAAGATAAGACAGAACTTCACCTAAAAATAAAAAGGAAACAAAAAAAAGGAAAAAGCCGAAGTGGAAGACAAAGAGAGGGGGGCAGAGCGCAGACAGGAGTGTCCAAAAACAGGCCAGGGGATCAAACAAAACCGAATTGAGAGAAAAAACAAAGGAAATCATCGCTCAGAAAAACACAGAAAAAGAGAGCTCTGGAAAAAGGGCTGGAGAAAAAAGGGGTGCCATGCAAAAGAGAGATAAATGCGTCAACAGAACAAGTAAAGTTGTGGACTGCGAAGGGGAAGTACCACGAAGCCCAGAAAGGAACGTTTCAAGCCTCTATGCAAGATGCGGCCCGGGGGGAAAATTCGGGGGGGGGTCCCAAAGAAAAAGCACCGACGCGATCGAACTGGAGAAATAGTATCTCAATGGACAAGGAGCGCTTTCTAAAGTAAAAAAAAAACGGAGGAGCGGAGGGGGAAAGCGACGACTCGTGAAAAAACAACCAACCAAAAGGAGGCGGAAAACACCGGAGGAGAGATCCTCACCAAGAAAAGAAGGAGTGAAAACATAGGGAGACACAAAAGGCGCGCCTGGCAAACAAAAAAAAATTAAATGGAAATGAAGAGACCCGGCCGGAAGACGAGGAAAAAAGAATTGGAACGGAAATAAGCTGACTCAGAAACCCAATCAAAGGACCCCGAGGCAAAAGGGGGGAACAAGGGGGATCCTATAGAAAGGAAAAAAGGTTATATCACGGGGAACAGGAACAAGGACCGAACTGCGGGAAGAAAGGAAAGAGGCGGCGACGGAAAGAAAATTGAAACACCTCCCGTTGGGTGGGAAGCAATCATTTGTGGCAAAAAGCACTCGGCATCCAGAAAGAAGAGAAGAGAAAATTCCCAACGACTGAGAAAAAGGAAAAAAACATATACAGGTTACAGTAAAGAAACAAAGTTTGACAGTCGGGGAGATCAAGTTGCGGGGGGATGGGGAATCACCAGATATCAAACCCGAAAAGCCTGGGACACCAGTAAAAAAAAGGGGTAAAGAAAAAATTGCTACAACACGAAAAAAAAAGATACACCAAAGGAAGGAAAAACCAAGGAGGATGGAGGACAGGGAACATCTGCAGGGCAAGTAGGAGGGAGAAGGCAGGAATAAGAAAAAGAGGTGGGGGACACAACACCAATACCAATTCTAAGAAGAAGGGGAACTACAAGGAAGACAAGGAACCCAGGGGGAGGTTTGGGGCATGGAGCAGGCAGCCCGGGCGACCATGGGGACGGACGAAAAAGAAAAAGTTAGGAGTTAGCACGGGAAGAAGAAAAGGAAGTAATTAAAAAAAAGGTCAGAGGACCTACCGGCCCTTGGTGGGCCCTGAGGAAAAAAAAAGAGGCGATGTTTTGCCTGGGGCGGGGAGCAAAATCAAAGGGAAGATGGTGACCATCCCCTAGCGGAAAAAAAAAAAAAATATGGCCCAAAGAGGGGAGAGGAGAATGATCAAAAAAACCGCTTACACCGCGAACCAACCAAACGGACACGGGAGATACAAAAAAGGGGGTGGGCCGTGGTACAAGAGAGATGGAGAAGGGGCGCTGCCACAAGTCACAACAAGGGGGAATATGCCAGAAAAGGGGGGGAAAATGGGATTGGGGAGAAGTAGAAAAAGCGAGGGGACTCGTGAAGGATAAGAAGGTGCACACCTTTGCCCGAGAGAAACTCTGCATCTCAAAACAAAAAACAAAACACAGGACAAATGCCTTTCAGAAGAGGGGAAATTGCTGCCAGAACAAAAGGAAAGAAAATCGGGTGGGGTTTCATGATGCCCCTAAGAAAAAAAATACACAAATTCTGGAAAAAAAAATCAAACTTGAAAGGACAGAAAAGGGGTCTAGGGGCAGGGGAAAGAGAAGACGAAACCTGAAAGAAAAGACTACCTAAATGAACAAGACGGACCAGAAAAGGGGGAACAAAAGAAGAGGTCAGGATGGTACGTGACCGTCATGGCTGGACAAGCGGAATTGAGGGTGGAGAAAGAAAAGTTGGAGAGAAAGAGGCAAGCAAGATCGGGAGGGTTGAGTGGCCCTTGAAACATGAGGGAGATGAAATGGGGGACAATAGTACTTTTCTAAAAAAGGTTGGTGGCGGGACGAGGAAAAAAAACCGCGCCCAAATAAAGGAGAGGGAAAGCATAACGTGAAAAAAAGAAAGCCGGGACACAGCGGAAGAAATACCAATAAGAAAAAGATTGTGAATTTGCGATGCCGCGAAAAACACAAAAGGATGAGAACAAAAGGAGGAAGGGCCCAGGAAGGAAAAGAAAAAAAACTACAGAGCGAAGGAGAATATGAGCAGTGCAGACCGCGTTTGAAAAAAAATAATGACCAAATCTACCGCCAATTGCGCACAACGAAGGAAAATAGTAGAAAATTGTCGCAGGCACCACCTCAGCGAGGTTGCATGGACGGTCGGAGGTAAGCAGAAGGTACACAAAAAGATTGACCTTGTTGGTGAGAAAAGGAGGCTAAAAGAGGAAGACGCCTCCAAAAAAAAAAAGCGCGCAGAAGGGAAGGTCACTCTGAAGAAGGCGTCACTGCAACGAAGAAAAGAAAAGAGCGAAACAGGGGACTCTCAAGAAATTAAAGGGAAGAAAGTCGTGAGGAGAAAACACAAGAAAGGCCCTTCTGGAAACACTGACAAGGGATCGCAAAAGATGAAAAACCAACGAACGTGGTCAACGAACGACCCGCATCAAAGATAAAAAAATCTGAAAGGAGCCGGCAGGAGAGTCGACGACGAAAAAGACTGTAAGTCACTGAAAGGGGTGAAAAAAAAAAAGAAGCTTACGGGGTAATGCGGAGGCCAAACCAAAAGAAAGCAGTGCATGAAGTCAAGGGGGATCGCAGGGGGGAGGCGACCGGAGTCGGTCCAGAACAGTAAAACGGGAAAAAAAAACGTCAGAGTGTTACGAAAAAGGGGGAAAGGAAGGCTGTGACAGTAAAGACTAGTAGGGGAAAAAAAGGCGCACACAGACAAGAGGGGGAGGCCAGCGAAAAAAAGGGAGCAGCTGGTGTATAAGGTACCTCGATCGGGAAGGTGGAGCAGAAGACGAAATGGAAAGTGTTAGGGGACAAGCGGGTCAAAAGGAAAAAAGATGATCGGCGGGCCGGGAATCACTCTAAGAGAGAGAAACAAGTCACCATAGAAAGATCGTCGCACATAGACAGAAGCATTTGACAAAGAGAAAACAACATAAGGGAGAGCAAAACGGGGGAGCCAATGACCACGGAAAGGGGAATAAAACGCAGCGAGGAGATGAGCAAAAAATGGGCGTCCAGGGGAAAGAAAATCCCCCCTTACCATCAGTGGTAAAGTGAAAAACTGGGAGGGAAGAGGAGAAATGACAGGGGGGAGAAAAAAAAGAAAAACACCCGGCAAAAAAGAGGAAAAAAAAAGTTAAAAATCAAGGGGGGTGCGGCGTCTCTGACCGCGAAATGATACCAGAGACGGAAAACTCAGGCGGGGAAGTGGGGTTGATTAAGGGGAAGATGGGGAAAGACACGACTAGACAACGTGGCAGAAACTACTGTCGCAAAAAACCCTAGAGTGGGAGATGATCCGGGGCCGAAAAAGGAAGTGGTGGTGAAACGCAGGGGGGTGGGACGTGCCAGGAACTGAAGGAACCCCCGGCAAAAAAACAAGCGACAAACAAAAAGGTGTGCAGGCAACGGAGGGAAAGGTACAAAGAAGTGGGGAGGGTCTCATTGCGCCTTGGAGAGAGCCACAGAAAAAGGAACCATAGAAAAAAAAAAGAAAGAAAAAAAAACAGGGTACCTTCTGATCCAGGGGGCAAGGGAAAGACGGAAGGAGGGAGAAAAAATCTCGGGTAGAAAGAACGGGCACAAGAAGAAAAAATACTGAGCAAAGCATCAAAGGTCCACGGAAGACAGGTCAAAAAAAAGAAAGAAAAGTAAAAAACTGCGGAATAGACAAAGAAAAGGAGTTATGGCGGGAAAAAAACTTCACAAGACAACAAAGATAGACACCAAAGATCCTTGGCGGAGGTCTGGGAAAGAAGGTGGGTCCACCGATGCCAAACTTCAAAGGGCCAGGGCGGAAAAACGGGGGGGAGGACAGAAACCGCATGCCCCGTTGTAGGCCATCGCTCGGGACAATAAAATGAGGACCCCAAAAGAAAGGGATAAGGTAAGAGAAAAAGAAAAATCAAAAAGATAATTGAAAGCCGGGTTGCAAAGCCATAACCGCCACGAAACCAAAATCCTTGGCGCAAGCGAGAGAAGGAGGACCAAAGAATAAGCAAGAAAAGGAACAAGAGGAAGGAAAAAATATGGATGGTCTGACCGGGGAGGACGTGCGGTGAAGCCGGAGGAAAGAGCGGGCAGAAAAAAGGGGGGGAAGGTTTGTGGCTGTGTAAGGCTAACTACAAGGGGGGAACGGAATTGGACCCCATGAAGAGAGAAAGGGAAAAATTTTTCAAAAAAGATCCAACAGAAAGTGGAATTGAGAGTACACCGTGGAAGTCCGGGCCAACTTTGGTTCGGGGGTGCAAGGCAGGAAAAAGGAAAAAAACGAAAGTCCGCGTGTATCGAAAAATGTTGGAGAGGTCGCGCTAGGAAAGATAGGCGACAGACAAAACCAAACTGAAGTGAAAGGCCGATGGGATGGAAAGAAGGAAAAAATGGGAACAGAAACCACTCACCAAGGTTGGTGGGGAAAAAAAAAATTTAAAAGCCCTGATCGAAAGAAGGGAGACAAACGACACCGGGGGGGGAGGTACCTGAAGGACAGGCCATGGGAGGAATGAATGAGAGGACGTTTGCCGCGGAGAAGACCGCTGCCTGTTAAAGGTGTAAGGAGAAGTAATGGGTTGGCCGGAGAAAGTAACCCAATTGATCTTCGGGATCGGAAAAAACCGGGCGGGGCCTGTACAGGAAGGAAAGTAGGTATTATGAGGTTACCGTCCTGGATTGGTTACTAATGTATCAAAGGAAAGATAGGGAAACCGGTGTGTCTTGGGGGGATTGTGAAAGGACGGTGCATCACGCTCGGGGGTGGGATGTAACTCCACCCGCATGTCGAGCCCATCTGGACGGAAACAAAGAGCGAAGGCAAACAGAACAGTGATTTCGCGGGAGAAAGAGCTCCCGGGGGTCAGTGGTGGGACCTAAAAGGGACTCTGCATGAGAAGGAAGAAAACGTAAACAAAGGAAAAAAAAGAAAAAAAGACTTGGATATTAAGAACTAGATCGCGGTCACAACCACAGGAAGCGGAGGTCAACAAGTGGCGGGTGAGCAAGGGTGAGCGGGAACGGAAGATGGGCGAGAGAAAGATAGAGCGCGCTCGCAAAATGGGCGGAGGGATCAAATTGTGAGGGTGAAGGGAAAAAGAGACCGGCTGACCCAAGGGGACAAGCTGGACCGGGGATGACGAGCGAAGGTGTGACAGGAATCACCTAAGTGAGAAAGGGGGGGGAGAGAGCTTTGGAATAAAAGGAGCTTCTTAAAAGGGGATATGAGAGGTATAGCACTGAGGGTGCATGAAAACTGAAAGAAGGAGCGGGAGCATTCGCGGGAAGGACAGCAAAAGAGGAGTAAAAAGCACTCAAGATGATGCTACGGTGTAAGCTAAGGCGAGGGAGGAAAGTCAATCGGCCATTAGAAGAAGGGGTGGAGCCCCAACCGGAAGCCGGGGGATCGAGGACAAAGAATGGGAAGGGAACACGAAAGCCATGAACATAAAATGCAGAGAGAAAGACCTAAGATAAATCTCCATCAGTGGCTAAAGACAGAGGAAATGCAAAACAAGGGTTACCTGTTATCACAAGAAAAAGGCTTGCCAAAATCATCTGATGTAAACTCAAGAATGGTATGAGAAAGGAACAAGACCATGAAACGGGCCGTAGGGATTCACCGGAAGAATGCGGGGGTTTGCCAAATAAGTCAGCAAAGCTGAAGAATATGACGTTAAAGTCGCTGAAAAAGGCCCAGCAAGGCCAAAGGTCCGGGGATCGGACTGGGGATTTGCGATCGGACACAAGAGAGGTTAGGGGCCCACTTTGGGGGGAAAACCTCCGCATAGTGGGAAGGAACACAACTTTCTAGTCTCCGCGGGAGTGAGAATCGAACCGGCGAAAGAAGCAGTAGGGTAGAGAAAAAAAAGGAGCGCAAACATGTGAAAATGAAGGCTAACCGAGTTCTTGAAGAGTGGTCATGGAGCAACTTTAAAGGGAAACCGCGCCCGCAGGAAAAGGCGAGAAAAAAATGGACAAGGCATTGAGAAAAAGTGACTCAGGGAAGAGAGAACGCCAGAACTCAACAAGCGGTAGGGATAAAAGACGCCGGCGCGGACATGCGACGGGGACAGTTCAAAGTGGGAGTTAAGCCTAAGAGGAGTAATTGCGACCCAAATTAAGACAAACCAACAAAAACGAAAGGAGGAGAAGAAGGGATCGGGGAAACTACAGGTCCCTAATTGTGAAAAGGAAAAAAAAACATGAAAACAGGAAAAGGAATGACACCACCCCAGGCGCTAGGACGGACGACAGCGCGTGCGTCCGCGAAACTTACGCCAATAAGGAAAAAGGGAAGCCTCCGGCCGGTTTCATCAACAGGAAAAAGGAGTCTCGTGAAGAAAAAAAGCTAGAGTCGTGCCGCAAGAGAAATAGTAACACTGGGCGGAGGGAAGGAAAAGGGCAAAAAAAGAACAAGGCGAAAGGGAACGCGAAGAAAATTTGGGAAACAGAGATGATGGTTAGGAGGGGGGAGGGCCAAGGTTAAAGAGGGTACGGAGTGTAAGATTTCTGAGGAAATGTGGGGGAGGCAGGCCGCGCAGGCACAATGCCGAAGTCCGGGAAAAAATCTTGAGAATGATCAAATGCCTTAAGGGGAAAAAAAGACAGGCCAAAAGAGGGGGGAGCTGGTGGGCCATGTGTCAAAGGGGAAATCACCAAATCGGGGGGGGGGTTTCGCAGAAAGGGTCCATGATCGTTGGAAAAACAGAGCGGCGAATCTTGGGAAAACAAGAGGAAAAAGGCGGGATTCGGGAAAAAGATGATGCAATGTGAAGTTTAGAATTGGGCGTCGACATCAACAGGGCTCGTAAAAAAAGAAGATTATGGCAAAAGAAGAGAAAAAGCAGCCGGAAGGTGGAAATGCTTGAGCGGAAGACAGGCGGCAGTAGGTTTTCTAAATCATTGACTTGGGAAAGGACACACAAGGTGGGGCACCTTCCAAGGGGTAACAACTTCGGAGAAAAAGAAGAAGAAGACTAACGCCATCTAAATACAACGACTGAAACTGAAGGCTCAGCAAAGGAGAAAAAAGTAAATGCAAAGAAAAACTAGCACACAAAGGTAAAAACCATTGGGACGCTCAGTGGGGATACGTTTGATGCATGAAAACGAAGAATTAAGTCGAAGGAAACTCACAGTCATGGAAAAAAAGAAAAAAAAAGCAACAAAAAAAAGAAAAAAAAGGTCTCGCATCAAGCGACCTCCGAAGATCGCGATTTGAATGTCAAAGAAGCTCGAAGACGAAGGAGGAAAGTTCGCATGGCGAGCAAAAAAAAAGAAAAAAAGGGAGAAGGGGCGAAACCAAAAATGGAATACGGAAGGTAAAGCATATGTGGGAGAATTGGCACGGAGAACAAAAGCGCCTAACAAGGCGGGAGGTCTGGGGGGGACGAAAGTAGAGGAGCCCCAAGGATTATGACCACGAAAGGCGGGCCCGAAAAGAGAAAACGCAGGAAAAAAAAAAGGGGGGGGGGGAGAACCAATCGTCAGAAGGTGTCGGCAATCGGTTGCAGATTGTCAAAGGGGGAACAGACGAAAACCCATGAAAAGAGGGAGACCCAGGGTCTAATGTCGGAACAAAAAAGCTAGGGGTACCAGACCCAGAAACAAGGTGCGTCTTTCACGAAGGGGACCAGAAGGGGAGGGTGGAAAAAAAAACAGAAAAAACGGTCCGGGAAAAAATGAAGTCACGCAACTGCAGCTCGTCACGAACGGAAGACGGCGCAAGTAATTGGGAGAACAAGTAGAAAGGGGAGAGCGTTCAGATCGAAAGACCCCAACAAACGGGGAGCAAAAGAGTCACATGGTGCCAACGTAGCTAAAACGTATCGACTACAAAAGGGCAAAAAGGAAAAGGGAAAAAAGTCTATCATGCAAAGGTGAAGGGGGCCGCTTGGCAGATAGGGGACCAGGAGGGGCCAGTTCACCGAA
>Ga0179593_1493590_pt1 | contig 14294 bp, 23 predicted proteins | sample CZODoug2_1_08_16_FD_185931 | JGI IMG/M metagenome (GOLD analysis project Ga0179593, IMG submission 185931) | Vadose zone soil fungal communities from Angelo Coast Range Reserve, California, USA - CZODoug2_1_08_16fungal (PacBio error correction) | ecosystem: Environmental > Terrestrial > Soil >...
TATACTACATGGGGGAAAGCTCTCAAAAGTATGATGGCACTTAAAAAAGAAATACAACGTCAAAAAAAGGGGATTAGCATCAAAGCGAAACGTAAAAAACAGCAATTATGATCTTCGGAAACGAACCAGGATTAGTCGGTGGCGGGTGAGGAAGGCAGGAAAAAAAAAAACACTGAAGTGAAAGGCCATTGTTTAAAAGGAAAAAAGGGCCCTGGCACCGAACCATGGACCGGCACGACAGGGGACCATAAAAAGTTTAGAATCGGCAAGATCTTAAAAATAAAGGGGGGGACGTCCACAAGGGAAAAAAGCCTGAAGGCGGGTCAACTCAGGGGAAAAATCCTTTATACCGTGAAATATCAAGGAAAAAGGTGCCGAAAAGACCAACTGGAAAAAAAGGAAATTCCTCCGAAGGGGTGTTTTGTGTTATGCAACTTAGAGGAGACAGATATATTTGGGGTAAAAATAACAAAAGGAAAACGATAAAAAAAAAAAAAAATAGGGTGAAAAACACACAGAAAAAAAGGTTGGAACCAGACAGAAGGGCGAAAAAAAGCAGGGTGGACTACGGAGGGCGGGAACGGAAAGAATTTCCAAAGAGGGTTTCACTAAATAAGAACAAAAAAAGGCCGAGGGGGTCGTGGCTTGGGGAAATTGTGACCTAAATGCAACCGATCCGAAAAAAAAAGGGGGGGAAGGTTTCGAGAAGCTGCAAAGGAGGAATTCTGGTGAGAAAAGCCCTGGGGAAAAAAAAAGTTACACATGATTCAACGTACAACGTGACTGCAAAGCTCGGGGGGGGAAGGGGGATACTTGTGGTGGGGGGACCCCAGGAAAAAAAGAAAGAGGGGTGAAAATCACTGTTGGGGGGGCATCGATTAACAAGATAACAGCCGGAACAAAAGGGGGGGGGGCTCCGCGTTCCAAAAAAAACCAATGACTGAAGGGCAAAGAGGGAACTAGATCAGCAACTGCGCAGTGGTCCGAAAAGTTAAAAGTTCACGGCATGGAGAAGTTAGCCGAAAAAAATCAGACAAGAAAGCCACGTAAGAGGAATTATGGGGCGGGGTGGGTGGGGGAGGGGGGTCTGCACTTGTGTGGCGTGGGGGGGGGGGGTCTCAAAAGAGTAAAAAAAAATGGGGGTTCGGGGAGGCGGCGAGCAAAAAAAAAAAAAAAAAGGGCCAAGAGGAAAAAAAAAAACGGGCATGCGAAACGGGGGGGGTGGTATAAAACAAGACTGAGGAGGAAAAAAAAAAAAACCTGGAGGGAGACCAGACACAAAAAAAAAAGCTAACAGAAAAGAAACTGACCCGAAGGAAGAAGGCTGAAGATCGCCCGGAAAAATGGGCAGAACCGGCTTTGGGGGGCAAAAAAAAGAAGAAGAAAAAAAACGCAGGGATTAAAAAGGGGGCAAAGGAGGGGCAGAGAAATGGGAAGGAGGGAAACCGAGGCACCGGGGGATAAGCTCTTCAATTAAAAAAAAAAAGGTAAAACGAAAGAGACAGAAAAAAAGAGAAAGCGAAAGACTCATTTGAAGGGTAAAACAACATTTCTTCAGGTGAAAAAACTAGTTTTGGGTTTTCCCAGGTGAGAAGGCGGGAAAAGCTAAAGTCCGCTGCAAAAACAGACAGCCGACGTAACCAAAAAAAAAAAAAAAAAGAGCCGCAGAAAAAAAAAAAACAGAATTTGTGGGGGGGGGTCAGGGGAGGGGGATGGTAAAGAAAAAAAAAGGGCCAGAGCTCGGGGAAGGTCAAGTAAACAAACGAAACTCGCGGGCCGAAGGGGAATCCAGTTAAAAAAAAAAAAAAGGACCCCCGCGGAAAAAAATGGGGAGGACAGGAAAGCGCAAAGGGAGGGGGTGGACTTGTGACAAAGTGGGGTACCAGGTAAGCAGGAAACGGGGACGATGGGAGAAAAAGAGAATGGTCCGTGGGAAACGGGGAGACAGAAACAGTAGAAGGAAAACTTGCTGGAGAACGGGGGGAGGAAGATACCAAGTGCAGTTAAAAAATAAAATCCACAAAAAAAAAAAGTACCAAAGGAAAAGAAAGCCTGCAGAGGGGCCGAAAATGGTTCAAAAAAAAAAAAGTACGGAGGACCAGATAAAAAAAAAAACGAACCCAGAAATCAACGCACAGGTCAGAAGGTGTGGACCTTAGGGGAAAAGGGGCAGAAAGAACTAAGGTTGCAAAAGAGGGGGGGGACGGGAACCAATCAACCGTTTGGGGGGGGGAGGCTCTAGATAAATGGGAAAAAGGAAGCGGGCGATGGCTGGGAAAGGGATATGTCTGGGGGTGGAGGGTCCAAATGTTGGCATTCGATCCGAAATCCCGGCACCCACGAATGAATGTAAGAGAAAAAAAGTGGGGAAAAAATCCGGGTGAGAAAGCAAAAGGATTTCACCCGAAAGGGGGAAGGGGGACGCCGTAGAAGAAAGAGGAAAAACACCCAAAAAAAAAAAAAACACCCATTAAAAATGCAAAAAAAAGGACGGGGATTTAAGAAAATGGGGACCAATAAACATAAGATGAAAAGTTGAAAAAGGGCCGGTAAAAAAAGGGCCAAAATGTAGAAACACTAAAACATAACGGAAAGAAAAAGGATAGAGAGACTGGCGAGGAAAGAAAAGGGGAAGAGACACGGATCGTGGTTATTTCCGGGGGAGAGACTACGAGCCAGTCTCGGGGAATCGGGAAAGGGATACAAGAAAAACAAAATTAAAACAAAAGAACTCCACAGTACTAAAGATCGAGTGAATGGGAAAAAGGTGCCAAGGACCAAGGTGCGGAGGAAAGAAAAAAATATAGGCGGGTAGTTCGAGGGGACTGAATGTCAAAATCAATAGGCGTCTAAACGAGAAGAAGGGGCCCGGTGGGGATACATGGGTTCGACACTATTGTTAAGAAGAGGGAAGGGATCGCACAAAAACCCACCCGGGAAAGTTGTGGGGAGGTGGAGGGACGAGGAAAAGGGTAAAAACCAAACCTCACGCTAGGGTAGCACCGGGGAAGTGCTGAATCGGCTTTGAAAAGAAAGGGGGGGGGGGATCATGAAAAATTCTCTAAAAAAAAAAATTACCAAAAAGGGAGAAAGGGGGATGGGGAAAAAAGAACAGGAGGAACAGCCAAAAAATAAAAGGTGGCTCTAGGAAAAAAAAAAAAAAAAAAAGCCTCCAAGCTGAAACCATGACAATGATATTAAACCAAACCAAAACCTGCCCGAGGAGTGCTGGGGGGCCGAGGAAGGCCGGGGGGGGTACGGAAATCGGGGGGCGAATGGGTGTAGTAATTGGCGGGAAGCGGGTGGGACAGAAAAAAAAGGAAGGAGAAAGACAAAGGAAACGGGAGAGGGCATTTTTTGGGCGCCAAAACGGTGGGAAAAAAAAAATCATCTGTCAAACGACAAACGCACAAAGAATTGCCCGGGAGTGGGTACGACACACTGCCTAAAAAAGGGTGGGGGGCGTACTCAGATGTGGGACCTAGGCCGCTTTATGACATATGTAACGCCGATGAAGTGGGAATACCCGGAAAAAGGGCGTGTCCCCCAAAAGTTCGAACCGGGGGGGGTGGAAAACCAGTTGGTCATCAGAGGCAGTAAGACCGGGGCAACCAGGAAAAAAGGGGGATGGAAAAAAGGGGGGGTTGGGCAGGAAAAAGGCTGAAGAGGGCAAGCCGGACCGACTTCACACAAAAAAAAAAAAAACAGTGCACAGAAACTCAAGGGGTGGGGGTGCGAGAAAAAAAAAAAAACGCTGCCTTTAATGAAAATGCAACCGGATGAAAACACGGTCAAAACAAAGTGAAAAACGCCGGGTAAAGGTGAGAGGAAAAAAAAAACAGCAAAAACAAGAAGGTACCGAATGGAAAAAACGGTACCCTGAAGGGGGGGGAAGGGGATGAAAGGAGAGATTCACAGGGGGCAGGTAAAACACTTATCAAACTAACGTTTGAAAAAAACCGGGGACGGGGGAGCCAGGGGATAAGTGGAAATTTTTCACAAAAAAGGAAAAAAAAACAAAAAACGGGAAAAAACTCGTATGAGGTCGAGAAAAGGTGGGGGGGCCAAGTTGAACCTGGGGTGTTAAAGGACTAATTGGTCCGACGAAGGCATAAAAAGAGTAACTTGGTGTGAACAAAGGAAACAAAAACGAAAAGGTCCAGGCCCGTAAAAAGTTAAATCTAACCAAAAAGGAAAAAAAAAAACCACCACGAAGATGGGAAAAACTAAAAAAAATTGGGGAATTGCTGGTTGGCAATAAACAGGGGTCATAGTCAAGTGCTTCAGGGACAAGCATAAAAGAAACATTCACGATCGATGGGGGGGGGGGGGGGTAAAACAAGCCAGGGAAGGAGGGAAGGATACTGAAAACGGTGCAAAAGACAGAAGAGAATCTTGGAAAGCAAAAAAAATTCCGGGATGGAAAAAAAAAAAAGCCAGAAACATTTGGGTCCAGTAGAAGGGGGAGGTGGGGGGACTTGCGAGCAGGGTCACTGGAAGGCCAGGTCCGAAACTCATGGCTGGGTCGAAAAAAAGGACTCAGGAAAACGTAACTGTGGACAAACAGAAAACAGCAAAAAAAAAGGAAGGATGTTTGACTAAGAAGGGGGACGGGTATTCAATCAGAAGGTGCCATAGAAAGGAAAAAGGAGGAAACTCAAAAAAAACAAGAAGGGAGAAGGAATGTTGTTTTGTGGGGGGGGGGGGCGGGGGTAAAAAAAAAGCCAAAACCTGCATACCCAATTTGGGAAGACAAGCACGAGAAAGACACTTCAAAAAAAAGGGGGTTTGTTTGTTGGGGGGGGGGGGGGGGTTGCGGGGGGGAAAATATGGCAGACAGTGGGAGAGGGAGGGGGGAATGTACGGCGAAATAAGCGATTGGTAAAGGGGAAAAAGGGGGGGGGGAAATTACCCACAGGAAAACTTGGGACGATTCAAGGAAAAGGGAACAAGCCACGAAGATACGGTGGAAAACTTAGGGGGGCGGTGGGGAGTAGTCGGGGGGGGAGAGGGAAAGGGAGGGGGGAAAAAAAAAAAACCAGAAAAATGCACAAAATCCTTCTAAGAACTCCTTTGGGGGGGTTCCTTCCCAGCCGGCCACGGGGGCAAATTATAGGAAAACCTCTACGTAATTGGCATTAAGGCACAACACACACAACAACCACATCTTCGGAATTTGCCTAAAACGTTCTTGAAACTCCGTAAGGAAGAAGGACCCCTATTGTGGGGCGAAAAAAAAGTCAAAATGGAAGGCAAAAGGAGGGGGTTGGCGTAATGGGTAAAGACTTCCGAACTTGTGGGGTATAGTGCCCCGATCAGGGGGGAAGGAGGCGGGGTTTGCCATCCCAAAAAAGGGGGACTGGAGGACCTCATGGAGACTGAACATGTAATGTCCGGTCTGGTTCAGGCACAAAAAAAAGGGCACCACCTAAAGGGTCCGGGGAAAAAAAAAAAAGATCGCCTTCCTCCTCAAAAAAGGTGTTTTTGGGGAGCAAAACTTTGTTTTTCATGAAAATTTGGGGGAAAACGAATGGAAATAAAAAAGGGCTCAACCGGTTGAGTCCCTGTCCAGAGGGGGGGGGGGGAAAGAGGTTTAAGGGCCCAAATCTTCTTCGTTGGTGGTTACACGGGGGAAACAAGTCTTCAAAAACCAAGGACAGGTCAACCTAAAAGTAATCCTCCTGGAGGGTAACCCCGCCGGGTTTAAGGAGGACAGGGGGCATCAGGGGGGGGGAAAAAAACCCCTATGGGGTGGTGTTGGCAAAACGGGGGACAAAAAGAGTTGGTGAACACATCTGGCAAAAGGGGCGGGGGAAGGGGCACAGTGACCGCGGTGCGCTTTACGGGGAGTCGACCATAAGAAGATACAGAGCATGGTTCTGGAAAACACGGCACGGACAGTGTACAGGAGGCCCGACCACACTAAAAAGCATCAAAAAGACCCGCAAAAGGAAAGAAAAAAAAAGAGCACTGGGGTTTTGCAAAAAAAATGGAAAAAAAGGGGCCGCCCGCGGGGAACGTGCGACAAAATTTTAAAAGGGGGGCCGATTCTTTGAAGCGAGGGGAAAGTCGCGTGGGGGGAACCGCGGCCTGGGGGGTACTGCAAAGGGGGGGAAAAGCGTGTCGCGTGCCAGAATGGACATCAGAATTGAAAAGGGGGTTGATTGGTTCAAAAAAGCCCATCAGGAGGTGAAGAAAAAAAAAAGGGGGGAACTTGTCCGGTAAAAAGGGAACCTCCTGACAAGGGGGTCAAACCACGGGCAGCAGACGAAAGTGGTGGTGGGCCACCCTCCCTCAGATCCCGGGGGAAAATCCCCAAGTTCCTGTCAAAATGTGACAATCGGGGGGTCATTGCGGCGATGAAAACGATCACCAATTAAAGAGCCAAAAGAGGCCAAAACGCTTTGTAACACTGTCCTGGGGGGGAAAGGGGGGGTCCAATCCAGTGACCCGGAGAGGAAAGAGGAACTTCTAATGGGGAGGTCAGGGCGGTCAACCCAGATCATCGAATGAAAAAAGGGGACGAAGGGGGTGAAAATCTTGTTTGAGGCGAAAAATATTAAAGAGGGGAGGTTTTCCGTAAAAAAGGGAAAAGGGGGAGCCTTTGGTGGGGGGAAAAAAGTCAAAAAAAAACAACGGGGGCGAGAAAAACCTAAGATCAATCAAGAAAAGGGTAGGGGGTCCAAGAAAAGGGGGGGAAAAGAAAAACAATTCCAAAAGGTTTCTATGCAAAACTTGAAAAGATAGGAAGGAAAACATTTTTGTGGGGGGGGGGGGAGGAAAGAACGCACGTTACATGCTCCTGAAAAACGGGCCGCGTTGGGGGGTATTAAGGGGAAAAAGTGTGGGTTTGGGGGGGGGGTTGGGTGGTCAACAAACCGGAAAAGGGACAAACTTTCGCAAACCCCCAAAAGAAGATAAGCGCTAAAGCCGAAAGATTGGGGGGGAGAGCATCAATCGAATGGGGACGAAAAATATGGGGGGGGGTTCTGCAACACAGGTTAAAACTAGTTTGTCTGGGGGGAAAAGCCGTTGTGCAACCGAAAAAAAAAGGGATGGGGGGGAAATGCCTGGTAAAACTGGGGGGGGTGGAGGTGTGCGTGGGGGGGGTGGGGGAGTCGAAATGTTATTGGAACACCTCACGAGGATCGGTGTGGAGAAGCACAACCTTGGAGGGTGTCTTTGGACTGGGACTTCCCCTTGCCTCAATCGAGGGGAACCGTTGTGAGAAATCGACTACTTGGCAATTTTGCCGGGGTGTCTCCAGGGGCTTGGGCCCGAGGGGAGAAATTGGGCATCCGTTGGGTTACCAGACAAGCTTGGTAAAGAACTCTGCTGAGTTTCCAGAACGGGAATTACACGCAGTTGCCCAGAGAACTCTCTTCTGGAGTGGGTGGTGCCTCAGGGGGAACAGCAACTCTTAGGGAGGATAAAGGAAAATAAGCACAAAAGGGAAAAAAAAAAAAAACCGACCCAACAAAAAAAAAAACACAAAGAGAAAAGAGAAAAAAAAAGCACCAACACACAACACTCTGGGGGTGGGGGGGGATTGATGGGGGAGTGCTGGCGGAGAACTCCGGAACGGGAAAAGGTGAAAAAAGGGGGGGGGACGGGCCATGCCCTAGGAAGTGGGGAAACAAGGGAACTATGCGCCACGGGGGCCATCTTTAAATAAACAGCCAAACGTGCCTCGTGTGGTTTGGCGGTTTGGAATCAGAAGGGGGGAAAAAAAAAAAATTTTGGGGAACATACATTTGTCAGGAAACCACGGGGAAGTGATCAGGAAGAAAGACGCCACTTAAGCAAAAGGGGGTATGAGCTAAAAAAAACAAACGGGGATTGGTAGACCTAATTAAAAAGGGGACACACCGGGAAAAAAAAAGTTCTTTCGTCCACCAAGAAGCCCGAGTAAAAAAAATTTCTGGGAAAGGAGTGGATTTTAGAAAACGACAGGGGGGGGGACATGGTCTTTGGGGGTGGGGGGGAGAGAAGCAAAGGAAATGTGAAAAACAGGAGCACGGAAAATGGGGAGAAAATTCCCGTCCAAGCCTTCAAGGGCGACGGGCTTCAGGCCGATTCGAAAAAGGACCGCGAGGCCCGTGAAAGGGGGTGCCGAGAGAGACAAAGAAAAATCGGAACCGGAATCCTAAGGGGGAGAAGAAAACTTGGCTGGAGGGGGACAAATAGGGTGGAGAACGGGAAAAAAAAACATCTGCATTCAAAACTCGGGGAAAAAGGGGGGAAACGTTCTGGAAAGGTAAAAGTCGGAACCCCAATGGGGGGAAAGGGGCCAAAAGATCCTTCTGTAAGTTAATTTGAGGCAGCCAAAATGGAACCATCCATGTTGGGGGGGGAGAGGTGCGCATAGGCCCCTCGTCTCCCCATGAGATCCGAAGGTGGCTTGGGAAAAAAGTAAGATCGAGTGCTTGTCCCTGCTGCAGGTGGTTCAATAAAGCAAGGGAGAAAGAACACAATAGCTAAAACAGAGGAAGCATCGCACGACGGAAAGAGGCTGGGGTTTGTGCGGAAAAAAAAAAAAAAATGAATTCAGAGTGAAAAATAAGGGCGCAAACATGGTTGAAGGGAAAACACGTTCGGAACTCCAACTTGAAAAAGTGCCACCAAATTCATCCATCTGAAAACCCCTTCTGTCACGGAACCATAGGGCAAGGAAACTCGGTCCAACTGGGCAAAAACAAAGTTTTAACCTTGGACTGGGGAAATCTGCTAAACTCTAAAAAGAAAACAGGCGGTTGCGGGGGGAGAAAAAAAAAAAAAAGTCCGCAAGAAAAACCTTCACGGCCAACCAGAAAACCTTGGGTCGGAAACTGGAAATACCCCCAGCGAAATACTAAAGGCCCGGGGGAAGGTCGGGGGGGGCAAGGACCACCCTTGCAAAGGATCTACTAAAAAAGGCACTTTCTAAAATTAGGGGGGGGGGAGACGGACGTAGGGGTCGATAATGGGATAGGAAAAGGTTTAGACGGGGATAAACTGAAACGACGGGTAGGGGACAAAAGATGTGAAAGATTGCGAGAAAAAACAGTTGGAGCATACACCGAGAACTGAAATCGTAACAAAGACAGGGACCTGCGGCAGGCAGAGCCTGGGGGGAAGGAAGCCGAAGTGAAAAAGAAAAAGATAAAAGCGGGTCAAGGGAAAAAGAAAAAAAACCCCACTCCTGGATCTTGTAGGGAGGGAGTCTACGCAAGAAAAGTCAGGGGAAAAATCCGGAAACACACTGGCCGGAAACATGGGGAAAAAAAAAAAGAACGTTGAGTAGGATGACCTGCCGCCCGAATAAAACCAGAAGGTATCGGATTAAAAAAAAAAGGGGGGGAAAAAAGTTCATACGGGGGGATGTTAATGACGCAGGAAAGGGGGAAGGTTCAAAAAACCTGGGGCGGGGGGGTCAACCAAACCCAGGAGAACAAAAGACACAGGAAAAAAAACCCCGGAGAAATTTCAAGAAGAAACAGGGGGACAAATCCCTTGGGGGGCAGCACAGCTTCGAAAAGGGGAAAGAGATAGTAACTAACCAAAATCGGGGGACTTGAAGGGGGGGAAATGGTGATATAATCGAACAACCCAAAACCAAAAAGCGAACACCCGACCGAAGGAAAAAAAACAACGCCGGCTTGCTTCAGAAAAACGGGGACACCCGGCAGGGTTTCTTGGGGTTTGTCTTTCAACAAGGGGGAAAAGCGAATATAAGGGCCAAAAAGGCCATCACCCTGGCAAGATTTTTTTGGTTTCACTCAAAGAAAGTCTTGATGAAAGGGGGTAAATGGCGAATACGTGAAAAAAAAAAAAAAAGAGGCCGTTGTCCAAGGGGACATTTTTTTCGAGGGAAAACCTCAAAAGGCCCCCAAGGGGAGATCGGGGAGAAGCACGGGGGAAGGGGGCCTCCCCAAAAAAAAGCCATTCTCTCCCTTCAAGACAAAGGGGGGGGGGTCAAGTCTGGGACAACGACAGCACTACCGGGTACCTGGGAGAAAAAAAAGAGGATGGGTTGAACGGGAAGGGGGGGCAAACGAAATTTAAGCTTCAAAAGGGACATGCCAGACGAAAAAAACAAGGAAAAGATCTGGGGACCGAAACAAAGGGGTGTCAGAAACGGGGAAAAAAATTTGGGGGCAAGTTACCTGGAGTTGTTGCAGAAAAAAACCGTTTTGCTTGGGGTATTTGGGAAAGGGGAAATTAAGCAGGGCCGCAAGTGTCAGAAAGGGAAGCAGAAGGGGCTAAGGGATTCAAGGAAGGCCTTGGGGGACCTAGAAAGGATAGTGGGGGTTTGGAGTGTTTTGGGTAGGGGGGGGCAAAGCCTTGGGGAAAGCAAAGAACAAAACCATGAGGGATCGGTAGAAGGATGATTGGTCAAGAAGGGGCGATCAATAAAACGTTGTCCACCGGAAAGTCCCCCCCAGACTCGCCCACCAACACAAAGAAAAAAGGAGGAAAAGTAGGGAAGGAAAAAATTGACACGTGTTTGAAAATCGCAAAAGCGAGGGGGGAGCAAGTCCTGCTCAGAAGGGTAAATCAAAGGGGGAATGGCCGTCAATGCGCAATAAATAAAAACTCACCCGGGGGAAATCTCGTCCCAAAATTGGGGTCCGTCCCGGATAACCTGTGCAACAACTAGACAGGGAGGCCTGCATGGGGGGTAAAAAGGGGGAAGTTCGATAGGAAAAAGACAAACACGCAGGGGAAAGAGAAAGGGGGACTCAAGTTTTCGAACTGGACTCAGTGGAGAAATTAAAAGCTTAGAAAGGATGGGGCGCCGGCCGGAAAAGAAAAAGCACTTCGGGGGAAATCTGATCCTTGCGACACCCGTCGGGAGAGAGGGGGAGGGGACGCCGTCAAAACCCAAACTGAAAAAAGATTTAAGAAAGTTCCGCCTCAACGGAGGGGGGGGGAGGACCGGCCCCGGAAAGGCACAAAGAGAAGATAAAGGTTGCCTATCTCGGAAAATAAAAAACGAAACGGGGGAAAAAACGATGAGGAAAAGGGTGGACTCAAGAGAAAGGGAAGGATGCCTGGGGGGACTATTTCAATGGCAACAGGAGGGGGAAAGAAACCGTCCTGGAAGGGGGTTTGAATATACTGCGCATTGGGGAGACCACCCTGGAGTTGGGACTATAAGACACCGAGAAACTACGCTGGAGGGCGAGCCGCTGGAACTGTGCATACTTAGATGTCGATCAGTATGAAAAAGGGGGTAAACTACAAGGGGGAGAAAGTCCTTTTAAGGCTTTCAAAGCGCGGGGAAAAACCGGTTGGAGGGTCGGGGGGGTTTGGAAAAAAAAACCTAAAAAAAAAGGAGTTAAGTCACGGGGGGGGCAGCTGAGGTAACAAGGAGGAACGGAAAACAGTTGTTGTTGGAATGACAGGGAAGGGGGCAAAAGACGGTAAAGACCCCAGTCTTGAGAAAGAATGGGCTGCGAGGGGTGGTGAAACAGGGGTAGAACCTTGAAGCCCGTATTAGTCGTAAAGCCTCACCGATAAAGAAAAGAAAAAGAGTGGATGGGCACAGGGAGGACGATCTTGCAAAGAATAGGGCTATCTCAGGGAAAAAAAAAAAAAAAAAGTCACTCGGGAATAGGCGGGCAGGCCAGTGGGTTGGGGGGGGGGGGGGGTGGGTGTTTTGTTGGGGGTCAGAAAGGAAGTTCAACAAAAACGGTTTGGTAAGAAATACGGGAACGAAAAACTCCCTTTCATGCAAAACTCACGTCTAACAACCTTCAGGGAAACTGAATAACCGCCCCAAGCAGCCGAATTGTAGGGAGCGCACCGTTGCGAAGGAAAAAATCTTTCTGAAGACAAACAGCGTCCCCAGAAAGGTAGTTCGGAGACAGCCAGGGTGGAAAAAGGGAGGCGCGCGAACATTGAAAAAAAAAACCGCGCGGGCGGGTGGGGGGGGAGGGAAAAGGAGGGGGGAGTGAACTTTGCTTCAAAGAAAAAAGGGCTAAGGTTCAACAAACAAAGATAACTAAGCTGCACCACTGCATAAGGGGGAATATCATGTCGAAAGAAGTTGCAAAAAAGCCAAGTCCGGGGGAAAAAAAAAGTGTCGTGCGGAGAAAAAGGTTTATCTAAAAAAAATAGAGAATAGAAACAGCTAAAGGAAGTCCAGGAGGTCGATAGCAGTGAAAGAAACAAGTGTGTGTGGGCAGTGTTTATTGCAAACAACAAACCGGGCACAAGGCCCGATAAAGAAGGCTTGGAGGGGAAAGATAGTCGAAGCGAAGGGGAATAACACTGGAGGGAAGACAGTCCCGCGCAAAATGGGGAGGGGGGGAAAAAATTAGGAGCGAAAAAGGGGGATTTGGTGGCAAAACTTTCAGGGTTTACCGAGGAAAGAAGAAAGTTGGGGGAAAAAAAAGGTGCGAAGCGGTCAGAGTCACGGGAAACAGAAAAAAAAACGCCTCCCTTGAGGGGATAAACTGAGAACGGCTCTCTAGCGGTTCCGGGAAGTAGGAATAAGACCAAGCAGGAGGCAACAGGAGCAGGAAGAAAGAATGCAACCGAAAAGAAGGATGTTTTGAAAGTCCGCTGGGAAAACTAACACCAAACACAACGAACAAAATCCAACGAATGAAGAAAATTCTGGGGAAAAGAAATCCAGCCGCTGAACGAAGAAGGGGGGGGGGGGGGGTAGCCAAAAACGGTGATTGGGAGGTGCAAGGCGAATAATGGTGGAAAAAGAGGCGGGGAAAGGTCTGGGAAGAGGCCCTCGGGGTTTTTATGGGGGGAAAGGGGAAATGGACTGCACAGGAAAAAAAAAAAAACAACGAGTGGGGCGGAAAGAAAGGGGGTAAGAAGGAAAAAGGGGGGGAAGGGGGGTAACTTTCGTAAAAGAACCGCCAGTGGACCCCTGAAAGCATTTGCCCCCACGAAGAACAAGAGCAAATCCCATCGGAAAGAAGCGGTTGACGCGGGGGATAAAAGGGTGGGGGGGCATGAGCCAAGAAAAAATGTAAGATTGGATAAACAAAAAAAGAGGGCAAGTGTGAAAAGGATGACGTCAACATCCAGTAGGGAAAAAAGAGCATGAATGGGTGGGTGAAGCGCACAGGGGGAGGAAAGAAAAAGGGTCTAAAGGAACAATCTTAAAAAAGGGGGGGCGGAAAGAAGAGTACGGATCAAGACGATCGGAAATCAAGGGAAAAAGCAGGTAAAAAAAAACTGAGTCTCCCCAGTCTTGAGTCAATGAAAGAAAAGGTGCACAAGGAAAAACTGGGGGCCGCAGAATAAGAAAACATAGGATTGGTCTTTCTGTGATTGAGGAGAGGGCAGAGTTGGCTGCTAAAACTGCAGGAGGGGCGGGGAGGGGTTTGCGAAGGGGAAGCCTTGGGGAGATCGAAAATGAGAAGCGGGGGGCACGTCATCGGTTGAGTTCTAGGTACCCAGGGGGGGGACGCCCCAAACTAGGGGGGATGTTACAATTGTGGGTGGGGTCTTCGTGAAAAGACACTTGCCCACCGTTACAACTTGATTGATCGGAGGAGAGGCGAAGAATTTGTGGGGTACAGGGGGGCAAGGTCTTCCGAAAGGAAAAAGAAAATTCCCTCCCTTTTTGATACTAGTGTCGAGGGAAAAAAAAAGCACGCCCCCAAGAGTGACAAGGAAAAAAAATATGGGAAATTGACTCTCAAAGAGGGGGGAACCAAAACAAAACGCGTAGAGGGACCTGGCCCGAAGGGGGGGGGACAAAAACCATTTGGGAAGGAAAAAGCGCCCTATAATCACTGTAAAGAGGACTCAAAGAAAGATAAAAAAAAAAATGGGAAAAGAGGTAGCTATGGACTTGGGGGGGCCCAAAAATGGACGCGGAAGCAGAAACCCAGGGCACCGAAAAAATGGAAAAGACACTTCTGGGGCCTCACAATGAAACTGGTGCTTCCCCGTAGAACCTGCTTGAAAAAGAGAAACTGTCCCAATGGGGGAAAAAACGGAACACGATTGAGGTTAAGTAAACCCCAAGGCGCAAAAGGGAATAGAAAAAGGAAGCTAGGAAAGAAAAAAAGTCGAAGGACCTGGGGTACATGGGGTGGCGCAAAGCGGGTACCACGTCAGAAAGCGAAAAACCTGAAAAGTAAAGGGGGGGGCCCGTTCAGGGGGGGAAAAAATGCCTAGAATGTCGACTGGGCCACTGACAAAAAAGGGCGGAAAGGGGGTGGCAAAGGAAAAAAAAAAGGAAAAAAAATGGGTTAGAAAACCCCAAGCGACGAACGCACGCGAGGGGAACGAAACAACTCCCGAAAGGGGAATGTGCGGTCCACAAAGAAAGAAGTTTT
>Ga0179593_1576439_pt1 | contig 14294 bp, 19 predicted proteins | sample CZODoug2_1_08_16_FD_185931 | JGI IMG/M metagenome (GOLD analysis project Ga0179593, IMG submission 185931) | Vadose zone soil fungal communities from Angelo Coast Range Reserve, California, USA - CZODoug2_1_08_16fungal (PacBio error correction) | ecosystem: Environmental > Terrestrial > Soil >...
TCGATATAGCGTACATGGGGGGGGGAAAGGTGGAAAAGGGGGCACTGCAAAAAGAAGGGGTCCGTCATCCAAATGTGGAAAGGGGCGAAAGAGAGCGGCAAAGAAAGTGTAGGGACAACGGCTCGTGTCTGAAAAAAAAAAAAAAAGAACGAAGTTGGGAAGAAACAGGCCTTGAGTGAAGAAAGGAAGGCCGCGGGCGAGGCGTTTGCGGTCTAGTATAAAAAGCGCGTGCCTCAACACAAAGGGGAAGCTTGGGGTGGGACATGAAGTCACCTGAAGGGGAAGGGGGGAAAGAGCCAGAGAGGGGTCCACGCAATCTCCAGTAGGCCTTGGAATTGGGAAGTGTCTGGTGCGAGCAGTCGGGGGGAAGAGTTGGGGGTGGGTCGAGTGTAAGTACAAGGGGGGACTACGAAAAAATTCGCAAGGGGGGAAGTTCGGAGCACACCGGAAGGTCGAATCAGAAAGAGGAAACCGCCTTTTACATCCGAAAAGCGCCCCATGGGAGGAAAAAAAACTGTGTGGGGGGGGAAAAACTTAAAGACGTGGGCAGGGAGGGGAAAAACAACCGAGGGAAGTTTTTTTCCGAAGTTGGTAAAGCCAGGGAAGGGGGGCCAGCACTTCTGGGGGAAAGGAGGCCTCAGAGGGGGGAACCGGGGGTAAAAGGTAGGGGGAAGAATTTTTCCATGAAGGCCGGGAAAAAAAAGGTGTCAATAGGGGCGCTGCCAAAGCACGCAAAGGGAAATCCGCACATCTTTTGGCCTTTGTTTTTCGGGGGAAAGGAGGGGTTACAAAGGGGATGCTTTGACGGAGAAAGAAAAAAAAAAAAAGGAACGATTAAACGCAGTCCCAGGGAGAATCTGTGAGGAGGCCAAGGGGGACTACAGAGGGATCTCGACCGATCGGGGAGGGTTCAGTGGGTTTCAAAAGGGTGAAGGCTCCGTACCGCGGGCCGGCTTTCCTTCCAGAGGAGATTAAATATCAGGAAATGATTGTGCGGGGGACCTAGTACTCCTTTGCTGCGGAAAAAACACCGTAATTCAGCGTTGGGTGAAGCTTTTTTGAAAAAGAGAGACTGACGGGGAACCCAAAAAAAAAAAAAGGCCTTCAAAGCTTCACAGGAGAGGTGTTCAATCATGCGCGGGAACCTCACAAGGCCACAAAACCGAAGGGGGACGTCTTATCCCCAAAGGAAAAAAAACGGCGGGGGAAAGCACCGAGGGCGCCAGAAAAAGGGCAACTGTCCCCCCCAAGAAGGGCATTCCCACTCTCTCAGGGGGGGGTGAAATTCCGAATAGCCAAGAAAGACAAACAACACCAAGGAAAGATATATGATATCGAGGGGATTTTTCGCGGCGGTCAAATAAAACGACTTCAAGGAAGTGGTGACCTGCAGGGAAGTTTGGGTTACAAGACTAGGGCCCTTTCTTTTGTCGTACGCAAGGGAAGCCCTCCGGGGGGCCATTAGGGGGGGGGGACTTTGAAGGTACAGAAGGAGCATTATTCCAAAAAAACAAGGGGAAACGAAGGGGTTTTGCTAGCCCACGCAAATGGTCTATCCCGGGGGAGAGAAGCCTTGGAAAGAGGAAAAACCCAGCCCATCTCAAGAGAAAGGCCGAGCGGAAGCTATAAGAAAAAAAAGAATATAACAGTCTTTCAGAGATCTTATGGGGGAGAGGCATTAACCGGGAAGGGAAGAAGGTCAACTTGACCAAAAAAGGGGGGCAAATTTTTGCCACCGGACGTCAAAAGTCACTGCTTCACGGCACCGCAATTGGGGGAGACGCTAATCAGGGGAGATTGTACTCTGGAAAAAGGGAAGGCGGGGAACACACATCCGACTTGGCCCTGAGGGCCCTTTCAAAGGAAAAATAAAAAGGAGCTCAAGAAGAAAGGGGGGGCGGGAGGATACCCGAAGGCCCCAATTTCCTACCCAACTGTCAACGGGGGAGGAAAGGGACTGAGTGCTATGGGGGGGGTCATGTTGGACAGCTTCGCCAGATTCTCGTCTACCAGGGGGCCGTGGGGAAAAAAGAGGGAATTCGAAGCGCCATACCTTCAACCCAAAGAACTCCCGCAAAAAAACATGGGGGAAAAAGAAAGTGCTGGACCATAGTCATACATGAGGTCTTCTAAAGCAAAAATGGTACGGACAGGGGGGTTCCAGAAGACAAAGGGACGCGAAGTAAAGGACACCCGAAAAAAAATGAAGCGCCGAGCTTCTTTTGCAGGAGGGACGCTTGGAGGATGTAGAACAGGTCGTTAAACGACCGATAATCACGCTCCTTTGAGAAAGAAAAGGGCGAGGGACCGGGGGAAAAAACGCAGGTTTTACAAACTCCGGGGTAACCAAGGGGGGAACCAACTCCTCCCCTGCGTTCAAAAGAACGGGACTCCCACGAAATGTCCGACCAAGGACGTGCATCTGGCACTGGGTATTTACGGATAACTTCGCAGCAGGGGACAAAAACAAGGTAACCTCATCCAGAGACTCCAGAAAGGTTTCGAAAAAAGGAAGAAATGGGTTTGGTGCAAGTGGGGCCGGCCGCTCTTTGGGGGGGGGGGGGCATCCCAATTGAAAGGAACTGATATAAGAAAAAAGGGACTTTTGCAGGTGCCGCTATGGGACCTTGTGCCTTTGAAGAAAAAAATGGGAACAACCTTAAAAGACTTCGCCGACTTAGAAAGGGGAAAAACCGCCTAAACATCAGGAAGGAAAAAACCCGGTTTTCAAAAGCATTAAGAGTATTGATGTTCCCCTTTGCCTTGGACCCTTAGAGAGCGGATCTCCTCCCTTTTTTTTTTTGGGGGTGGACAACGGGGGGCTGTGGGTTAAATCTACGCGGGGGGGCCGGCTACACTTGGGAAAAGAAACACCTACGCTAATGGGAAGAATGATGGAGTAAATTCTTGGCTGACAAAAGTCCCGATCGGGGGTCTGGAGGGTTAGTACCCAGGGATCGGAACCTAAAAAAACAATTTGGATCGGCGACCCATCTTGGGCTAAAAAGGGGAGCGGGAGCGGGAAACCTGCAAGGGGCAGAAAAGGCGCAGGGCGAAAGGCGGGACAAAAAGGGACCGGGGGGAAGTGTCCCTTTTTTGGGTGTTTTTTGGGGGGGTGTCCGCGGAAAAAAGGACCCATCACTTAACCCAGGGAACTTCGAAGAGCCAACCTGGTCACAAAAAACGGACCAAGGAAAGCTGTCGGCGAAAAAAAGGCTGTCGTTAAAGGGGGAAAATCAGAAGAAGCAGGGAAACTGGTGCCACACGGGGGGTACAGTGCTTAGCGCGACACAGCAGGCCGGCGACAAGGTAGGGGGGATTGAGAAACGGCGAAGTTCGAAAAAAAAAAAGGGTGCGCCGAAAGCCGTGCGGGGGGTTACCCCGCTTCAAGGAGGGGGGGCATGCAAGTCGGAGAGCCGTGTTTGAAGAGTTAATGTTTGGGGAGTCTTATCGCTTACACATAGGGACAAAAAGGGGGGGGGCTTGGTCCACCCGGAAGCTAGATTTCGCCGTCAAAGGACACCCGAACTGCATGAAGGGGGGCTCCTCTTCAGAAATTTCAATATTCCGGGGGGGAAAAGCGCGGTGGCTCATAAAAGCCCCCTAAAAAAAGCATGCTGGGAACCACCTGAAGTTGAAGACTCCAAAAAACGGAGGAGTAGAGAGGGCAAAGGCCGGGTTAGGGCGGTTTCCAGGAGACACATATGCGGAAAAAAAAATGAATCTGGAAAAAGAAAGCCGCGCCCAAAGCAGGAGGGTTATGGAGTGCGAAAGCGGGAGATCAAGATCGGAGAAAAGGAAGTCAGATGAAAAAGATTGTGAGAGTGGGAGGAAAGCGTCACAAAAATTAAACACATCGTGCGCTAGGCGCCTAAGGAGGGGAGGGAGTGAAAGCCGGGATGAAAGATACGCGTCACAAGGTAAAAAGGAAGTATAAAACGGACACCCTAAATATGTCGTAAAAAAGGAACCATGACTCCGCCCGGGAATGGGCGCGAAAGGCTTAAAAGGCATTGAGACCAGTAAAAAGCCCATCCAAACAGCCAAAAGGTCAAAAAGAGAGGTTGCCGTCTTCGCAGGGGGGGACGGAGTGCATCTCAGCGTGCCGGAAAAAGACACTCACGTTCCGCAGGATTTGCCACAAAAAAAAAAAGGGGAGGGACCCGTGGGTTGGACAGGCTCGAAAAAAAAAAAGAGCTCAGCGATGGTCGCGCAAGTCCAAGGCAGTGAGTTTTTCTCACAGGAGTGAATCATCGAAAACGAACTCGGCGATGAAAGAGAAGAACCGCGGAATCGTAAGTTAAGGGAGGGGGGAAGAACAGTATGGAAAAGAAAGCCCGCGGACGCCGAGAGGAAGGGCGATGGAAGGGGACATCTTCGTCTTGGGAAAAAAGGGAGGACAAACCACAAGGCAGACAAAAAAAGGCGCCCCCGTGTAAAGCGGCAGGAAGGGGGAAAGTGCGGCAAGGGCTCCTCAAAGAAGATGAAAAAAAGTCCTGATGAAAAAAAGGCCCGTTTCCCCTGAAAGGGGAGGGGGGGGGGGGAAAATGACGGGCAAAATGGGAAATTCTCAATTCAAAAAAAATTCCGAATCCAATTGCCGAAAAGGTAGTCATTGAAACGGGCGCCAAAGTTTAAAAAGTACAGAAAGCTGGCCTGTAGAAGGAAACTTTCAATGGGGGGGGCCATCAACGGGGAAAAGAAGGAAGGATTCGAAAGATGCAAAAAACGCTCGGAAAAACTGAGGAGAAAAGGGCCGGAGGGGAAAGGGACCCGATCCTTGAACGGAGAAATCTGGGGGATAGTCGAGATGGAGTGAAAAAAGTGAAGGGATCGAAAAAAAAAACGAAGAAAAAAAAAATTCTGCCCGCGGTATTAGAAGGGGGAAACGTCAAAAAAGATCTCAAGGGGGAAGCGGGGTGACAGAGCCATCGCACTTGCGGAAGAAGCAAGGGCGGAGGGGCGGGTGAATCGGTAAAAGGAAAAGCGTGGCCTTTGAGGGAAAAAAAAACAACACATGAGTTGTAAACCCCCCTTTTCCGGGTAAACATATGGCTGCTTTGATGTCAAAATAGGGACGGAGGGAGAGAAGGGTAGAAAAGGACCCGCATTTGAGGGAACTCGATTCCGCAAGGGCCAAAAAAAAGGGTCAAGCAAGGAATCGCTTTGAAGGAAAAAACTAATCAGAAGGAAACATCTTTTTTTGAAAAAGGGTGGGGTGGTGTCGGAATGAACGAGCCCGCACCAAGTGGCGAAAGGGTGCAGAACTATCAGAAGCAGAAAAGATGACCTTCCGTATCGTGAATCGGGAAGAGGGATCCAGGAAGAACTGGGATCAAATAAAGAAAAGAGAATTGGACGGTGGCCAAGACCCCATTGGGGGGGGGACGCCGAAGAGGGAGGCGGGGCACACGGGGAGAAGATTTCAGGGGGGAAAGGATTTAGAAATCATTAGTATAGAGTCTCGAGGACCAAATCGTGGGGGGGAATGGAAGGGGGGCGCAAAAAAACTAGAAAGAGGGATAAAAAATCAATCAGCTCAACGGAAGGGGACGTTGTTTGGCCATCAGAAAAGAAAGGATAAAACTGACAAGAAAAAAAAAGGGGCAAGGAGGGTCAGACCCCCGGGAGAAAAAACTATGGAGAGTCCCAAGAAGGGCATGACGCGCTCCTCCGTTTTGGGAGCAACGCCGAAAGGAAGGGATTAGCAAAACAACAAAAAAAAAGGGGGAACAAAATAGAGAGAATAGAGGCAAATGTTTTCGAAAAGGCTGTCCTCATTCAAAAAGACTGGGCGAGGGAAAAAGGAAGGTAGTGGTGTGAAGTTGAGGTCAACGGCAATAAGGGATGCAGAAGGTGGGAGGCAGCCCGGGGAAAAGTGATTCAGAAAAGGAAGATCACCGGTTAGGGGTTGGGAAAGCTTTATAAGGGGGCGCACTAGGGCGCATGACATCGGCAGCACCGAAACTGATTGCGAAGGGGACAACGTGGGCAGAACCTGGGGAGGTAGCGGACCAAGAGCAGCAACCTGTGAATCGGGGGAAAGAAGGGAGCGTACTAAGGTCTTAAAACCCCAGCACAAAACCTGCCAAAGGTTATGATCCCGAGACATTTGGGGGAAAGAAACCTCACTCAAAGGAGCGCCTTAAGGAGTTTTGGGGGGGGGAAAAAAGGTCACTAAACAGCAATTTATGAAGAGGTCGCGGAGAGAAGGAGGTGGTCCGGAGACGCTTTTCAACAAGAAGGGAAACCGAGTCCAGAAAAAAAGGGGGGCAAGCCTGAAGGAAATAGGAACAGGCACAAGGAAAAGCAAGGCAAAACCCGCAGGGCATTCCGACCGACAAGATGGAAAATAAATGCGAATGCGGGTACAGGAAGATCAATGGACAAAGGCTCTGGCCACTGTTGCGGGGGCCGGCGGAAAAAAAGAAGGAAAAAGGCCTGGAAAAAAGAACGGGATAAAACAATCAAAAAAAACCCCGGCCCTAGAGATCGCATTTGAAAAAAGAAAGGAATTTCGAAGTTTCAGAGAAAGGGGGGGAAGGGGGGTTTGTGGACACCGAATCCACGTAGGAGAAAGGAACTAGTGACGACCATGAAGGAGGCCGAAAGACTGTGCACTGGAACTGTTGGGAGCTGGCCCAAACGAGGGAGAAGCCCTCGTAAGCACAGGTTTTACAGACCAAGAAAAAGTTGCGAAGATCTTCATACTGACAAAGGGGGGAACAGAACACTCGCTCGAGGCGTTTTGAAAAGACCACACTCGGAGAAACTCTAAACCGAGGACAGTCCTACAGCTCTGGATTTTCGTGAAGGACGCCGGCAAAAAACGCCAGTTGAAAGGGGATTTTTCCCGAAACGGTGGCGGCAAGGTATTGGGGCGAAGGAAAAAGATGGGGACCTGGCAAAGCCTGGGCGAAGAAACAGCGGGAGGAGCAAACAGAGGGGGAGGGCATTGGGGGGGGAAAAAAATTGTGCGCACAATGCGGGCTGCTGCAGGGAAGTGGGCAAAAAAGAATCGGAGCTCTGTACGAGAAGGGGTTTTGGAGAGTGCACCAGGGTCCCTCTATTGGAAACGGGGCCCTGGATAGGTTAGGGTCAGGCCTGGAGAAAATCCGCAATCCATCAAAAGCGAACAAAGCAAAGTAAAGGGGGGGGCTGGGGGGAGAAGGCTTGGCGCAGGGGGCAAAGAGGCCAAAGCAGGGGGGGGGTCAGAAAAAGTCGGGGGGGAAGAAGGCCCCGAATCGCCAAATCGGGAAGGGGAGGAAACATGTCCGAAAGGCGGGGCGTGCAGTGGAGGTCTTACGAGAATCGTCAGGGAGGGACCGGGAGAGCAAGAAGCAAGATAAACGCACGCATGGATCGCGCGAACCCAACGTCCTGGGAAAAGGCAGAAGGAGGGACCTGCGCGTTGCAAAAGGGGAGGTGCTGAAAAGAGGGGCATCAAGGGGAGGAAGGGGGGGTTCGTGGGGGGTTTTGGACGCCGTGAGAAGACATCATGCGAAAAAAAAGTGCAAGGCCAAAAAAAGACGCCTAGCCGCAGGACGAATGGCTGGTTAAAGAGGAAGCCGAAGCCTAAAACGGAAGATCAAACACGGGTTACTTGCTGGAGCAGACTCAGAAATGGCAAGCTAGTCAGCACGGGAGTGGGCAAAAAGGGGGAGCTGGTGATAAGTAAGAATGAAAAGAGGATCATCAAAAAGTATTGATTCCAAAGGCGTCCCTCAAAAGAGCAACGCTATTATTAAGGGGAGGGGGAACCTCATCCTCCAAAGAGTTTTGAGCTGGGGGAAAATTAAGTCGTGGAGTACTGCAACGAAAAGCTTGCTGCTTCGGACCACCGCTAGCTGACTCTGCCCTCAGAGCTCAGGCAAGAACAAAGGGGTGCGATGTTGGGGCATAAAAGGAAAGAAAAACCGGAGTGTAATAGAAAAAAAAAAACAAAAGGGGGAGAAGGGGGATAAAATAGAGAGATGAAAAATTCAACTGATAAATTTGAGGCGGGGAGGCGGCGTAATCAGAAAGACCTAAAAAGCTGCTGCCCGTAAGGAGACTTCTTTTAGGGGGGGAGCCAAGGGAAGGGAACCACGGGCAAGCAAGACAACTTCATGGAAAAGGAGTTATAAGAGAAGGCATTCCTGCCGGAAAGTACGCCGAGAGGGAGCTCTCCAAGGAAAAACGAGGGGGAAGCCGGGGGATGAGAAAACGCAAAACAAAAGGCGAACGTCGACGTATCCACTGCAAACTACGAGGCAGAAAAAAAAAAGAACTGTTTCCGCCGTAAAGGAAACGGGGTTGACGCAAAAGGTGAAATGCGGCCGGGAAGGAAGTAACGAAATAACCCCGAATATTCTCGGGCAGGTCCCAAGAGTTGGGAAAAAACAAAAGTTCAAAGTGGGGGGGAAGGGCATCTCCGTGGTGTGGCGCCCCAGAAAACCAACAAAAACAAACAGGCTGGCTCCTTAGACAGCAACTCAAATGAACGCAAGGCCAGGGGCCCAAGGACATACAGCAGCGGCCAGAACTCGCGAAAAAGTGCGTTTTTTTTAAGGGCCGACTTGAGAGGAGAGGAACGCAGCGGGACGATACGGAAAAGCCCAGAAAAAAAAGAAAAGCCTTCCAGGAAAATTATTTTTTTTGATGGAAGACAAAAGTTCGAGTGGAGAGGTGGAGGGGATTCACCGCCGCGCAAAACGGACTAATGGGATCTCTTCTGGGGGACGTACGCGCCAAAAGAGGGGCAACCAGGGGAAATGATGCTCTGAAGGCCGATCGTGTTCCCTATCAAAAAGGGGGAAAAAAGTGAAAAGTACAGAAAAGCCAGCCAAAGGGGGGAAATAAAAAAAAAAAAAATTGCACGAAGAAAACCGCCTCTTTAGCTCTTAACAGGAGACCAGTTGGGCTGCCAAGGGGGGAACGCAGCAGAATTCACGCCCCCACCCGGGGGACAAATTTAACCAAGTGAAGGGATATCGCCACGGGAGCGGTGGGGGCTTCCAAGGGAAGGGGGTATTCCAGGGGGGGGGGCCCAGGGGAGGCTTCTAAGGGGAGGAGGATCCTTCAATTAACAAGCTGCACCGGGGAATTAGGAACTAGGAGGGGAAAAACCGCTTGAACTCCTTGGGGGGAACGGGAAAACAGAAAAGATTCGAGAGGTTGAAAAAAGGTCCTTTGGGACGAAACGAGCCCTTGAGGGGGCAGTAAGGGAGCGAATTCGGCGGGAAGGGGCCGCCAAAGGGGGGGGGACAAACCCTAAAGAAGAAAGACTACTGAGTCTAAATCGAGGGGCTTTTGCGGGGGGAAAAACGAATACTCTCAGAAAAAAACAAAAAGGGGGAACCGGAAAGAATAACCGTAATAGAAAGGGGGGTTCCAGCAGGGAGTGATGTCCCCAGTAGGAGAAAACTTCTGGCCGGAAGGGAAAAGGGCGAGGTCAGGGGTCCTCCGAAACCACCGGCAACATTTGAAGCCGGCAGAGAAATCCAGAAAGCCACAAAATGAGAAATCTCATAGTAAAGAGGGGGGGAAACGTGTTGTGAAAGAAAGGGCGGTTAATAAACGCCTCCCAGGGCCGGAAAAGGTACGGGAAGAAGAAGGACAGAGAACCCAGCCTGGGAAAAAAAAACACTAAGGTATTCCGGACCTCACGTTTCGAAGGGGCGGGCATTGGAGCCCCTTGAAAACCCTGCAGTGGCGGAGGCTTTGCAGAATGACGACGGGGAAAGATTTTCATAAGCCGGGGGAAAGTGTTAGGGGGGGTAAGCGAAGTTGGAAAAACGGGGATGAAAGAGGTTCTCGCAGAGGAGGATAAACCCTAAAAGTCATCAGTCCAATAATGTCGAGGGGGGGGATCCATGCACGCGGAGGGGATCAAGAATTTGAAACAACGAATTGGGACAAAACCATGGAAAAAAGAAAAAAGGCCCTAGTTCAGGAAAAAAGGAAGACTTTCAAAAATAAGAAAAAAAGCCGTGGTGAATAGCACGCCTATAACCGGGGAAGAATATTCTCTCTGAAGAGAGGAGGTAAGAATCTGGCAAGGAAAAAGGGCGGCGAGCAATTCACTCAAACACGAAATAGCGGGGAAGTCGTTGAAAGGGGGGAGGCCAAAAAAAAAGATGGCCCCGGGAGGACATGTTTTCAATGGGGGGGGAAGCCTTTCCCGGGGGTTGCTTGTGCGGTTCTCAGCGGATAAGAAGAGGAAAGACCTGGAGCTTATTGCGAAGGGAAAAGGAAGCCGTGAGGCCTTGGAGGCGTGACCCAATCGGGAGAAAGTACAATAAGGATAGGAAAAGCTACAGGGAGTAACGAAAATAAAAGGACCCCAGAAATAGTTAAAGCAAGTGCAATGAAAAAGTCTTCAGGCATGGCACGAAAGCCTGCAAGGGTTCTGCTCCGCAATGTTCTTTTTGCAAACCGGAAGGACGGAGTTGGGATTCTTTGGGGACGCTATAAAGGAAGGCGTGCCCGCATAAAATTTGGGGGGAACGAAGCTGTGTAAAAAGTTGAAAAAAGAGAGACAAGTCCTGGTGGCTGCGTAAGGGGGTCTTCCATAAACTCAGGAAAGGCAGGGGAAAGACATCAAGAAGGGGGGATACAAGCCTAAAACACTTCCCAAAAAAAAAAGGGTGCTTATCTGCAGGGGGGGGACCGTTTCTTTCGAGGGTACAGAGAAAAATTCTCAGTCCCTCGAAAATAGGGGTTCCGTTGGGGCACTTCTTAGGGAAGGGGTCCATGACTCAAAAAGGATTAAAAGGAAAAGACGCCCTGAGGAATGTTACATAGGGGGGGGACATATGTTTTCTAGGAAGGGTCCTGGTCCAAAGAAGAAGGAAAAAACTCATGGTGGGGGGAACGGCAAAGTAGAAAAACCGCCAAAGCCCAAAGATTTCGCAGAAGGAGTCGGTGGCAGCAGAGGGAGGATGAAAAAAAGAAAAAGCTTCGCCCGCCAGTCTCTCCGGACAAGGGGGGGCGGCATCTTAAGAAAAAGGAACGAAGGTCCTTTACCAGGGGTACACGTAAAAAAGAGACGATAGTAGCCATAGTCTAAAAAAAACGCTCAGGATGCCGGGGAAAAAAAGGGGAACTGGAAAAAAAAAAAGTCCCGCCCAGGTCAATCCCTTTATTTCAAGAAAAACAATACAGGGGGTAAGAGAATAAAAGAAAAGCTCATGAAGGGGAAATTCACAGCCCTGGTTCTACTCCCAAATTTAGAAGCCGTAATCAAGGGGGAGACAAGGCGACCGCAAAAATTTGCAGGAAAAGCAATTGGATTGGCACACAGTACGATCTACCGGGAAAAAGTAGGGAAGTTGTTTGGTTTAAAAGGCAAAGGGAAATTAAAGGACCTTGGGCCGGGGGGAAAAAAGCTCACAAAAGGTTTGACGGAGCCGGAAGCTAGGAGAAAAAAGCCGGTCAGGGAAAAAACGGTGAGACGAAAGGAATGACTACGAGGGGCAGAATGCGCCCAACGCAAGAAGAGAGCAAATCGGAAAAAACAGGTGCATCAAGTTAAGCCACACGGGGGGGCTCATCCGCATCTAACTGAAGGGAGACAACCAAGTTACAAAAAAGGAAAGAATTGACGGGGGGAAGTTTTTCAGGGGGACCACTCAGGAACGGGATAGAAAATAGCAAAACCAGAGAAAAAAAGGGGTCGCAACGCCAACCCGAAGGGGGATCGCGCCGACAAGAGCCATGCAAAAATCGGAAAAAAAAAAAAAAATTCCCTGCCGCAGGGTTCCACTTCGCTTGGGAGCAGGTGAAGGGGGGGCACGGGGGGGTATTTTTTAGAGACCAACGGGAGAAGAAGCCCCAAGTTCATTCCCGAAAAAGCGGCCAACCTCGGGGATGGAAAAAGGGACGCCGATGTCTGGCTCCAGCCCATGCCTGAAAAGACCCACTGGCAAGAGAAGGGGGGGTACACAAAAGAAGGACGAGGGGGAGGGGGGGGAGCGAGGAAGAGGCGCCTGCAGAAAAGGTAGTGGCATTGGGAAACGGCGAAGGGGGAAAACGAGTGTGCAAGGAGTCGGGGGTCCAAGGAGAAAGGCAATATCGGACGAGATCGCTCTTTAGGAAGGGGGTTTGGGGAAATTGCGAGGCTAAAAGATCACAGGGGGGGGTCTTGTGGGAACAAAAAGGATTTGCCTAAAAAAAAAAGACAAGAAAAGTCAGGACCCCTCTTCCTCTAGGGGCTCTCCTCAGCGGAAAAGTGAATTGGGTGGGGGTGGGGAAATTCGATTTCTCAAATGAAAACGCCCCCCAAGGTTCCGTAAAGTCACGAAACAACAAAGAGAAAATAGAGGAGGGAGACAAGCTTGCCCGGTTCTTTCTGTAAGTGACCAAAAAGCAACCAGGGTGGGCAGAAGAGAGAGCGCGAGGAGCCAGGAGGAAAAAAAGTTATTAGTGCGCAAGGGGCGTTCTATCCATCTCAAAAAGGCAACTACTTCAGGGAAAATGTTAGAGGGTCCTCCGCCGTCAAAAAAAAAAAAAAGTCGCACAAAAGGAAAAAGAGAGGTCCGAATATGGGCCGGACGAAGGGGGAAAGAAAAGGGATTGATCCCGAGGAAGCGAAAAAGTCGAATCAGAAAGATGTCAGACTAGCAGCAAAGAAAAGACGCGTACAGCCCAACGTTTGGCACAGAGCCAGGGGACCATGGGGAGTGGGCCAAACCGCAAGGAAAGTCGGACAGAGAGGTTTGGCGGGGGGAGTCGCCAGGGAATGAAAAAAAATGGCAAGAGGTAGGCGCCCAAGGAACCCGGGAAAAAGGTATTTTGCACGAGACGAGCCGTTTTCCAAGGAAACTGCAGCTCGAAAGGAAAAGTGGGGGGGGGGGGTCGAAATAAAGCCCGTTGGAAAATATTGAGCAGGGGGTCCCCTACGAACTCCGGCGATCGAGGGGAAAACTCAATGGGGAATAAAGTTGGATCGAAAGGGGCGCGGCAAGCCGGGACGAGGAAAAAGCTTGGGAGGGAGGGTCTCTTCTCCGAGCGCACGCAGAAAACACTAGTCCAAAAGATGCCCCCGAGCCGAGAAAGGCCGAGCCGCGAATCCGGCCGGGGACATCACATCAAAAAAACATCACTTCATAGCAGAACGGCTCAAAGCCTCGTTTAGCCAGAGGGAAATGGGAAACGACCAACGGGGGAAAATCCAGGGGAAAAGAGAAAAGCAATTTCGCAAAGGGCGCCCACGGTCGCCAAAAAAAAAAAAATTCCGGCTAGAAAAGACGTGGCGTGAAAGGGCCGGGGTGCAAAAGGGGTGGAGATTCGAGGGGGAAGGACTTCAAATAAGGGGCTTGCAAAAAAAAGTCGGAAATCAAAAAAAATCGGGGAAAAGGTCAGTCTTGGGAGAAAAGTCTTGAGAAAAAGTGGGAATCAGGGGCGATAGAGGCGTTGGGTGGGCGAAACGGAAAAAAGACTGGGGCTGGGAAGGGTCTTGTGAAAAGCGCAGGCGCGAAAAGGAAAGGGGAAGTGGAAAACCAACGAAGGCCCCAAGGAAAACCTTAGCGGAAAAGGGCCTGGGCCCTTGGCAGTTGACGAAGGGAGGAGAAAAAAGACTTAGCGGAAACAAGGGGAGGGTCCGTAAAAAAAAAGTTTGCAGAAAAAGAATGGGTTCACCCCGCAAAAAAAAAAAAACTTCTTTATTTCAGAAATAGCCGGCGAGGGGGTAGGTCAGGAAATGAAAAAAAGGGACTCGACGGCCAAAAGATAGGGGAAAGTGGCATATCCAGGCGAGAGGATACGCTGGCCACCATGAAAAAGCCATCCACCAAAAAAATCAAAAAGAGGGGTGACAAAAAAAAACATTCAAGGAGGTATCAAAAGCCCCATGGCTGACTGGACGCGCCGGGGGGGAAAAATTCCAGGACGAAAAAAAACGGGAAAATGACTTTGGGGGGAACTTGAAAAAAGGAGTCCGCCACTCTGAGGAAGGGAAGTTGGATCGCCGGTGCACCATGGAAGGGGGGGACGTGGCAAAACCAAATTTGAAAGGGGAAAATAACAGGCGGAAAAGCTTGCGTAGAGAATGACGACGGAAAACAAAATCACCGGTGTTGCTGTTGGGTAAAACTCCGTCTCTCTTGAAAAGAAGCATCCGTTGGGAGCTTTTGGGTGGGGAAAAGGGAAGGCCGCAAAGGTCTCGCAAAAAGGGGACCCTCCGCAAGAATCCTCCCGGCTGAGAGGTTTGCAGAAAATTAAAACCTAACCGAAAGGGAAAGAGCCCCAAGGGGGGCGGCAGAACGGGGCCCGTTAATGGCAACAAAAAGGGGCAGGAAAAACAATGTGAAAAA
>Ga0179593_1579143_pt1 | contig 14294 bp, 23 predicted proteins | sample CZODoug2_1_08_16_FD_185931 | JGI IMG/M metagenome (GOLD analysis project Ga0179593, IMG submission 185931) | Vadose zone soil fungal communities from Angelo Coast Range Reserve, California, USA - CZODoug2_1_08_16fungal (PacBio error correction) | ecosystem: Environmental > Terrestrial > Soil >...
TGGAATGACAACAGCAGTACGGCAAGCAGGTCGCAAAGGGAGGAGTCCGTGCAGAGGGAAAGTCGGAGGGCGAAACCTGTGTGCAACAAATGTGAGGAAAAAGGATGCTAGTCGCAGAGGGCACACGAGGGCAAAAAGGCCATAAGTATATGAGCAGGTCATAAACCATGGAGCGTGAGGATGAGAAGACTCGAAAAAAGCATGTTCAAAGATCGGGGGGGGGGAGGGGGGCGAGATAAAGACCCCGGATTTCTAACAGGAAGCTCGATGTCAGGAACAATCGTGAGGCTGGAAGAGGCACGGACCTACCAAACATTCAATGGGAATGAGGAAGACAAAAAGGGGATTAACAACGAGGAAAAAATCCTTCGCGAGTCCGAGAAAAGATCGAGGGAGGAGACCGACAAAGTAGGAAGTCGTCAGTATGGAGCCACTGAATCAGACAACACCAAAAATAGAACTGACTGAAACGGAAATCTGATCCATTTCAGCATCGCACAAGCTCTTAAGTTCGGAAAAGTGAGGATGAAGGGTTTTTCCCTGACTGTTAAATAAGGTGGATACTATCGTGCAAAGGGGGGTTGGTGGTGTCCTTGTCATTACAGGAGAAGGGACTATAGAGGGGGAGGTCAAGAAACTGGGGAAGGGGTGCATTCTGAAGAAGAAACTGGGAGGACAAGCCGAAAATGCCCTGGCCTTTCGCATTGAAAGCGAAAATGATTTGAATCAGAGGGGTCCTCTAGAAGGCCAATGAATACACACTACAGGAAAGACGAGACGCAGGGTCGCATGCGACTCGGTTATAAAGAGTACTGGAGGAAGCAACGGAAAGCAAGACAGTGCAGTAGCAGGGTTTGGGGGTTTAAGAAAAGGGATGCCAAGAGGGCGGGCATAGAGGAGAAGGTCTTCTAAAAGCAGCCGAGGGGACGAGAAAAAGCCACAGAAGGGACGTCTTGAGAAGAAAAAAGACTTGGTCTTGAACGCACTGCGAGATTTTATGGTAGGCAAGGTGCCTGAAAGGGATCTGACTGCGCGGGTACGTTATCACGGTCGCGGTGGGAAAATAAATGGAGGGGTGATGGGGACTTGGGAAGTCAGGAAAAATTTAAGGTGGGGCAACGCAGCTTCGGAGTCTAAATCTAAAGGGAATCAGGAAAAGAAACTATGGGGGGCTGTAGGGAAGGGGAGATTAAAATTAATCGTTAACGTTTTCCGGGGGGGGCCCCCCGTGGAGGTTCTGGAGGACAGCTTCTCGGGAAAAAAGTTTCCAAAAGAGATTTCTGAGTCCCCGTCTCCAAGATATTGAGGGTCGGGCCAAATGGTCGGTTGAAGTTCAAAAGGTCATCAATCCAATTAAAGTAGGGGAATTCCTAGGGAAACACAGGGCTATTAAGGGACTCTCAGCATAAAAAATACATCTCTAAAAAAACCCTGATGAAGATTGTACTGGTCTTCTCATTAAAGAGGTCAGAATTTATGAAACTGGCTTCACTCAATCCCGTTGGTTCAAGGTTAATAGTGGGGGGGACACTGGGGGGTGGGATCGCTTCAGGAAGGAAATGGAAATTGTAATTCTGTCTCAATTCCAAAAAAGATGCGGAAGTTGGGTTGCTCAGAAATGGAAGGGGTAGGGAAAGAAACCACGGATGTACATCCCCTTTTATAACTACATACCTCTTGTGAAAAACGGGCCCAAATTAACATTCTTCGAGAGTATATAGAGGGGGGAAAGGGAAAGGGGCACTAAGAGTGCAATCAGAGGAGAAGGCGTGTCAGAATGGATAGATGGGAGTCAGTATCTAAAAAGTGGGCAAGTTTTATGGTGGTCTCCCAGAAAAAAGAGGGCAATCCTTTGAGGGGAGGGAAAAAAGGCCTGAAAGGGAAAGAAGAAATTTTCAAGAAAGAGGAAAAAATATAGCAGACACTCACAATTAATCCCTAAATCAGGGAAAAAGCTCGCCCAAGAATAGTAACTATCCCAAGGGGGGTGTCTTTCGGGAAAGGGGAAGGAAATTGAGGGGAAAACGGTTCGGGGGGGCCTGCGTGGAAATCCGGAAATGAAGGGTCAAGCCCAATGGGGAAATCCGGACATAGTGAAAAAAGGGGGACCACAAGCTCTATAACAGGGAAGAAATTTTAACTTATAAAGTAAAAAGGCACCCCAATTTTAGATCCAGGAAACCGTAAGAAGGGTAGAGGGACGTGACTTCAGCCTCCTGGAGAGGTGGTCTGGTATGATCCAAATCCGAGGAACGTCGATGAGGGGGGGGGTGCGGATATGAGAAAAGAGTCCGAAAAAGGTCCGGAAGGAAAACACTGTACCTCGAAAAGAGGAAAGTCACAACATAAGGAGGAAGAATCACTCAAACTGAAGCTAAAATCGAGGCCACGGTGTTCCTGCAGAAAATATCGTTGCTTGGTGAGACAGGAGCTCAAAAAAAAAGCCGGCTCTCGAACATCTGCCAAAGGCATCATGAAAGGCCGAACAGACACAGAAAAGAAAAACAGAAAGGGCCCCACGCAGGGTCACATCCAAAAAATTGGCAGCAACGAAAACAAGAGAGTTTGGGGAAAAAGGGGGACGAAGGGGGGACCTTGCATACCAAGAAGGGGGGGAAGGAGTGCGAAGAGGAAAGACTTATCCTATCGTAGCTAGGAAGAGGGCGAAAAAGACGTAGCCCAAAAAAAAAAGGGGTCCGGGAGAAAGACAAGCAGCGGTATCGAAGCAACAGAAGGGGTCTGTGGAAAATCACAAATGGTAGTGGAGGGCAGGGGTAGTTTGGAAGGGGGGAAAGTTGTGTACTCGTAAAACGAGGTTAGGGGGGGTGGCATTTGGGTGCTTGGAAAAGGGCAGGAACTCGCTAGTCGCAGCAGCGGCAGGGGCATCGCCAGAGTCCGTAAAAAAAGGGGTGTGGAAGGGGGACAGAGGCCACATCCTAGAGTCAAACGTTTGGACGCCCCAAATAAGGGACTTAAGGGGTGGAAAGAAGGCTGGTAAGGGTGGGCCCTATAATAGTAGTTAGCAAAGAAGGGGAGAAGTAGAGCTGAAATAAATCAAAACTCCGAGGGATAGTCCAAACCGTACTATTCGTCGCTTAAAAAGAACCTTGTGGGGGAAAAAGGTTACTACGTATGTAAAAAAAAAAAGTGTTGTGGGAGGGACAGCTAGACTGGGGGGGGGGCAAGAAAGGTCGGCAAAGGCAAACTTCTTCTGTGGGGTCTTCTTGGGGAGAGTCCTTAAAAAGGGGGGTGCGGCTGATGGAATCGGGGGATAGAGAGCCAAAGGCTTACACTTCGGGATGGACAGGGGTATGGAATGGTCTGGGGAAACGCTCGTTGCAAGGAAACAATCAGCAAAGACCTTTAGGGGAATTCCTTGGGGGAAAAGGGAAGAAGGCTGAGCAAAGAGGAATGTACGCCGAGAAAGTGACAAATATTCGAAATACCTTCAAGTCATGTCAAAAAGGTAAGGGAGTATTCCACTGACGGGCAAGGCTCGCAGTTAGAGATGCAGGGGGGGGTCAGCGAAAAGAAAAGCCTGAAGAAAAAAGGGGAGGGGGAGCACAGTGAGAAGAAGGGGAAACAGGGCAAATTGTCGTGTGTGTCGGTCGTTCGGGGGGGGAAATATGCACGAGAATTTGGGGGTAGAAAGAAATTCCGACGGGGGGTGGGGAAGAGCAATTGGGCAAGTATGACCGCTCCCAGTCAATCGCGCAAAAATCATCTGAAACGGGGGGGGGAGTTAAACCCAAAGGTAATGGAAAGAGGAAAAAAAAAGGGTTGTTACAAGGGCCAATAAAAAATTCCTGTAGTAACAACAACACAGGACCCAAGGAGGGCCGTTCCTATGGGGGGGAAAACCGGGTCAGAAGAAGACCACTACATCTCTCTAAAAAATAGGAGTACGTGTTGGGGGGATGATATAGGGGTAGGGAAGACAATCCAAAGGGGGAGGGTACCCATCTGAAAAGGGTTTCATTCTGGTTGACACGGAATTTAGTAATATTGGAAACGTGGAAGAGATCCGAGGGGGACGCAAAGGGGTCGAATGGTGAAGAAAAGCCCCGTTCTAGTGCCAAGAAAGGCACTACAAAAACTGTTTGTTTAAGGACTCAGGGCAAAGAACCTCTGAAAACACTTGAAAAGAAACCAAGCAAGAAGGGCTAGCTATCTATGCCTTTAGGGGGGAATCCTACAGGGAACATGGTGAAGACGTGGGGAAAGGGGGGAAGGTGGTTCGGCGGAAAAAATAAAGGGATTTAGGGAAAAAAGGAACGGAAAATACTTAACGGGGAGTATAAAAAAGGGGGAAAAAGTTAGGGAATGGGAATGCAAAAAAATTAAGAAGTAAAAGAACAACAGGAAGTCTGAAATACGGGAAGATAACATCGTGGTAATCCTGTATGAAGAACGCGGGGAGCGAGGGTTCGCTCTATACAAAAACTAGGGGACTGTGGGGCCAGCCTGGGGATCATCTTGAGGTGGAGGCAAGGGAGAGCAAAGTGCTTTCCACGTATTTCTATGTGGAGACGTCGACAAAGATGGCACACCAGGGGACTATAAGAGGGAGAGTGTATAAGGAGAGGGTCTCAGGAGGAGGGAGTGTAGTAAAAATAAGTCGCCAAGGGCTTCCACATCATGTGAGGAAAAAAAGGTGCAAGCCGAAAGTTGAAAAAACTGCGGCCGAAATGGGGGGAGGGGAGACGGGGGGGGAATGCGCAACAATTTCTCTCTACCCAAGAAGGGCAGAGAACCCGGGTGAGGGGGGGTATCAGGTCAGGGGGGGAGCCTGGAAACAAAAACAAACAGGAAGGGCGGGACTGCAGACACAGGAGACGGGGACTGAATCAAACTCAACAACACCGCCAAAGGAGGAATCCCTCGGGAGCTAAAACCGAAGAAAAAAAGATACCAAGGAAAATCTTGGGGAGGGGGGACTCAAGGGAGGTACCATAGAGGAAGGGAAGGAGGGTATCTTCAGATTTCACTGGGGTCGCCAACGGAGAGAGAAAAACGTGGTAGAGAACAAAGTCGTGAGGGTGCCTTATCAGAGGGGAAAATGCTCAAAAGCTCAAAAAGATCGGGGCTGGGGGGATGCGGCTTCCACCGCCTGCATAGGGAGGAGGAATTCTTTGAGTGTTGTCATGTAGTGAGGGATAAGGGGGAGGGGGAACATGTAAAGGGACACTCAAGGGAAAGGGAGAACGGCCCTTCAATCACAGTTGGGGGGGAAAGCTGATAACGCTAAGCGAGGGGGGGGGAGACGAAAAGAAATGATCAGACCCGATGGAGTTTCCCGGTTAACAGGAAAGTCATGTTAAGAATCATCTTCTGCGCGTTGGGGAAAAAAGGGAACAAAAGAAGGGGAGTTACGAAAAAGAGAAGGAAAAAAGAAAAAGAAAGAGGGGTGCTCCAACAACGAGGGGCATGTAGCCGAAGCATCTCTTCTCGTTTGATAGGCCGGGGGTTCCAAAAAGGGTTCAACGCTTGTAGAGGGTTCAGTCACGTGGGGAATTAATCTTATCTGAATTGGGGGGAAAAAACAGGCGGGAAGAACTGGCAAGAAGGCCAGAAAGTATCATCAATGTTGGGCAGTCAAGGGGTCGGGGAATGACTTGCGTGTCTGGGGTACGGGGAAAAAAAGGTTGGGGGGGATCAGAAAAACGGGGGGGGGGGGGGGGGAAAGGGGTCACGGAAACAGTAAAGAACTCAAGATTGGACTAAAATGAAAGTTGCGCAATTTATGGGAGACTCTTCCGGAAGAAGGAATAGTTAGGGAAAATCGAAGGGGAAGCAGATCCAGAGCTCAACTGATTAATCGCGGTAAATAGGGGGAGAAGGTCGAAAAAGCGGAAAGTTGATCTATCTCGAAAGCATTTCAGAAAGGTGAAGGAAAAAAAGGGGCACTAGGGGGATGTGTCGTCGAAACAACCTGCACTGGCGGAAAAGGGACGTCCCAGGTTGGGAGAGACCATGCAAAGGGACTAAATACTTGGTAAAAGAAATACCACAAGGTGGCCTGATTCCAAGAGAAGTAATTACTTTGGAAAAAACCATCATCACATCGCCAAGGAAAAAACGGTCTGGAAGGGAAGGGACCATATAGGGAAGGAGAAAGTCGCTCAAAAAAAGTACATCTAGAGCAAAAGTATTGAGGGAGTATTGGTTGGGGGTAGTTCTTCTATGTACTGTGGGGAAAGAAATAGTTGCGCTAGGCTGCAGCGAAAAATAGTGTCATTAATGGGGGGGGGGCGGCTTAAATTTAAGGGGGGGGGGGACCTGGTCACAGGATCGTCAGTAGGACCTATGGGATGTAAACCAAGGGCCATTCTCAAAAGGAGGGAAAAAGTGTAGAGGGTTCACAAGAAAAACACATGCAGAGTTGAGGTTCGAAAGCAACGGGGTTGGGGGGGGGGGGGGGTGGTGGGGAACATACAAAGTTAACAAAAACAACTGGGGAAAAGCAAGTAAGAGCTTCATAGGAAAAAGCTTAGCCCAGGATCGAAGAGCCTAGCATAGAAAAAACACGTAGCGAGATGAATGCGGTTACCACAATAAAACTGCGCTTGGAGTAGAATGTCATGAAAAAAAATGGCAAAAGGGGTGCAAAAAAAGGGCAGGTGGGGGGGAAGGGAAAACAATGGCGAAACTGTCCACTGGCATAAAAGGAGAATCATGTCTGTAACTGGTGAACACAAAAAAGAAAAGGGGATGAATAAAACGCCAGGGAAACGAACTGGTGTAGGGGACGCCAGCGGGGGGGGTGTTGGGGGAAATTCCTGTAATTCTTGGTCAACGGCAAAGGGTTCGGAAATAGGAGTTCTGGGGGGAGAAAAACAACGCTCGAGAGGTCCAAGAGGGGGGGGACGAATGCTTGGAGGGGACAGTGTACGTTTAACACGCAGAAATTGGACCCTGCTCTTCCTATTCGCCGGAAAAAAAAACTGGCCGGAGGGAGGGAAGACAGGGCCGGTCTGGCCCGAACAATAATGAAAAGAAACCAATAAAAGCTACGGAAACCACGGGGGCAGGCCAGGAGGCCTCAACCACTTTATCACGGAAATTCTAATAAAAAGAAAAAAAGAATGACGCGGAAAAAATCTGCGGGGGCATCTATTCAGGGATACAATCGGAAATCTCTATTAGGAAAGAGGACAAGTGTACCATTTCGGCGTCGAAGAAAGAAACGGGGGTAAAAGGACGAATGGGAGGAAGCCAATCTACTAAAGAAAATTAAAGAGAAAACAACCCACATCTGGCGGGAGGCTTTCTTTGGAAGGGCCTTTAAGGAACCCACCAGAATCAAACGAACAATGTTGACTGCAACTTAAACGCCAACCGCATGGGAGAGGCTTCCGTGCAAAAAAAATGTAGGCAAACCGGAAAAAAAAGGGGGGGAGAAGGTAAAAAAGGTAGGACCGCGCGTGGGCGTCAGTTAATTCTCTCAAGGAGAGGATTAGGAACACTTGGAAAAAAATCCAAAAGAAAAAGGCCTGGAAGAAGGGGACAAATTTGAAATCGCAGAGTCTCAACGACTCTTCTCGTTCCTGTTGGGGAAAAGGGGAGAACGTCGGAACGGAGGGTTCAAGAAGGGGGGGTTGAAAGGGAAAAACTTGAGGGAAAGAAAGGGAGTACGGTCATGTGGGAGGGTCCACTTTAACTGCAAGAAGCACCGATGAGGGGATGCACCAAAGGGGGCATCGATAATCAGTAAAGAGCTGTTCTGAATCATATCCTCCGTCCAAAAAGGGAAAACTGAAGGAAAAAAAAGGTGCCGGGGAGAAGGAATCATCGTCTGAGGAAGAAGAGGGACCATGGACGAGGGAGGTACTAAAGAACAGCCGAGACCGCCCTCCTTCAATACTCCTCATTAAAGAAACCTCGGGGCCAAGAAGGTCTTCGCAGGAGAAGTTGGGGGGGGGAAAAACTTCTTGCAAGAAAGCCAAAGTGGCCGAACATCGAGGACAGTCAAAGGTGTTTTTCACTCACGTGTAAAGCTAGGGATCGGCAGAAAAGGTCCAAAGCCAAGAGGAGATCGGCCAGCTCCGCGCAAATAAGGCCTTACACTTATCGAAGAGCCACGGATTGTTGAGGAGCCAGGCGGGGAGAAGAAGCGTCTGATGGCAGCAGCGGGAAAAGTTATTTTATGCCCACTTGCCTTCACCATCTCTGGAAGAAGAAATGAGCACAGAAAAAGGTTTTGAAAGGAAAGGAAGATCTATGGGGGGGGGGGAACTTTCCGGAAACCCACAAGGAGCTCATAACTCGGCAGTACCGAAAAGTCGCAAAAGAAGAGAAAGACTATGTGAGTTGAAAAAGGTTCCGGGTTTAAAGAGGTCAGAAAGTTGGGGGAAAACACGGGGATTTACCTCGGCAGCCAGCTTAGCGCGGAAAAAGAAAAGGTCCAAAGAGAAAGCATGGGGGGAACCGACGAAAAAGGGGAGACTTGACAAAGGAAAGTTGTAACGAGTCAGAAAAAAAGGAGGAAACATTCCAAACAAAAGAAAAAAAGGCCATGAAAGTTAATTGGGGCAAGTTAACCAACCAGAAGGGGAATATCAGAAAAAGAAAACATAAAGAAGAGATATCACAAAACATTATTAAAGTACTTTGGGGTCGGATATATTCCTTTCTTCTATTGTGAGGGAGGGGAATTCTCAAATAAAAAAAAAGGGGGAAGGGGTCCTGGCAGGGGGGGGGGGGTTCGGGGGGAAGGGGTACTTGAAGGGGGACTTGATAAAACCACGTTGGAATCAGCCAGTCCTCCAGACTGCTGGGGAGGGGGAGCGTGAAAAAAAAATTGCAAAATCGGGAGGAGCCGTTGAGAAAACTCTTGACATGGGAAAACGTAAAACACAGCGTGGAAACATGGCTTCATATTCCGTAAACAAGAGAATTCAACCGGGCGTTCCCGCGGGAAAAAACTCATGAAGTGAAAGGGAGAGGGATCCTCTGCTGGAGAAGGGAAGGAATCGCAAAAAAAAAAAAAAAAAACACTCAACTGGAGGGCGGGGGCCAGTGCTCCCAGCAACATAGGGGAGGAAACTTTAGCGGCTGGCAAGAAAGAGTCCAGAGTCGGAAGCAAGTATGGGGGGCGTAAGAAGGAGCAGCAAGTGATTGAATGGGCCAAAAGCAACCAACTTCTTCATCTCAGAGGAAAGACCACTGTGGTCAAGAGAATTCAGGGAAAAAAAAGAGTCAGGAAGGACGGTCCTCTTCAAGAAGTTGCAGCAAAAAAATTCAAGTCCGCAAAAGAAGACAGCTTGGCCAACGTGCTTACCCTCAAAGGGCAAGAGCGACCCCAAGGCGGAGGAAGGAGGGAAAGCACCCCCCTTTGGAAAAAAGGGCAACTTCGAAGAGATGATCAGAAGTATGCTGCGAGGCCTATTTTCTGATCTCGGAGAGAAGAGTCGTGGAAAGGCTCGAGTATATAGGAGGAAAAGGGGATCAGTCCGACCAGGGGGGGGGCTAAATGACGCAAAGAGGCGACTGTTTAAAAGTTGATTTGGTAACTGCAGCCAAGTTAAAGAAAAGAGACTATCGAAAAAAAGATGTCAAAAGGGGGAGGAGAGGCTCACTAGAGGGGGGACCACAGTGGAGACTCCTGCCCAGACCCACCAGCTCACATATTTAAAGACAGGTTTCCTACACGGGAAAAACCCCTCCAAGATGAAGGGAAAGAAATAGCTCAGTGTTAAAAAAAAACCTCAAGAAAGAGAGGGGAACTGACTACGGGGAAGAAAAAGAGACAAATCCGTTTTTATCAGTTGCACGGAGGAACACTTAGAAGGGAACTATGAGGGATTGTTGTTCAATGAAATTAACTGGAAAAGGACTATGGTAAGCCTTCTCATGGGGAAAGAAAAAAATCTTTCTGGGGGTCAAAAAAAAAACCAGGGGGGGGGGGGGGGTTCCAACGGAGGAGGGTCAATGATGGGAGTGGAAATTTTGAAAAAAGGGGGACGGCATGGTTGTATCTACAGCAGGGGGGTTTTAAAGTGCATGGAAGTCACTGGACAAAAAGGTTCGCCAGGGGGCACTGCCCCGTTTACATCGGGAGAACCAATAAAAGTCGGAACGGAGGAGTCTTCGGACTGAAGACCTCCTCGACTATTCGGTCTCATTTCGCAAGGATTGGGGCCGTTAATGGAAAAAGGCTGGAGAGTGGAAAAATATTTAGAATCTCTATTGGGTACTACACTCTAGCTAGCACCGCCTCGCCCTGGTCTCTCTCCATTACTATCATGCTCAGGGAGGATCACAGGGGGGGGGTGCCGTACTTGCGAAAGAAGAAAAAATTTTTGGATTTCAGTAGTGGGGGGGGGGGGGGATTTTGGTGGGTTAAAAAGTACTAACCTGTGAAATGGAGGATCTCCTTAGCACCAGAAGGTCTAGGGCGTCACGCCAGTCCTTCCAAAATCGGGGACAACGATGTCCTCGTAGGGAACCCCGGAATCTGTGGGCTGGCTTGCACAGCACTCAGCTTTCGTAGGGAGTAGGGGGTTCAAGAAGGGCCAGGAAGGGGGGGGGGGAAATCATTAGCACAACAAACTTTGTGGGGGAAAATAAAAATGTAGAGCCGGGCCGCAAAACTACAAAAAATCATAGAGAAATGCATACCTTATGAAATCTAGGGAGAAAAGGGAGGATCTCCGAGGGCTAAAAAGGGGGGGAGTCGTTACGGCGGGGGGGGGGTTATCGAAAGGGGATCTGATCCGTCAGCACGGGAATGGGTCAAACAAGACAAAATTATTTAGGGAGGGAGCGCGACATCGAAAAACCAGAAAAAAAAGTTGATTCATGAACCTCACTCGAGAGTGAGGGCCTCTTACCAAAGAAGGAAAAATGGAAGAAACGTAAAATGGTCAAAAAAGGAACGAAAGGAACGTTCTTGCACAGAGGGGAACATCACATATCGATGAGTCAACGAAAGAAAAACACAGTAGAGAGAAGAAAAACACCGGAGAGGAGCATGGACGGATTCTGCCTCGGTCAGCTGAGAGTGGGAGGGGTCCAGGCAAGGCGATCCCTTTGCGGGGCGGGGGGAAAGAGGTGACTGGGGAGTGGAAGTACGGGCGGAGGATCGTTGAATTTGTAAAACACGTGGGTCGTACGGGATCCGAAAACGAGGTCCTGCCGGGGAAAACGTCAAAAAAAAACTGTCCAAGGTAAAATGGTGAAATCAAGCAGGAGTCGCCTAGTGGGAATCAGAGCAATCTCCCTGGTAAAAGCTTTTTGGTCCAAAAAGAAGAAACGGGCAGGGAGAAAGGAGTCAGATAGGAACATCGATCGGATGAAAAAAACCCACTCACTAAAGGGGAGTATCTCGTCAAGGAGCATGCCGTCGGGGTACTCAGCGGGGATAGAGGCTCGAGGACAATTGAAAGCGAGCTTTTTAAAGAGGGCGGTGTGCTGGGGTCTCCAATCGGTCAGGGATGCCCTCTTCAGGTGTGCGGGTTAAATCCGAATCTCAAAGGGGGGGGACAAAGGGGGGAGCACGTGGGGAGGGCGCAAAAAGAAAATTCAGCACGAAATTGCATGGCCAAAAGCGAAACGGGAAAGACGAAGGAAACTAATACCAAATCTCGCCAAGGTTTGACTGGCGGAAGAAGGGAGGGCGGAAGGGTGGAAGGCTGAGGAAAAAACTAGTACGGGCACTGTCCTCTGCTGCTAAGGACCATAAGACTCCACTGGTAGGAAAAGTCCGGGAAATAAACCATCAGGGGGGGAGCCCAAAGAAGGTAATCCACACAAGGCAGTAAGCGCTTATTTCTTTCCACCAAAAGCGTGAGCGATACCTAAAGGGGAGCTGAAGAAAGGCGGGCAGTGAAATCGGGGAGAAGCTAACAAAAATGAAAGGTCTGCAAACCGCCGGCCTCTTTCTTGGAGGGGAGTGTAAAGTAAAGACGTACAATCAGAGAGCAAGGGGGAATGATGAAAAGAGGACAATCGTGGGGAAGAACAATTGAGGATTAAGGGCTCAAAAAACCGGGAAAAAGGTAGGGGACTTGAGGTCCAATTCGAAGATACTATTGACTATCGTGACGGGGTTTCAGATGACGTCTAAAAGAAGAAGGGAGATCTACCAGTGAATTCTCCGAACCATTCTGAACATTCCAGGGAGGAAATTATCGGGCAGAAAGGTACAACGTAAAAGCCATTCTAGTCCCATCGAGGGGTTTGCACTAATAAACCAAGATCCGTGGTGCCTGCTTTCGAAGGGTGGGAAAAGGCACGAAGTAGGGATCGTCAGTGGAAAAAGAAAAAAAGGGGGATCAAAAAAAAGAAAGTATATATGATAAGAGGGCACTGAAGGATATTGCCGAATCCTTCGTCCAACCGGAGGGGAGAACAACGAGCCGTCTTCGTGAAAGAAAAGAGCGTCTTCTGTAGGAAAGGATCGGGGGGGAACTTTTGGGCTGCAAATATAGGGGGAGCATGTGGAAAGGGTCCAGGGGGTGAAAAAACATTTCGCAAAAGAATCGCCACACTGACAGACCTTTGTGGAAATCGAGGGGGAAGTCGAGAAAGAAGGAGGGAGGAAGATCAAGAACAATCCATCCAGGGAAAGGTGCTTTTCGCGAGAATGAGAAGGGGAACGTCCAGGGAATCAGAGCTCTTGTAGAGGGGGATTGAGGAATTGTAGCGCAGTGGTACTAAACAAAGCTCTTCACCCTAATCAAGAGGGCAACTCAGGCCGCATTGAAAAGGAAACAGACGAAAGAGCTCTGTGGGGGATTGAGTGGGGTGGTACGGGAGCGTCCACCAACGTTTTGGGAAAAGGGCTTGCGAGGGTGTTGTGAAAATACAGGGAGAAGGGAAAAAAGACGTGAAGCATGTCAACTGGATCACACTCGCTTAAAGAGGGGGGGAAAGCCAGAAGCCACGAAAACGTTTGAAAATCGAAATATTTTTGGAGTGGATTAACTCGTCGTCCTCATCTCTGGTGGGTTGATGGACAAAAAAAAAGGGGGGCTGGCAGGGTTTATGGGAATTCAAAAGGGGTGCCACAGTCACTTACCAACGAAAGGGGAGGGGGTTAAAAAAAAGAAAGGGAGTCAGTGGGAAAACCAGGAACCTGCCGACCAGGTCCGGGGGGACAACTCATAGGAAAGAGGGGGCAGGATCTCAAAGGGGTCTAACGGGGTGAGAAGACTCCATCCGCAAAGGTAGGGGGATCGGTGTTGAGTGGGCATCTAAGCTGAAGATGGGGCAGGGGGTCAAATTTGAATAGGGGGAGGCGACGAGAAAAAGTAACTTTATTCTTGAGCATAAGAGGAAAAAAAATCGGGAAGAATGTGGGGAAGAGGAAACAGTCACAAAAACGATCCGGTAAAAGGGGACCTCTGGAACCTTGGGGGGAGCACTTGGAAAAAAGAAAGAACTACTTGAACAGGGAGAACTTCTACAGGAAAAAAGACACACGACGTTCAGAGCCTCACCAAAGGGGAAGAAATCATACAGCTCATGCAACAACGTACAGTCCTCAAAAAAAAGAGGTCGGAGGCGTCGTGGGGGGGGGGGTGGCTGGAGAGAGACTCCGAGAAGGTTCCGCGGAAGTACAGCTTCGGCTCGGAAAAAAAAGAAACGGTTGCGTTTCAGTCCTGGCGATATTATGCCCACGGGGGGAAAGAAGTACGGCCGCTGAGGGCGAGGGGGATTGGCACCATTTGTGAAGATTGGAATCTCAAAAGGCCGTAAAGAGAGATTTCAGAAAAGAAGTTCCAGATGGGGGAAGGTCGCCTCTAAGCGGTGAGAAAAGACACCTCAAAAGGGTCCACTGGGGGAAAAAACAAACAAATTCAAGGGATAAACACTAACGTCTGAAACCGAATCAAACATAGTCTATTAATGGACGTCGAGAGAAGAACGTTGCGAAGAAGGAGTCATGTGAAAAGGGAAAAGAAGGAAAGTTTGGAAAAGAGGGTGCGGGGCGAAAAAGGGGCCCATCCAAAACGGGGCAGCCTTGTCGTAAAGAACACACCAGGGGAAGGCTCACTTAGGAAAGCCTGGGGAAAATGGGGTCAATTATGCAAAGCAAGGCTGATCTTTGCAATCCCATCCGCCCTATCGGACGGGGAAGGATATCGGGAAATGCTGAGGGAGAAGCTCTCTCGAGGGCCGAAGACGGGGGGAGTCAATGCAAGATATATTAAACATCATAGGTTAAGAAAAATTCACTGACAGGGAAAAGCGGCGAGGAGTTTTTTTTGAAGAAGGGGTGAGATCACCAGGTGAGCAAAGCGAGTTCGGGGAAAAAAGGGGAGGTTCTAGAGGGGAAAAGTAGAGGGCGG